>Ga0334722_10007675_pt1 | contig 10426 bp, 7 predicted proteins | sample C3_bottom_MG_FD_207210 | JGI IMG/M metagenome (GOLD analysis project Ga0334722, IMG submission 207210) | Sediment microbial communities from Yellowstone Lake, YNP, Wyoming, USA - C3_bottom | ecosystem: Environmental > Aquatic > Freshwater > Lake > Sediment | place: USA: Wyoming | collected... | reverse complement strand
ACTTGCCCGCGGCGCCCGCGTGGCTCAACACGGCGCCGACGCCGCCGACCATGCCGCTCACCTCGAACGCGATGTACACCATGCCCACCAGGATCACGATCATCTGCAGAAAGTCGGTGACGGCGACCGACCACATGCCGCCCCACATGGTATAGATCAGCACCGTCGCCGCGCCGACGATCATGCCGGTATGCTGCGACATCGCACCTTCGGAGACCACGTTGAACACCAGGCCGAGCGCCTTGATCTGCGCCGCGACCCAGCCCAAGTAGGAGACCACGATGCACAGCGTGGTCAGCACTTCGACCGTGCGGTTGAAGCGCTTGCGGTAGAAGTCGCCGATGGTGAGGAGGTTCATGCGATAGAGCGGGCGCGCGAAAAAGAGGCCGACCAAGATCAGGCACATGCTCGAGCCGAACGGGTCGGCGACCACGCCCGCGAGGCCGTCTTTCAGGAACGACGCCGGGATGCCGAGCACGGTTTCCGAGCCGAACCAGGTCGCAAATACGGTGGCGGTGACGATGTAGAACGGCAGCGCGCGCCCGGCAACCGCGTAGTCCTTGGAATTCTTCACCAGCGTGCCGGCCCACAGGCCGATGCCGATCGAGACGATCCAGTAGGTGATGACGAACCAGAGCAGCATGCCGGAGCCTCAGTCGCGCAAGGTGCGCGCCGATTATATCGCGCTCATCCTGCGCCGCGATTACACGCTAAGGTAGATGTGCCAGGCGAGCAAGGCCGCGAGCAACAGGGCGAGCTTGACGATGATGCGGTTATTGCGCTTTTGCTCGGCGGCAAGCCGGTCCAGCGCGCGCTCGATGCCGGCGCCGTGGTCAGCGGCGAGCGCCCGGTGCACCAGGCGCGGCAGCTGCGGCAACATGTTCACCCAGCGCGGCGCCTCGTTCTGCAGGTTGCGCAGCACGCCGCGCCAGCCCAGTTGTTCGCTCATCCAGCGTTCCAGAAATGGCTTCGCCGTCTTCCACAGGTCGAGTTCCGGGTCGAGCTGGCGCCCCAGGCCTTCGATATTGAGCAGCGTCTTCTGCAGCATCACGAGCTGCGGCTGGATTTCGACATGGAAGCGGCGCGATGTCTGGAACAGGCGCAGCAGCACGCGGCCGAAGGAGATGTCCTTCAACGGCCGGTCGAACACCGGTTCGCATACCGCGCGGATGGCATTTTCGAATTCGTCCACGCGCGTGTCGGCCGGGACCCAGCCCGCTTCAAGGTGCGCCTGCGCCACGCGCTTGTAATCGCGCTGGAAGAACGCGAGGAAATTTTGCGCGAGATAATTCTTATCGACGTCGGTGAGCGTGCCCATGATGCCGAAATCGACGGCGACATACTGGCCGCGCGGATCGGTATCGGTGGAGACGAAGATGTTGCCCGGATGCATGTCGGCGTGGAAGAAACCGTCGCGGAACACCTGCGTGAAGAAGATCTCGACGCCGAAGCGCGCCAGCCGCGGGATATCCGCGCCGGCCGCGCGCAGACGCTCCACCTGGCTGATGGGAATGCCGCTGATACGCTGCATTACCATCACCGAGGCCGAGCAGTAGTCCCAGTAGACTTCCGGGATCATCAACAGGCCCGAACCGGCGAAATTGCGCCGCAGCTGGCTCGCATTCGACGCTTCCCGCATCAGGTCGAGCTCGTCGTTCAAGTGCTTGGCGAATTCCGCCACCACCAGCCGCGGTTTCAGGCGCCGGCCGTCGACCCACAGCGCCTCGATCAATAGCGCCGCGCTGTCGAGCAGCGCCACGTCGCGCTCGATCGCCTGCTGCATGTTCGGCCGCAGGATTTTGACCGCGCACTCGCGCCCGCCCGGTAACACGGCGAAATGCACCTGCGCGATGGAGGCGCTCGCCACGGGCAGCGGCTCGAACTGTTCGAACACCGCCCCTACCGGCCGGCCGAAGGCGCGCGCCAGCTGCGCGTGCGCGAGTTCGGTCGAAAACGGCGGCACTTGATCCTGCAGCCGCGCGAGCTCGTCGGCGATGTCCGCGGGCAAGAGGTCGCGCCGGGTGGAGAGCACCTGGCCGAACTTGACGAAAATGGGTCCGAGGGTCTCGAGCGCCATGCGCAGCCGCACCGCGCGCGGCTCGTCGAGTGCGCGCCAGAACAACAGGGTCTGCACCACCTTGAGCAGCCAGCGCGTGCGCGCATGCGCGAGCACGAATTCATCCAGGCCGAAACGGATGCCGATGGTGACGATACGGGCAAGGCGCAGGAGGCGCAGCAATTTGGTCGCTTACAGCTTCGTGGAGGGTTTCAACAGCGAATTCTAACCGCAACGGACACCGGGGGCACGCGCGTCAGGACGCGCGCTGTCCCCGCGGCTCAGGCGTTTCTTGTCAAGGCTTCGATTCTTTTCTGGATGCGCGCGAGGTCGGCGCGCAGATGCTCGACATCGGCGACGAATTGGCGCAGGTCGGAAAGTCGCGCCAGCAGCGGCTGCTCCTCGGTCCAGTATTCGGCAAAATTCTGCGCGAGCCGCTCAGCCGCCTCCCTGCCCCAGCCGGTCACGCGCTTGCCTTGTTCCACCACGCGGTGCGCGAGCGCGTCGCCGATCACGTGCGACAGATCCTCCTCGACGTCCCAGCGCAGATTGCGGAACAGGTCCTGCGCCGTGCCGGCCAAGTCGGCGTTGCCATCGATGCCGATTTCGCGCAGAAACGCGTCCTTGCCGCGCAGTAGCGCCGGCAGCGCGCCGGGCCGGATGCTCACGGTGAGATTAGTGACCGCATTCCCGGGAGCGCGTGCCATGAGACCGGAATCGAGGATTTCGAGCTGCAGCGCCGGCAACGGCGGGGCACGCAGCTCCACGCATTGCCCGGCGTGGGCCTTGAGCTTGTCGCGCGCCCAGGGTTCGGCGCCGAGCAGCCGGTTAAGAGCAAGAATTCCGGGGTGAGTCAGCATGGGTCGAACGATATCCTTCGATAGCCATCAATCATGCGCGCCGCCCCCGGTGCGACGCTAGGCCAGCAAGAACCGCGTAGACGCAATGCGTTACTGCAGCTGCTGTATGCCCGCGAGCACCCAGCCGGTGGTGCCTGAAACCGGTTTCGCGAGGTTCCAGACTTCCTCGAACGCTTCGGGCTGCGCATCTGCGCTTTCGCGGATCATGCCGGAGAAGCGCACACTCGCCCAGTGCGTGTTGCCCTCGGTGGCGACTTCGAGCAGATCGGCGTTGAGCGTCACGACGTCGGTTTGTTGCCCGCCGACGCCGCGCTGCTGCAAATCCTGTTTCAGCGATTCGAACATTTCGTCAGTGGTGAATTCGCGCAATTCGTCCACCTTGCCGCTATCGTTTACTGATTGCAGCTTGGCGAAGTTGAGCTTGGCCTGGCGCAGAAAACCCGCCGTGTCGAATCCGGCCGGTATGTTCGGTTGCGGATGTGCGCCGAAGGCGGGCTCAGCGCCTAGACCTGCGGGCGGCGGCGGCGCGGCGCCGGGCGCATTGCCGAGGCCGGCATAGTGGATATTGCTTGCGGTCCTGGACTGGGTGAACAAGCGCATCACGAAGATCACGGCGAAGGCGATCAAGGCCATCATCATCACGCTACCCAACATGCCGCCCAGGCCGCCCATGCCGCCTTGGCCGAGCAGCCACCCCAGGCCCAGGCCTGCAGCCAGGCCCGCGATCGGACCGAGCCAGCGACTGCCCGCGGGCGCGGGCGCCGTGGCAGGCGCGCTAGCGGGCGCGCTCGGCGCCGCCTGTGCGGGGGCGGGCGCGGTCCTAGTCGGGGAGATGGTCGAGCGCTGTGCACCGAGGCTTCTGCCGCCGCCCAGGCGCGCGGCCTCGGCGCTCTAGAGCGTCAATCCAAGTGTCACCACCGCGGCGATCAAAACCGATAACAGATTATTCATTTCTTCCCTTTTTTGGGTGGTGCGAACGAATGATTATGCGCCGATTACCTTAAAGTCTGTAACAAAACGAGAGGATACATCCCGTCGTATTCCCCTGATCAAGCCGTAACAAATTGACTTTTGTTACGGGATCTTAGAACTTGTACCCGCGGTGCAGCGCCACCACGCCGGCGCTCAAATTGTAGTATTCGACCCGTTCGAGGCCTGCGTGTTCCATCATGGCCTTCAGATGCTGCTGATCGGGGTGCATGCGTATCGACTCGGCCAGATAGCGGTAACTGTCGGCGTCGCCGACGACCTTCGAGCCGAGCCAGGGCAGCACCTTGAAGGAATACCAGTCATAGGCGCGCGCCAAGGGTTGCCAGATGTGCGAGAACTCGAGCACCAGCAAGCGCCCGCCCGGCTTCAACACACGGCGCATCTCGGCGAGCGCGGCTTCCTTGTGCGTCATGTTGCGCAGCCCGAACGCGACGCTGATGCAGTCGAAATAATCGGCGCGAAACGGCAGCCGCTCGGCATCGCATTGCGCGAGCGGCAGCGCGCTTCCTTCGTCGAGCAGCCGGTCGCGTCCGCGTGCCAGCATGGCGAGATTGATGTCGGTTATCCAGACCTGCCCCTCGGGGCCGACGCGGCGCGCAAACGCGCTCGCGAGATCGCCGCTGCCGGAGGCAACATCGAGTACGCGCTCGCCGCTCCTGACGCCCGAGACCGCGATGGTGAACGCTTTCCAGGCGCGGTGCATGCCGGCCGACATCAGGTCGTTCATGAGGTCGTACTTGGGCGCGACTGAATCGAACACGCCCGCGACCTTGCGCGCTTTATCGCGCTCGTCCACTTGTTCGTAGCCAAAATGGGTCTTGCCGTTCATCGCCTAAGCGTCCCCCCCAATCTGAATGGACACAGCGCCGCATACTGCCTCGAGTGAGGCCGTTGCAACGTCGCGGCGGCGCCCGAGCCGATCAATGGCAGCCGCCCGTGGGTGTAGCGGCGGGGTTTGTGTCTACATCGCGGTTTAAGCCGGAAGCCTCCAGGCGCTCAAGGTATTGCCGCCACAGCCGGTCGCGATCGCTGCCGATTTCATAGAGGTAGTCCCAGGAGTATATGCCGCTATCATGCCCATCGGAAAAACACGGCTGCACCGCATAGCTGCCGACGGGTTCGAGCTCGGTGATATCCACGTTGCGCTTGCCTGTCTGCAGCACTTCCTGTCCCGGACCGTGGCCGCGCACCTCCGCCGAGGGCGAGTACACGCGCAGAAACTCGTAGGACAGTTCGAAGCGCTGCCCGTCATCGAAGGTGATCTCCATCTGGCGTGACTTCTGATGCAGCTTGATTTCCGTAGGTACGTGTTTAATGGTCATAGCGGTTGTGCTCAGCGGGGGGCGCCTATGATACCGCGGCCAACGTTGTCCGCGCGGGATAAGCGCACCCGAGTATCACGATTTTACGGCGCCCGCCCCGGCATGCCGAACGCTAGCGCACCGGCTCCACCGCGACGCGCTCGAAATCGCTGCCACGCTCGATCACCCCGGCGAGCAGCATCGATTCCGAGCTTTCGCTGTAGACCTCGAGCACGCGTTTCGGACGGTACCATCCCGGAGGCAGGATCAGGCAGGCGGGCGACGCCAGCGCGGCGACCGGTGGACAATAAAGTGCCGGTACGAATTTCTCGGCCTGCGCATTGATGCCGGTGGGACGAATGGCCACGGGTCTGGGCACGCCCGGAACGATGTGAATTCCCGCATGCAGGTTATAGTCCTGGTCCGTGCGCAGCCAGCGTATCACGCCCAGGAGGAAGCTCTTGGCGTCGGCCGGGCGCACCGCAAGGAGCTGAGTGTGGGCAAAACGTGCACCGGCTGCAGTTGCCGCGCGCTCCATGCGTAAGCCCGACAGGCTTTCGTCGCGCAGTTGCCACTCCTCGAGCGCTTCGCCATGCGTGCGCGCGTAGTTTTCATCGTGGCGCGCGCTGACATGGCCGAAGGTGGCGATTTCGTCGCGGTGCCGCATGGATAGCTCCGTCGCATGCCCGGGCTGGCTGAAAGCCTTGCCCGAGATATGAAAATGTATCGATGCAAGGCTCGAGCACACCTGCGCCTTTTCGCTGATGCGGCGCCGCGATGGCACGCGTTCGGTCTTTCCCTGGCACCACAGGCGGAAAAGCAGCACCAGCAGCTGCTCGGCGCCCGGCATGGTGCATTCCGCGCCCAGTCCGAGGCTGGCGGGCGACTCGCCTTTGCGCAGCAATACCACGAAGCGTTTGAGGGCCTGCGCAAGCTCGCCGATGTCGAGCCACGCCGCCGCGCTGCGCCCGGCGGTGTCCGGCTCGCGGTAGGCGCCCGCCGCAGCAGAAAAATCCACGAGCAGCGGCGGCAGCCTCTTGTCCTCGGGCGGTTTGCGCCGCACCGGGACATGCTGCGCCCACTGTTCGAGCCAGCTCTCGATTTGCACTAGCTGCTTTTGCAGTTGCTCGTTCGGGTTCGCGAGGGTCAATAAGAGCGCGCGCACATAGACTTCCGAGCAGCTCACGTCCTGCTTCCTCACCGGATCGCCGACGCTGGTAACGTTCTGCTGCGCCTGTTCGGCGTGGCCGTAAACCCGGTGCAGCGTCAGCCAGTAGGATCCCGGAAACGCGTGATAGGCGCGGCAGTGCGCGAACATGTTCGATGCGACGCAATCGAGCGCGCGCTCGCACACGAGTGCGGTCTGGCCCTGAAGCCGGCCTTCGGTGATGCCTGCGAGGCAGTGCAGGTAGCCTGTCAGCAACTCCTGCCAGAGATCAACCACGTTGGCGAATATGCCGCGCTCCACCTGCGTCAGCGGCAGCGGTTTGTTGGTGAGCCTCTTGATCTGCTCGGCCTGTACGAAATAGATCGGCTCGCGCAGCGTCTCGAGCACTGCGAGCCGTTCCTCGTGCGCCATGTCGAAGCGGTTCAGTCCGCGCAGTTGATCGAGCAGCCTGATCTGCGAGGGCGCGACGTTGACGAGCGGCAGTTCGGCGAGCCACGCCGTGCAGGAGGCAGCGTCCGCGAAATCCGGGTGTGCGCTCGCTGAAATTGTGGGCAGATCGAAATCGGACATTTGCATCACCGTCCCAGTAGCTGTTGCAGGGTATGGCGTAACGCCACGCGATCGAACGTCCGCCCAGGCGCGGGGCGCAAGGCCTTGCCCCAGACCGAGTTGGGGAAATGGCGGTCGTCGGCAAAGCGCGGGATTACGTGCCAGTGCAGATGCGGCGTCAGGTTGCCCAGGCTCGCAAGATTGATCTTGTCGGGCCGCAACAACTTGCGCAAGGCCCGCTCCGCCGCGAACACCACCCGCATCAGTCGCTGCCTCGCCGCCGCATTCAGATCGGTCATTTCGCGCACGTGCTGTTTGAGGATGACGCGGCAGAATCCCGGATAATCAGGTTCTTCGACCAGCACCACCCGGCACAGTTCATTTTGCCACAGCAGCTCTCCACCGGCAGAATCGCACAATTCGCACGCCACGGCTGTCAATTTTTTCACGCTGCGCTACCTCGCGGCAAATGTCGTTATTTGTCCGCACCGGAAGCCGGGGCAATCCGACTGCGCGTGCCCGCGACCGCCTATGCCCGGGCAAGATGCTAAGAGGCCATTTCGGAATTACCGAAATGGCCCCCGATTTAGGGGAGCACGAGGGGATGCGCCCCGAAGGAAGTCCCCTTGGGGGATATCCCCTCGTTTTGAAATAAGCCCTAAGTCAGCATAGCAGATATTGGCAGCGTGACACGCCAAGTTGTGCGTAGCAGCCGGTTTGATCCGCCTGCAAACAGCCTGTTACAGCAGCACGCGCTCGATGCCGCCGTGATTGGCCTGTTCGACGTAGCGCTCCATCCAGTCCTCACCGAGCAGGTGTTTTGCCATCTCGACCACGATGTAGTCGGCATCGGCGCCCGTATCGTCTGCGTAGCGCGCGAGCCCCTGCAGGCAGGAGGGGCAGGAGGTGAGGATCTTGATTTCGCCGGTAAAGGCGCCGGCAGGACCGTCGGCGCGCAGCTTCGCCGCGCCGTTTCTCAGTTCCTCTTCCTTGCGGTAGCGCACCTGCGTCGCGATGTCGGGCCGCGTGAGCGCGAGCGTGCCGGCTTCGCCGCAGCAGCGCTCGTTCAGTGCAACCCTGCTACCCATGAGCTCGTTCACCACCTTGAGCGGTTGATAGATCTTCATCGGCGTATGGCAGGGGTCGTGGTACATGTAGCGCACGCCCTTCACGCCTGGAAGCTTCACGCCGCGCTCGAGCAGGTATTCGTGGATGTCGAGCAGGCGGCAGCCGGGGAAAATCTTGTCGAATTCGTATTTCTGCAGTTGATCCATGCAAGTGCCGCAGGACACGATCACGGTCTTGATGTCGAGGTAGTTGAGCGTATTGGCGACGCGGTGAAACAGCACGCGGTTATCGGTGATGATGCGCTTGCCCTTTTCGTCCTCGCCCGCAGCGGTCTGCGGATAGCCGCAGCACAGGTAGCCCGGAGGCAGCACGCATTGCGCGCCGATCTCGTAGAGCATCGCCTGCGTCGCGAGTCCCACCTGGCTGAACAAGCGCTCCGAGCCGCAGCCGGGGAAGTAGAACACCGCCTCCGAATCCTCGTTCACCTTGGCCGGGTCGCGGATGATGGGCACGATGTGCCGGTCCTCGAGCGCAAGCAGCGCGCGCGCCGTGCGCTTGGGCAGCCCGCCCGGCATCGGCTTGTTGACGAAATGTACGACCTGCGCCTTCAGCCCGGGTCTGCCCACCGTCGCCGGCGGCCGCCGCGACTGGCGCTGCGCAAGCCCCAGCGCTTTGGCGCCGCGCCAGGCGAGCCGTTGCGCTCGGTAGCCCCATTCGATCATCACGGTGCGCGCGAACTTGATGGTGTTCGGATTGGTGGCATTGAGAAACAGCATCGAGGCGGCAGTGCCCGGGTTGAATTTCTTCTTGCCCTGTTTCCTGAGCACGTTGCGCATCGCGATCGAGACGTCGCCGAAATCGATGTCGACCGGGCACGGCGCGGCGCACTTGTGGCAGACGGTGCAGTGGTCGGCGACGTCGCCGAATTCGTCGAAATGCTTGAGCGATACCCCGCGCCGCGTCTGCTCTTCGTAAAGGAATGCTTCGATCAAGAGCGAAGTTGCGAGGATCTTGTTGCGCGGGCTATACAAGAGATTGGCGCGCGGCACATGCGTGGCGCACACCGGCTTGCACTTGCCGCAGCGCAGACAGTCCTTGATCGAATCGGCGATGCTGCCGGCTTCGGACTGTTCCATGATCAGCGACTCGGCGCCGAGCAGACTGAAGCTCGGCGTATAGGCATCGCGCAGGTCGCCGCCCGCGAGCAGCTTGCCTGCGTTGAAGCGGCCCTGCGGGTCGACCTTCTGCTTGTAGGCGCGAAACGCCTCGATTTCGTCCGCGTCGAGGTATTCGAGCTTGGTGATGCCGATGCCGTGCTCGCCCGAGATCACGCCGCCGAGCGATTTTGAAAGGCGCATGATGCGCGCCACCGCCGCATTGGCGGCTTGCAGCATCTGATAGTTGTCGGAATTGACCGGGATATTGGTGTGCACGTTGCCGTCGCCCGCGTGCATGTGCAGCGCCACGAACACGCGGCCTTTCAACACGCGCTGGTGGATGGCAGTGAAATTTTCGAGTATGCGGCGAAATACCAGGCCGTCAAACAGGCGCTGCAACTCGACGCGCACCTCGTCCTTCCACGACACGCGCAGGCTGTGGTCCTGCAACAACGCGAACACCGACTTGCCTGCATGCGCCACGGCGGCAAGTCCGGGAACGCTATCGGCACGCGCGTTGGCAACCGGCAGGTCGAGATTGTCCAGCAAGTACTGCCAGCGCGTTCGCGTTTTGGCGATGAGCTCGCGCGCCATCTCGCGCCGGTCGCCGAGCAGCTCGGGAGCGGGCAGCGTTTCCCCGTGCTGTGTGAGCGGCAGCTCGCCCTGCAGATATTGGTCGAGCGCATCGAGCAGCTCGAGCTTGTTCGTGATCGATAGTTCGATGTTGATGCGCTCGACGCCGTCGGAATATTCGCCCAGGCGTTCGAGCGGAATTACCACGTCCTCGTTGATCTTGAAGGCGTTGGTGTGCTTGGCTATGGCCGCGGTGCGCGCGCGGTCGAGCCAGAACTGGCGCTGCGATTCCGCAGATACGGCGACGAAGCCTTCGCCGCCGCGCGCGTTGGCGATGCGCACCACGTGCGATGCCGCGCGCGCGACCACAGCCTCGTCTTCGCCGACGATGTCGCCGAGCAGCACCATCTTCGGCCGGCCGGCGCGCTTTGCCTTGGTGGCGTAGCCCACTGCCTTGAGATAGCGCTCGTCCATGTGCTCGAGGCCCGCAAGCTGCACGCGCAGGTTCGCGGCGGCTTCCTTTTGCTCGCGCGCGAGGTAATCCCTGATCTCGACGATGGCAGGCACCGAATCGCGCACCTGGCCGAAAAATTCCAGGCACACGGTACGGATCGATGCGGGCATCTTGTGCAAGATGAAGCGCGCCGAGGTGATGATGCCGTCGCAGCCTTCCTTCTGAATGCCGGGGAGCCCGCACAGGAACT
>Ga0334722_10007674_pt1 | contig 10426 bp, 11 predicted proteins | sample C3_bottom_MG_FD_207210 | JGI IMG/M metagenome (GOLD analysis project Ga0334722, IMG submission 207210) | Sediment microbial communities from Yellowstone Lake, YNP, Wyoming, USA - C3_bottom | ecosystem: Environmental > Aquatic > Freshwater > Lake > Sediment | place: USA: Wyoming | collected... | reverse complement strand
CAGATTCTGGAAGTATCTGTGGGCTTGGTTTCTTATGCTCTTTTCGCCCAAAAACCTTGATAAATCTACCGACTTATGTCACCTAGATCCCTTGACATATCACCGCTGGTCTTGGCAGGTAAATGAAAAGGACTCTCAGTAGCAATGAGAGTATAAACCCATTTACTTGACCTGTCAAGGGAGGCCTTGCGCCTCGGTGCCCAAGGGTGGCGCATGGAGGAATTCGTCCTTATAACGTGAGTCCCAGCTGCCTCCCCTCGGCAACGGCGTGGAGGATTTTGCGCGCTTCTTTGGCGTCACCCACCAGCTGTAGTTTCTCCGCGGGGAGGGCGGGACTTACCTTTTCGTAGAGGGAACGGTCCGCCTTGACCCCCACCGCCAAAACGATGGTCGCGGGGAGAGGCAGCTCCTTTTTTCCTTCTGGCGTCTCGACGACCAGCGTTTCGCCCACGGCGACCAAACGCGTCTTGACGAGGATTTGAACGCCCCGCTCCTTTAGACGCTTCAGGAGGAGATTTTTCTCCAGAACTCCCATATCGCGGGCCACCTCATCCAGAAGCTCAACGACGGTGACCTCCTTGCCCTGGGCCGACAGATAATCGGCCGTCTCCATCCCGATCAAGCCGCCTCCAAGGATCAAGACCTTGGCCCCGACGGCTTTCTTCTGACGGAGAACCTCGACGGCCGTCAAAAAGCCCCGTTCCCGTAGGCCGGGTATGGGGGGCACGATGGGCTGACCACCCGTGGCAAAGACGACGGCATCGGCATCCCAACCTTTAACCTCTTCGGGCGTGACCCGGTGGTGCAGATGAACGGTGACGCCCAAAGCGGGCAGGACTTCCCGATAGTAGGCGAGGATTCCGCCGAGTTCATCCTTATGGGGAGGAACGATGGCCGAAAGGATTTGACCACCAAGCTCATCCCCCTCGTCATAGAGGGTCACCTGATGCCCGCGCGCAGCCGCCGTGTAGGCCAGCTCCAGACCAGCCGGGCCGGCGCCGATAACGTAGACCCGGCGCCCGGCTTGCGTAGCTTTGGGCAGCTCCAATTCGTCTTCCTTCCCTACGGCGGGATTGAAATTGCAGCCGAAGCGACGGCCGGCCCGGAGTTCGTCGAAACAGCCCTGGTGGCAAGCAGCACAGGGGCGAATTTCCTTACTCCGGCCTGCGGCGGCCTTTTGCAAAAAGAGGGGATCGGCCACCAGCGGGCGTCCCAAAGCCACCAGGTCGGCCTTTTGGGCGGACAAAATCTCCTCGGCCAGGGCGGGGGTATTGATCCTCCCCACGGCGATCACGGGAATTTGTACCTGCTCTTTGATCTTGGCCGCCAGTTCCCAGGACTGCCCCTTTTTGGTTCCCAGCGTTTGCATGACCAGGGGGACCGATTCGCACATGGAGCCCAAGGAAACGTCAAGAGCGGCCACGCCACTGGCTTCGAGCTGCTTGGCCAGGCGGATGGCTTCTGGTAAGGTCCAACCATCGGGCAGAAATTCGTCGGCGCTGAGACGAACGATGACGGGGAAATCGGGACCGAGCTCTTCCATGATGCGGTCGAGGATTTCCATCCCGAAGCGAGCCCGGTTCTCAAAACTGCCGCCGTAATGATCTTCGCGCCGGTTACTGTGGGGAGACAGGAACTGGTGAATGAGGTAACCGTGGCCAAACTGCAGTTCCAGGGCGTCGGCCCCGGCACGACGAGCGCGGAGAGCGGCGTGGACATAGGCGTCCTGCCAGCGATGGATTTCCGCCAGCGGGATGGCCTGGGGTTCTACGCCGATGGCCGGGCAGGGTACTGGCGATGGGGCCAGGAGGGGCTGTTTGGTCACGGCCGGATTGGCCACCCGTCCGGCATGATTGATGAAAACAGTGACCTTACTGCCGGCCTGGTGCAGGGCGTCGATGAGGCGCCGGAAGCCGGGGACCAGGGCATCGTCATACAAACCGAGCTGGCGAGGGATCTCCTTGCCACTGGGATCGACATAGGCCGACTCGAGGGTGATGAGACCAACTCCGCCGCGGGCGCGGTGCACATAATAGTCGATGAGCTCGTCCGTTACCTCACCGCTGGTGGTGGCGTAACCGGTTTTCACGGGAGCCATCACCAGGCGGTTGGCCAAAGAGAGTTTGCCGATCTTGGCTGGTTTTAATAGTTCCATAACATCACCCCTTAAAGAGTCTGTGGCATTAATAACATTTCGACACCGGCATGTATTTTTCCTGTCGGCGGCGAGAAGAATTATCAATGATCCCGGCAGAACGAATTGCGGACCCCCTTGACAAGGGTTATCAATGGGGACTATAATAAGAGCCGAAAAGGGCATATGCCCAAAACCAATGGGAGGTGTTCAGCATGCCAGCATTTGACGGGACGGGCCCGCGTGGTTTGGGGCCTCGGACTGGCTGGGGCATGGGCTTTTGTCGGCCCGGTACTTACCGGGGATATTTCGGCGGCTATCGTCCCTTCGGTTGGGGACGCGGTTATGGCCGCGGTTTTTGGGGCCTGGGCCGGGGTTGGGGCGGCCACTGGGGCCCTTGGGGTGGTTACGCCTACCGTGGTTACGGCCCCGCCTACGCGCCCGCTTATGCTCCTGGACCGGCTTATTACTCGGAAGAAGAGGAGCGAGCCTACCTTCAGGACCGGCTTCAGTTCTTCCGCGATGAATTGGCGGCTATGGAAAAGCGCCTGGAAGAGCTGAAGAGCCGTACCCCGGGCGAGAAGGAAAAGGAAGACTAGGGCCAGAATAAAGTCTTGGAGGGGTACAAATGCGGGGGCGCATCGTCTCTCTGGTGGATAATGTGGTAGAAAGAGGCCGGGGACTGGCTGAACACGGCCTGGCCTATCTGCTTGAGTTGGACGACGAGCAGTACCTCTTGGATACGGGTCAGTCCGGCACCGTCCTTTTATACAATGCCGAGTTGATGGGCATCGACTGGCACCGGTTGACCGGCATCATCCTGAGCCACGGCCACTATGACCACACCGGAGGATTGCGCCCCCTCCTTCTCCGTCTGGGACGCGAAGTGCCCGTTTATGCCCATCCCGATATCTTTCGACCACGTTTTGCCCGGGAAAAAGACGGGCGTCTGCGTCCCATCGGCCTACCCTTCAACCGGTGGGAACTGGAAGGGCTGGGGGCCCGTTTCGTACCCGTAGAGACCTTCAGCGAGATCCGCCCGGGTTTGTGGTTAACGGGTCCGGTACCCCGGCGGACGTCCTTCGAGGTTGGCGACGACCGCCTGGTGGTCTGGACCGGGGAAGGGCCGAGGCCGCCCGGTCTTTCGGGAACCGCGCAAGAGCGGGCTCCCCTGCCTGAGTCGGGCTCGACGACCGTAAGCTCGACACTATCAGGTCTTTCGGGAACGGCGGAAGGGTGGGCTCCAGACCCCCTGGCCGACGATCTTTCGGTGGTTATCCAGACAGGAGCGGGCGCCGTCCTGGTACAAGGCTGTGCTCATGCCGGTACCATCAATATCCTTAAGCATGTCGAAGCCCACCTCGGGCGGCAACATTTTTTGGCCATCATGGGGGGAAGTCACCTGGGGGCAGTACCGGTGAGCCAGCTCGAAGCCACCGTGACGGCTCTGCGGGGATTTGAGTTTGACCAGTTGCGCCTCTCGCACTGCACCGGGTTAAAGGGAGCCTTCCGTCTCAAGGAAGAGTTCGGGCAGCGTTACCAGGCGTTTTCTGTAGGGGAGGTCCTTGAATTTTAGCCCTGGCTGATCGCCTTTGGGCCCCCGCGCACGGGGAAGTAACCGCGCCTCAAGATCACCTTCACGTACGTTGGGTCAGAGTAAGCGGTGCCGGACGATTGCCGACCACCGGCCTTCTTCACTCCAGGAAATGTTCCAGTTTTTCGGCTTCGACAAAATCAATGACCCTGATCTTCACTTTTTTGATCCCGGGTACCGCCAGTACCGCTTTTTTTATCTCGGCCCCCAGGTACCAGGCCAGAGGGCAGACGGTCGAGGAAGGGCGGAAAGTCAGCTCGACCACCCCCAGGGGGCTGACGAAAAGCTCGGGGATTAAGCCGGCATCAAAGACGTTCTGTTGGATCTCGGGATCAACGATAGTTCTCAGTTTGTCGACCACCAGGTCCTCAAGTTCCATCTTCATTTCCCCCCTTCACTCCGGCGAAGCGTCGCCTCTACTTTGCTCCAGATTTCCTTAATAGCGGAACTGGCCGGGTTTTCCCGCCGCACGGCAATATCTTTGGCCAAAAGGCTCTGGGTCACGGCAGGCGAAAAGGGGATGCGGCCCAGGACGGGATAGGAATGAGCCGCCGCCCAGCTTTCTAGTTCGCCGGTGAGCTCTGGGTTAAGATCGAACTTGTTCACCACGATGGCCACGGGAACCCGGAAATGCTCAGCCAGGGTAGCCACCCGTTCCAGATCATGTTTACCCGACAACGTCGGCTCGGTGACGATGACGGCCAAATCGACCCCCGTCAAGGCCGAGATCACCGGGCAGCCGGTTCCCGGGGGGCCATCGATGATGATGAGGGGAATCTGACGGCTCCGCGCCACGATTTGGGCCTTTTGACGCACCAGCGTAACCAGTTTGCCGGAGTTCTCTTGGCCGGGCGCCAGGCGCGCGTAGACCATGGGACCGTAGGCAGTTTCCCCCGAAAACCATTGCCCGGAGTACCTTTCCTCCAGCTGGACGGCCTCCACCGGGCAGACGATTTGGCAGACGCCGCAGCCTTCACAAGAATTCGGGTCGATGCGGTAAGTCTTGGCCTGGGCAACAGGGGAAGAAGTCCGGTCCGCCTGATCTTGAGAGTAGGCGGGCTTGCTCGTTGTTGCCAGGGTTTTGGGTGGGAGGGGGGTCTTGCGGTCAGCCTCTTTTGCCGGGCTGATGGCTTCGAAGCGGCAGTGCTGGTAGCAAAGACCGCAGCCGATGCATTTTTCTGGGGATATTCTGGCCACTTTCCCCCCACTGAAAGATCCCTCGGCCTCAATTTTCGGCTGAAGGAGGATCCAGAGGTCGGGGGCATCGACGTCGGCGTCGCACTGAACGGAGCGCTCGGCTAGGTGGGTGAAAGAAGCCGTCAGCGTGGTTTTGCCGGTGCCGCCTTTGCCGCTGATGACAACCAGTTCTTGAAAAGGTTTCATGCCAGGGATCCCTCTTTCTGAAGCTGAGCCTCGAGCTGAGCCTGGAGCGCCCGCCACAGCCCGGCGAAGATTTCGGCAAAGCCGGGAACGGTATCGATCGGGTGTTGACCACGGGAATAAGCTTCGGCGGCCGCCCGGCTAAAGGGAATCCGGGCCAGGATCGGTAGCCCGGCCTGGGTGCAGAATTCTTCGATCAGGCGGTCCTCCCCGGATGAACGGTTAATCACCACCCCCAGCGGAACTCCCAATTCGCGCACGGCTTCGACGGCGATCTGGAGATCGCTGAGACCGAAAGGGGTTGGCTCTGTTACCAAAAGACAGTAGTCGCTCCCCTTGATCGCCTCCATCACCGGGCAGGAGGCGCCGGGGGCGGCATCGATTACCGCCGGGAGGTCAGGGCTGATGGCGCGCTTCATTTCGCGGATGAGCTGAGTCCCGGAGGCTTCGCCCACTTCCAGCCGCGCTTCCAGCAGAAGGATCTTTCCCCAATGGGCCGGGCCGCGGATCACCCCCACCCGGCGTGGCTTTTCGGTGATGGCTTTCTCTGGACAGACGAGAGAGCAGGCCCCACAGCCATGACAGAGTTCTTCGAAAAAGAGCAGCTTTTGGCCGAAGACGACCAGGGCGTTGAACTGGCAAGAGCTGGCGCAACGCCCGCAATAGGTGCAGCGGTCAAAATTGACCTCGGGTACCAGACGATGAACGGGGGTTTCTTTATCCCACTGCCCGGGAAAGAAAAGATGGATATTGGGCTCTTCCGCGTCGGCATCCAGAAGCTGAGTTTCCCCGATGGCGCGGGCCAAACCAATGGCAACAGTTGTTTTCCCGGTGCCGCCCTTACCACTGGCTACAGTAATGCGAAAACGGCGCGGGGTGCCGGTTGACATCTTTGGTTTCCTCCAACGAAAATCAGTTGATCTCAGTGGAGATGGTCGGCCGCCTTGGTCGGCTGGGCAGTCCGGCTCAAGTTATTTTTCAAGTAATTTTGGTAGGCCTCCCGGACGGTTTGCCCATTGACCGGAAAAACGGCGATGCCCGCCGCCTGGAGAACGGAGAAGGCATTTGGGCCCACATTTCCCGTGAGCAGAGCCTTGACGCCCCTGGAAGCCAAAAACTGGCCGGCGGCAACTCCGGCACCGCCACCAGCAGAAAGGGCGGGGTTGGTGGTTGCCTCCCAATCGTCGGGGTTTTGGGAAGAGATGAGAATGAAATGGGAGGCGCGGCCGAAACGAGCATCTACTTCAGCTTCCAACGAAGGAGCGGTAGCGGTGATAGCGATATCGCGCAAAATGGGTCCCTCCTGAAAATAAATATCATTTCCACAAGAGAAGTATACGCCGGCGGGGGAGGACTTGTCAAGAAGAAAGGGAAATACGGGCGGCCGCGGCCTGGCGACGGCTGTTCACCGCCATTGCCGGTGCAGAATCGCCAGAGCAGCCGGCGGTCCGCCACCGACGCGCCGGGACCGGGCACGCAGCTGGCGAAACGGGCGAGCTGGCCGGCGACAGGTTACTTGCGACGTTCGAGACAATTTTGAAGTAACTCTGTTGAGACAATTAGTGCGGCCAACGGAGATGGTCCGGGCAGGATAAGTGGCGGGACACCGATAGGAGGTGAAAGGCTCTCCGCTGCTGCTTGCCTCGGCGACAGGGCTGTCGCCGATGTTAATTCTCTCTGAAAACTGACCCACTTTTCTCCCCAAAATTGACCCACCCCTCCAAAGGACTAAGTACCTCATTGCCGAACAAATAATCGATTCGGCCATGAGGGGGGAAGGGAGTTGATCTCCGTGGATGAGTGGGCCAGTATTCGTTTTTTGCGAGTGAAAGGGGTTAGTATCAGGGCCATTGCCAAACAATTAGGGATGTCTCGCAATACCGTTCGACGTGCTTTGGCGCATGACGGAACGCCAGGCCCTACTTGAGCGTTTAGGTTGGAAATTTTTACGGATTCGCGGTAGCCAATTTTACAAAGACCCGGACGGTACTATGAATTGGGGCTTTGAGGAATTGAAAAGAAATGGTTTAGAAGTACAAGGGTATCTTGACAGTTCTGACGAAGCTAGACTCCAGAGCAGCAACGAGTTGGTGGAAGAGATTAAACGCAGGGCAGCTGAGATTCGATCTTAGTGGAGGGACGCCGATAAAATCTATCTTGACGGACAAGAACTAGGTTCCTCAGACGTCGCTCTTTCCTCCAAGGGAGCCAGTAGGAAAAGGAACTCTGGCAACGCTCAGTCATTTACCCTTTTGGCCATGAGCTGAGAAGAGACAAAACTGCCGTAGTTTTCGCCGATACCCTCCCTTTTGTTCCTTTCCGGGCGGCTGGCGTTAAGCTGCCGCCCAATCAGTTATTGCCGTTCTTGGCTACTAGCGAAGGTTTTTGACATTTAAGCATTGGCATGCTAGAATACTTACGTGAGGTGACTAAATATGCGTACTACCATTGAAATTAGCAATGAAACGCGGGCTAAACTGATGGCTCTGGCAGCTAGACGAGGCCTGCGGGGGTATTCAGAAATAGTAAATGAGGCCCTTGAGGAGTATTTAAGAAAAATGGAGAACCGGGAAAAAGAGATCGACGAGATTCTAAAACTTGCCGGTAGTTTAAGTGAAGAAGAAGGACCCAAATACGAAGCCAGGATAAAGGAGTTCTGGTCGCGATGGGAGTCGTAACCGATACTTCGATAATCATTGGCTTTTTGAAGGGTCATCAGCCGGAAGTTGCTTATGTCCAGCAAGCTTTAAGAAACGGTACGCTCACCATAACGGCTATAACCGTTTTTGAACTCAAGTTAGGGCTTACCACCAATAGTAAAAGGGAAAGGTTGCTGACTAAATTTTTTGAGCAGGTTACCGTCTTGCCTTTTGATGGCCAGGCCGCTTTAGCGGCGGCGATGATCGAGAATAGACTGCGATCTGCCGGAGAGGTAATCGGAGTACCTGATGTTCTCATCGCGGGTATCTGCCTGGCACGCAACCTGTCCCTAGCTACCTTAAATGTAGAACATTTTAAACGAGTAACAGGATTGGATGTCCTTGCCCCCACATCTACATCCGAATAATCTGGAGAATGGCTACAATCTCGCAGCCGGTCTTTTGATAGAAGGATTTGAGGAGGATGAAGGCAATCACTGACCCCATAGTATACTGGCTATCAGCCGCCATTCCCCACCCCGGTCCTTGGCGACGATGATATTTCTTTCCGTGCCGTCGGTCAGCTTGACCTTGACGCTGACCACGTCGAAGATGCGCTGCATGGTGACGGGGGACTTCCAGCCGTCGATCCACCAGGTCGTGCTCTGTACCTGGGAGAGGACGGGCTGCCCCGGTTTTAGATTGAATTCTTCCGCTATAGCGTCCGGGTGGACGAGTTTTTGAGCCGCCGGGTAATCACCCCGGGCCACCAGACGGTAGAATTCTTTCACGGCTTCAATGGCTCCGGCCGTGCTCTCCGGGGGATTCCTTTTCAATTCTTTTCCCGTCACCGGATCCAGGTAAATTGCCAATCGCTCACCGGTTCGGGTCACGCCATCTAAAAGCCAGACCAGGTCGCCTTCGACGGCTAGATCACCTTTCGCTTCATACCGCGGCCACCACTTTGCTCCCGGATCAAGCCGTTGGCCAATTTCGAGCACCTGATCAAGGCTAAGATAGTGCGGTGGAAGAAGTGGTTTCATGATTGTGTCGAAGCCGTCGACCACCCACCAGCCGGCGCTTTGTTGATTCCGGAGGTTAGGCGATAGGTAGGGCGATCCGCCATCGCTGGGATAGTAGCTTAAAAGGATATCCTGACCGTATTCACCCTTCCCCTCTGGGGCGCGGCCGTCATTCCGGAGATCCTGCTGCAGCTTCAGGATAACGTCGTAACGTTCGCCTTTCCCACCTGGCACCTGCCCGTTGTCAGCCACGTACTTAGCCTGGGCCAGCGCTGACTTCACGTTTTCTACTAGCGACCGATCAGTCGTCGTTTTTTGTCCACCAGATGGTCCGCGGACCTCGATGGCGATGACCTTTTGTAGATCAGCTGGGCTAATCAACGCGGTCTCCTGAGGGCTTCGCCTCGAACCTGACTTGTCCTTACCTGGGACTGTCCCGTTATCCGCTCCCACTTTTGCTCCATCGCCAGAGGAGCCCTTGGTGCTGGTGGTCGAGGGTTGGCTGGCTCCAGCAGACCATAGCCAGGTTCCATCGGCCCGGGCGTTGGTTAGGGCCACCACGGATATGATCATTGCCGCGAGGAGTCCGATTACGGTCCATTTCAGCGAACGCTTCTTCCACAAGGCGACCATGGTAATCCTCCTCCGGTTGAGAGACTTGCTGCCCAAAATGCCGACCAGGCGGGGAAGCTGCGGGGGTTGGGAGGTTAGCTCCAACAGGCTGATGATGGTCTGCCCGTACTCCCTGATCCTTTCTGGTTGAAGACGGGCGAGGACAAGGGCATCACAGGACAGTTCTTGATCTTCTTGCATCCGGTAAAAGCCGTAAGAGATGATCGGGTTGAACCAGTGAACCACTTGCAGTCCCGTGGTCAGCAAATTCAGAACGATATCGTGTCGCTTTAAGTGAGCTAGTTCGTGCAAAAAGACATGCCGCAATTGCTCGGCCTGCAGTTTTCTTGCTGAGTCCGCTGGCAGCAGTAAACGGGGGCGAACGACGCCGAAGAGAACCGGGCTGCGCAGTATGTCGGTTTCGAGGAGGGTGATGTCGCTGCTTACCCCCATTTGCTTCTTGCAATCATCGAAAATCTCGTAGATCAGGGGGCTGTCTACCGGACGGGCTAGTTTCATCTTGGCATAAAACTTACGTTGGATGCCGGTGATCCGGACAGCCATGATCGCTGCCCCAGCCAGCCACACCCCAAAAAGGATCATACTCACTCGTTCGGATTGAACCGGGCGGGAAGGTTCCCCCGGCGGAATATGGCTTACCGGGGCGGAATCCTGGCCGGGGTCCCCAGTTGATGTCCGTTCCGCTGGCCAGCCTTCTGGCTGATTGCTGCTGGTCAAAGTGGCTTCGGAACCAAGCGCTTGGGAAATTGCGCCGGACGGGGTGAGTAATTTCGCCGGAAGGAGATTATAAAGACTAAAGAAGCTTGCCGGCAAGGTGGGGAGAGCCAGGCGGATGATGAGGAGAAACCAGATGTAATAATGCCATCTGGCTTCGAGCTTGTCCCTGAAAATGTGTTTAACTAGCAATATCAGGCCCACTAAGAGACTGGCCTTGATTGAGGACGATACCACAAAATTGAACAGCTCTAAGAAAGCACGGGCCATCGCTCACCCCTTCTTTCCGTCCAGGAGGCGCTTCAACTCT
>Ga0334722_10007673_pt1 | contig 10427 bp, 8 predicted proteins | sample C3_bottom_MG_FD_207210 | JGI IMG/M metagenome (GOLD analysis project Ga0334722, IMG submission 207210) | Sediment microbial communities from Yellowstone Lake, YNP, Wyoming, USA - C3_bottom | ecosystem: Environmental > Aquatic > Freshwater > Lake > Sediment | place: USA: Wyoming | collected... | reverse complement strand
CGCACTATCATCGCGCGGCACGACGATTCCCAAACAACGACTTCACGCAAACTCATGGAACTAAAGCGTTCAGCAGTGTTCGCATCGACAAGCCTGCGTAGTCTTGCGGGCGCACGACCCGCACGAGGCTGGCTCCGGGAGACCGATCCGGCCTTGCGGGGCCGGGAGAGGTAATCGTGCCAAAGGCGAGCGACGGGATGTCCACCCCGCACCTCCACCGTGCAGCGTACGCCGTTGCGGTGTTTTTCCTCGCCGTGATTCCTTTCCTCCCTGCGCTCGGAGGCGATTTCGTCTGGGACGACCACGAACTGATAGAGAACAATGTCACGCTCGATGTGCCGTGGACATCTTTCGGCCGCATGGTTTCTTTCGGCGGTTTACGCAGCCCCTACTACCGGCCGCTCTCGATTCTTTTCCTGAGCTTCGAGCGCGCCCTTTTCGGCTGCCGGCCAGCCGGCTTCCACGCTGCGAATATCCTGCTGCACGCCGTCGCTGCATTGTTGCTGCTCGCCTTGGCGCGGCGGGTGCTGCCGCCGCTGCCGGCCTTCGTCGCTGCCGCCATCTTCGCGGTGCACCCCGTGCACATCGAGCCTGTCGCGTTCATTTCGGCGGGGGCGACCGAATTGCTGCCGTCGCTGCTGTTTCTCGGAGCGCTGGTTATCGTGCTCGCACCCCGCCTCGAGGAAGGTGCCGGGGACACCCCCGGAAGCGGTCTGCTGTGGGGAGCAGCCGGCCTGTACCTCCTGTCGCTGTTCGCCAAGGAGGTAAGCATCGGTCTGCCCGTCATCGTAGGGGCTGTCTTGGCGCGCCAGGCCGCGGGGCGAGGAGGCCGGCGGCAGCCGCTGCGGCACCTCGCCCCCTTCGCGGCAGTACTGGCGGTGTACGCGGCACTGCGCCTCCAGGCGATGTGGCGCCCGGACCAGTTGCCCGCCGCTGATATCTTCAAGCCCGCGGCCTGGACAGTCATACCGTGGGCCCTGACCGCGGGACGCCTTCTGCTCGCTCCCGTCCGGCTGCTCCCTTATTACGAACTCGAGCCGCTCGGGGCGGCAGGTGTCGTCGCTGGAGTGTTCCTGATTGGAGTGGCAGCCGCGGCCGTCGCGCTTCTCGCCCGTGAGCGCCGGTGGGATGCCGCTGTTACCCTCGGAGCGGGGTTGTTCCTGGTCCCGCTGCTGCCGGCGCTCCCGCTTCTCCCGCGCTCCGGGGCGCTGATCTCCGAGCGGTACCTCTACCTGCCGTCGGCCGGCCTGGCGCTCCTCCTCGCCGCCGCTCTCGATCTACTGTTGACCCGCCGGCCGGCACTGGCGCGCTCGGCGCTGGCCGCCACGGCTGCCATCCTGGCCTGCGCCGCCCTCTGGTCAGGTCTGCGCTCGCTCGACTGGCGGAACGACGTGCGCCTCTTCACCAGGGCCGCCGCCCGCGCCCCGCGCAACAGCGGCCTTCAGTTCCTGCTCGGGGACGTCCTGGCTCGTGCGGGACGCCATGGCGAGGCCGAAGAACCGCTCGCCCGGGCGCTGTCGCTCTCGCCCCGTTTTGTCAGGGCGCAAACCCGACTCGCCGACGTGTACCGCGTGACCGGCAGGCTCGTCGAGGCGCGGAGACTCTATCGCCAATCGATCGACGCTGCACCGGAGGATTCGTCCGCGCACTTCGGTCTCGGAAGCCTCGAGATGGATCACGGCGATCCGCTGGTTGCGGCCGTTGAGCTCGAGACGGCGGTCCGGCTGAGCCCCGACTTTGCAAGCGCCCTCGTGAATCTCGGCGTGCTGGCCTACAGGGCCGGGCGGATCGCCGAGGCCGAGTCGTTCTGGAGGCAGGCCGTGGTGGTCGAGCCGCGCAATGCCTTGGCCCTCGGCAACCTCGGCGCCATCGCCCGGAGCCGGGCCAGAGACGCCGAGGCGCGAGGGTTTTTCGAGCAGGCGCCGGCAGCCGATTCTCGCAACGCCGCTGCGAGGAAAAGCCCGTAGCAATGTCCCGCGAAACGTCCCGCAGCCTTCGCCGCGGAGCTGTACATGACGGTCATCGTGCCGCTGTGCGAGGCGCAGGCGATCGCGATGCTCAGCGTGGCCTTCGGGACACCGCCGCTCGCAGCGCGCCGAGGTCGGCGGGACGCAAGAGTCCCGAGCGAACCAACAGCACCCCGTGCCCGGCCAGCGCCAGCGCGCAGAGCAGGAGATTGGCCGCTGCCGAGGACTTCAGCAGCGCGAGTGGGGCAAACACGGCCGCCAGCGCCACGATTGCGAGAAACCGCCGTGTTGAATACGGGAACCGGGCCCTGACGTCCCGGCAGAGCAGCAGCGCGGCGATCATGGTGCCTGCCAGGGCGGCCAACAACCCGCCGAGAGCCCCCCAACGTGGCACCATTGCCACCGACCCGCCGAGAAACAGCGCGATCCGCACAGCCCCGGCCCTGGCATGGAGGGCTGGTTTCTCGATAACAATGGAAAGGACCCAGGCCCCCATCGCCGGGACCGCCGCAATCACCATGAGGCTCAGGACCACCGCGCCACGAGCCAGCGGTGCGTAGCCGCTGCCGAACACTCGGGGCACCACATCGCCGGCCAGGAACAGCGAGCCCAGGAAGACCCAGGAGGCCGGCACCGCCAAGGTCTCCATGAGTTTCTCGTGCCACGCGCGGATCTCCTGCCGGCGTCCTTCGAGCAGCAGCAGGCTCATCGACGGCGTGAACGCCATGAAGATCTGGCAGAGGGCGGCATCGGCCGCCGTGAAGATGCTCATCCCCAGACCGAAGACGGCGACTTCCCTGTAATCCGTGCCCAGCAGCCGCAGCACGGTCTCCCCGCCGTGGCGAAAAGTCGTCTGCAGGATCGCGCCAACGAAAAAACCGATGCTGAGTTGCAGCGCCGGGGCAAAGACCCGACTATCGGGGCGAAGCCCACGCAGCGTCACCCAACCTCTCGACCAGGCCGCCCCCAGCGCCAGGACCACGAGTTCGCACGCCAGCAAGCCGGCCGCGGCGCCCCGCAGCCCCGCAGCCTGAAACCCGGCGCTCACCGCAACCAGGCCTAACCAACGGCGCAGGAGATTCCCCGCCCCCCAGCGCTGGGGACGATCGACGCCGAGCATGAACGAGAAGAACGTTTCCGCCACAGCCCCGGCCGGAACCAGCGCCGTGAAAAGCAGCCGCACCGAGACCGGGATGTCCGCGGCCAGGCGTCCGGCCAGCTGCCAGAACAACAGGGCGGCAGCAAGTGACACCGCGGTCCGGAAGAGCAGGATGTTACCGAACAGGGCGGCCAGGCGCGCCGGGTCCCCGGCTCGAAGCGCCGCCGGGGCCTTGCGGCTCACGGCCACCGTCAGGCTGAACTCGGAGGCGACGATACACCAGAGGCAGATCGAGGAGAGCAGGTCGTACTGACCGTAGCTCGTCGGGCCCATGAGCCGCGGGACGACGAGGGCGAAGATCACGCCGTTGAGGACCAGTCCGCCGCGCTGCAGCGCAACGACAGCGGTGTCGCGGATGACCTTGTGCCGCGAGGAATCGGCGACGGACACCGCCGGCCCAGGCGCGCTCATGACGCGCGAGCGGTTACAGCGCAGACAAACTCTTCGACCTGGAGAGCGATCTTGCCATCGAACCCCCGTGCGGACCGCGGCGCAGCGACACCGGCGGAAGCGCTCTCCCGGAGAAGAACGGTGCCAGGGGCGCCGATCAACGGCATTGCGGCACCCAGGTCAACCAGCCCTACCGGGGATTCCGATGGGGCCAGCCCTCTTCACTCACCTCGTGAATCGGGTCGGCAAGCAGTCTACCCACGAGCAAGCCGCCTTCACCTCTGCGATCCCTGATTCGGAAGCCGATCTCGTTCATGCTGTAGTATGCGCCGGTGTCGAGGGTGATCATGACCGCCTCGCCTTCGATGATGTCACTGACCACCGTTGCTGTGTTGATCTCAAACTGCCCCGTCGTCATCTCGCGTCTCCGTGGGGTCCTGCGACACCAGGAGCGCGCCTGGTGTTTTCTGATGCGGACGGCCGGCATTCTGACATATGATCTGCCAAATGCAAGCCCTCCTGTCCGGCTGCGGCGACGTGAAGTCGGCTACCCCCATAGCGAGGACTCCGCAACCTGCTCTGCCGGGCCGCGGCTGGTTTCTCGCAGCCCTGCTCCTGGTCGCCTGCATCTACTGGCCGCTGCTCGACTACCCTTACATCCAGGACGACTGGACCTGGATGAGTTTCTTTCAGCAGCACTCGGCACTCGAGGCGATCAGGCTCATCCTCGATCCGTTCGACAAATTGTTTTACCGGCCCCTCGGCGCATTGTACCGGTTCGCCCTCCACGGTATTTTCGGCCTCGACGCGTTCGCCCACCATCTGATGGCCGCGCTGCTGTTGGCCGGTGCGATGCTCGCGCTGGCCCGCGTGGTCACCCGCCTGACGGCCGATGCATTCGCGGGGAGAGTTGCCGGCCTGGCTTACGGCGGGATGTTGAGCATCCATCTGGACCCAATGCTCTGGCTGGCCGGGATCAACGATCTGGGCGCGGCACTCTGTGTCCTGCTCGCCGTCGATGCGACCCTGGCCCGCCGCCGCCGGACCGCCGGCCTCTTGATGCTCGCGGCGATCCTTTTCAAGGAGGCGGCCGCCTTTTCGCTGCTCCTGATCCCTCTGCTGGCGCTTCTTGATCCGGATACGCGGCAGCGGCCGTGGTGCCGGCAGCTCGGTCTGCTGCTGCCGTGGCTGCCTTCGATCGCGACGCTCTCGTTCGTGCGTTCGGTGGCCAAATCGCCGCTTGAACTACCGCAGTCGCACCCCTATCTATTCGACATTGCCTGGCAAGTGCCCCTTCAGGGCTCGACCACCTATCTCCAGTGGGTCCTGGAAGCCCTTTTCCCCGGAATAGCCGCCGCCCGCTGGTTTGCGACGACGTTCCTCTGGCTCTCGGCCCACCCGGGCATCGTGCTGGCGATGTTTCTGCTGATCCTCGGGGCACTGACAATCGTCGCGCGCAGCCGCCTGCTAGCGCCGCCGGCAGGCGGGGAACCTTTCCCGGCAGCTCCCTGGGTGCTGGCGACCTGGATTGCTCTTGGGCTGATGCCGGTGCTGTTGATGCGCAATCACACCTATCGCTACTACCTCACGTACAGTATCGCGCCGCTGCTCGGACTGCTCGTGTGGCTCCTGGCGGCTGGTGCGCGCCGGCTGCTTGGCGGGTCCCCGGCGCGCCTGATCCTGCTCACTCTCGTCGCCAGCCTCTGTGCTGCGGCGGCGATCAACTGCCGGCGGTGGGAAGCAGCGGCGCTCACCGCGATCCCGATGAGCGGCACGAACGATTTGCTGCGGCGTGGCCGCATCACAGGCATCGTGCGGCCGGGTCTCACCCGCCTGCATCCGGACCCGCCGCCCGAGAGTGTTTTCGTCTTCGACCTCCCTGTCTGGTCGTTCGGTCGCCAGAGCGGCCCGCAATCCTGGTATCACCGGCAGGATCTGGGTGTCCTGGCGCTGGAAGAAGTCGTAGCCGATGCGCAGGGTTTCACGACGGCGCGGTTGTTCACGACCCAGATCGAGCAAGCGCTCGGAAGTGCGAGCGGGGCAAGGGCCGGTCGCGACGAAACTGCCCACCGTCTCGACCCGGCACGCACCTTCTTCTTGAGCCTGGAGGGCAACCAGCTCGTCGAACACTCCGCCGCGGAAATCCTCGCGCGCAGGCGATGAGGGCGGGAAAGCGACACCGCGGCCGCTGCTTACCCGAACAATTTCCGAATCATGTGGAACGGGTGCCAAAGCTGCAGCAAGAAGAGCGGACAGCGGCAGACCGGGTAATAGGCGCGCAGCTCTCTTGACGCCGGGAAGAAGAGCCGGCCGAGGAACAGCAGCCTCGCCGGCCGGAAGAAGAAACGGGAACTCATCCGCATCAGTCCGTCCTGGCCACCGGCCCCCTCCCCGCTCTGGAGCTGCTTCTCCAGCCAGCCATTGGTTGACGGCCGGAGCACATCCGGCTTAAAGCGCTCAACCAAGGCGGCTGCCGCCGAATCCGGCAGCAGCAGGTTCATCACGCGCAGCGTATCGACGATATCCGGCATGACATTCCATTCCAGCGCGCGTTGCCGGACGACTGACCAATCCAGGCGATCGAAATCCTGCCGCAAAAGCAGGTCGAGATCGACGTACCAGACCAGCCGGTTCCCCGCGCGGTGGCCGCAGAACCATGCCGGCGGCAGTCCCTGCCCCAAACCGAACGAGTTCATCAAGCCGTGTTTCGCGCTGTGCAGGCAGAGATAGAGAAAGGTGTCCTCGCCGGACAATATCTGGAACCGCTCAGCGCCCCCACGCCATTCCACGGCGCGCGCCAAGACCACCGTGTCGTCGATCCGATACAGGTTCGCGCGGTCCACAAGCGACCAATGCAGCTCGATCTTCATGCCGCCCCGGCTTGCCGGATGGAGCACGAGATGGAAGTGCACGCGCCGCATCAGAATTTGCTCGAAGCGGCTGCCGGCAGGCTGGTAGCCAGCCTCGCGCAAAAGCCCCAGCGCGCGGTCCACATCGCACGGCCGCACCAGCAGGTCGATGTCCCCGTACGGCCGGGGAAACCACCCCCCGTAGTACGCCTCCTGCAGGTGCGGTCCTTTCACTACTGCCCAGGGTACCCCGGCCCGCCCGAAGCGAGGGGCGATCTCACCCAGCGCGTCGAGAGCCGTGCGGTGGACGAGGACGCTGCGGTGTCGCGCCCTGACAAAGGCCTTGGACAAATCCGCCGGGACGTTTCCCGGCAAGCGCCCGGCCGCCATGACGACCCCTGCGAGCGGCAAGATACCCTGAACGGCCATGGTCCGCGCGGCTTCGTTCCAGTTGTCCACATCACGCAACCCGGCGCTTTCGTGTCCGCTGAGCTGCCCAGCGGCCTTCAAGCACGCGACGAGTAAACGTTCCGCGACCTCGCCTTCACCGGTACACGCCAGGTCCCTGCCCGTCACCGCTTTCAGGATGCAGCCCCACTTTCCAGGACGCCGAGAACAAGCTCCGGAAATGCTTCGATGTCGCGTCCCATCGCCACCTCGAAGGCGCGGGACCCGCTCGCGAGTTTCGACAAGGCCTGGAAATGCCGGGCGGAAACGGCGGGATGCGAAGCCAGCAGGCTGTTCGGCAGGATGCGGCGGAGTGCGGCCGCCGCCGGCAGCGGCTGAAACGTTGTCCGCGCTGCATCAACCACGCGGGGGAAGAGTATCAGCCCCGGCTTCGCCGATTCCTCCCGCCGGCCGGGGAAGAGGGTCGCAGCCGCGACACGCAACTTGCGCGATGAGAAAGACGCCGCCCCCACGCATTCGCGCAGGAACGGCAACAGGGACAGGGTTTCGCGGGTCACGGCCATATCCCGCGGGTACGCGAGAAGGGAAGTCTGCGCATGGTCCGACCGAAGAAATACGCGGTCCTCACCGAGAAACTCGAAGCCGTGTCCGGCCAGATTCAGGCACGACGTTGTCTTGCCCGAACCGGATGGTCCCACGAGCAGCACGGCGCGGCCCCCGTGGGCCACGCAGGCGGAGTGCAGCCAGAACAGGTCCTGCCCCCGCAACATTTCCAGAAGCAGAATCTGCAGGACCAGGTGCTCCATCAGCCACGGACGATGGCTTTCGGGCGATACCAGCCCGCCGACGCCGAAGCCACGGGCGAGATCGTACGCCACGGCGCCCATCGGAGGAAACGCGTAGTAGTTGATGGGGCCCCAGCGGGAGAAGCGGGGATCAACACCGTATTCTTCGCGAGGATCGATCAGCTCGTGACTCGACGGGGGGAGCACTTCCGCCTCCGCCGGCACCACCCATTGCCGGCGGCTGGTCAGGACCAGGCGAATCTGCCGAGGCCGGAGCGTCTGCACCACGGGAAACACCCCCAGCAGGCGATCCGCGCAGCGAAGGGGGATATCGTGATCCGCGGCCAGCCGCACTCCCACCCCGTGGATATCCCATCCCCGCTCGCGAAAATCGCTCTCCCCTGCCTCCAGCACAGATTGCGCAAAGGACGACAGGCCGTCGTTCGGAAACAGGGGATTTCTCGCGTTCACCTCTGACATCCCGTATCCCGCATCCTGCCAGCTTTCTCCCGGTCGGATCAGTTGTCCCCGACGATGGTCAATCCCGGTGTGCTCGTCGTGACGCTGGACCGGACAGAATTTTCAGAAAGGGACGGACAGAATTATCGGGAACCTCACCGGATAGCCTCAAAAACAGAGAGCGGGCGACGACTGAGAGTCGCCGCCCGCTCGTCGCTCATACAAACGCCGACTTGCCTTCTCAATCGAGCGGAGATCCCCCTGTGACATCCGTCAGGGCGGGATACTCTACAACTTCCGGGGCTTCGTACTCTCTCATCGTTCCCTCCTCTGTTGACCACCCACACCATCAACTACCAAGGGATACCCCCTGCACCACGGTGACGATACAAAATGTGCACTGAGTCGGCGAAAGAGTCAAGCAATAATTTGAGTCCGTTCGGGACGTTAAACAGGCAACCCCCGGGCCCGGCAGACGCGAGTTTTACCGTTGAGTTCGGTGAGTATTTCATCGGTGTACTCCACCACCACCCGCATGCCTTGAAAAAGATCTTTGATAACGCGCTCGGTTTCTCCTGCATCCACTCCGGGGGTTTCCAGGCACAGTCTTGCGCGCACGTGAACCGGGCCGCTCTGCTCGAACTGGAAACCGAGAAGCCCATGATTCATCTCGCCAAGAGCCCGTTCGATGTCCGCAGAGCTCACGCGGCTGCCGCGAGGTGTGTGAATACAATCCCCGACCCGACCCGAGACAGAGGCCAAGCTCGGGACCTCGCTTCCGCATGGGCAGGGTTTGTCGGACCACGTCGCTCGATCACCGGAGCGAACCCGGATGAGCGGACGCGCCCGGCTGAAGCCATTTGTCGCCACCACCTCCCCCTCCTGCCCGGGGTCCGCGGGTGCGTCCCCCACCAGGATTTCCACATGCGACTGTGCGCCGACATGCAGGCGCCCCGCTACGCACTCGACGGCAATCTGGCCGAAATCCGTGGCGGAGTAGCGGTTCACCACCCGCGCGCCCAAGCCGCGCTCCAGGGTCCGCCGCACGCACCGTGGCAGAGGTTCGCCCCCCGTGACGAAGAGCCGCCGCCGCGGCAGGGGGACTCCTTGTCGGAGGGCTTTGACCACGGCGCGCCACACTGGCCAGGGGTACCCTCGGAGGACTGGCTCCGCTCCGCTTCGCAGGGCATCCAGCCGGTCATCCGTCGTGGCGTCGGAGTCAATCATACGAACCCGCCCGAACAGGCGCGACCCGCCGCGCGAATGCGTGTCGGGGGGCAGGAACCACAATGCCCGATCACTCCACCGAAGCCCGTGCATGCGCATCGCGGCCAGGACGCTCGCGCGCAACCGGATATCGTCTGCCGGGGTATACGGCATCAAAAAAGGTTCTCCCGCACTGCCGCCGGTCCGGTGCCACACCAACGCGGCTGCGGGAGAAACGGTCATGATCTCCTCCTGTCGGAGCGTCCGCCAGGCGGCCTGATCGACAAGGGGCAGACGCGAATAGTTCTCCGGATCGCCGGCGCGCTGGGGATCAATGCCGGCCCGCGACCAGAGTGACCGGTAAAATGGCGACCGGCCGGCGGCAATCTCGATGATATGCCGTCGGTTATAATCATCGGCATGACGCCAGCGAGCGAGCGACTGGTTATCGCGGAGAAACCGGCCCGCCAGGGGAACAGCCAACAACGTGTTGGTCGAACCGCTCACGATAAACGCAGCAGACCGCGATCGAGCATTTTCTGAGTGAACGTCCGCGCGTCGGCGGCGGCCACTGCAACGTCGGCGGAAAACTCTGCGCAGATGCATTGAACGGTCTCGTCGAACGTTTTGCCTTCCGTAATAGACTGCCAGATGAAGGTGCCCACCGCGTTCAAACCAAAATAGGCGCCCGTCCGCACATTTAAAAGCGCCGCCTCACCGTCAATGACAGAAATGGTGATGTCCGGTGCAACGCTGAAACAACTCGACCCCTGGAAATCTGTATTCATCGTTGTTTCAGATCCTTTCCTCGAGAGACGTGTTCAGCGCCATCCGCTCCTCATGACGATAAACCACGGTCATTCGACGCGGGCGATCATTTTCCTCCCTGAACGGCTTTCCGTCCATTTCAATCCAGGCATGACCCTCCAGTTCCTGGTTCCGCTCGGCGCCGATGACGAATACCGAGCGGCGGCCGGCGGCACGGAGCACCCAATAGCGGAGGACTGTCCTGCGCATGCAGTAGCGAAACGGACGGACGCGGAGGAGAGCCGCCAGGGCATCGGCCTGCTCCAAGGCCCAATCCAGGTTGCCAGGCGCCAGTGGCGTGGCGCCCGGGGAATCGAGCACCATTTCGAGCGCGGGTAATCCCCCTCCCTGGTAGGCGCGGGCGGCCTGGTGCAGCGTCCTGCGCAATTCATGCAGT
>Ga0334722_10007672_pt1 | contig 10428 bp, 7 predicted proteins | sample C3_bottom_MG_FD_207210 | JGI IMG/M metagenome (GOLD analysis project Ga0334722, IMG submission 207210) | Sediment microbial communities from Yellowstone Lake, YNP, Wyoming, USA - C3_bottom | ecosystem: Environmental > Aquatic > Freshwater > Lake > Sediment | place: USA: Wyoming | collected... | reverse complement strand
AATGCCGATGACCAGCCACAGTTCCTTGTCCACAGCGGCCCTCAGGATCGTGAACTCGCTCATGAAAATATTAAACGGCGGCGACCCGGACAGGGACAGGGCGCCGATGAAGGTGAGCGTCCCGAGGAGCGGCATGGTTGTAAGCACGCCGTTCACGTTCGCGATGTTCGTGGAGCCGAATCGCGCCTGGATCTTCCCGGAAGCGAAGAACATGAGCGGCTTCGCAAAGGTGTTGTTCAGAACATGGAGCAACGCGCTGTACATGCCGACAGGACCGCCGATGCCGACGCCGAGAACGATGATGCCCATGTGTTCGACGCTGCTGTAGGCAAGAAGCCGCTTGAAGTTCTTCTGGACCAGAATAAAGATGGCCGCCATGCCGATGGAGAGGAGCCCGAAAATGATAAGCAAATTGCCGGTAAAAGCCTCGCCCGTCGACGGCCCCACGATCGAGACAAAGCGCATGATCGCGTAGAACGCGGTCCATCCGGGCAAGAGAGCGCTGATCGGGCTCGGAGCCTCGCCCTGGGCATCTGGCAGCCAGTTATGCACCGGCGCAAGTCCGGCCTTGGTCCCGTATCCCACCAGCACAAAAATGAACGCCAGCCTCATCGTCCCGGCGTTCAGCATGGGGGCAATGCTCTTGAGCTCCGTCCAGTTCAACGCACCTTCGGCTCCCAGGACCGCGGTCGAGGCATAATAGGTAATAAAGGTGCCGAGGAGCGCGAACGAAATACCCACGGTGCAGAGAACGATGTATTTCCACGCAGCTTCAACAGCGAGAGGCCGCTTGCGGAAACCGAGCCCGATAAGCAGCGCCGAGATGATCGTCGTCGCCTCCATCCCGATCCACATGAGCGCCAAATTGTTCGCCATGGACACCAGCAGCATGGTGAGCACAAAAAGATGAAAAAGGCCGTAATAGCGCCGCATGCCCCGCATATCGATAAGCCCGACGGCAAGCTCATTCTCGAGGTACGCGATGGAATATACAGCTGCAGCCAGGCTGTACAGGATCATGAGCCCCATGATGTACGCTGAAAAAGCGTCCATGAAGAACGCGCCGTTGGCTGCGAAGACAGGCGTGGACACCGCGCCAACGATGACAGGCGCCGCATAGGCTGCAAGCGCAGCCATACCCGCGAGGTTCGCGTAGGCGATCATCCGCGGACCTTTCAGCACGTAACACACCATGGCGGTGACCAGGGGTATGAGCAAAATGACTATCACGCAGTTCCCCGCATTGTCGTAAGAATCCGCAATCGATTCATCCTTTCAGCACCGTCAGCTTGTCCAGATCGGCCGTGGCAAAGGTCCGCCTGATCTGCACCGCAAAGATGCCGAGAATGATCACCCCCATCAGCACATCGAACAGCACCCCCAGCTCGATGATCGTCGGCATCCCGAAGGTCAGGGAGAAACCGGCCAGGAACAGGCCGTTCTCAATGAACAGCAGCCCCATTACCATCGTCAGGGCCTTCTTCCTCGTGATCATGATGAAAAGACTGATGAGGATCACGGCAATGGCGATCTGCAGCACGTTCCGGGAGAATCCCGTGACCGTTATGCCCGTCTTGAGCGACGCATACACCACGCCAACAAGAAGGCTCGATACGGCGAGAGAAAGGGCATTGCTGATCGTAGGCTGAATGATATGGGTCACCCGCATCTGCTGCACGATCTTTCGCAGAAAAAGCGGTATGAGAACGCCTTTGGATGCAAGCGTGAGCAGGGCGGCTATGTAGAGATGGGGCTCGTTCTCAAGAACGGCCACTGCGGCGATCAGGCATGCCAGGAGCCAGGAGTTGATCGTATAAGCCTTTATATACGACTCAATGCTCTTAAAGGCGTTCAGGGTCACCGCGGTCAAAAGAAGGCCGACAGAGATAAAGTCAATTATGGAATACGCTTCGAGCCAGGCTTTCATGCCGCCTACTTTCCCATCATGATATGCGTCACCAGCGAGAGGAATGCGAGAACAAATGCTCCGCCGAGAATGGACGGCAGCTGGAAGAACCTCACCTTCGCCCGCGTGGACTCGACAACGGCCATCACAATGCAGAGGCCGAGTATCTTCACGGCATAGACGACCGCCGGCAGGGCGAGAGCGCCTGCACCCGTTGTCCGTGCAATGCCCGCCGGGAGAAAAATATCGATCGCCAGCGTGAACAGGACCATTTGTTTTATATAATGCGCCCATTCCATGAGCGCCAGATTCCGGCCAGAATATTCAAGGATCATGCCCTCATGGATCATGGTGAGCTCCAGATGGGTGTCGGGATTGTCCACCGGCACCCGCCCGGTCTCTGCCGTGATCGCGACCATCAGGGCTGCAAGCGCCAGCAGATGGGAAGGCGAGTACAGCGCCCGCTGCGCATCGGCAATAAGGGCGATGTTCGTCGACCCGGCGGTAATGGCGGCAGTAAAAAGCGCCAGCATCATCATGGGCTCCACGAGGATCGCTACCGTCATCTCCCGGCTGCTGCCCTCGCCTCCGAATGCGGTGCCGGCATCAAGCCCGGCGAGTGCCATGAAGAACCTCCCCAGAGCAAAAACAGCGATGAGGACGATGACATCGCCCATTATGCTGAATACCGACTGCGTTGTAAGGATCGGCACGAGCAGGGCTGCTGCGGCTGCCGAGGTGAAAACGACATAGGGCGCAACAGCGAATATCCATGAGGTCACGGTAGAGACGACCATGCCCTTCTTAAAGAGACGCAGCAGGTCATAGTAGGGCTGCAACACGCCGGCCCCCACCCTGCCCTGCATGTTCGCCTTCATCTTCTTGATCACCCCGTTCACGAGGGGCGAAAAAAAGATGATTATGAGGAACTGAAAATATTCCATAAGCCTGTTCCAGTTATAGATCTTAGTGAAGTAAAGGATCAAACAGCAAAAACAGCGGGATTTCTCTCGCAAAGCACGCAAAGAACGCCCAGAAAAAATTAAACTGCGGCTTCGTTACGGTTGTAAACCTCAAAATAGATTTTGGCTCAAAGTTCCCTTTGCGTTCTTTGCGCCCTTTGCGAGAGACGCCCTTGTTCCAGTTTGTTCCAGTTAGGTACCAAAGATCAATAAAGCTATCAAGGTGATCAGAATATACCCGAGATACAACTGCAGGCTGCCCGACTGGAGTAGCTTGACCTTGTCAGCGGCCGACTGGATAGCGCGCATCATCGGGTCGTAGACGTATTGTTCGAAAAAAGGCGTGATCTCGCCGCCATAGCGAATGGACCGTACGAAGAAAGGCTTGATGATGTAGGAAACCTTTATATCGCGGTTCGGCAGATAGATCCTCTTGTAGATGATCCTGAGCGGTTTGGTGAAAGCCGTGGCCGTGTACTGCATACGCGGCGTAAGCCCCTGGATGCCGCAATCCCATGAATCAGCCTGCACGGTCTTTCTCCTGTTGCCCGCGAATCTCATGAACAGGAAAGCGACGATGGCGATCAGCAGCATGGCGCCGGCAAGCGCAGCGGTCGAGAGCGATGCCGTGCCCCCGGGCGTCAATAGGACGCCTTGCTGGTCCAGTGCAACGGACGCGCCGGTGACGGCAAAGACCGCAGGCGCGACAAGCGCCACGGGAATGCGGGGGAATACGCCGAAGACGAGGCACAAAAGGGCAAGGAGCGCCATGCCCGCGACCATCCATGCCGAGGATTCTCGGGCCTCCGTCGCGTGTCCGCTCCGGGCCATGCCGAGGAACGTGGTGCCGTAGGTCTTGACGAACCCGGCGGCAACGATCGCTCCCGTGAGCGCCAAAGCCGCTCCTCCCAGGGGAGAGACGATCTTGGCAACGACGGAGGGCGAATTGAAGCCGAGCAGGAGCGACTGGTAGGTGAGCCACTCGCTTACGAACCCGTTCAAAGGAGGAAGGGCGGTGATGGCAAGAGCTCCCACGAGGAAAAGAAAACCCGTCCAGGGCATGCGCTTCAGAAGCCCTCCCAGCTTTTCCATGTTCCGCGTCCGGGCGGCGCGAACAACGGACCCCGCTCCCAGGAACAGGAGGCTTTTAAAAACAGCGTGATTCAAAGCATGATACAGAGCCGCTGCCAGGGCAAAGCTGGCCAGGGCGAGCATGTCGCTGCTTCGGAACATCATGGATGCGCCGATCCCCAGCAGGATGATGCCCACGTTCTCCACGCTTGAATAAGCAAGAAAGACCTTGAGGTCGTTCTCCATGATCGCGTAGAGGATGCCGAGCACCGCCGAGGCCGCGCCGACCACGACGATCGTTATCCCCCACCACTCCGGACCGGTGCCGAGCACATCCATAACTACCCGAAGAAAACCATATACCGCCGTCTTGATCATGACGCCGGACATGAGGGGGGTAATATTCGAAGGCGCAACCGGATAGGCACGGGGGATCCAGGTGTGAAGCGGGATGATGCCCGCTTTGGTGCCGAAACCGATGAGCGCGAAGATGAAGAGCAGGGACCTGACGCCTGAGGGAAGCGTTGCTGCAGCCGCGCGCATGGAAGCGAAATCCATGCTGCCCGTGTAATGAGAGAGCACCAGGAAAAGCGCGATGATGAATCCCGTTCCGATGTGGGTCATCACCACGGTAAACAGGCCCGCCTTTGCGGACGCGGCATTCCTGTCGAAAACAACCAGAAAATAGGCGGCCACGGCCATGGTTTCCCAGCAGACAAGAAAGGTTATGATGTTCGCCGACAGGACCACGCCGTACATGCTCAGGATCAGGATATTGTAAAAGAAACCCAGATAGCCTGCGTTCTTGATCCCTTTGGCGAAACCGATCGAGTAAAGAGAGACCGCAATGGTGACCAGCGATATGAGGACGACAAAGAAGCCCGAGAGCGCATCGCAGGTGAAGGCAAAACTGAAGATCGAGGTTATGGGGATCGGAGTGCTGGTAAACGCAGGAGAAAAGAGAAGATACCCGCCTGCAGCGAGAAAGAGGAGAGCTCCCGTAAGGGAGAAGAGATAGCTGAAGTTTTGAACTTTCGAGAGCGGGAGCTGTGAAGCGGCTGCGCCGGAAAGAAACAAGATGATGCCCAGAGATACTATATTTGCAACGTCCATGATTGAATACGTGCAGAGCCCAGGCCACGACCTGCCCGAGTTGCGCGAAGGATCTCGATTTTCAAAGTTCGACGACCGCGGCGCTGCGTAAGCTGAACCCGGGTCGTGATGCCGACAAAACAAAAGCGAACAAAATGTACAACATCTGGACGTATCATGTCAAGTTTAAAAATGTACCTGTCGGCCAGAGCATACCTAACGGTGTCTTCGCTGACCTGACAGGTATGGGGAAAATGCCCGAAGGTTCTTCTTGCTAAAGGCTGCGAACTTCCGTAATATTGTCAGCAGAATAATACAAAGAGAGACCCATCCCCCCCTCCGTCGCCCCCTTGAAAGGGGAGAAGTTTATAGGGCCATGCATCAAGAAGATCGTGCTCATTCATATGCCAATTAGAACACTCCTCATCACGCCGCCCTTTACCCAGCTCAACACCCCCTATCCCGCAACGCCTTATTTAAAAGGCTTTTTGAAAATGCATGGCTATGAGGTATTTCAGGCAGACCTGAGCATCGAAGTGATGAACGCAATCTTTTCCAAAAAAGGATTTCAAAAGCTTTTCGATCATCTTTCAACCAGCCAAACGCTGCTCTCGCAAAATTCAAACTGCATGCTCACCAATAAGCAGTACTACCTGCAAACCGTAGACCTGGTCATGAATTTTTTACAGTACCGGGACAATACTCTTGCATCGCGCATATGCTCGGAAAATTTTCTGCCAAGGGCCTCACGATTCGACCAGCTGCCCGACCTGGAATGGTCCTTTGGAAGCGTCGGGGTGGGCGATAAGGCCCGGTTCCTGGCAACGCTCTATATAGAAGATATTGGCGACCTGATCAAAGATGGCATTACGCCCTATTTCGGCTTCAGCCGCTATGCGGAAAAGCTGGGAATGTCCGCCCATTCTTTTTCGCCCATCGACCAGGCATTGCAACAGCCCGTGAATATCATCGAGACCTGGATGCTCGAATTGCTGAAGGCTCATATCGAAGAGCAGCGTCCTGATGTCGTGGGCCTGACCATCCCTTTTCCCGGAAATCTCTATGCAGCGCTCAAATGCGGGCAGTATATCAAGCAGAACTTTTCAAACATCAAGATCATTATAGGCGGCGGTTATGCGAATACAGAACTGCGTGAGCTTTCCGAGCCGGCGGTATTTAACTATGTTGACTTTATTACGCTCGATGACGGGGAACGCCCGTTGCTGGATATTCTGGAGTTTATCGGAGGCAAACGGAAAGCTGAAGAGCTCACCAGAACATTTACGAGAATCGGCAGTGATGTTAAATATGTTAACCGTGAAGCCGAAGTGTGTATCTCGCACAAGGACGTCGGAACACCGGATTACGCAGACCTCGCTCTCGATAAGTACCTTTCGCTTATCGATCTTGCGAACCCCATGCACCGCCTCTGGAGCGACGGCCGCTGGAACAAACTTACGATAGCACACGGCTGCTACTGGCATAAATGCTCGTTCTGCGACACAACCCTCGACTATATCAATCGCTTTGACAGCGCCTCGACAACCGTGCTGGTCGACAGGATCGAGCGCATCATTGCCCAGACAGGCCAGACCGGTTTCCATTTTGTCGACGAGGCCGCTCCGCCGGCGGCATTGAAAGAACTGGCCTTAGAGCTTCTGAGAAGAAAGATCACTATTTCCTGGTGGACCAATATCCGTTTTGAACAAGCCTTTACCGAAGACCTCTGCAGGCTGCTCGCAACATCAGGCTGCATTGCCGTCACCGGCGGCTTGGAAACCGCTTCCGACAGGCTGCTGAAGCTGATGAACAAAGGCGTGACCGTTCATCAGGCTGCCCAGGTATGCAGCAACCTGAGCAGCGCCGGCATCATGGTGCATGCCTACCTCATGTACGGTTTCCCGACACAGACCGCACAGGAGACTGTTGATTCCCTTGAGATCGTGCGCCAATTGTTCGACCAGGGGCTCATCCAATCCGCCTTCTGGCACCAGTTCACCGCAACTGTTCACAGCGATGTCGGGAAAAATCCGGAGAAATATCATTGTAGGATCGTAGATCAGCCCGCAGGCGGGTTTGCAAAGAACGATCTGCAGCACGAAGATCCCGCGGGCTGCGACCACCAGGCCTTCACGCAAGGCCTGAACAAGGCGGTCTACAATTTCATGCACGGCATCGGCACGGACCATCCGGTTGCCGAATGGTTCGACTTCAGAGTTCCGGCAATATCGGTCAATCGGAATTACGTGAAACGGGCGGCAAAACAGCAGCTGGCACCATACAAAAACAAAAAAGAACGACCTTCTGGCCGCCTTTGATGATTGTTACACTTCTATTTCTGATTGCAGTTTTGTAGGCAGGGTAGAGCAACGCGAAACCCGACAAACGCCGTTGGGTTGCGCTACACTTAACCCTATCTACGAACTGAACTCATGACGCTGGAAGAATTGAAGCGAATTATGTGACCCGCATCCCATTTCCTTTTGTACTGGGTTCATTTGTAATTATCACTGGAGTGTTCTCGTTCATTGAAGCGAAGCGTATCGGCGACAAGAAGAATAAGAAGAATTAACCAGCGCTTCGACCGCGACGCACCAAAAGCGGCGCATCAGGCGATCGTTACACTATCACCAGAAGAGAGAGGTCATTATGAAACAAGGACTCTTTGTCTTCGCCATACTTCTCAGCGCTTGCGCCGCGAACGGCCAACCGCCGCTCCTGACGGTGGTTCCCCAGGTGGACCTGGGCCGCTACCTCGGCACCTGGTATGAGATCGCGAGTTTCCCCCAGCGGTTCCAGAAGGGCTGCACCGACTCGCGGGCCGAGTACCGCCTCCGCGACGACGGCACCATTGATGTGCTGAACAGCTGCCTCCGGGACGGAAAGGTGGACACGGCAAAAGGCAAGGCCTGGGTCGTGGACCGGGGCACCAATGCGAAGCTGAAGGTCTCGTTCTTCTGGCCTTTCCGTGGCGATTACTGGATCATAGACCTCGGCAAGGACTACGAGTTCGCTGTGGTCTCGGCGCCGTCCATGAAGTACCTCTGGATACTTTCGCGTACCCCCAAGATGGAGGAACATCAGTACCAAGAGATCGTCGGCCGTCTGAAAGAACGCGGGTTCGACATGGCGAACCTCAAACGCACAGATCAGGGGAACCGGACGGACCGGTGAGAGAACATGTCAGCCGGCAGCGTGGGCAAAACAGTTCATCTTGCCTAACCGCTTAAAAGCGAACAAGTCGGGCTTCACGCGAACCGTTCAGTCCAGCCCGCTACTACCTATTTTCAGCCCCCTCACAGGGAAGGTTACATTACGGAACAAAAAAAGGGCGGCCTCATGGCCGCCCTCGGTGTTTGTTGTACTTCTGCGATACGCGACGATCAGTGACCGCCGACCTTCAGCAGGCCGCTTGCTGCAAGCGAAAGCACCAGGATCTCGGCGATCGCGATAACAACATAGGCGGTATCTTTTTTCTTGATCAGAATGGGCAGAATGACGGCGTAGCACAAAATGGTCAGGCCCGAAAGCATGGCGATACCGATAAAATTCATGTAATCGCCCTTCCCGACGAGCGGCGCCCAGCCCCAGCCCGTCGGCGCATGGAGCGCCACATTGAAGTCATGGACCCGCATGGTCCAGTATTTCGGCAGATCATCGATCGGCACAAAGCTCGGGAACACGCCCGAGATGTAGATGACGAAGGTGACGATCATGACCGCGAGGCCGAGCCACATCCCGATATTCAACACGTTTGCATATGCCATCTGTTCTTCAGATGCTTGAGTTTTCACGTTCGACATTGTATATCCCCCTATTTCCAGATTCCCAGTCCCTTGAGCAGGGACCTGAGTCCTGCGAAGAGCAGGAGACCGATGACCATCCATTTAATAGCCTTTGGCTTCGACTTGGCGAGGATCTTCACGCCGATCATCGAACCGAGCATGATGCCGACCAGGGACGGGATCACGATCATCGGCAGCACAGCGCCCTGGTTCAGGTACACCCAGGCGGCCGAAGTGTCGGTGATGGAGAGCAGGAACTTGCTCGTTGCCACCGAGATCTTGAGGGGCGCGCCCATCATCAGGTTCAGCACGGGAACGTTCGCCCAGCCTGCGCCGAGACCGAACATACCGGCCATGATACCGATCACGATGAACATGAACAATGCCTGGGGCGTCTTATGGACCGTCCATTCCACATCCTTGCCGAGCGACTCTTCGCGGTAGATCCCCATGATCCCGAGGCTCTGAGAAAGCGCATCCGGCTTGGGCACTACCGGGAAATCCGACTTCTTGGCCGTTGCCATGATGATCACGATGAACAAGATGGTGGCGCCAAGAAGGGTGTTGATCACAGCAGCTGAAAGCGCAAGGCCGATCATGGCGCCTACGATCGCTGCTGCCGAAGCGATAAGCGCAACGGGCATAGCGAGCCTGATGCTTGCAAGGTTCCGTTTGAGGAGACCGGGGCCCGCAGCAAGTGCTCCGGCAAGAGCCACCAGAAGACCGGCGCCTCTCACGAAGTCGATATTGAATGGAAAGAATCCGCCCACGATCGGCACGAACAGCACGCCGCCGCCCACACCGCCAAGCACGGCCAGAATGCCGAGGACGAAGGTGACGATGAACAGGGCTACCGGCCAGACCCACCAGGGTGCGGCCGAGGTGGGCACTGCGGACGGCATGGCTGCATGAGCGTCCCCGTGCGCAGACCCTGTCTCAGCAGAAACAGCAGCCGGAGCAGGTGTTGCGTCATGAGCTGCAAACGACGCCGTGGCCGTAACAAGTGCGACTGCTACGAGCAACATGATAAGTACGACTCTCGAATAACGATGTAGCATTTCTTATTATTCCCTCCCTTTATCTATTTAAAACAAGCTGCAGAAAAATTTTTTTCAATGGAAAAACCATTGCGTTATGCACTCGGTGGGTTTCATTTTGCACGGCTTGTCATGTTATTATAATGATGGAGAAGTTGTCAAGAAAAATATACCCCTGAGCAGCAGTATCGCCATTTAAACATTCAAGAAGGCTATAAAAATAGCTTATGGACTGGAAGAGGCAATGCGGATTTCGGACATCGTGGTCTTTGACCATTGCGGAATGCGGAATGAACACCCAGGGCAGGAGATGCGAAAATTTAGCCTAAGTGAAGAATCAACGGCGTCTCTCGCGGAGCCGCGGAGGCGAGAACACCCTCTCCTTCAAGGAGAGGGACGGGGTGAGGATGGGTTTATTCAGTCCCCATGCGAAAATTTAGCCGGGCGCCCTTCTTTGGGGTCACCTTTCTTCGGGCGCGCAAGAAAGGCGACAAAGGGTGATGGACTCGCAATAAGTCAGATTTAACCGCAGACGCAGAGACACGGAGAAAATCTTTCTTGTTTTCAAGGGGCCT
>Ga0334722_10007671_pt1 | contig 10430 bp, 8 predicted proteins | sample C3_bottom_MG_FD_207210 | JGI IMG/M metagenome (GOLD analysis project Ga0334722, IMG submission 207210) | Sediment microbial communities from Yellowstone Lake, YNP, Wyoming, USA - C3_bottom | ecosystem: Environmental > Aquatic > Freshwater > Lake > Sediment | place: USA: Wyoming | collected... | reverse complement strand
GACGTCGGGATAGAGCGCCAAAAAGGATGGCACTTCTTTCCCCTCCATCCGGTCGCGTTCGCGCTCGTCGGAGATGCGAAGCGCATCCATCAGAACCATCTGGGAATCAACTCCCAGGTCCTGTGTCCCTTCGGAAGATACAGCGATCGGATCCGTGTCGAAGGTGAACGTTCCTTTGGTCCAGCTCATGAGCTCGCAGATCGTCAGCTCGACCAGCTTTTTCAATCCTCTCAGGGCGTCTTCCCGCTTCAGGCTGCCCATCTGCACCAGGGTAGCGAGAAGCGGCATGCGGTCCTTATCCGCATTCTTCATGGCGCTCATTGCCTGCTTGAGATCGTCGATCGTTATGGCGCCCGTCTTTACCAGGACGGTCCCGATGCGGACGCTGTTATTGATATGACTGGCACCGACGATCGAACCGGTCCTGAACACGATCGTGCTCTCCCCGTTGCTTCCCTTAACGGAAAAAATCCCCGACTGCCGCGTCGCGTGGATCAACTGAATAATGTCCACTATGTTCAGATGTTCCAGATCGCCGGTAAGCGCCATGTTCTCTCGTGTTGATCCTTGAGGATGACTTCTCTCATTGAATGACAAAGTATTATATAATGATAGGGGAGAAGAAGCAAGAGGCTATCGAGGGCGTTCAATCCCCAATAAAAATGGTCTGTTCCGTGCGAGGAGCTTGCGCCGGAGCAGTCTCTCCCTTTCCATCGAGAGGTCATGGAAAGAAGACTTCAAGGACGACCGGGACGGATCAACGTACTGAACACCCTCGGGCATGTCGTCTTCGGTCTGACGCGGTATCAGACCTTTATGTTCAATACAGGCAATCCCAGTTTTTGTCGCCTGTTCTCACCTTTGAACGTGTTCGTCATCCGAACAGGCACGTCGCCGCGTTCTCCCTCATGCTGGGCCTGCTGTTTCGTGGGCAAGCTTGCGGCATGCTGGATCGTGTGTTTCCCGTACTTCTGCGACAGCTGGTCAACGGCGTCATAGATCTTTTCCATCTTGTCGATCTTCGTCGTATCCTCGAAAAGCGAATACTGGATTCCCGATTCGGACACCAGTCCGGCGAGGACAACGCCGCTCTGCCGGTAGGGGCATCCGGGTTTGAAGATCTGATGAAATCCGTCCCGGAGCGGTCCAAACAGCTCGATCGGATAGGACGTGGGACGCGTCAATTGTATCTCGACTCCGCTGCTCGTGAAATCCTGCTTCCGCAAGAACACGACCAGCCGCGCTGCCATTAATTTGTACCGCCTGGCCTTGATGCAGGCATTCTCCGCGTTTTTGGTCACCTGGGCAAAGACAAACGCTTCATCGCAGGACGCCGGCGTGAAGGTCTTCGCTTTGCTGATGGACTGGTAGGTGTTCTTTGTTTCCGTTACGACGGGGTAGACGCTTCTGCCGTTCAACTCGTGCCAGATCTCGCGGTAAGGCTTGGACAGGTATTCCTCGACGAACCGTTCGTCCTTCCTGGCGAATTGCAGCGCTGTTATGATCCCGTGCTTGTTCAGGAGAGCCGCGGTGTTCTGTCCGATGCCCCATAGTTTCCCGACAGGAAGCTTCTCCAGATAGAGGTGGATCTCCCTTCCGGGTATCAGGGTGAGGCCGTCGGGCTTCTTGTGCTTGGAGCCGAGCTTGGCAAGCACCTTGGTAAGGCTTATGCCGGCGGATACCGTGATTCCCAGCTCCTGCTTGATGGTCCGGCGCATTTTCTCGGCGATCAGGCCGTAGGGGCCGTGAAAGGTCCGTCGGAGACCGGTCAGGTCCACAAAGGCCTCGTCGATGGAATATTCCTCAACGTCCGGAGAGAACCGCCTCAGGATCTCGAACATACGGACCGAGAAGAGGCTGTAGGTCTCGTAATCCGAGGGGAGGATGACGGCCTCAGGGCAGACCTTTTTCACCTCGAAAAGGTGCATGCCGCGCAGCACGCCCCGGGCTTTTGCCTCATAGCTCGCCGCCGCCACGATGCCGCGCTCTTTGCCGGTGATGACAGGCCTGCCTCTGAGCTCAGGGTGGATGGCCTGCTCGCAGGACGCGAAGAAGGCATCGGCATCAAGATGCAGGATGGCCTGAGGCCAGGAGGAGATCGTTAAGGGTTGAGAGTCTTGCATGATCCTAGAAACGGCAGTTGTCCGCAGATGACCGCGGATTTTCGCAGAGGAAGCCACGGGTTCGAGTAAAAAGCAGCTTCTCCGCAAAGCCGGACTTTTTCCCTTGCATGGCAGGAGTATAGGTGAACACATGTTCACTGTCAAGCGTTTTCAAGACGCGGTCACGGGTCTGCCCGGCATGCTATACTTTCAACAGGTTGCGAGGCCAGGTTATGTGCGGACGATCTGGAATACAGAGCAGGCTTGAGATAATCGCGAAGATAATTGGGATAGATGACATTCCCCTTGATTGCCGGCAAAGCTGTAACATCGTGTTGAGCCGGAATATTCTGCTTGCGGGCCACCCCAACCCCGCACGTGAATACATCAAGCACCATGCCGTCAGGAGGCAACCATGGAACTGAATACCGTACCCGTTAAGATCCCCGAAGGCTGCAACATCATTCTCGGCCAGACGCACTTCATCAAGACCGCCGAGGACCTGTACGAGATCATCGCGACCACGGTGCCGCAGGCGAAGTTCGGCATTGCCTTTACCGAGGCGTCCGGGCCCTGCCTCATCCGGACCGAGGGGAATGATGACGAGCTCGTCACGAGCTGCATCGCCACTCTGGAGGCGCTCGGTGCGGGACACGTGTTCTGCATCTATCTTCGCAATGCCTTCCCCGTCAATGTGCTCACGGCGGTCAAGAACTGCCCCGAGGTCTGCCACATCTTCTGCGCAACCGCGAACCCGCTGGAGGTCGTTACCGCATCCACCGTGCAGGGCAGCGGCATTCTCGGTGTGATCGACGGGTCTTCGCCGAACGGGATCGAGACGGCGGCCGACAAGACAGAAAGGCGGCAGTTCCTGCGCAAGATCGGATACAAATTGTAGTGCAGGAGGAGCGGGCGCAGAGCTTTTTTATGATTGTGCTCCGTGGCATTCTGGCTAGACATCGGCGCGTAAAAACACTCTTGATTATTTAGCATAAAAGCAGTAAACTCAGCGCACTGCAAAAAGCTGCAAGGCCGATCTTGCAATCCCTCCAGAACCGGTTGGGATCAAATCAAACAAAACTGGGAGTCATGACATGAAGAAACTTCTCGCAATGGTAACGATACTGGTGCTTTCGCCTCTGGGCCATGCGGCGTACGCAGCGCCGCAGCCTGGCCGCACGGCCCCGACAACGCACACGATGTCGGCAGATGACAGCGCCGAGTCTTCACCTCTTTCGGGTAAAGTCGTGGAAACGTTGAGCGCTGCGGGCTATACCTATGTGCAGCTCGAAAATAAAGGCAAAAAGACCTGGGTGGCGGTCGCGGAGATGAAGATCACCGTCGGCCAGGAGATGGCTTTCCGGAACCCTGGCGCGCCGATGACGAACTTCACGAGCAAAAACCTGAACCGCACCTTTGATGCTATCTACTTCTCTGACGGCCCGATCACTGCGCCCTCGGCAGACAAAATGTCCTCGGATGTATCATCTGGCAGCAAGGCCCCGGCAAAGCCGTATCAGGGCAGCGCCGATTCCGCTCTTTCGGGCAAGGTCGTGGAAACGATGAATTCCGGTGGCTACTCCTATGTGCTGCTCGAGAAAAAAGGTAAAAAGACCTGGGTGGCGGTCTCGGAGATGAAGATCACCGTCGGCCAGGAGATGGCTTTCCAGCCCGGATCGCCCATGCCCCAGTTCAAGAGCAAAAGCCTGAACCGCACCTTCGATGTGATCTACTTCTCGGCCGGGCCGGCAGCTTCGTCCGCGGCAGGCAAGAAGTCCTCCGGTAGCGTGACCGGCAGCAAGGCTGCAGCGTCAACAGCCGATAAGGGCATCAAGGTCGAAAAGGCTGTTGGAGCGAATGCCTATACGGTGGCGGAAGTCTACAAACAGGCGGCGACGCTGAACAACAAGACCGCGATCGTAAAGGGCAAGGTCGTGAAAGTATCTGCCGGCATCATGGGGATGAACTGGATCCATATCCAGGACGGAACGGGTGATCCCAAGAACGGCAGCCACAATCTGGTGGCAACCTCCGATGACCTTCCGGAAAAGGGCGATATCGTCACCATGAAGGGCATCATCATCAAGGACAAGGACTTCGGATCCGGGTACAAATACAGCGTGATCATGGAAAAAGGGAGCATTCAGCACTAAGCGGGTAGCACGATCAGGTCGATCCGGAAGCCCCTTGCAGAAGCAGGGGGCTTTTTTTATGGCGCGATCCGAAGTTGTTCTGCACCGCCGTTCACCGGTCCGCGCAGGCATGCAGCGTGGGTGCTCGTTCCCAGCTTGTTCGGTTATCGCAGCACTTCCCCTCGACCTGAAGCTTCGGTCTCGGCCGTGTCTGCCTGGCATTGTGGTCGTACCGGTTGTGTCGGGCCATCGCATGCTTGAGCGCGTACCTGCTCGCGGGATGCAGGGGGTTGGGTAAAACCGAAGCATAAAAGCGGATTTCGGCGTCACGCGGTGAAAAAAGCGCTGTTCCCGGAAAACAATGCTTGACAAAACAGGTGCTTTTAGAAAATAATCGTCTTCCCTGGCAGCACAATCCGGGGTTTCAGCAGAGAAAGGTGTCTTTTTATGAGCAGAGCGATCCAGAAAGTACTCATAGCGAATCGCGGCGTTCCCGCAGTCCGGATCATGCATACCTGCCGGGACCGGCAGATACTGACCGTCGCGGTCTACAGCGACCCTGACCGGCTCGCTCACCACGTGTTCATGGCCGACGAGGCCGTGCATATCGGCGCAGCGCCGCCTGCCGAGTCCTATCTCAATATGGACAAAATGATCGAGGCCGCGCTCCGGAGCAAGGCCGACGCGATCCATCCGGGCTGGGGGTTCCTTGCCGAGAACGCCGGCTTTGCGAAGAAGGTGATCGATGCGGGTCTCACCTGGATCGGGCCCTCCCCCGAGGTCATCAGCATGCTGGGGGATAAGATCGAGGCCAAGGCGCTTGCAAGAAAAGCCAATGTCCCGACCATCCCGGGCGTCGATGCCGTTACGAACATCGAGCAGATCAAGACCTGGATGAAGCAGGACGATGTGGCCTACCCCATTATGATCAAGGCCGCTTCCGGCGGGGGCGGCAAGGGCATGGTGAAGGTCGAGAGCGACGATGAGCTGTCGCAGGCCCTGGCGCGCGCCCGGTCGGAAGCAAAAAAGTCTTTCGGCGACGACACCATCCTGGTCGAAAAGTACATTGAGCGGGGCAGGCATATCGAGGTCCAGATCGTCGCCGACACCCATGGGAACGTCGTCCATCTGTATGAGCGGGAATGCACGCTCCAGCGTCGGAACCAGAAGATCATCGAGGAGGCGCCGTCTCCGAGCCTCGACGAGAACCTGCGGAACGAGATCTGCTATACGGCAACGCGGCTGATGCGCGAGATCGGCTATTCCACGGCCGGCACGGTGGAGTATATCTTCGATTCCGCGACGCGGAAGTTCTACTTCCTCGAAGTGAACACCCGGCTCCAGGTCGAGCACGGCATCACCGAACTGATCACGGGCATCGACATCGTCGGTGTCATGATCGATGTGGCGCTAGGCAAGAAGCTGCCGTTTAAGCAGTCCGATATCCGGCCGAACCGCTGGGCCCTCGAAGTCCGGTTGAACGCCGAGGACCCCAAGACCTTCAGCCCGTCCTTTGGACCGATCACGCGTCTCCAGATCCCCATGGGCCCCAACGTTCGCGTGGCCTCGGGCGTGTATGAAGGCGGCGACATTCCGCCGTACTATGACTCGCTCTTCATGCTGCTCATGACCGCGGGCGCAGACCGGAACCATGCCATCAGCGTCATGGACCGGTCGCTCGGCAGGAACCTTCGGGTCGAGGGCATCAAGACGCTGCAGCCGCTTTTGCTTTCGATCATCCGGCACCCGTCGTTCGCAGCCGGCGAGTTCTCCACGCGGTTCATCGAAGAGCACATGGACGAACTGATCTCCATGTTCCAGGAGAAGAACACCGAGGACGAGGTGCTGAAGATAGCACGGTACGTGGCCGAGACCTCTGCTTTGGGGCCGCAGAAGTGGATGTAGAAAGACATTGCGGATTGCGGAATTCGGATTGCGGAATGAAGGGCAGGGTTCAGGGTGCAGGGTCCAGGGTCCAGGCACAACTTGGTTTTAAACCTCAAAAATATTTGATTTAAGGTTTCCTTTGCGCTCTTTGCGAGCTTTGCGAGAGACGCTTTTGATTTGGACGTTAGATTAGGAGAATTATGGCAGACCCCATATTTGTAAAACCCGGCATGTCGCCGAAAGAGATCGTCGCGGCGGTCCGATCGCTCAAGGGAGTGAGCCTCACGTCGGTCGGCATGCGCGACGCCGGCCAGTCGGACTTCAAGAACCGTCACCGCATCTACGACCTGAAAACGCTCGCCCCCTTCTACAACACCATGGGTCTTTTCAGCGCCGAGACGCACGGTGGTGCGCGATGGCACGTGGGCATCATGAACCGCCGAGAAAGCCCCTTCGAGGAGGGCCAGATCCTGCGCGAGCTGATGCCGAACGTGCTGCAGCAGACGCTGATCCGCGAAACGAACCTCTGGGGCTACCGGCCTTATCCGAAGAACGTGATCGAGCATGCCGTGGCCAAGGTGGATATTGATGTCTGGCGCTGCTTCTCCTTCCTGAACGACGTGCGGAACATGCGCTCCGTGGCCGAGGTTGTCATGAAGCGGGGGAGGCTGTTCGAGCCGACCATCTCCTTCACCGTTGCCGACTGGGCAACGAACGAGTATTACCTCGGCGTCGTCCGGGACATGGTGGACCTTTGCGGCGGCATCGACGAGATCGTGCTCTGCATCAAGGACATGGCAGGCGTTGGCGACGTTTCCCGCATCGGGAACCTGATCGACGCCATCAAGCAGAAGTATCCCAAGCTCGTGATCAATTATCACCGCCACATCACCGACGGACTGGCCGTGCCGGCCTTCCTTGCGGCAGCCAAGGCAGGAGCGACGATCTTCGATGTGGAGGAGGATTCCCTCGTCCGGTTCTACGGCCATTCGCCGATCCTGGCGATCCAGGCCATTTTCGAGGAGTCGGGCATTCCCGTTCACCTGAACAGGCCCGAGGCCGAGGCCGCGGTCAGGAAGGTGCGCGAGTGGATCGGCCACTATGAGTGGGCGGAATCGCCCTTCAAGGGACTGGACCATACCGTGACCCGTCACCGGATGCCGGGCGGCGCGTTCCCGAGTTCCTTCGAACAGGCGGACAAGGGAGAGTTCCTGCATCTCATGCCCGCGATCCTCACCACCATGTCGCTCTTCAACCGGATCGTGAAGTATTTCGACGTCACCCCCGGGTCGCAGATCACCTGGGTCACCTGCAGCGGCATCGTGAACCGCTACGCCAAGGAGCAGGGCGATCGCGGGGTCAAGCATGTCATCGATCTCCTGACGAAGTTCGTTGAAGAGAAAAAGCAGAACTTTGCGTCCCTGGACAAGGCAGAGCAGGAAGAGATGCTCCAGCTCTTCAGGGCCGCGCCGGGAGATTTCAAGAACCTGCTGCTCGGCAACTATGGAAAGCTTCCGGTCGGCTGGCCCGCGGAATGGGTATACGAGAGCACCTTCGGCGACGAATGGAAAGACAAAATAAAAGAGCGCAAGGAAGTCTCGCCGCTCGATTCCATGCCCGGCGACGATCTCGATAAGCTGCGGAAGGACCTGAAAGAGAACGTGGGCAGGGAAGTGACCGACGAGGAGTTCATCCTGTACCTCATGCATCCCAAGGACGCGCTGGAGTTCATCGAATTCCGCGGCAAGTTCGGCGAGGCGCCGCTCGTGCTGCCGACCGATGTATGGAGAAAAGGGCTGACCAAGCCGGGCGACCGCGTGGATTTCGAACATTGGGGAAAACCCTACTCCATCGAGCTGGTCTCCATCGGCGCGGAGCATGAAGGCGTCATTCATGTGGTGATGCGGGTCAACAATAAGACCCGGGTTTACTCGGTCATGACGCCCAGGGCCAAGAAGGCGGAGATCCGGATGGCCAAGGGAGCGGGCAACATCGGCGCGCCGATCAACGGCAATCTCTGGCGCATCGGCAACCCGAGCCGCGGCCCGGTAAAGGCCGGCGACATCGTGCACAAGGGCGAGGAGATCGCGAACCTTGAGGCGATGAAGATGGAGAACGCCATTATCGCCCCCATGGACGGCCAGATCTCCGAGGTCTGCGTGAAGCTGAACGAGACCGTGCAGGAAGGACAGCTGCTGTTTGTCATCGAGAAGGCGTCGGTCAAGGCGGAAGTCAACGGCGCGGCGGCAAGCATCGTTATTTGATCCAGCAGGGATACCATGTCTCGAGGCCCGGCAGGAGTCATCCTGCCGGGTTTTTCTTTTTCGAACGTCTTGCATTTACGCGATGCTTGTTGTAGTCTCATCGCAACGGGAGTGATGCTGTTCTTACTGTTTTGCAGGATACGAAAATGAATGATGCTCCCATACAAAACGTCTCCGACACCGCGTTCATGGCGGCAGCGTACCGGGCGGCAGAGTCGGAACGTCCCGACGCGTTGTTTCGTGATCCGCTCGCAGCGCGGCTGGCCGGAGAGCGGGGAAGAAAGATCATTGCCAATTTGCCGAAGGGAGCGTTTATCGGCGGTTGGAGCGTCGTCATCCGAACCCGTGTTATCGACGAGCAGATCCGGGCGGCCCTTGCCGACGGGGTCGATACGATCCTGAATCTCGGGGCGGGTCTGGACACGCGCCCCTATCGCATGAAGCTTCCCGCGTCGTTGCGCTGGATCGAGGTCGATCAGCCGCAGGTCATTGAACTGAAAGAGCAGATCATCGGAGACGAAAAACCGCACTGCCGCCTCGAGCGGATCAAACTCGATCTCTCCGATGCCGGTGCGCGGCGCGCCGTCCTTGAGCAGGCAACCGCGGGTTCCGGGAAGGTCCTGGTCCTCACCGAGGCCGTCATTCCCTATCTTCCGGAAGCTGCTGTTGCTACACTTGCGGCGGATTTGCGGGCAAACGCGGCCATACGGTACTGGCTGACGGACTACTTCTCGCCGGAGGCGTACCAGTACCGGCGTCGCACCAAGATGGACCAGGCAATGCGAAACGCCCCCTTTCAATTCGAGCCGAACGACTATTTCGGGTTCTTTGCCGGGCTTGGCTGGCAGCCACGGGAGGTCCGGTATCTTGCCGAGGAAGCCGACGGATTGAATCGTCCGCCCGCGTTTCCCGTCACGGTAAAGTTGCTCATGCGTGTCATGGGGCTGTTCCTGTCGCGGGAACGCCGCGCAGCGATGAAGAGGCATACGGGAAGTGTTCTGTTTGAACCGTCCGAAAGAGGGTAGCGACGGCTTGTTGGAGCGTGTTGGGGAAGAGGTAGGCCCCCCCGGGCCCCACTTATGAACACTGGTCACAGGCGGGGAACAATACAAGGCCGGAGAACGAGCTTCCAGACCCTTTTTGGCACTTATTGACATTTTGCACACATATCTGTACAATTATACGTACAGGAGGAATGAGTATGCTGAAAGAGATGAAAAACCTCTCCATGAGCGAGGCGCGGGGCGAATTGACCGCCATGCCCGAACTGCTGGAGAAGAAGCACAGCGCCGTGGCCATCACGCGTCGGGGAAAACCGGTCCTTGCGGTCATGCCCTGGGACCTCTATGAGTCGATCATGGAGACGCTGGAAATACTCGGTGATGAGACCATGACCGTCGCTTTACAGAAGGGGATCGAGGAGCTTGCGGCGGGCAAAGGCGTTTCCTGGGAAAAGGCCAAGCGGGAACTCGCGGTATGACGTACAAGATTGTCATTGCGCCTGCGGCCTTGAAAATGTTGAAGGCCGTTTCCGACCGCCGGGTGCGGGACCTGATCGTCAAACGGATCGATGAGCTTGCAGAAGAACCTGAAAAACAGGGCAAGCCGCTGGTGGGCGAGCTTTCCGGGTACCGGAGCCTGCGGGCCGCAGGGCAGCGGTACAGAATTGTTTACCGCGTTGTGAACGACAGGATCGAGGTCATTGTCGTAGCGGTTGGGATCAGAAAGGAAGGAAGCGGCGGGGACATTTATAATCTGGCAAAAAAACTAATCCGCCTCAGGCTGTTCAATCCAGCAGAATAGACCCCTTGTTTCCCCTTGGGGGAGCTCACGAGAGACTCTCGCTGTGCTCGCCGATGCCATGACAAAGGACCTGCCCCCCATTGGTCGTGCAGGAGTCATCCTGCCGGATTTTTTATTTCACGGTTCCTGCACCCTTCCTCGCGATATCTTGAAAATACCCCTTCGAAAACCTTGCTTTTACGAAATGGTTGTAGCAGTCTCGCCGCATTGGGAGGGATTTCATAATGATACGGCGACCACCG
>Ga0334722_10007670_pt1 | contig 10430 bp, 7 predicted proteins | sample C3_bottom_MG_FD_207210 | JGI IMG/M metagenome (GOLD analysis project Ga0334722, IMG submission 207210) | Sediment microbial communities from Yellowstone Lake, YNP, Wyoming, USA - C3_bottom | ecosystem: Environmental > Aquatic > Freshwater > Lake > Sediment | place: USA: Wyoming | collected... | reverse complement strand
TTTCCTGAGAAATGACCAGAACCGGACCGGAAACCTCGTTGGCATCGTCCTCTACCCCGCTTGGGCCTTTATTTTCGGTTTGTGCCTGCTCACCGACCTCATCGTAGCGCCCGGCTATTCCGTGATCCCCTTTATCAACCGTCATGGACCGCTTGAGCCCTGGGGGAGGCTGTTCGGCACGCTAATGGCCGCCTGGCTGCTTTATGAGTGCATACGGATCAGAAAAGAGCTGCGCGGGATCAAAAAGACCCAGTTTCGTTATTTCTTCACGGGGATCCTGATCTTCGGCGGAGGGGCTTCGTTCACCGCGGGCCTCCTGCAGTTCCATAGCGGGTTCAAATTTGAACCGGGCCTCGCAGCCTTATTCAGCCTCCCCTGGGTCGCCCTTACGTTTTACGCTATTTTTCGCTACAGCTTGTTCGACATACGGGCCATCGCGGCCCGCACCCTCAGCACCATCCTGCTGTCTTTTGTCGTCGCCCTGGTCTATCTCGGATCGAAAACGTATCTCCGGCCCTTGACAGGAGAGGTCTCTGCGGACCTCATCTCGCTCTTGCTGGTCGGGTATATCATTTACGGCACGCCATTCAGATTGATCGTCCAGGAGTGGGTCAGGAATCTCGTTGTCAAAGGGAGATACGATTATCAGCAGATCCTGCGGGAATCAACGAATGCGATCGTAACCTACCTCGACCTCGATGAGCTGCTGCAGTACATCATCAGCAGTATCTACAAAGGCCTGCGTGCCGAACAGATCCACCTGTTCCTCAAAGACGATAAGGGCGTCTATCGCGCCCAGCTGAGCCAAAGCAGTGCGGCGACCCCGACGGTCGATGCCAAGCTCATCCAGTGGCTCGAACGGAACAGCCAGGTCGTGATCAAGCAGGAACTCGAGATGGCAGCGTACCAGGATGAGTTGCTCGGCCTCTACCGCTCCATGGATCAAAACAATATCGAACTGATCGTCCCGCTCCAGTATAAAGGAACGATAAGCGGCTTTATAACGCTCGGCAACAAAGGGACAAATGATCACTATGTGAAGAGCGATATCGAGCTCCTTGAATCAATGGCCAGCCATGCTGCGGTCGCGATTGAAAATGCGCGGCTTTATGATGAGGCGCGGCGGATGAGCCTGTCCTTTCAGGAAAGCGAAGCAAAATTCCGCACCCTGGCAGACACAGCGTCCGTGGCCATCTTTCTCCACCAGGGAGGGAACTTTCTCTACGCGAACCGCACTGCCGAGCTTATCTGCGGATACGCGCCGCACGAATATTTGTCCATGAACTTTCTGAGCCTTGCCCATCCCGCGTATGTGGACATGATCAAAGCACGCGCCCGTGAACGCCTGGCCGGCAACGCCGCGCCGCCGCAGTATGAGTTCAAGATCATTCGAAAGGACGGCGAGTTACGGTGGGTGCTCATGACCGCAGGCATCACGACCTACGAAGGGAAGCCGGCGGTCATCGGCACCCTGATCGATATTTCGGCCCGCAAGCAGGCGGAGGAAGAGCGGGAGCGATACTATCAGGAGCTGCAGCAGGCGCTCCTGTCCCTGAAAGAAAGCGAAGCAAAGTTCCGGACCCTGGCCGAGACCACGGCAGCAGGGATCGTGATCCATCAGGGAGGCCGCCTGATCTACGTGAATCCTGCGACCGAAAAGATCACCGGACACACCCGCGAATTCCTTCTCTCGCTCAACTTCTGGGAGATCGTCCACCCCGACGATCGCCCCCTGGTGAAGGAACGTGCCGCGGCGCGCCTGCGCGGAGAGGCACGTGTCGATGAATATGAATTCCGGATCCTTTCGAAGAGCGGTGCTGCGCGCTGGGTGAACATGTCTGCGGGCATCATCGATTTTCAGGGAGCTACGGCGGTCATTGTCACCATTTTTGACATTACCGACCGCAAAGAAGCAGAAGAGGCGACCGCCCGGTTCTACGAGGAAAGCGTTAACCAGTATGAAGACAGGATAGCGGAGGAACAACGGCATCTGGCGGAAAAGGAGCATCTCCTGAGGGACCTCCATGACGGGATCGGCGGCATTACGACGAATATCAGCATGCTTGCCGAGCTGGCAAAGAGCTCCGACACCATCCCTGACATTAAAAAAACGCTTTCGACCATATCGGAGCTTTCACGGGAAGGACTGTCCGAGATCAGGAACTTTATGAGCAGCCTTGACACCCGCGACAAGAGCTGGCAGACACTGCTGGCCGAAATCAGGAACCAGGGCAATGCCATGATCGGGCCCCACGGAATGTCCTTTGAGCTGACGTCCTCTATTGAAGATGCCGGCGATCCGCCGGGGAGCCTGCTTTGCCTGAACCTTTTCAAGATCTACCGGGAAGCGCTCACCAACGTTGTTAAACACTCGCATGCGAAAACCGTAAAAGCAGAGTTTTCCCTCACAACACGCACGTTAAGACTGGCGATCCAGGACGACGGGGTGGGCGCCGGCAACGGCAGGCTTGGCGGACGCGGTCTGGCCAACATGCAGGCGCGGGCCAAAGATCTCGGCGGGGAACTCACGCTGACCGCACAGTGCGGGACCTGCGTCACCCTGGAGCTCCCCCTGCCCCTGCAGGACCCGATCAGGAACACACCGTGAGCTGCGATAGCTGACGGACAAAAGGAGACACCTATGCGACTGGTCATTATCGAAGACGATACCATGCAGCGAGAAAATCTGAAGTTGCTGCTCGGCGGGGAACCGGGCATCACCGTTACCGGGGCATTTCCATCGGCTGAGGAAGCCTTGCGAGGCATCAAGAAGGCCGCACCGGACGTGGTTTTGTGCGATCTCGGCCTCCCGGGAATGTCGGGGATCGAACTCATTAAAACGCTCAAGCAAAGCATGCCGGCCATCGAGTTCATGGCGCATACGGTCTTCGATGACCGGGAAAATGTTTTTTCAGCCATCAAGGCCGGCGCCGCCGGGTACCTGCTGAAGGGAAGCAGCCCCCGCGAGATCATCGAGTCCCTCTATGAACTCTATAAGGGCGGTTCCCCCATGAGCCCCAAGATCGCAAGGAGGGTCATCCATGAGTTCCAGGATGAGAACCTCGGCGATCAGTTCATCCTAAGCCAGCGGGAAAAAGCGATCATCAAGTGCGTGGAACACGGCATGACCTATAAAGAGATCGGCGTGGAGCTGTCCATCAGCGCGCATACGGTACATTCGCACATCAAGAGGATCTATGAGAAGCTCCATGCGAAGGACCGGGGAGAAGCCTTGAGCAATGCAAGAAAGACCGGCCTGATCTGAGACCTGCCCTTCCTTCGTAAAAGCCTGAGACGGCATTCCCCTCTGCCTGCGGCGAAATGCTCTTTTGGCCGATCAGATTCTATCCCTGTCCAATTGCTCTGTTCGGATGACCCGGTTGCGAAATGATCGCCGCTGAAGCGCGGCTGGAGAAGGCTACGGATGGGAAATTACGTTCAGCGAGGTTATTGCGCAAGGACCTCTTTGGCTTCATCAACATCCTTGCGGATCTGGCGCACCAGGGAATCTACATCAGAGAACTTTTCTTCGCCGCGCAAACGTTTCACGAACTGCACTTCCATCTGCTGGCCGTAGAGATCGCCTTTGAAACCGAACAGATAGACCTCGATGGAGACCGGGCCGGCATCAAAGGTCGGACGAATGCCGATGGAGGCCACGCCCTGAAAACGGCGCCCCCCCGCATCGGCATGGACGGCATAAACGCCAAAAGCGGGCAGGACCTCATTGGCTGTATGCAGATTGGCTGTGGGGAACCCGATCGTCTGGCCCCGATGGGCGCCATGCACGACCTCGCCCTCAATCGAATAGGGACGGCCGAGCAGCTTTGACGCTTCCTCGATCCTGCCGCTCGCGATCAGGTCACGAATGATAGAACTGCTCACCACAATATTGTCAATACGGACCGGCTCGATAACGCCGACCTCGAACCCGTAGGTCTTGCCCATTCGCTTGAGAGAATCGATGCTTCCTTCGCGGCCTTTGCCGAATGCGTAGTCGTACCCAACATAAACCTCTCTGACGCCGATCGTCTTGGCCAGCACCTCCCGCGCAAAATCCTCGGGGTTCTGATCGGCAAAGGCCCGGGTGAACTTGGCGCAGATGACCACGTCGAGGCCGGCAGCCTCAAAGAGCCGCATTTTTCCGTGAAAGGTGTTCAGCAGGCGGGGAGAACGCTCCGGAGCCAGCACCTTGAGCGGATGGGGCTCGAAGGTAAAGGGCACACCGGTCCCTCCTATCGCCCGGGCGCGCTCGTTCACTTTTGCGAAGATCGCCTGGTGTCCCAGATGCACTCCGTCAAAGTTCCCGAGGGTCAAAACCGGGTTCGGAAGCGGTTCGGATAAGCTTTTTATGCCGCGAACAATTCTCATGTGCGCTGGGATAATCGCACAATAGTCTAAAATTGTCAACCTCCGGTTCTGCAAAATGTATTGACAATAAATCGGCCGCTATGCTATAAAGGAAGTCTTTTGAAGCACTTCATCCATCAAAGACAGCTGCTGGCGCTTGAACAAGGGACCGATCGATGGCAACGATAACCCCCTTTCGGGGAATTATTTATAACACTGAAAAAGCAGGCAAAATAACCGATCTTGTCTGCCCCCCCTACGACATCATATCGCCGGCAGGACAGCAGGAACTATATCGGAAAAGCCCCTATAACGTGATCCGGCTCGAATATGGGTTGGCAAGCCCCGGGGATACCGAGGAAGACAGCCGGTATACCCGTGCGGCGGCGGTCCTGGAGGACTGGAACAGCAGCTCGATCGTAAAGCAGGAGCAGGTTCCCGCGTTCTATATATATGAGATGGAGTATAAGGTTAAGGAGTCCGTCAAGAAGCTCCGGGGCCTTATCTGTCTCGTCAGGCTCGAAGATTACGACTCCGGCATCATCAAACCCCACGAAACAACGCTTTCAGGTCCCAAAACAGACAGACTGAACCTGCTCCGCGCCTGCAAAACGAGTTTCAGCCAGATATTCTCGCTTTTTTCAGACCCTCAGGAAAGAGTGGCGGCCGTGCTCGCCAAAACAGCAGGCAAGCCGGACATGGAAGTGAAAAGCAGCGACGGCGTGACCCACCGGATCTGGTCCCGCTCCGATGCGCAGGACATTGAGTTCATGGTACGCGAGATGGCTGACAAGCCCATCTTCATCGCCGACGGCCATCACCGCTATGACACCGCGCTCAACTACCGGAATGAGCGGCGCAAAGCAGCCGGCTCCTTCACCGGAAAAGAAGGCTTCAATTATACGGCCATGTTCCTGGCCCGCTTGGAAGATCCGGGGCTTACGGTGCTCCCGGCCCACCGCGCGCTGTTCAACCTGACCGATTTCCATCCCCGGCGCTTCGAGGATGACCTGAACCAGTATTTCAATATCGAGCGCATCGATTTTTTTGACAAGCGGTCGGAGACCAAGGACCTGCATACGGTCCTGGACACGATGGCGCACCGCGCCGATCATGCCCATATCTTCGGCATGCGGGTCAAAGGCGAGCACAGCTACTACCTGCTGACCCTGCGGAGCGAATCCGACATGGATGCCCTGCTCCCGGCCAAGTCGCCTGCGTACCGGAAGCTCGACGTCTCGATCCTGCACCACCTGATCATCGACAAACTGCTCGGGATCAAGATGGAGACGCACAAGCTCGGACTGAACATCGAATACATCAAGGACGCGGTCGAGGCGGACAAACGGATACACGACAACGCCGCGGACGTCGTTTTCTTCATGAACCCGACGAAGGTGCAGGAAGTCAAGGAAGTGGCTGCTGCCGGCGAGCGCATGCCGCAGAAAGCAACGTATTTTTTCCCCAAGCTCCTGACGGGGCTGGTGATGCATAAGATAGAATAAACAAGGGTGCAGGGTACAGGGTACCGGGTTCAGGAAATGCTGTTATTGGTTTTTCTGACCCCTGCCCCCTGACCCCTGGACCCTGTGGTTTTTAATTTGACTCTCAAGGAGGCTCTACCATGGCGGTAAGAATTGCAATCAACGGATTCGGCAGGATCGGCAGGAACGTGTTCCGCGCTTCGCAGAACAACAAGGACATCGAGATCGTGGCGATCAACGATCTTACGGATACCAAGACGCTTGCGCACCTGCTGAAATGGGACTCCACCTTCGGTGAATTCAAGCATGACGTCAAGGCCGGCGACGGCAAGATCACCGTGGACGGCAAAGACATCGCCGTTCTGGCAAAAAGGGATCCGGCTGAACTGCCCTGGAAGGACCTCAAGGTCGACATCGCCCTGGAGTGCACCGGCCTGTTCCTGGACAAGGCGAACGCAGGCAAGCACATCACCGCAGGCGCCAAGAAGGTCCTGATCTCCGCTCCTGCCAAGGACCCGGATGCGACCTTCGTGATCGGCGTGAATGAGCACACCTACGATCCCAAGGTACACCACATCATCTCGAACGCCTCGTGCACCACGAACTGCCTGGCGCCATTCACCAAGGTGATCCACGAGAGCTTCGGCATCGTGCACGGCCTCATGAACACGATCCACTCCTACACCAACGACCAGAATCTCCTCGACCTGCCGCACAAGGACCTCCGCAGGGCGCGCGCCGCATGCATGTCCATCATCCCGACCTCGACCGGCGCTGCCAAGGCAGTGTCCCTCGTGCTGCCGGAACTGAAGGGCAAGCTCGACGGTATGTCGCTCCGCGTGCCCACGCCGAACGTATCGGTCGTGGACGTGGTGTTCGAGGTCTCGAAGAAGACCACCAAGGAAGAAGTGAACGCCGCGCTCAAGGCCGCAGCCGACGGAAAGCTGAAGGGCATTCTCCAGTTCGAAGAAGCGCCCCTCGTCTCGATCGACTTCAAGGGCAATCCCCATTCCTCCATCATCGACGCAGCGCTCACCACCGTCATGGAAGGCACCATGGTGAAGGTCATCTCCTGGTACGACAATGAATGGGGCTATTCCAACCGGCTCCGCGACCTGGCGATCATGGTGGCGAAGAAGGGGCTGTAAGGCATTGCGGAATGCGGATTTCGGAATGCGGAATAAAAAACATAACAACGAGGAACGGTAGGCATGGATAAAAAGACCATCGAGAAGGTCGACCTGAAGAACAAGCGGGTATTCATCCGCGCGGACTTCAACGTGCCGCTCGACGAGAACGGCAACATCACCGACGACGGCAGGATCCGTTCCACGCTCCCGACGATCAACTATGCGCTCGACAACGGCGCCAAGGTGATCCTCGCTTCGCACCTCGGCCGTCCCAAGGGCAAGCCGAGCCCGAAGTACAGCCTGGCGCCGGTGGCGTTGCGACTGAACCGGCTCCTGAACAAAGAGGTGAAGTTCGCCAAGGATTGCATCGGCCCTGATGTGGAGCATATGGTCCAGGGGATGCGACCCGGCGATGTACTGCTTCTGGAGAATCTCAGATTTCATGCTGAAGAAGAAAAGAACGACGAGGGTTTTTCCAAGGCCCTTGCTGCATTCACCGATGTCTACGTAAACGATGCTTTTGGGACGGCCCACCGCGCTCATGCCTCCACCTACGGCATCACGAAGTTTGTGAAGGAGTCCGTGGCCGGGTTCCTGATGAAAAAAGAGATCGAATACCTGCAAAAGACCGTGGCAAATCCGGTGCGGCCCTTTGTAGCGATACTCGGCGGGGCTAAGGTTTCGGGCAAGATCGGCGTGATCGAGAACCTCCAGAACAAGGTCGACAAGATCATCGTCGGCGGCGCCATGGCCTTTACCTTCATCAAGGCACAGGGCATGGAAGTGGGCAATTCGCTGGTCGAGCCCGACATGCTCGACATGGCCGAGCGCCTCAGAAAAAGTGCTCATGACAAAGGTGTAAAATTTTATTTACCCGTCGACTTTGTGGTGGCCGAGAACGCCAACGACGGTGCGGAGACCAAGATCGTCACGTCCCAGGAGATCCCGAAGGGATGGGTGGGGCTTGATATCGGACCGGCAACAACGCGTCTCTTCAGCGAAGCCATCCAGGATGCCAAGACCATCATCTGGAACGGGCCCATGGGCCTTTTTGAAAAGGACGCCTACTCACGCGGGACCTTCGCCATCGCTCGTTCCGTCGCAGACGCGTATGCGACGACCATCGTTGGCGGCGGCGATACCGATGTGGCCGTGCACAAGGCCGGCGTATCGGACAGCATCACCTTCATCTCCACCGGTGGAGGCGCTTCGCTGGAGCTGCTTGAAGGCAAGGAGCTGCCGGGACTTGCAGCATTGACTGACGATAAAGAATAAAAATATATTGACGGGATAACAGGATAAAATCGGATAAGTGCTTTTCCTGTTTTATCCTGTCAATCCTGTTATCCTGTCCAAAAGAGGTTTAACGCATGAACCCGAAACGCAGACCCATCATCGCAGGCAACTGGAAGATGAACAAGACCACATCCGAAGCGCGCGACCTGGCGAGCAAGCTTATTTCGCTCGTCGCCGGCGTCAAGGACCGTGACATCGTGCTGGCCCCGACCTTCACGGCGCTTTCAACCGTAGCCGAGGCGATCAAGGGAACGAACATGGCGCTCTCGGCCCAGAACCTGTTCTGGGAGGACAAAGGGGCCTTCACCGGCGAGATCTCGGCGGAAATGCTGTTGGATTTGGGCTGCAAGTATGTTATTATAGGCCACAGCGAACGGCGGCAATTCTTCGGCGAGACCGATGAGACCGTGAACAAGAAGGTCCGCCAGGCCCTGAACAAGGGGCTGTTGCCGATCGTCTGCGTTGGAGAGCTCCTGAGCGAGCGCGAAGCAGGCAAGGCGAACGACGTGATCGAACGCCAGGTCGTGGGCGCACTCAAAGGCGTGACCGCGGCTGAAATGCAAAAGATCGTTGTTGCCTACGAACCGGTCTGGGCCATCGGCACGGGCAAGACTGCAACGCCGGACCAGGCGAATGAGATCCACGCCTTCATCCGGCAGAAGATCAGATCCCTGTACTCCGCCGAGGTCGCCGATGCGCTGCGCATCCAGTACGGCGGCAGCGTCACCCCGGACAATGTATCGCAGCTCATGGCCAAACCGGACATTGACGGCGCGCTGGTGGGCGGGGCAAGCTTGAAGCCTGAATCGTTCGCAGCACTGGTAACGTTCAAATAAGCAAAAGGTTCGGGAAGTTGCTCGGTTGTTCAAATTTAAGGAGGCTTTCATGGTACAAGTATTACTCACAACACTTCACGTCCTGGTGGCGACCATCCTGATCTTCATGGTCCTGCTCCAGAAGGGCAAGGGAGCGGACATCGGCGCTGCTTTCGGCGGCGCGTCGCAGACCATCTTCGGGCCGCGGGGCGCACAGAGCTTCATGGCCAAAATAACCACCGGGGCAGCCGTTATTTTCATGGTAACGTCGCTTACCCTCGCCATCAGCTCGGCCAGGAAAAGCTCGGTCATGCAGGGCGTTCAGCCGACGGAAAAGTCGCTGCCCGCAGCTGCGCCGCTCATACCGACGCCGGCACCTGCCTCCAAGTAAGCCCGTCACCCCTCCTCAAGCAAGGGACAGGAAGCGTCGCTCATACGTACCGATCCAGGGTAGGCCTAGCCTACCCTTTTATTTTATGTGCCGTTGGGACCCGGCGTGCATAACGCCGCATGCTCCCAATTCCGCAGTTGCATAGAGATCGCGATGACCAGACTGTATCTCTCCATACTTGCCTCATTGCTCCTCCTTTCGGCCTGCGGCCAGAAGACGGAACGGCCCCCCAATACCTTCGTCGAGAGCTCCATCGGCGACGCGCGCCGCCTCAATCCCGTCATTGCCAACGATTCGGCGTCAGGCGCGATCAACGACCAGGTCTTCACCGGGCTCGTGAAGTACGATAAGGATATAAAACTTGTCGGCGACCTCGCCGAGAACTGGACGGTATCGAACTCCGGCAAGACCATCACCTTCCATCTCCGGAAGAACGTCACCTGGCATGATGGCGTGGCATTTACCGCTGACGACTGTTTGTTCACCTACCAGAAGTTCATCGATCCTGCCGTGGCCACGCCCTACAGCAGCTCTTACATGGATGTGAAAAAGGCGGAGGTCCTGGACCGATACACCTTCCGGGTGACGTACAAGGAACCCTTTTCGCCAGCCCTTGAAAGCTGGGCAATGGGGATCATCCCCAAACATCTGCTCGTGGGCAAGGACATCAACACCGATGAATTCAACAGGCACCCCGTCGGCACCGGCCCCTACCGGTTCAAGGAATGGATCTCGGGCCAGAAGATTGTGCTCGAGGCCAATCCCGATTACTACGAGGGCAGACCCAACATCGACCAGTTCATCTACCGCATCATCCCCGACAGCTCCACCATGTTCCAGGAACTGCTGTCCGGCGGCGTCGATTTCATGGGTTTGAACCCGCTTCAGTACTTAAGGAAAAGCGAGACCCGCAGGATCCGCGAGAACTACCGCAAGTTCCGGTATCCGGCCAACGCTTTCACGT
>Ga0334722_10007668_pt1 | contig 10431 bp, 8 predicted proteins | sample C3_bottom_MG_FD_207210 | JGI IMG/M metagenome (GOLD analysis project Ga0334722, IMG submission 207210) | Sediment microbial communities from Yellowstone Lake, YNP, Wyoming, USA - C3_bottom | ecosystem: Environmental > Aquatic > Freshwater > Lake > Sediment | place: USA: Wyoming | collected... | reverse complement strand
GGTTTGTCCGTGTCTGAGTTGGCTGATTGACTTGCCAGTCTTTTTGCGGCGATAGACGGATGCGGGCGCCATTTGCACCGCCGCGCTTGTCAGAGCCACGGAACGTGGACGCCGACGCCCATGCCGTTGAAACCAATTCAGACACGGACAAACCCGAAGCCAGGATCTTGGCTTTGAGAGAGGCAATGTCCTGTTTATTAATCAGTTTGTGATTGACGGCAGGAATGGGGTCTTGCCAGATGAGTTCTTCAGCCGGAACCTCGGGACCGAGATAGCGTGCGCGGGGACCCATGTCGCGGTGAGTCAGTTTGAACCAGGCGCGGGCGAACGCGTCTGCCAATTGATCCGGATTCTCCATAAAGCGTCGCGAAATTTTTTCGTAGACGGGGTCGAACCGCAGCGAGAGGTCCGTGGTCAGCATGGATGGCGCGTGACGCTTTGTCGGGTCGTGTGCATCCGGGATGGTGTCAGCACCTGCGCCGCCCTTCGGCTTCCATTGGTTCGCACCGGCCGGACTCTTCGTTAGTTCCCATTCGTAACCAAACAGGTTCTCGAAAAAGTCATTGTTCCATTTCGCCGGCGTGGTGGTCCAGGTGACTTCCAAGCCGCTAGTGATCGCATCGCCGCCTTTGCCAGTGCCAAATTTGCTTTTCCAACCCAAGCCCTGTTCTTCAATGCCGGCGGCTTCCGGCTCTGGACCAACCAGCTTCGCATCGCCAGCGCCGTGCGTCTTGCCGAAGGTGTGACCGCCAGCGATGAGCGCCACTGTCTCCTCGTCGTTCATCGCCATGCGCGCGAAAGTCTCGCGGATATCGCGCGCCGCAGCGATCGGATCCGGGTTGCCGTTCGGACCCTCTGGGTTGACGTAGATGAGACCCATCTGCACAGCCGCGAGCGGATTTTCGAGATCTCGGTCGCCGGCGTAGCGCTTGTCATCCAGCCACTTTTTCTCGGCTCCCCAATAAACGTCCTTTTCTGGTTCCCAGATATCTTCACGCCCGCCGCCGAAGCCGAAAGTCTTGAAACCCATCGATTCCAAGGCGACGTTGCCGGCGAGGATCATTAGGTCAGCCCAGGAAATTTTCTTGCCGTATTTTTGCTTGATGGGCCAGAGCAGTCGGCGCGCCTTGTCGAGGTTGGCGTTGTCGGGCCAACTGTTGAGAGGCGCAAAGCGCTGGCTACCGTTGCCCGCCCCGCCACGGCCGTCGCCGATGCGGTAGGTGCCGGCACTGTGCCACGCCATCCGGATGAACAAGGGTCCGTAGTGGCCAAAGTCTGCGGGCCACCAGTCCTGCGACTTGGTCATCAGTTCACGGAGGTCCTTCTTCACAGCCGCCAAGTCGAGACTCTTGAATTCTTTGGCGTAGTTGAAATCCTTGCCCATCGGATTGGACTTGGTCGAACGCTGGTGAAGGATATCGAGTTTCAACTGGTTGGGCCACCAGTCTTGGTTCGTTGTGCCGCCACCGGCCGTATGCTGACCCTTGCCGTTTCCCGAGGACTTGTCATCGTTCATAATGTTTGCTCCTTTCGTTGGGTGAATTGTTGAGCAGTGTTACTATGAAATAATTCTCAGATAATAATTATTATTGTTTGTATTATATCGCATTCGCTGTGCCAAGTCAATGCTTGAATTGAAAAACGGCAGACACTGGGTCTACCGTTTCCCGATGCATCTTGCATTACGATTCGCCAGGGCGCTTGAACATGTAGCCCACGCCATGCTCCGTGAGAATGTACTTGGGATTCGTGGGATCTTCTTCGACCTTGTTTCGCAGGTAGCTAATATACACCCGCAAATATTCGGTCTCGTTGCCATACTCGGGTCCCCAGACTTTGCGGAGCAAATCCGCGTGAAGCATTACGCGCCCGGCGTTCTGCACCAACTGCGTCAGCAATTTATATTCGGTCGGTCCGACCTTGATGTCTTTGCCGCGCACGGTGATCCGGCGCTGTGAAAAGTCCATCGAAAAATCTTCGCAGACGAAAGGCGGGCGCGCTTGCACGTCTTCGCTGGGTGCGGCGCGGCGCAAGACGGCTTCCACACGCGCGAGCAATTCGTGAACGCTAAACGGTTTTTTTACGTAATCGTCCGCGCCGGAATGTAAACCCTTGACCACGTCGACATCTTGGTCTTTGGCGGTCAGCATCACCACCGGCACGGAGGAGAACTCGCGAATTTTTTGCAGCACGTCGAAGCCGTCCATCCCCGGCAGCATAATGTCGAGAATGACCAGGTCGACGCCTTCCTTTTCGACCATCGCCAGCCCGCTGGGACCGTCCAGCGCGGTGACCACCTTAAAGTGTTGCGCTTCCAAATTCGATTTCACCAGTTTGACGAGGTGCGGTTCGTCATCGACGACTAGAATTTTTGCGGGACGCATAGATGTCTCCTTGAGCGCTTGTAGCGATTCTTCCTGCAAAAGATTATAACAGAGATGAAATCGCGCGTCAACGAGATAGCGCAACGAGTTGCTAAAATCAACAGACTATGGTACCTTCTCGATCATATTTTTCTGCGGGGGGAATAATGCCATTCGTAAAGGTCTGCAATCAGGAAATCTATTATTCGGAATTAGGCGCGCAAGGAATTCCGGTTGTGTTTGTTCACGGCGCAGCGGGCAGTCACCTGGTCTGGGGCATGCAAGTTCGCGCGCTCGGCGAAATGGCGCACGCAGTTGCGCTCGACTTGCCCGGTCACGGGCGCTCCGATCCACCGGGGCGCAATACCATCGACGGTTATCGGGATGTGATCCTGGGTCTGCTCGATGCGCTCAAATTCGACCGCGCGGTGATCGTCGGTCATTCGATGGGCGGCGCAATTGCGCAAACGCTCGCGCTCTCGCATCCCGACCGCGTCGCCGGTCTGGGCTTGATCGGTACCGGCGCGCGCTTGCGTGTGCTTGACACAATTCTAAGTGGTGTGCTCAACGATTTCGATGCCACAGCGGAACTGGTCATTGACAATTCGTATGCGTCCGGTCTCGATTCGGCGCTGCGCGAACGCGCGCTGGCAGAATTTCGCGCGTGCCCGGCGCAAATCACGCACGACGATTTTACCGCTTGCAACGGCTTTGACATCCTGCCGCGCGTCGGAGACATTCGCGCGCCGACGGTTGTGATTTGCGGCAAGCAAGATCGCATGACGCCGCACAAATATTCGGAATTCCTCGCGTCGAAAATCGCCCACGCGCGCCTCGCGATCATCGACAACGCCGGACATTCAGTGATGATCGAGCAAGCAGAAGCGGTCAATCGTGTACTGAAAGAGTTTTTGTCTAACGTTTGACGGGTAGGGGCGAGGCATTCGTCCGAGAGCTGTCCGATGGCAAGTGGTTTTGCAATTGGCAAAGAATTCTTGCTGATCGGCGCTTAAGACGAATGTCTCGCCTCTACTTTTTCTAATCAAACTCTAATCCAAAAAAGTTGACGAAATGCGGAACGAGTGATATACTTCGCCACGCTAAGTATTCACGCAATAAAGTATCTCGGCTTGGGCAGCGATTTATGCTTGCAAAGGCGCGCGGCTGTCCAAGTTTCTTTTTGCCCGAAAGGTCTATGAAACAATTGCATTCCGACGATTATGAAGTAATCGAACACGCTTTTCAGCGTCTGATGTGGGCGGGACAAAAACAGTTCGGCGTCTTGCTTGCCGAGCATGACCTCACGCTCCCGCAATTCCTCGTCCTGGCGTCGATTCACAAACACGGCATGGGGTGTCCCGTTGGCACGCTGGCGAAAGAAATGTTTCAATCGTTCCCCACGATGACCGGCATTGTGAATCGTTTGAAAAAATCGCGGCTGGTGGAGCGCGGCGACGATCCGAAAGATCGCCGCAAGGTGATGATTAGTCTGACCTTGGAAGGTCAGCAATTGCTCAACCGCGCCAAGACGTCACGGCGCAAGCAAATGATCGACGCGCTCTCTGGATTTTCGGCGCAAGACCGCCGGGAATTTCTCCGTCTGTTGACGATCATCCTCGCAACTTTGGAAAAGGAAAACGCATGAAACCCAGCAAGAATTTATTTATCGGCATCGGCGTTGTGTTGGTCATCGCGGTGATTGCTATCGCGGTGGTGTTGCCGCGCCTGTCAAGCGATGCCAACGTGCAGGCGTTGAATACCGTGCTGGTTCGACGCGGCACGTTGATTGCGACGGTCAGTTCGACGGGCGCGATCAGTCCGTTGCGTGAAGCGCAGTTAGCGTTCAGCACGACCGGCTCGCTGGTCAAGCTCAACGTTAAACAAGGCGATCCGGTCAAGGCGAGCCAGGTTCTCGCTTCGCTCGACACGCGCGAATTGGAATTGCAACTCGCGCAAGCGGAAGCGAGTCTGTCCGCCGCGCAAGCGAAACTCGATCAATTGAATAGCCCAGCGCCCGCCGATGTCGTCGCCGCGCAAGCGAGTGTGGCATCGGCAGAAGCGGCATTGGCGCAATTGAAAACGCCGAACCCCAACGATGTCGCAATGGCAAAGTCGGATTTGGACAAAGCCGCGGCGGCGCTCTCGCGGGCGCAAAGCGATTACGACCGCATCGGCGGCGCAACGAATCCCTATATCGGAATGTTGCCGCAATCGCTCGCGCTTCAACAAGCCACCTCCGATTATCAAAAAGCGCAAGCGGCATTCAATATCAAGTTCACTCCGACTGATAGCCAGCTCAAACAAGCGCAAGCCAATCTGGAACAAGCGCGTTCGCAACTCGCGCGTCTCACCACTCCGAATCCAAACGATTTGAAAAGCGCGCAAGCGAACGTCGATCAAGCGCGCGCGTCGCGCGACCTAGCGAAGACGCGCCTCGATTATGCCATCATCAAAGCGCCCTTCGACGGCATCGTCACGCATATCGACGCCGACCTGGGATCGACGATGACGGCAGGGCGTGTGTTGCTCGGCATCGCCGATCCGTCGGAGTTGCGCGTCAAGGTCAACATCGACGAAACCGACATTGCGAAAATCCAGGTCGGACAGGATGTGACGATTCGATTGGATGCTTATCCGGACGCCAACATCGCCGCGCAAGTGACCGAAGTCGCTGCGATGGCAACGTCGGTGCAAGGCGTGGTGAATTATGTCGTGACTATCACGCTAAAACCTGGCAATGTGCCGGTAAAAATCGGAATGACGGCGGACACGAATATTGTCGTCGCCAAGAAAGACAACATCCTGCTCGTGCCGAATGAAGCCGTGCGCGCCGCCAGCAAAAAACGCTACGTCACCATTCCCAAAGATCAGAACCAGACCCAGGAAATCGAAATCCAACTGGGCATGTCGAATGACGTCGACACGGAAGTGATTAGCGGATTGACCGAAGGTCAGCTCGTGGTGATTTCGCTCGCGCAACAACTTCCGACGGGCGGACCTTTTGGCGCAACGCGGTGATTGGAGCTTATTGATGAATCAAACGGTTTCAGACGAGACCGGCGCTTCCTCTGCGTCGCAAGTGTGTATCGCCAACATCGGACCCCAACAGCAACGCAAGCGATTGACCTTTGGTCTCGTGATGTTTGCCGTCGGAATCGCGGTCGCCGCGTTGATGATTTTTGCGCGCATCGACCTGGGATGGCGCATCGGTTTGTTTTTGCCATTCTACATGGGCGCGGTGGGCTATTTTCAAGCGCGCGCCAAGACCTGAGTGAATCTGGCGGCGCGCGGCGCGCGCAATATGGATACTGGCAAAGAGTTTATTCAAGACAAAAATATTAAAGCGCAAATTCGCCGACAAGCGCGAATGGTGTACATCAAATCGTTTGGGTTGGCAGTCGTCCTCACTGGCGTGTGCCTACTCGTATCGGTCAAGTGATATGAACATTTTTGAAAGTATGCGCGTCGCGCTGCGCAGTCTGGGCGCGAACAAATTGCGCGCCACGCTGACCATGCTCGGCATCATCATCGGCGTCGGGGCGGTCATCGCGCTCTTGTCGATTGGGCAAGGCGCGGGCGCGGCGATTACCGAGCAAGTGCAAGGCATCGGCTCGAATTTGATTTTCGTTTTTCCTGGGGCGGCGACCACCGGCGGCGTGCGCGGCGGCACCGGCACCGCGTCCAGTTTGACGTTGGCGGACGCGAATGCGCTGGCGGATCGCAACTGCTGTTCGGCAATTGCGAACATCGCGCCCGTGTTCCAACGCGCGTCGCAAGTAACAGGCGGCGGCAACAACTCCAACGTGAACGTGACGGGCACAACGCCAAGTTATCAAATTGTGCGCAATTGGACGGTCGGGCGTGGTCGCTTTTTCAACCAAACCGATTTGGACAGCACGGCGCGCGTCGCCGTCATCGGCACGGCAACTGCCAAGACGTTGTTTGGCACGAGCGATCCTATCGGACAATCGATCAAGATCAATCGCGTGCCGTTTCGGGTGATTGGCAGACTAACCGAAAAAGGCGGCGCAGGGATGTTTGGCGGAAGCCAGGACGACGTGGTGTTGATTCCGATCACGACGGCGCAGCAGCGCCTGTTTGGTTCGTCGGCGCAGACGGCGCAAGGCGCGCCGCGCGTCACCACGGTCTATATCTCGGCGGCAAGCGAAAAGCAAATGGACGAAGCGGTGCAGGAAATCACCCAAGTTTTGCGCCAGCGTCACAAAATAATTTATCAGCAAGACGATTTCACGGTGCTGTCGCAAAAAGAAATCCTGGGTGTGCTGAGTCAAATCACCGACATCCTCACGATATTTCTTGCGGCGATTGCGGCGATTTCGCTTCTGGTCGGCGGCATCGGCATCATGAATATCATGCTCGTCTCCGTCACCGAACGCACGCGCGAGATTGGGATTCGCAAAGCGATCGGCGCGCGGCGCAAAGATATTCTATTGCAATTTCTGATCGAAGCGATCACGTTGAGCGTCTTTGGCGGCGTGCTGGGAATTTTGTTCGGCGCGGGTGTGGGCGCGCTCGTCAATCTGACGGGCATGATCAAGACCGTCATCGCGCCGTCGTCGGTTGCGCTCGCCGTCGGCTTTTCGATTGGCGTGGGATTGTTCTTTGGACTCTATCCCGCCGCGCGCGCCGCGTCACTTCATCCGATCGATGCGCTCCGCTATGAGTAAGTTCCCTTATTCCCTTTAGTTCCATCAATTCCAGGGAAATGAAGGAAATAAAGGAAATCAGAGAAACCATGCGAATTCACACACTCTTTACCGGTGTTGCCAATACCCATATTGTCGAAACCGAACGCGGCGTCATCGTCATCGATGCGGGAATGCCGCGCATGGCTCACCGTATCCTGGGAAGGATTCGCACGCTGGGTCATTCGCCACAGGATGTGCGGTTGATTGTTGTCACGCATGGACACATCGATCATGCGGGCAGCGCCGTTGCGCTCAAGCGCTTGACCGGCGCGCCGATTGCGATGCATCGCGCCGATGCGCGCTTGACCACGACGCGCGATTTGAAAATTCCGCCGGGGCGCAATCCATCGACAGAACGAATCGGTGGATTGATGCGCGCATTTGGCTGGCTCGCGCCGATTGAAACATTCGCGCCGGACATTGCATTGGAAGATGGGCAATCGTTGCGCGACCTGGGATTCGATGCGCGCGTCGTGCACACGCCGGGACATACGGCTGGGTCGGTCACCATCGTGACGGATGACGGCGCGGCGTTCGTCGGCGATTCGATTTTGAATTTGCTCCACGTCTCGTTCCCGCTTTACTGGGAAGACGCGGCGGCGGCGCACGATAGCGCGTGTCGAATTCAATCGATGCAACCGCGCGTTTGTTACTCGGGGCACGGCAAACCATTCGAGTTCAAAGCGTTAGACGAGTTCGTGGGCGATCATTGCGAGGAATAAAACGTAAAACGTAATCCCGTTACGCATGTTTTACGTTTCACGCATCACGCTTTACGAGGTAACTTCTCATGCCCTCTTTGACCAATTCCGTCGTCGTCATCACCGGCAGTTCGCGCGGCTTTGGGTACGCGATGGCAGTTGAATTTGCTCGTGCCGGTGCGCGTGTCGTGCTTTCATCGCGTGATGCGGTTGCGGTCAAGCGCGCCGTCGATTCTCTGCCAAATCCTGGGAATGCACTCGGCATGGCGTGCGACGTGCGCGACCTGGCGCAAGTGCGCGCGCTCGCGGATGCCGCCGTCGCCAAGTTTGGACAGATCGATGTGTGGATCAACAACGCGGGCGTTTCACCGGGCTGGGGCAAGACGCTCGACATCGATCCGGTGCGTTGGCGCGAATCGTTCGAGACAAATTTCTTTGGCACGGCAAATGGCTGTCGCGTCGCGCTCGAAAAAATGTTGCCGCGCAAGAGTGGACACATTATCAACATCCTGGGCGCGGGCGCAAAAAAAGCCGCGCCGAATCAATCGGCATACGGCACATCCAAGACCGCGGTCGCGCGATTTACTGAAACGCTCGCGCAAGAGTACGCCGACAGCGGCATTATCATCAACTCGGTGATGCCAGGAATGATTTGGACGGAAATGCTCGCCAGCGCAGAAGGCGTCGACGAACCCAGGATGCGCGCGCGATTCGAATGGGCGATGCGCGTGTTCGGCAATCCGCCCCAAGTGCCAGCACGTTTCGTTTTGCAAATGGCGCAGCGCGCACAAAGCAATGGCAAAACGTTCAGCGTGCTCAAGCCGACGATGTATGTGCCGCGCATGATCGGCGAGATGATGGGCGCGGGGAAAAAGAATCCGCGTCCGTGGGACAAAGCGTCGAATTAATTGGGATGCCTTCATCGTGCGTTCATAATTGATTCACAATTGGAAATGATAATGCAGATGTTGTTCGGGTGAAAAATTACCTGACCGACGACGGCAGACCGCCGACCACATTTCCAAGTGGCGGTCATCCGTCGTTCGTCGTCGGTCGATTTTGATAGAGATGAACAAGTATGATTAAATTATTACGGTTCTTAAAACCCTACCAGTCTTTGCTGGTACTTGTCCTGGTGCTTGCGATTGGACAGACCGCCGCCAACTTGTATTTGCCCAACTTAATGTCCGACATCGTGAATAATGGCATTGCGAAATTCAATACCGGCTACATTTGGCGAACAGGTGGTGTGATGACGCTGGTCGCGCTTGGCGGCGTGGTGTGCGCCGTGGTAGGAATCTTTTTCTCGTCCCAGATCGCAACCGGCATGGTCAAAACGATCCGCGCGCAGATTTTCAACAAGGTCTTGGGTTTTTCCCTGCACGAATTTGACACGGTCAGCACCGCCTCGTTGATCACCCGCACCACGAATGATACGACCCAGGTTCAGCAAGTGATGGTGATGATGCTGAACATGCTGATCACCGCCCCGCTCACGTTGATCGTCGGCATCATTCTCGCCTTAAACCAGGACGTTGGACTGTCCTGGATTCTAGTCGTGATCATGCCGGTGCTGGTGGCGGTGGTGCTAGTTCTGCTCATTCAAGCAGTGCCGTTGTTCACTGCGATGCAATCGAAACTGGACAAGCTCAATCTTATTCTCGACGAAAACCTGACCGGCGTCCGGGTAGTGCGGGCGTTTAATCGTGAAAAGCATGAGGAACAACGTTTTGATATTGCCAACCGCGACGTGACGGACATCGCCATCCGAGTCAACCAGTTGATCGCATCGATGATGCCGGTGATGATGTTGATGATCAACGTTTCCAGTGTAGCGATCATCTGGTTCGGCAGTATCCGCGTCAATGACGGCAAGTTGCAGATGGGCGCGATGTTCGCCTTCTTGCAGTATGCCTTCCAGATTCTTTTTGCGCTTTTGATGGTGGCACTGATGTTTATCATGATCCCACGCGCCGAAGCGTCTGCGACGCGAATTAACGAAGTGCTTGAAATGGAACCGGGAATCAACGATCCGGAAGAAGCGAAGCCAGCCACTCAGCGGCGCGGCTATATCGAATTTCAGGATGTGACGTTTAGCTATCATGGCGCGGAACAGCCAGCGATCTCTAACATTTCCTTCAGCGCGTCACCCGGCAAGGTCACCGCGGTCATTGGCGGCACCGGCTCAGGCAAATCGACGCTGGTCAATTTGATTCCGCGTTTCTACGATGTGGAGAGCGGCAAGATCCTGGTCGATGGCGTGGAGACGCGCGAGATGACCCAGGAACATTTGCGCGCCAAGATCGGTTTCGTGCCGCAGAAAGCCGTGCTGTTTACGGGAACGATCAACGACAATCTGCGCTATGGAAAAGAAGATGCTTCGGACGATGAGATAAAGCGCGCGGCGGATGTGGCGCAAGCCAGTGAATTCATTGCAAAAATGGCGGATGGTTTTAATTCGATCATTGCGCAGGGCGGCACGAACGTTTCCGGCGGACAGATGCAGCGCCTCTCGATTGCGCGCGCGCTGGTGAGGAAACCGGAAATTTACGTCTTCGACGATACGTTCTCCGCGCTTGATTTTAAGACCGACGCCAAATTACGCGCCGCTCTCAAAAGCGAGACGCGCGAGTCGACGGTGTTGATCGTCGCCCAGCG
>Ga0334722_10007666_pt1 | contig 10433 bp, 12 predicted proteins | sample C3_bottom_MG_FD_207210 | JGI IMG/M metagenome (GOLD analysis project Ga0334722, IMG submission 207210) | Sediment microbial communities from Yellowstone Lake, YNP, Wyoming, USA - C3_bottom | ecosystem: Environmental > Aquatic > Freshwater > Lake > Sediment | place: USA: Wyoming | collected... | reverse complement strand
CGGGACGGTCTGTGCGGCAGCGGCGGCCATCAGCGCAGCCGGCGCCAAGCGGGTGATCTCGTGCGCCACGCACGGCGTGCTGTCGGGACCCGCTGTCAGCCGCATCGCCGAATCCCAGATCGATATTCTCATCACCACCGACACCATCGCACCGCGTCCGGACGTCCTTGCATGTCCCAAGATCCGGATCGTTTCGGTAGCCGGTCTCATTGCCGAAGCGATTCGGCGTACGCATCAGGAAGAGTCCATCAGCTCGCTGTTCCAGTAGGCGAGCACGTCCAGGAGAAAGTCATGCGAAGCATCGAGCTCAACGTTCACCGAAGGGAAACAGCTGAATCGCCGCGCGGATTGCGCCGGGGCGGCGTGCTCCCGGGAATCTTCTACGGCGCCGGGACCGAAAACGTCGCCGTCAAGGTCGATGCGCTGGAGTTTTCGCGCAGCGGGCTCAGTGGCCGCGGCGCGCACCTCATCAAGTTCTGCTCGAGCGATGCTGCACTCGACCAGCGCATCGCGCTCGTGCATGCGATGCAGCTGCATCCGGTGGAGGGAACGCCGCTCCACGTCGATTTCCTCCGCGTCGACGAGAACAAGCCCGTCACCGCGCGTGTCGCGATCACGATTGTCGGAAAGGCCAAGGGGATCGTCGACGGCGGCATCGTCCAGCCGATCCGCCGCGACGTCGAAGTCCGGGCCTTGCCGGCAAGCCTTCCCGAGCAGATCGAAGTGGATGTCACGTCGCTTGGAATTCACGACTCGATCCACGTCGAAGACCTCGTGCTTCCCGAGGGTGTCGAGGTCCTGCACACCGAGAACTTCACGATCGTGACGGTAGTCTCGCCCACGGTCGAGGAGAAGGGCGAGGGAGCACCGGCTGAGGCCGGCGCGGCCGAAGCGCCGGAGGCTCCGGCAACGACCGCCTGAGCGTGGACGGCGCCACCGGCGACCCGCCACGCTTCTGCGTCGTTGGACTCGGAAATCCGGGCGAGGAATACAAGGGAACGCGTCACAACATCGGCTTCGAAGTCGTCGATGTTGTGGCTGCACGAGACAGTATCGTCATCCGGCGTCCGGAATTCCGGGCGCTGACGGCAACCGTAAGGATCTGCCGTTCCATGGTGATCGTCATGAAGCCACAAGAGTACATGAACCGCAGCGGCGGGAGCGTCGCGGACGCGCTGGAGGCGCTGGGCATCGGTGCGTCCAACCTCATCGTCGTCTACGATGACATCGACCTGCCTCTGGGACGCCTGCGCGTCCGCGTCGGCGGCAGCTCGGCCGGACACCGCGGTGTGGCTTCGATTCTCCAGGAACTTGCCAGCGACGCGTTTGTACGGGTTCGCGTGGGGGTCGGGCGACCGCCACAGGACGTAGGCGTCGTCGATCACGTGCTGTCCCCGTTCGCGCCGGACGAAATGGACGAAGTGACCAGGGCGGTGGAGCGCGCCGCCGATGCCGTTCAAACCATTGTTTGCGAGGGACCGCAGGCGGCGATGGAGACGTTCAATCGTGTCCAGTAGGCGGCTGCGGCACCGACGTCTGCGGCGTGCGGAGCGACCGTGCTGCTGAGGCTGCTGATGTATCTGGCGCCTCTGGTGGGCATCCTGGGACTCTACGTGGCTGGCCGTACCCAGGCCGTCGTTCACGCGGAGCCCGGCGGCGACGAGAGGATTGCGACGATTCACAAGGCCGGCAAGCTCTCCACCGACGTGGTATTCAACTCCCGATTGCGCGCGCTCGTGATCGTTGCTGCCGCTGTCTTTGTCGCGCTCGCGCTGTTCCTCGAAGCGTCCACCGGCGTTGCGTTCCTGTTCGGTGCCGGCTGTGCGATGGCCACCGTCTACCGGGGGACGATCGCGGCCACCGAAGCGGACGTGCGCACGTGCGAAGCCGCTCGCGGTACCGGTGAAGCCCGCGCGATGCGGATCGCGTTCGAGGGAGGCGCCGTGACCGGCCTGTCGGCGGCATCGCTCGCACTGGTCGGCATTGGCGCTCTGTACTGGTTCTGCGGCGATCCCTCGGGAGCCAGCGTGCTGGCGGGTTTCATGCTGGGTTCGAGTGCGGTGGCTCTGCTGGTTCCGGCCACGGCAACGGACCTGCTCGAGTCGTACAGCGGAGCGATCATCGCGACCGTGCTGATCGCTGCAGCCATGAGCAAACTCGCGCTGGTCACGATCGGTACCGGATTGGTCGAGGTCGAAACGCTGCAAAGCCAGCTCATGATGTATCCGCTCGTGATGGGTGTGCTGGGCCTGCTCGCTTCGCTCGCCGGCATTTATGCCTTCGACCGAGTCGACGGCCGCGGCTCTCGCACAGCGCTTCGATATTCGGTCTCGATCGCGGGTGGAATGTTCCTGCTGGCCGCCGCGTCCGTGACGACGATGACCGATATTTCGCGCGTCGTGTGGTGGGCATTGGCGGCCGGTAGCGTCGGCGGGATGGCGATCGGCATCGTCGGCCAGTTCAACGCGTCTTCTCCGGCACCAGCGTTGCAGGTTCCCGGCAGCGTCGGCGCCGGTCTGCTCGGGGAGATGGCGGCAGTGATCGAGAACCCCGCGCTGCCGGTGCTCGCGATCATCTGTGCATGCATCTTCATTTGCGGCGAGGCCGCCGGAATCTACGGCGTGGGAATCGGCGCGGTCGGTATGCTGGCGACGTTGGCCGCGACGCTGACGATTGACGCGTACGGCTCGATCGCCGGTGAGGCTGGACGACTTTCGGACAAGGCCGATCTCGACGCGCACGTGGGCGGCGTGATCGAAGGCCTGAAGGCCGCTGGCGCTGCGGCGACCGCCGGCCGCAAGGGGTTCGCGGCCGCCGCATCGACGCTGACCGCGGTTTCGCTGTTCCTTGCCTACGCACTCGCCATCAACGTCGTGCGTGCGAGGCAGGGGCACGACGCGATGGAGATCGCCGTTACCGATCCGCGCGTCGTCATCGGGTTGTTCATCGGCGGCGTCACGTCATTCTTGCTGGCCAGCTTGTGCCGCCGTGCCGTGCAGCACGCTACGGTTGCGGATCCAGGGGCCTCCGCAAGTCCGGAGGTTCGCGAGCGGATTACGCTCACCGTCGTTGCGATCGCGGGGCCGGTGTTGCTGGGAGCGCTGGTCGGTCCTGAAGCGGTCGGAGGCATGCTCGCAGGCGCTACGGTTTGCGGAACCCTGCTGTCGTTGTCGGCGGCCCCGCTGGTGGCCGCAACATCGATCGATCAAGTCGAGATGGAAACAACCGGTCCCGCGCGCCTGGCGGTGGCCGCCGACGTCACCGGCGATGCGTTCAGGCGCAACGACGTGCCGTCGATCAACGTTCTGGTAAAAGTCATGTCGATCGTGTCGCTGGTCCTGGCGCCGCTGTTGGCTTGAGAAACGGCGAAATACGAAGAGGAACAAATACGATATGCGTCCATATGAAACTTTGATGGTGTTGAATCCGGGTCTCGGTGAGGAGACTGCCAGGCTCGTTGCCCGTTTCGAGTCGATCGTGCGTAACGAAGGCGGAACAGTCGACGCTACCCGTGATTGGGGCCTGCGTGACCTTGCCTACATGATCGGCAAGCACAAGCAGGGGCATTATTTCCTGCTCGAGTACCAGTCCGAACCGAACGCGGTCGCGGAACTGGAGCGCAACCTGCGGATTGCCGAAGGCGTCATGCGCTTCGGCAGTGTGCAGCAGGAACACACCGGTCTTCCGGAGCCGCGCGTTTATCGCGACTATTCGGACCGGCGCGATGTCCCGCTGAGCGAGGTTCGGGCCGGAGACGATGTCGAGCCGCCGCGCGAAGAGCTCGAGCTTGGCGAAGATGCACCCGATGACCTGGCGGCAGTCGGCACCGACGCCGAAGAGATGGAGTAAGCGATGGACGACAAGAGAATGGAAGATCGAAGAATGGACGACAAGGGCGGCGCCGCTGGCGCCGAACGCCGGCCGCGCAACCGTTTCGCAAGAAGCGGCGCGCGTGGGCGCACGCGCCGGCGAGTCTGCCGCTTCTGCGCGGAAAAAACGCTGCCGCTGGACTACAAGTGGTTCGACGTACTCGAGGCATTCGTCAGCGAACGCGGACGAATCGTTCCGAGCCGCACGACCGGTACGTGCGCCAAACATCAGCGTCGGTTGACGCTGGCCATCAAGCGCGCGCGCAACGTCGCGCTGTTGCCGTACGCGGCATCCTGAGCGCAGGGAGACAACGGCAATGGAAGTGATTTTGCGCGAAGACGTCGCGTCGCTCGGAATGATCGGCGACATCGTCAAGGTACGTCCGGGCTATGCCCGCAATTATCTGCTGCCTCAGGGCCTCGCGGTGCCCGCCGACCGGCGGAACGTCGAGAAGCTCGAGCACGAGAAGCGGATCATCGAGATCAAGAAGCAGCGTGAACGTGGCACGTACGAACGGCTGGCCACCTCGCTCTCGTCGCTGCGGCTCGAAATCGAGGCGCGTGCAGGCCGCGGCGGCAAGCTGTTCGGCTCGGTGACCAATCTCGACGTGCACAAGCTGCTCGTCGACAAGGGCTTCGAGATCGACCGTCGCCGCATCGAGCTGTCCGAGCCGATCAAGGAGATCGGCGAGTTCCGCGTCTCCGTGCGCGTTGGTCAGGACATCTCCGCCAGCATCAAACTCGTGGTCCGTGCCATCGGCGGAATGCTCGAGGATGAAGGCGGCGAGCCGCACGCGGGGTAAGAATGCTGTGGGATGTCGCCGGTCGGCCGCAGGCGCGGCCGGCGGCTCCCCTGCTCCGCGGACCTCAGTGAGGCGGGGGGCGCGCTACGTCACTCGGATGCGGACGCGCCTGAGGGCTGCTCCCGCAGCGACAAGAGGCGCTCACGATAGATGGTGAGCAGCGACAGGAACGCTGCCAGCACCGCAGGACCCACGAACAACCCGACCAGACCGAAGGTATCGAGTCCTCCGAGGATGCCGACGAAGAGCAGCGGCGTGGGCAGCTTTGCCTGGCCGCCGATCAGGAACGGCCGCAGCAGGTTGTCGACCGACGCCACGACGAGCGTGCCCCAGACCAGAAGGAACGTCGCACGAACCCAGTCGCCGACGATGAAGAGGCCGATCGCCGCCGGGAGCCACACCAGGGCGGTGCCGCCGACCGGAATGAACGCCAACCCGAACGAGAGGACACCGAGCAGCAGTGCGAACGGCACGCCGGTGGCCCACAGCCCGATGCCGACCAGCACCGCCTGGACGAGCGCCGTGGCGGCCAGTCCCTGCACGACTGCCAGGAGGGTCGTCTGCAACCGTTCGAACACGCGGCGCCGGTCCCGGGTCGCCATCGGCAGCGATTCCTCCAGGTACTCCAACGACGCGGCGCCGTCCCGAAACGCGAAGAACAGCGCGAACAGCAGGATGCCGATCCCGACGAAGAATCCGAAAACGTTGCGCGCGACGTCCGCCGCATGGGAGGCGACGAGTTCGCTCAGCCAGCGCAGGCCGGACAGCGCCAGTGTCGTCGGCTCGGCGTCGGCCCCCGCCAGGCGATCCTGCACCCACGCCCATACCGGCTGCACGACCCAGTAGTGGCTGACATCGTCGAGGACCTGTACCCGGTTCGCGGTGACGAACTCCGCCATGCTCTGGTACGCATTGATGGCCTGCTGGGCCACGACCCCCGACAGCACCAGCGACGGCACCACCGCAAGCGCGAAGACCGCCAGAGTCATGATGCCGGCACAGGTTCCCGGCCATCGGGGCATCGTCCGAAGAAGCACGCGATAGGCCGGATGAAACACGGCAGCCAGCACGCAGGCCCACGCCAGAGGCGTCGCGTACGGAGCGATGAGGCGCACCAGCAGCGCGACAAGCGCGAGCAGGGCGAGCAGCAGAAATGCCGTGGGGACGTTGTCGCGAAGCAAGGTGCAGCCATGCTACGTGATCCCGCGACAGCCGGAAAACGGCACGACCGGTTGACTCGCCGCACCGTGATTGTTAACCCTTCCGCACTTTTGCACCCTTGCCAAAGGGCGCTACAGGCACGTAGCTCAGAGGAAGAGCACTACCTTGACACGGTAGGGGTCGGCGGTTCAATTCCGCCCGTGCCTACCAGTTTAAATCGCGAAGGAGAGGTACCAACGCCGAAGCGAACGCAGCAACGGGACCCGAACAAACGCCGCCGCAAGGCTGCTTCCCGATTGTCGCCACCCGGCTTGAATGGTCGATAACCGAATGTCGCAAAATCTCACCGTCACCCTCGCGGGCGGCGGCATTCGAACGGTACCCGGCGGGACCACCGCAGGTCTGGCTCTTGGCGAGCAGGCAGCGCCCGGCACGATCGGTGTCCAGATCGATGGCCGGCCCAGCGATCTGTCCTCCGTGCTTCGAGCCGACTGCCGCCTCGAGGCGATTTCCGCGAATTCTCCCGCCGGCCTCGACCTGCTTCGTCACTCCACGGCCCACCTGCTTGCCCACGCGGTCAAGCGTCTCTATCCGGAGGCACAGGTGACCATCGGGCCCGTGATCGAAGACGGGTTCTACTACGACTTCCACTACCCGCCCGGTTTCACGCCCGAGGATCTCGAGCGTATCGAAGCCGAAATGGCCAAAATCGTCGCCGAGAACCATCCGGTCGTGCGCGAGGAGTGGCAGCGGGACGCGGCCACCGAGTTCTTCCGTTCCAGCGGCGAGACGTTCAAGGCCGAAATCATCGCCGGTCTTTCCGAGGAAAAAGTAGGTCTCTACCGGCAGGGCGATTTCGTCGACCTGTGCCGCGGGCCACACGTCGCGTCGACCGGGCAGCTCGGTGCGTTCAAGTTGCTGAGCGTTGCGGGCGCGTACTGGCGTGGCGATGAGCACAACCCGATGCTCCAGCGCATTTACGGCACCGCTTGGGCGGATCGCGCCAGCCTCGACGAGCACCTTGCGCGCCTGGAGGAAGCCAAACGGCGCGACCATCGTCGCCTTGGCAAGCAGCTTCACCTGTTCAGCTTCCATCGCGAAGCGCCCGGCAGTCCTTTTTTCCACCCCGACGGTGCGCTCGTCTACAACATGCTCGTCGATTACGTGCGCGGGCTCTATCGCGTTTACGATTACACCGAGGTGATTACGCCGCAGATTCTCGACGTTGATCTGTGGCACCGCTCGGGACATTACGAGAACTACCGCGAGAACATGTACTTCACGGCGATCGAGGAACGCGAGTTCGCGGTCAAGCCGATGAACTGCCCGACGCATTGCCTGATGTACGGCGAAGAGATCCATTCGTACCGCGATCTCCCGATCCGGTTCGCGGATTTCGGGCGCCTGCACCGCTTCGAACGTTCCGGAGTCATGCACGGGCTGACGCGCGTGCGTTCGTTCGCACAGGACGACGCGCACATCTTCTGCGCCCCGGAACAGATCGAGAGCGAGATCCGTGCGGTGATCGCGATGATTCGCCAGGCGTACGCGGTGTTCGGGTTCACCGAGACCCGCGTCTACCTCTCGACGCGCCCTGCGCAATCGGTCGGTTCCGATGAGATGTGGCAGCAGGCCGAGACCGCGCTGCGCGAGGTGCTCGCCGTCGAAGGCGTCGAGTATCTGCTCAATGCCGGCGACGGCGCGTTCTACGGCCCGAAGATCGACTTCTGCGTGCTCGACGCCGTTCGCCGCGAATGGCAGCTCAGCACCGTGCAACTCGATTTCTCGATGCCCGAACGCTTCGGACTCGAGTATGTGGACGCGGCGGGCAAGCCGTGCCGGCCGGTGATGATCCACCGGGCCGTGCTCGGATCGCTCGAGCGTTTCCTCGGCATCCTGCTCGAGCATACGGCGGGCGCGTTGCCGGTGTGGCTCGCGCCGTGTCAGGTGACGCTCGCGACTGTGACCGAGCGCCAGAACGATTACGCGAACGAAGTCGCAGCCAGGCTGCGCGGCAAGGGACTGCGAGCACGCGCTGACCTGCGTAACGAAAAACTCGGCTTCAAGATTCGTGAAGCCCAAGCCCTCAAGATTCCCGTCGTCGCGGTGATTGGTGACAAGGAAGTCGCCGCCGGCAACGTCGCTCCGCGCCTGCGCGGAGGACAACAGCTGGAAACGATGACGGTCGAGGCATTTGCCGACTGGCTGCTCGAACGCAGCCATCCCGGCAACGGAGGTGTACCATAGCCAAGTCTGATGATTTTCGGATCAACAACGAAATTCGCTCGCGCGAAGTTCGTTTGATCGGGGCTGACGGAGAGCAACTCGGCATCATGACGATCGCCGACGCGCGTGAGATCGCCGAGGCGAAGCAGATGGATCTTGTCGAAGTGGCCGGTGCTGCGGTGCCGCCCGTCGTCAGGATCATGGATTTTCACAAGTTCCGCTACGAGCAGCGGAAGAAGATCCAGGAGTCGAAGAAGAAGAGCACTGCGACAACGCAGATGAAGGAGGTCAAGCTCCGGTCGCGGACCGAAACCCACGACGTGGAGTTCAAGACCAGCCACATCCGGCGATTCCTCGCTGCGGGTCACAGGGTGAAGGTGACGGTGTTCTTCAAGGGACGAGAGATCGCCCGGCCGGATCTCGGGCGAGCGATGCTGGAAAAGGTGATCGCGACGCTTACGGACGTCGCGCAGGCCGAAAGCGATCCGCGGCTCGAAGGCCGCAACATGTCGGTGATCGTCGTACCGACGAAGACGACTACGACTACGAATACGAATCAGGGAGCGAGCAATGCCTAAAGTGAAGACAAAGCGTGGCGCCGCCAAGAGGTTCTCGGTGACTGGAAGCGGCAAGATCAAGCGTGGCCGCGCCTACCACCGTCACCAGCTTTCGGCCAAGACGCGCAAACAGAAGCGCAACCTTGCCAAGAACACGACCGTGGCGCCGTCGGACGTCAAAGCCATCAAGCGGATTCTGCCCGGAAGCTGACGCTCCGCCCACGACGCTACAGGAGAAAGGATCATGCCGAGAGTTACCAGAGGAACCAAGGGCCATCGCCGCCACAAGAAGATCCTCAAGATCGCCAAAGGCTACGTAGGTGGACGCAAGCTTTATCGTCAGGGCCGCGAGACGGTGGAGAAGGGTCTGACGTACGCTTTCCGGGACCGCAAGGCGCGCAAGCGCGATTTCCGCCGTCTCTGGATCGTTCGTATCAACGCTGCAGCACGCCTTGAGGGTTTGAGCTACGGGCTGCTGATGCACGGCCTCAAACAGGCCGGCGTCGAGCTCGACCGCAAAGTACTCGCCGAGATGGCCGTCAACGAGCGCGCGGCGTTCAACGAGCTGGTCGCACTGGCCAAGACGAAGCTCGCCGCCTGATTTCGGTGGCTGCTTCGTCGCAAGACCTTCCTTCTCCGGAGGCAATTTCCGAGGAAGCGCTCGCTCGCGTGCACGCAAGCACGGAAAGCGAGTTGCTGGAGGTCCTGCGCGTCGAGTACCTCGGCAAGAAAGGCCGGCTGACGGGCGCGCTGCGCGCCCTGGGCTCGCTCGACGCTTCGGAACGTCCGGCATTCGGCCAGAGAGTCAACCGCGCCAAGGATGCGCTCGAAGCAGCGCTGGCGACTCGCGGCGAAGAACTGCGGCTGCGGCGGCGCGAGGAGGATCTCGAACGATCCGCCGTCGATGTGACGCTCCCGGGATACGGCGTGCCACCCGGCCGCCCGCATCCTTTGTCGCGCACGCTCACCGACATCTGCGACGTTCTGGGCGGCATGGGCTTTTCCGTCGTCGAGGGACCCGAGGTCGAGGACGACTACCACAACTTCGAAGCGCTCAACATGCCGGCGGACCATCCGGCGCGCGACATGCAGGACACGTTCTTCGTGGACGGAGGCAAGGTGCTGCGCACGCACACGTCTCCGGTGCAGATCCGCGTGATGGAACAGCAGGGGCCGCCGCTGCGTATCATCGCCCCGGGCGCCGTCTACCGCACCGACGACGACGCGACGCACTCGCCGATGTTCCACCAGGTCGAAGGGCTGATGGTCGATCGCGGCGTTACCTTCGCGCATCTGAAGGGTGTGCTCACGACGTTCCTCCGGGGCGTGTTCGAGCGCGACGTGCCGGTAAGGCTCCGCCCGAGTTTCTTTCCCTTCACCGAACCAAGCGCCGAGGTCGACGTCGGTTGCGTGGTGTGCGGGCAGGCCAGGCGCGAGTGTCGTGTCTGCAAGGGCACGGGCTGGCTCGAAATTCTCGGCGCCGGAATGGTCGATCCCGCGGTCTTCGCCCACGTCGGTTACGATTCGGAGGAGTTCACCGGTTTCGCATTCGGCATCGGCGTCGAACGCGTCGCGATGCTCAAGTACGGCATCGACGACATCCGCCTGTTCTATGGCGGCGACCTTCGCTTCCTGCGCCAGTTCTAGGGCTGCTCCATGCGCATCTCGTATCAATGGCTTTCGCAATTGGTCATCGGGCTTCCTCCTGTAGAGGAAGTGGCCGCGCGCCTGACGATGGGTGGTCTCGAAGTGGAGTCGATCGAGAAGCCGTCCATCGATTACGGCGATCGCCTCGTGATCGCCCGTATCGAGGAGAT
>Ga0334722_10007664_pt1 | contig 10434 bp, 9 predicted proteins | sample C3_bottom_MG_FD_207210 | JGI IMG/M metagenome (GOLD analysis project Ga0334722, IMG submission 207210) | Sediment microbial communities from Yellowstone Lake, YNP, Wyoming, USA - C3_bottom | ecosystem: Environmental > Aquatic > Freshwater > Lake > Sediment | place: USA: Wyoming | collected... | reverse complement strand
GTAGGTGATCCACTTGTCGTCGCGCGTCAGGCCGACGCTCCTGCCAATGAAGGAGCCGCCCACGGTGATGAGCTGGCGCCGGTCTTGCGTGTCCGGATGCACAAGCCAGATGCCGCTGGCGTCGCGGACGATCAGACGACGGCCGTCGCTCAGCCACGCCATCGCCCGGATAACCGAGCTCGGTTCACTCGGGAGCGTCGTATATCGCCGCGATGCCAGCGTGAAGACGCCGAGGCCGCCACCCGATGGGCGCGAGACGCTGCCGGCGACGCGCGTGCCGTCAGGCGACCACGCCAGCGCCCAGAAGAAGGTCGCGGCATCGATCGGCTGCTGGAGTTCCGGAGCCCCGCCAGACTCGCCCGGACGCAGAATGTACCAGCCTCCAGGCGCGCCCGCAGTTGGGATTTGGGTGAATGCCACCCGGCCATCTCGCGCCCAAGCCGGAAAGTTGACATCGATCTGCGGCGTCGGGACGAGCGTCAGCCCGGTGCTGTCGGGCTGGATGGTCCACAATTGATACGACCCTGAGCGATCGGAGTAGAAGAGGATCCGCTCGCCATTCCCGGACCACACGGGCGAGCGGTTGCGGAAGGCGTCGTCGGTGAGCCGCGTGTACTGCGTGCCGTCGATTCTCGCGACGATCACGTCTTCCTGCGCGCCGGTTTCCGTGAACACGACCCACTGACCGTTTGGCGACACCTCGTGATCGCGAATCGTACGCGTCCCCGTCAGCACAGGCACGGCCGGACCGACGACCGCGCCGCGCGCCGAATCGAAGGCCACCTTGACGAGCGTCGAGCGCCAGTCGAGACTGGCATACGCGAGCTTCGTGCCGTCTTTGGAGATCGAGTAGTACCCGCTCCAGGACGACGGCGTCGTCATCGGCTCGGCGGCGCCGCGCGTGCGTCCGCTTCCCTCGTCGATCGGCACCCGCCACAGATTCATCGTACCGCCGCGAGTGCTCGAGAAATACAGGTACGTTCCGTCCGGTGACCACATCGGACTCCAGTCGACCGCCGGATCATCGGTGACGGGCATCCCCCCAGTTGCCGCTTCCGAGCCGTCGGCGGCGATGGTCCACAGATCGCGCTGCCCGCCGCCGCCGCGCAATCCCCAATAGGCGATGCGCGTCCCGCGCGGCGACCAACTCGGCTGCATCGCGTCGCTGGCACTGAGGACAACGCGCTGGCGTCTGGTCGCGACGTCGACCACGGAGAGCCCGGTGGCCTTGGTGCTGCGCTCGGTCGGCGAAATAAAGCCCCCATTGCTGACCACGATCTCCCGACCGTCTGGCGACCACGCCGGGTTGTGTCCGAAGTCGGTGATCCGTTTCACCGATTCCCCTGTCGCGCTCATCACGAAGATGCCGCCGGGCTCCCGCTCGGACCGAAACGCGATCCACTCGCCCTCGGGAGAAAGAGCCGGCTCCGAGTCGTTGAAGTGCGAATCGACCGTCAACGCGACCGCAGAGCGCCCCCCCACGTGCACGCTGTAAAGGTGAGAACTACCCGGCGCGCCAGTCGCATACACCACGGTTCGTCCATCGGGCGAGATCGAGGGACTTGTCTCGACGCCGGGGCTGTCGGTGACTTGGCGAAACGAGACGACAGACGGCCCGCCGGTCACGCGTCCAACCAGCGCGGAGTATCGCCCTGCGACAAACGCCCCGACCGTGAGCAGAACCGCCGCGCCTGCGAGAGACCAGATCGACGGGCGACGAGATGCCGGCGCCGTCGACACAGGTGACCGCCCGCTCGGCGTGCCCACACCCGAGAGCGACTGCAACGCAAACGCCAGATCGCGCGCCGACTGAAAGCGCTCCTCCGGCCGCTTCTCGAGGCAATGACGGATGACCTGTTCGATCGCGGCCGGCACCAAGCCGTCGGTGCGGATCACCTCGGGCGCATCTTCGCGCAGAATCGCGGTCATCGTCTCAGCCGTCGTGCCGCGCTGGAACGGACGCTTCCCGGTCGCCATCTCGAACAGGACACAACCAAGCGAGAAGATGTCCGATCGCTCATCGGCCGCCTGGCCCCGGACCTGCTCGGGCGACATGTAGCCGACGGTGCCCATCACCATCCCGGGATCGGTCCGCCGTAACTCGGTCGGCGAGTCCGGGGCGTCTCCCACCAGCGGCGCGACATGCCGCGCCAACCCGAAATCGAGAATCTTCACCCGCCCGTCGGTCGCGACGAAGACATTCTCCGGCTTGAGGTCGCGATGAACGATGTGCTTGTCGTGCGCCGCAGCCACGCCCAGTGCGATCTCTCTTGCGATCTGGAGGGTCTTCTTCAGCGGCAGCGAGCCGCCCGCGAGGCGCGCCCGCAATGTCTCGCCTTCGAGCAACTCGGTGACGGCGTAGGACGTGCCGCCCTGACTCCCAAAGTCGTGAATCGCCAGAATGTTTGGATGTGAGAGCGCCGCGACCGCCTTCGCCTCACGTTCGAAGCGCGCCAGTGCCTCGGGATCGGCCGCCAGATGAGACGGCAGGACCTTCAGCGCGACGTCGCGATCGAGCTTGGTGTCACGGGCCTTGTAGACTTCGCCCATGCCGCCCGTGCCGATGGGGCCGACGATTTCGTACGGGCCGAGGCGAGCGCCGGGGGCAAGGGTCATGCTTGAGTGGCAGGAGTATAGCACCGCGACGCGTTGCTTCGCCGTGTAGGGACCGGCAGGGACGGCTGGGCGGACCTTGCACGTAGACGCGCACGCCGGTGACGACGTCTTTCGCACGCGCGGCTGCAAGACGCCCGTTGCGGGCGCCTTACCGCTCGCTCTGAATGTGGGGGTTACGAGAGGGCTGAGCGGAGGTCCGCCTTCCCGCCTTTGCGTGCGCCCGTGACGACTTTATTCGCACATATTCGCACACCGCCTCGCGTCGGCGTCGCTGTGCATCTCGATCCGCGGGCTCGGCTCCCGGCTACCCAGCTCGCTGGGCGCCGACGAGCGCGAAGGCGATCACGCAAGGGGCGGACGACTTGTTGCGCCAGGCGTGACGCGTGCCGTTCTGCACGACACAGTCGCCGGCGCGAAGGTGAACCTGTGCCCCGTGATCAAGCTCCAGCCACACTTCGCCCGACAGGACGAAGTCGTAGTCGACCGTCGTGGTCGTGTGCATGCCGGGCGCGGCCGGCTCCATCGAATCCGCAAGCCCGGGCAGCTTCTGCGCGACTTCTGCGAGCGCGGCGCCGAAATCCATCGCCTCGGGCTTGGCGGCGGTGTCCGGGCCGATCGTGAAGACGCCGAAGCGGAAGCCCGCCGCCGGCGGGAAGAAGCCGGGTGCAGCGGGCGCCGTCCCATCGGTCGGGAGTTGGACCATCGTGTCGGAGCCCCACAGTTGGTGGAACGCGGCGCCCGGCAGCAGGCTGACGGTGATCGGCTCCACCTGCGCATCGCTGACAACGACGGATGTGCCGTCGGCACGCTGTCCCGTGACGACTCGTCGGACGTTCATGTTGTTTCTCCTTGGTTCTGTCACGCGGGTCCGCGGTCACGGTCTTCGCCACCTGGAGACCGAGTCGCCGAGATGGCGTCAGCAGGGGAGCCGTGGAGTGACGACTCGTCACTCCACGCCTGCGATTGGGTCAAATGGCGGTCAGCGTTGCCTACTGCTTGTCGTAGACCGCCACAATGTTGACAGCTTGCCCCAGGGGACTCGTGCCTGTGACCGTGATGGTCATCGTCTTCCCATCGCTGGACACGACGGCGTTCTGAGTGATGGTGACCTTCCCAGCCTGCTTGTAGACGTTTCTGGTCGTGCTTGCGTCGACACGCGTGATAGCCACGGCATCGCCATACTGGCAGTTGCCCTTGATGGGGTTGTCCTTCCCGTCGTAGTTCGCCGGAAGCTCGGCGTCGGACCGGGTTCCCTCCTGGAGTGGAACGAGCAGGGGAATGCGGTCGTGGTCAGACGGTCCGGGCGGTTCACTTCCGTGGAGATTCACCGGGCGATCTTCGGGACCGACACCCCCGCAGCCCGAGGGCTTGTCGAACTGAAGGCAGGGATCCGGAGGCACGTCAGGACACGCCATGCGCGCCATTGATACGAACGTCCTCGTGCGACTGCTCACGCGCGACGAGCCAAAGCAGGCTGCAGTCGCCGACGCGTTTGTGCAGCAGGGCGCCTGGGTGTCGGTGCTGGCACTCGCCGAGGCGATGTGGGTGCTGGTGGCGGTGTACGACCGCGACGCGGTTCAGGTTGCCCGGGCCGTCGAGATGCTGCTGAACCACCAGCATCTCACGCTCCAGGAACCGGAGGCAGTGGCGGCGGCACTTGCGACATTTCGTCGGCGATCGGCACTCGGGTTCTCTGATTGTCTGCTCGTCGAACTGGCGCGAAAGGCGGGCCATCTGCCGCTCGGGACGTTCGACCGAGACCTCGGCAGGTTGGACGGTGCCACGAAGCTGTAGGTGGCTGGAAACCTCGGCGGCGGGCTTCTGCCCTCGAGCCCGATGCTCAGATCATTCGCACAAGCGGCTGCGAGAGGCGCCTGTCTGGGCGCCTCGCGGCTCGCTCTCGGTATCGGGGCTGTGAAGTCCGTGAGTGGAGATCCGCCTTCGCAAGTCGGGTAGTCTCGGTGCCCTTCGACTCGCTACGCTCGCTCAGGACACCATTGCCATGAGCGAGGGAGCGTGTCTTGGTGCCCTTCGACTTGCCTACTGACGCTGAATCGCTCAGGGCACCATTCGACTCGCGACGGGGCCTGCCATGAGCGAGGGAGCGAAGAATGAGTGCCTTGGTGCCCTTCGACTCCCTTCGGTCGCTCAGGACACCATTCGCCTCGGTCTGATGACAGATGGCCTGCCATGAGCGAGGGAGCGGAGCGACCGAGTCGAATGGTGCGGAAGGGGGGATTCGAACCCCCACACTCTTGCGAGTGCCAGCCCCTCAAGCTGGCGGAACAGGTAGGCAGACGTGCTCAGACGTGCGCTGTGTTGACGGATCCTGATCACACGTGATCAGAAGTGCGCGCCCGCAACGACTTCTTTCGCACATATTCGCACACGCCACCGCGGCCGAGTCTCGCAGAGACCTACCTCTGGCGACCGACCTCGGCGGAACGCTCGTTGCCGCGAATCGGCCCGGCCGGCTCCGCAGCTGGCGCCACACGCCTTCCGTCCAGCGAATGACGTGCGCTTCGATAAATCCGCTACCGCAAGGAATCCGCTCCGACGCCATGTCCGCCCATCACCGTTCGTCTCTCCCCGAGCGAAGCCGATTTGCGCGCGAATGCCAAGGCCAAGAGAAATGACGCCGATGGTGCCGATCGTGCTCATGACGATCATGATCATCACCAGCATGCCGCTCATGGTGCTCCCGGTGCTCATGGTGTTCATGATGATGATGACGATGATGGTCGTCACCACCATGCCGACGACGATGGCTGCGTTGCTAGAGACTCAGAACTCAGTCATAGCCCTCGGGGCAACTCTCAGGTCTTAGGACCCGAACGTTCGAGCGACCATCGCACGCGTTCGGCGACGAAGGTCGTGAACGGCGCGATGTCCATGTCGATGCTGGCCCGATCCAAGGCCGACAAATAGGCGGCACGATCTTCCTTGAGAATCACCGTCCACGGATAGCCGCCGGACGCCAGCATGGCATTCATCACGAAACGCGCCATCCGTCCGTTGCCGTCAGGGTACGGATGGATGTAGCCGAACAGCCAGTGCCCGAGCACGGCGCGGACGCCGGGGTGCGTTTCGTTCTCCAGGAGATCGAACAGTTCCGGCATGGCGTCCCGCACAACCTCCCACCGCGGCGGCACATAGCGCGATGTGCGCAGGTAGACGGCACTGTCCCGGTAGCCTGCGAGCGCGGCCGCCCGAATGATGCCTGCGGTCACGCAAGGCTGGAACAGCCCGCGATACCAGTCCATGTGTGTGTGGCGCGAGCGCGCGCCGGGATTCGCGCCTGAGAGGATCTCGGAGACCGTTGCTTTCACTCTCTGGAATGCCTGCCAATAGCCGCGCGCGGCCAGCGCATCCCGGCTCGTCCGATCATCATCATGATGTTCAGGGTCCCAGTTGCACTGCTGTACTCTTGCAACGAGCTCCGGCGTCACGCTGTAGCCCTCGATCGACAGGGAGTGGTACGCGTCACTCTTGTAGATGTCGTCCACGAAACCCAGATAGGCGCTCTTGTCGCTAGGAAGGCCAGGTGCCGCCGGAAAATTCTTCGCGACCACGTCTCGCATGGACTTCCAGATCGCCCGCATGCGGCCGACGATGGGCGTCACTGCTGATGGAAGGGCGCTGAACGCTAGCGCGGCGTCAAGAGGATCGCTCTCGCGCACGTCATAACCTGTGGCGGTCATCACCTTGAGGATCTCGTCGGCAAACTCAGGCCGGCCGATCCGGCGGAGTGCTCCAGCGAGCACGCCAGCCTTGGCCGAGTTCCCACCGGCCAACAGGATACGCAACAGATCCGACGTGTCGCGCAGGCCTGCGAGCACGACCTGCGTTTCGATCGGCCGGCGGCCGAAGCACGACTCCGAGATTCTCACGAGTGTCGCCGTCGGCGAAAACAGCCGCAGACCATTTCTTTCCGTCAGGGCCATTGGGTCGGGCATGCCAGACTTCAGGTCGTAGAGCGACGTTCCGAAGGGCAGGTCCAGGTTGTGATTTGAGCCCTTCGGGCTGTAGACCACAACCTGTTTCGGGACGACCGTGTTCTCTGCAAGAATGAGCAGCGACTGTTCCGGCGAAACGTGCCACCTGTCGCCGAATCGCTGGTCGCAGTAGCGCGCGCAGAACTCCCAGAAGGACGCATACCAGGGTGTGCTATCGCTCGCGCGTGCGCCAGGGCTCGAGGGAATCAGCCAGCCTTTCATCACCTCCTGAACGAAGCCGTTTTCGAGGAGCCGTTCCCGGTGAACTCGGCTCAGCTCGCTCGACTGGATCACGCGCCGCCCTCTCTTCTGCAGAGCGTGCAGAGCGGTGAGGGATTCAGCGAGCTTTTCGTGCGGTGCAGCCATCGGAGGTCCTACTTGTTGCAAGCCTTTGGTGTCGAGCTATTACAAGCATATAATGTCGTGTTCATGCACGCAAATGCTGTCGTGCGACTTCAAGCCAGTTCTGCCTGCACGCTGCCCTTGGGGCGGACATCGGACTTCTGAGCATCGTTGAGTCGTTCTCAGAACTAAAGGCGGCGACCACCGTTGACGGAAACGCACGGTGGGTGGGATAATCCCACCATGATCGTCACGCTGGACGCAAAACGCCGACTTACAGTTCCCGCCGCTCTGGCCCCGGCCGCGCCAGGCGAGTACTTCGATGCCTCCTTTGATGCTGACGAAGACGCGATTGTCTTTCGCCGACTTCCCGCACGCGGGGACTGGCTGACGATCCTTGCAGAATGCCCCGTCAGCATGGACGACTTGCCGGCCCGCCGCCGGGAGCCTGCTCGGAGACGGAAGCTGTGAGTTACCTGCTCGACACCGATGTCCTGTCGCAACCAGCCAAGCATCACGGCGACCCCAAAGTGATCGCGTGGCTACACCGCGAGAAGGACCGCTGCTACACGAGCGCCGTGGTCATCGCGCAACTGGCCTATTGGGTTCGCACGAAGCAAGGGCGGCAGCGAGAACAACTGCAGGCGTGGCTCACGCGACTGGTTGACGCCATGCAGGGCCGCATCCATGGGTTCAATGTGTCAGTGGCGCACGTCTGGGCGGAACAGGAGTACGTGCTCGCGAAAGCCGGCCATCGGATGCCGGTGGAGGACAGCTACATTGCAGCAACGGCCCGACGCCACAAACTGACGATCGTGACGGGAAACGACCAGGACTTCCGACGGCCCGGACTGAAGGTGCTGAATCCGTTCACCGAACTTCCAGACGAGGAGTAACCGCAGGGCGAGAGACTGCGCCCTTGCTCAAATCGACACCAAGTTGGGGCGCTGGTACCGCGCATCCGGACGGACGTTCAATCGTCCTCCGGCAGAACGTAGCGTTCCTTGGGTGTCAGGTCCTTCGGCTGAACGAATCCGACCTGGCGCCTCCTGGCATCGGTTCTCAGAACCCAGGCGATCTCCTCCATCTCGCGAATGGATGCGTGCTGTCTGCTGACGTGTTCAGTGCAGAAAGTCACCGGGAAAGTGATCCGATTGTGGCCGGACGCGAGCATGCCGCATTCCACGATTTCGTCCCGAAGGCGAACACCCTTCGCGACGACCGAGTGCCGGCAAGTCAGGCATAAGGCTGGCTCGCCCGGACGTGCGGTGCTGCCCTCGATCTTGATGCGCATCGACATGTCCTCCTACAGGTGCGTCATGCAACACCTCCTTTTGAAAACATGTGACGACGATGCCATCGTCTGAGACGACGAGTCAATCGAGAAGACCGTGCCAGGTGATGTGGGGGCGCTGACGAAATGAACGGCGGAGCTGCCCGAGCGGGAGAGGTGCTTGGAGGTTCGCCTTTCCGCCTACGACCTACGGGCTACGGCGGGGCAAGCGCCTCAAGGGGCTTCGGCGTACAACCTTCGCGTGGCTTGCCTGGACTCAGTGCCCCTCGACTTGCTCTGTGACGATTGATCGCTTCCCTCGATTCGGCCGTTGGCCTCACTCGGGGCGGGCGGGACACCATTCGCCTCGGTCTGATGACAGATGGCCTGCCATGAGCGAGGGAGCGTAGCGACCGAGTCGAATGGTGCGGAAGGGGGGATTCGAACCCCCACACTCTTGCGAGTGCCAGCCCCTCAAGCTGGTGCGTCTGCCAGTTCCGCCACTTCCGCGAGGAGGGTGCTCTTACTCTACTTCTTGACGGGCGCCGGCGGCGGAGCCACCGGTGCCGGCGCGCTCTGAGTCGGCGGCAACTTGATACCGCCTCCCGCCGAGTTCGCGCCCTTGTCCCAGTAAATCGCCAGCGCGAGCGAGCCCGCCATGAACAGCACCGCCAATATGCTCGTCGCCCGCGTGAGCAAGGTCGCCCCGGAACGCGCGCCAAATGCCGTCTGGCTGCTGCTGCCCCCGAACGCCGCGGCAATGTCGCCCGCTCGGCCCTGCTGCAGCAGCACGACCACCAGCAGGAACAGACATACCACCACGTACAGCGTCGTCACAAGGTAATACAGCATCCAGATATCATACCAAAGGACCGGCCCGAGAGCGAATCTCGCACACGATTTCGCCGGGGAGAGGATATCGGGCGTCGGGCGTCGGGATTCGGGGTTAGGGGTTGGGGATTAGGGATTGGCGGACAGGAGGACTGTTACGCTCGCTCCGTTGAGTTCGTCCGGGACTTCGACCATACTTTCGAGCGTTTCCAGTTTGGTCGACTTCATCATCCACGAAGGATCCGATTCATGTTCAGTCTCGAAGGAAAGACAGCCGTTGTCACGGGCGCCGGCTCCGGCATCGGCCAGGCGATCGCGCAACTGTTTGCCCGCCAGGGAGCCATCGTCGCGGCCATCGATATCAACGCCGCTGCTGCGGGCCAGACAGTGACGGCCATCGCGACCGCCGGCCATCGGGCGCAAGCGTTCGTGTGCGACGTCGCCGACGCCGACAGCGTTCGTGCAACGTTCCAGCAGATCGAGGCCCAGTTGGGCACGATTGACATCCTGGTGAACAACGCCGGCATCGCGCATGTCGGCAATGTCCAGACCACTTCCGAAGCGGATTTCGAGCGCGTCTATCGCGTCAACGTGAAAGGCGTGTTCCTGTGCGCGCAGGCGGGCATCGACGTGATGCTCAGGCACGGCGGCGGCGTGATGCTGAACATGGCGTCGATCGCCTCGCACATCGGCCTGCCCGACCGCTTCGCCTACGGCATGAGCAAGGGCGCGGTGCTGACGATGACCAAGTCGATCGCGGTTGATTACGTGTCGAAGAACATCCGTTGCAACTGCATCAGCCCAGCTCGCGTCCACACACCGTTTGTCGACGGCTTCCTGAAAGCGACGTATCCTGGACGTGAACCGGAGATGATGGCTCGGCTAGCTGCCTACCAGCCCATTGGCCGTATGGGACGGCCCGACGAAATTGCCGCCCTGGCCTTGTACTTGTGTTCGGATGAGGCCTCGTTCGTCACCGGCCAGGCCTATCCAATCGATGGGGGAGTGCTCGCACAATGAAACTGATCCGCTTCGGCCAACCGGGCCAGGAACGTCCGGGCATTCAGCTGTCGGACGGCACGCGTATCGACGTGTCCGCGTTTGGTGAGGACTACAACGAGCGGTTCTTCGGAAGCGGAGGCATCGGGGCGCTCCGTTCGTGGCTCGAAAACAAAGAGCCGTCCTGCCCCCGCGTGGATTCGGCGGTGCGGCTCGGCCCCCCGATCGCGCGTCCCAGCAAGATCATCTGCATCGGTCTGAACTATCGCGACCACGCCGCCGAGAGCGGCATGGAGCTGCCCAAAGAACCGGTGCTGTTCTTCAAGTCGACCACGGCGCTCTGCGGTCCCAACGATCCGCTCATCATTCCGCGCGGTG
>Ga0334722_10007663_pt1 | contig 10436 bp, 7 predicted proteins | sample C3_bottom_MG_FD_207210 | JGI IMG/M metagenome (GOLD analysis project Ga0334722, IMG submission 207210) | Sediment microbial communities from Yellowstone Lake, YNP, Wyoming, USA - C3_bottom | ecosystem: Environmental > Aquatic > Freshwater > Lake > Sediment | place: USA: Wyoming | collected... | reverse complement strand
GGGGATCGGCCAGTTTAGTGTCGGGTACATGGAGGCCGGAACGTTTGGAACAGTCTTTAGCGACTCCGTGACGACCAGGCCGAGGATCAAGTACGTAACGAAGGCAGGTCCGCTTACCCTTATCGCCATTTATGAAAAACGCGTAGAAGCCCAGAAGAACGTTGTCCTCGCGACCGACAAAAAGACCGATGCGGACTACGATGCCTACTACCTCGCCCCGCTGTACTTTTTCAAGGGCGGCCAGACCGGTATTCTCTACGGCTACCTCAATAACGCCTCCAACAGACCGGCCGCAAACGTCAGGACGCAGCTTCACCTCTTCGAACCCTACGTGAAGGCGACCTTCGGCTCGGTTTATGTCGAGGCCGAAGTTGACTATGTCACCGGCAAAAACGCAAAATTTGAAACGCCGGCAGTTGCGGCGGATGTTGACAGAAGCGGCTGGGCCGCTTACCTGAAGGCGCAGACGGATATGGGCCCGGCGACAATTGGCGCCCAGTTCGGCTGGTCGCAGGGCGACGATCCTACAACTCTCGACAAGAACGAAGCAGGCCTGGGCGGCGGCTACGACTGGAACCCCGCGTTGATCCTGATGGCTTATGATATGACCTTCTGGTCGAATGGCGGCGATGTGAACTCCAATGCCGGCACCTACACGAAGAACAATATGTGGCTCTGGAATATCTTCGCCAACTACAAGGTAACGCCGAAGTTCTCGGTAGGCGCAGCTCTGACCTACATGAAAGCGGATAAAGTGGCGGCCGGTTGGGATAAGGATATGGGCACCGAGTTTGACGTCACGGCTACCTATAAGCTTTACGACAACCTGACCTACATGGTCGGCGCCGGTTATCTCTGGACCGGTGATTTCTACAAAAGCGGCGTTGCCGCAGCGAAGATTGACAACGACTATGTCCTGATCAACAAATTGACCCTGAACTTCTAAGGGAAAGTTAAGCGAAAGTTCTATCAGGTTTTACCGCACGTTTTCAGATTAACCCCGGGGAACAATCCCCGGGGTTTTTTATGGTGTCAAACCTGCACTTTACACTTTTTTATAATTGAGCGGCGTAGAGAACCGGCGGTGATGGCCGCCTGGCTGATTGCGCCCGGTCCGGAGCTTTTGACCCGGATGTGACTTCAGACGGAACATCTTGCTAAGGGGAACGACTGCGCCTTGAACCAGCGCCGGGCTCCGTTACATGGAAGACGGACGTCCGAGGCCGGACAAGAATCCGGCGGAAAACGCCATGCGTCCGATAACAGGCAAGACGGGCTCGTCAGACGTTTACCTGATCAGCCTGGGCTGTGAGCATACGCCCGGATTAAAAATGAAGTGACAGCATCGTTTGTATCATGCTGATAGCCTGTCCATATTTACGGCTTGGTTTTATTTCTATGGGATACCGGTTGTTCAATACATAGAGCCGATTGCAAAACTCCCCATTCTGTCATTCCCGCAGCGATTCCGAGCGGGAAAGCGAAGCTTAATGTTCACAAAGCGAAGCTTAATGTTCATAAAACGAAGTTTAATGTTCACAAAGCGAAGCTTAATGTTCATAAAACGAAGTTTAATGTTCACAAAACGAAGTTTAATGTTCATAATCCGGTTCTAACGACTTGAAAAACCGTATTCCCGATAAAAGCATTGTTGACATTAAGCTCCGCTTTCGGGAATGACAAATCGTTTTGCAATTACCTCCATAGATAAGGTAAAAGACAAAAAATTATTATGACATAGGCATAACTATTGCTTTTGATATGATGGAATTGTTTTAGAAACCAACGAAAGATAGAAAGGAGATAGTCAATTGGCAAAAAAAGTTGAAGTGCTCACGGATTGCAGCCTATGTTACCACAGTTGCGGGTGCAAAGTCACCGTGGAGGAGGGGAAGGCGGTAAAGGTTGAGGGTTTGGAGTCGCACCCTCTCAACCATGGCCGGCTCTGCCCGAAGGGATTGGGCACGCTGGATAACGTGTACAGCCCGGAGAGGATACGGCGCCCGTTGAAAAAGGTGGGGGGGGCATTCCAGGAGATTTCGTGGGATCAGGCCCTGGACGAGATTGCGGCGAAACTGCAGGGGCTTAAGGAGCAGTTTGGCCCCCAGGTTTTAGGTGTTTTCTCCGGTTCAATCGGCGTGGAGAATCTGGAGATGGCGAGCCTGGTGCAGTTGTTTAAGGCCGCCTTCGGATCCCCCAATTTTTTCTCGGTGGAGAGCGTCTGCTACCGGATGCGCATTCGCACCCGGCAGATCACCTTCGGCAAATACCCTACCGAAGAATTGGATTCCAAGCTTTACATTATCTGGGGGCACAACCCCGAACAATCCGATTTTCCGCTCGAGCTGGCCATGGAGGAGAATTTGGCCAGGGGCGCCAAACTGGTGGTCATCGATCCCCGGCGCATCAAGCTTGCCGACCGCGCCGACATGTATATGCAGATCCGGCCGGGTACGGATGGCGCCATGGCCCTGGCGATGATGAATGTCATCATCAATGAGAAGCTTTACGACCAGGACTTCCTTGATAAATACACGATGGGATTCGACAAGCTTGTGCCGCATGTACAGCAGTACACCCCGGAATGGGCGGAGAAGATCACCTGGGTCAAGGCGGAGGATATCCGCACGTTGGCCCGGATGTTCGCCGGCACAAAAGGGGCGGGCATCTATCAGGGCACCTGCACGCAGGATCAGACGGCCAATGGCACACAGAACAGCCGCGCCTTCGCGATCCTGCAAATCATTACGGGCAACATCAATGTTCCCGGCGCCTGGACAATCAGCCCGCGCATTGCCTTTGGCAACGCGGGGATTCGCGTGGACGGAGATCCGATCGGCTCACACAAGTATCCGCTATTTTTTGAGGTATGGGGCCGCAAAAGCCCCTATGGCGTGGTGACGCTGGTTCCCGAAAGCATCCCCGACAAGCTGAAGGCATTCCTTGTGGTAGGCGGCAATCCGCTTGTCTCCATGCCCGATTCAAATGCCTTCACGGAAGCTTTCCGGAAACTGGATCTTTTAGTGGTTCATGACCTGTTCATGACGGAGACCGCCCGGGAGGCCCATTACGTGCTCCCGGCCTGTTCCCATCTCGAGAAATGGGGAGTGGCTTACACCTACAATGTTTGCCACTGTCTGCCCTTCCTGATGCTGCGGAAGAAATGCATTGAGCCTTATTACGAAAGCTGGTCGGAATGGAAGCTGCTGACCGAACTTGCCAAAAGACTGGGGTTGGAGGAATTCTTCCCCTGGAAGACGGAAGAAGAGCTTGTGGCTTTTGAGCTTTCCAAGACAGGCCTTTCCTTTGATTACCTGCTTCATGAGAAGCCCGAAGGGGATTACTACCAACAGAAAGATTACGGCTTCCCCAGTGGAAAGTTCTCAACTCCTTCGGGGAAAATAGAGATATACAGCGAGGCCCTGGAGAAAGTCGGGTTCGACCCGCTTCCTACCTATCTGGAGCCGTTGAGAAGTCCGGTGAACAGTTCCCAGGCATCGCTGAAGAAATACCCGTTGATTCTTTCAACCGGGGTCAGAAGTCTCTATTACACCCACAGCCAGCACCGGGGAATTGCAGAGCTGCATGAAAAGAATCCGGAGCCCTTCTTTGAAATGGGGCCCCTTACCGCCCGGCAGTATGGGGTTATGGATGGCGATGGAGTGGAGGTGGAAACGAATCGGGGCAAAGTGACGATGAAAGCCCGTGTTGACGAAAGGGTTGCAGAAGGAATGGTGGTTGTGCCTCACGGCTGGACCGGCAAGGCCAACGTCAATCTGCTTACGGATGTAAACTGCCTGGAGCCCATCATGGGCTATCCGGACATGAAATCCCTGATGTGTTCCATAAAAAAGATTTAGAAAAGCGGACGGCGGACGGCGATTTTCAATGGTCGGCATCCAACCGCGCCTGCTGTCAAGGCTGTTTGATCTATCCACTGAACGCGGTGTCGGACAGAGCCCGAAGCAGGGTCTGTCTCACACCGCGTTCATTAAAAAAAGGCCGCTGCCGCCTGTTTGCCGTTGCTCCGCAACCTGCGCCTGGGAATTCCGGGAAAACGCAAAAGCCTCGGCTCAGACGAACGCTGACTGCAGCGCCGACCCCGCCGCAGCAGAGGCTGTCCTGCCTGTAATCGGCCATCTCCACCAGCTCCAGCCCGGCTGCCTGCTTCAAAACCTCCCGCGGCTCGTCGTAGATCCCGGTGTGCCATCCCAGGGAACAGGGGTCATGCCAGGCGACCTTCTTTTCATAACCCTTCGTGCTGTTTTCCTTCATTTTCCTTAATAATTTCAGCCCTTCCGGGACATAAACATCCGGGCAACGTTATTGGCTACCCTCTGGGAGCCATATTTGTTTACCAATGACTCCAAGCCTATCTTCAGCTCCTCCGGCTTTTCTTCTTTTCCCGTGTTCGCCTTCTCCAACGTTTCTTCATAGGTCAGGGCGCCAAAGGTGCAAGCCTGCACGCACATCGGCTCGGACAGGGGCGGCTCGTCTTCGCACATGTCGCACTGGAGAGGAAGGCCGGAATCCGGTTCTTTAAAGTGCTCCCTTGAGGGGCAGGAAGCGCCGCAGAAGCTGCACTGGCTGTATTCTTTTTTACCAATAATATAAGATTGCCGGCCGCTGCATTCGGCGGGAGTGTAATGCGTGGCGCGCACCGGAACGTACAAATCGGTCCGTTCGTCAATGAACACCCGAATCCGTGCCCTCGCCGGATTCATGCTGCCATATCTGGGCGACGCGTGAAATGCGGCGCAGGAAAGCTCACAAGCCCGACAGCCGGTGCATTGATCAACATGAACTTTTATTTCTTTAATTATCTTCTTTTTTACCCCGCCATGCACGGTCAGCACCCCCACAGACTTGATTGATGAACATGAAGCTACGCTTTTTTCTCTTTTCCGGCCGAAGCATCATCATGATCCTTCAGGATTCCCTTCCGGATGAAGTCTTCGCCGACGTAGTCCAAGCCCAGTTTGTCCAGCGTCTCTTTGGTAGGAATACCGTCTTGATTCCATCCCTTGAATTGATAATAATCGTCGAGCAGCTTTTGCTCATAATCATGGTCTCTGATCGCCCAATGATCCTCGGGAGGCTTTTCATCCATTCTTCTCATGCCCCTTCTGACATTGAGGGCTCTGACCAGGGTCCGGTTCCTTTGAAAAACCTCCCACAGCAGGGTTTCATCCATCTCCAGCCCGGTTGCAAGCGATATCAAGGGAGGCATATTGTGGATATGGTATGCCGACCTTCCGCCAAACTGTCCTCCCCGGAAGGACGACAGAAATCCGCAGATCCCGGTGGCGTCGTCCAGGTAATGCATCGCCTCGTTCCAATCGCAAATGGCGCAAGACGCCTCATTGGAGATGATGTCCCGTTTTTCCCATTCCAGAAAATATTTCTTGAACTTTTCATCCGGCGCCGATACCCAGCCCTTGACAAACTCTTCTCTCTGCTCCCTGGTCGGGAGGGGATCCTGGGGGAAGGAGCCTTCAATCTGGGTAATCGCCATCTTCTCGCCTGTGGCTAACATGAGGAAATACACGGGATTCAGCCTTCCCAGTTTGATGGGCAACTGCTCAAATCTTTTGATGGTATTATGATCAAAGGCCTCGGCGCCATGGCCGATCTGACGCGCCGCCAAAGAGACGCCATTGGCCAGGATATCGCCGATGCCTTCCCGGCGAACGATTTTTTCCAGCAGATAGAAGAATCTTTCCCTGACGCTTACCGGCATTCCCGGAAAATCCTGGTCTTTCAAAATGCCGGCTTCGTACAGCTCGAGGGCAAAGGCGATCACTTGCGGCGTTGAGTAGGAGTCCAGACCGTACTCCTGAGCAATGCCGAGGATCTCATAACTGAAGTCCAATTCCTGAAAGGCCGCCATATGGTAGGTGTCTTTTCCGTAGCATTTATAGGAGAATGTCGGTTTCCCAGGGAAGGAGATCACATTATGGCAGGCCTTCGGACAGTTATAGCAGCTTGTCTGACGGTTCATATATTTGTATTTGAGATTCCGCCAGCGCTCTTCGAGTTCCTTGCTCCAGAAATCTCTCCTTCGCACCCGCGCATTGCCCCACGAAAAATTGTTGTGGTGGAAACTGTCATCCTCATCCGTCGCCATCCAGTCGCCGACATACGGATTATCGGCAATGGACTTCCTCATGTTCCGGCACATCTCAAAGAGTTCGGCCGGTCTCGCCATATTCAGGTCCTTCGTCCCGCGAATGGCGATCGCCTTCAACCGTTTGTCCCCCATGATCGAGCCTGCGCCGCGGGCCGCGCTGGAGTGGCTGTGATCGATGGAAGCCATATTGACCCTGTTCTCGCCCGCCGGGCCAATCGCCGCCACCTGAATCTTCTCGCTTTTCAAATCTCTTTTTATCTGTTCCGCCGTCTCCTGGCAGCCCATCCCCCGCAGATGACCGGCATCGCGTATTTCCACCTTGTCATTGTTTATCCACAAATAGACCAGGGCGGAGGACCTGCCGCTGATGACTATTTTGTCATAACCTGCGTGCTTGAGTTCCGCTCCAAAATATCCGCCCAACAGTGAATGCGCATGCAGGTTGGTCTGGGAGGAAAAGGTGTTCACAACGGTGCGGTTGGCGCCGGGAACTGGGGTCCCCACCAAAAGACCTGAACTGAAAATGAGGACATTGTCGGGAGAAAAGGGTTCAACCTCCGCAGGCACCCTGTCCCACAGTATCTTGTCGGCAGTGCCCTGACCGCCCAGAAAAAGTTCGGTCAATTTCGGGTCAGTTTCCACCCGGTCAATGCTTCCTATGGATAGATCCATTTCTAAATTAAATCCTGTCTCTCCGTACCTCATTTTCTCCCCCTTCCTGATTGCCCGAATCCTTTGCAAACTTACCGCGGGCTGCGCCCAATTCCGGAAAACGGCCCCCGCCTGTCATGGGAGCAGGCCAAAGATTCTGGTTAAGGCGCCCGGCTTTTTTACAATAAAATCCCTGCCATGATTTCTGGGTCGGTTAGAATTTTGGGTACCCTGTTAAAGGAGGGCGACACCTCGGAAAACCTGACTTAAAATACTATGCAGAGCCTCTCTTGAGGCCCCGAGGCGCTTTTCATGCAGATTCAAAAAAATAATGTCAAGTTTTTTATAGTCTCATACATTGAAACGGAAGTTGATGATCTCTCCGTCCTGAACTATATATTCCTTGCCCTCCAGACGGAGTTTTCCCTGGCTCCGGACCCCGGCGAAACTGCCGCCGCAGGCGATGAACTCCTCATAGCCGATGATCTCGGCCTTGATGAAACCCCGTTCGAAATCGTTGTGGATAACACCGGCGGCTTTCGGAGCCTTGGTCCCGGCGGGGATTACCCAGGCCTTGACCTCGTCTTCGCCGACGGTAAAGTAGGAAATCTGGCCGAGGAGGGAGAAGGCAGCTTTTATAACCCGCCCAAAGGCGGCTTCGGAGATGCCGAGCGACTGGAGAAACTCCGTTCGTTCTCCGGCGGGCAGGGCGATCAGCTCCGCCTCGATTTCACAGCAGATGCCGATGCCGGGAACATCGTTCCCCAATGCCTGCAAAAAGGCGTCGGCGACGGAGGGGTCGTCCTCAGGCGTGTTGACGACCACAAGTTCCGGACGAATTGTCCAGAAGGAGAAGCTCCTCAGGCCGTGCTTCTCCTCGTCGGAAAGCGGCAAATCCCGGAGCGGCTTGCCGCCCTCAAGCTGTTCCAGAAGCCTCGGCAGGACGGCGGCGTGCAGGGCGTCCTGCGGAGTCATCGGTTTTTTTGCCGTTTTGGCGAGCCGCTCCAGACGGTTTTCCACGATCAGCAGGTCAGAGAGGATCAGCTCGTCTTCAAGCTTGCGGTAGCGGCCAAGCGCCTCCGCAAGATCGAGGGCGGTAAAGGCGTCAACAATGTGGACAAGGCCGTCGGCCCCGGCGAGGCTTTGCCGGACTGCATTCCATGCCTTTTCGCCGACGGCGTTTACATCGCTGAAGGGTATTCTGGCCGGCGAGACCTTGGCCGGGGCGAAGATTTCGACAAGCCTCTCGAAGCGTGGGTCAGGCACGGCAGCAAGCCCTCGCACGCAGTCTTCACCATGCAAATCGCGGCTCTTTGCGCCGGTCATGATCTCAAACAGGGTGCTTTTCCCGCTTTGCGGCAGACCGATAATTCCTATTTCCATTTATTGATTCCTCAGGCAAAGGCCTTGTATGAACATCAAACTGCGTTTTATGAACATTAAACTGCGTTTTCAATGCGGGCCATCGCCTCGTCCAGCCGGTTATCCGGCACGGTCAGTGAAATGCGGATGAACCCTTCGCCGTACTGCCCGTAGGCGGTGCCGGAGGCGACGACCACGGCCGCCTTCTCGAACAGGCGATTGGTGAATTCCAGAGAGCTCATTCCTTGCGGGGTAGGAATCCACAGGTAGAAGGTCCCCTTGGGCGGATCGAAGTCAATCCCTATTTTTGCCAGTGTCTGTAAAACCCGCTGGCGCCGGGCGGCGTAGATCTTAAGCATGTGGTCTATGTTGCCGTTTTCGCTCTTCAGCGCCCGAATGCCGGCAAACTGGATCGGGTTGAATATCCCGGAGTCGGTATTTTCCTTGACCTTGCTCATCGCGGCAATCAGCTCCGGGCTGCCGACGGCCATACCGATCCGCCAGCCGGTCATGTTGTATGGTTTGGAAAGGGAATTCAGTTCAACGCCGACCTCCTTCGCCCCTTCGGCGGACATGAAGCTCAGGCGCTCCTGACCTGCGAAGACAATCTCGCTGTAAGGATTGTCGTAGCAAATGGCGACGTCATTTTTCCCGGCAAAAGCAACAAGTCTATCAAAGAAGTCGGGGGTCGCGCAGGCCCCGGTCGGGTTATTCGGATAGTTCAGAAACATCCCCCTGGCCTTTTGCAGAACATCGCCCGGGATTTCCTCAAAAACGGGCAGATAGCCGTTCTCCGGCCGAATCGGCACGCTGTATGGGATGCCGCCCCCCATCAGGATGCTCGCCCGGTACGCCGGGTATCCGGGGTCGGTCATCAGCACAATGTCGCCCGGATTTATCCGCGCCATGACGAAATGGTGACACCCCTCTTTGGAGCCGATCAGGCCGAGGATCTCGGTCGCCGGGTCAAGGCTGACAGCATATCGTTTCTGGTACCAGGAGGCGATCTCCTGGCGGAAGGCGAGCATCCCCTTCTCCTCGTCCGTCGGATAGCGGTGGTTCTCCGGATTGCGGGCCTGGAGGCAAAGCTCATCAATGATTGATTCAGGCGTTGGTTCGACTGGATCCCCGATCGCGAGGCTGATTACATCCACGCCGGCCGCCCGGGCGGCGGCGATTTTTTTCCTCAATTCCATAAACAGGTAGGGCGGTATTTTTGTCAAACGCTCGGCAATCTGCACGCTCATTCTCCTTTCTTCCAGGCTTCGTCCCACAGTTTTCCCTGATACACGACAGTGACCTTGCCCTCCAAGTAAACATCGGTAAAGCCGTCGTCTGTTTTCTTGAAATATATTGTCAGTATCTCACCGCTCTGGACATGGACCGCGACCGGCGACCGGACGAACCCCTTGCGGGCGGCGATCAGGGCCGAGGCGACGGAACCGGTGCCGCAGGCAAGGGTTTCATCCTCGACGCCCCGTTCATACGTTCGCACGCGGAGCGTGTGGTCGTCAACGACTAAAACAAAATTCGCGTTGGCGCCGGCCGGCTGGTAATGGGTATGCCGGCGTATTTCCCTGCCGGTATGAAAGACGTCAAACTGATCAATATCATCTATAAAATGAATCACATGGGGAACGCCGGTATCGACGCTGTGGACGGCAATATCGCCCGTTCCGATCCTGATCTGGTCGTCCATCATCAGGCTGTGCGGGGCGGTCAGATGAATCTTGGCGACATCATTCTTTACCTCGGCGTCAATGATGCCCGCCATCGTTTCAAAAGACATCCGCGCGCCGGCGATTCCCCGGAGCAAGGCGAAGCGCGCGGCGCACCGCCCTCCGTTTCCGCACATCGCCGCTTCCGAACCGTCGGCGTTGAAAAAGCGCCACCGGAAATCAACCTTGTCGGAAGGTTCGATAATAATAAGGCCGTCCGCGCCGACGGAGACCTGCCGCGCACAGACGGCTTTGGCAAATGCCGCCAGGTCCCCGACCTCGAGGGCCCTGTCCATATTGTCAATGAAGATGAAATCATTGCCGCTGCCGCTTAGCTTATAAAATTCAACCATCATAACCTTCCGTAATTAAAATGACCCTTCCGAAAAATTCATTCCTTGATGAATCACTCCGTTTCTACTTCTGATCTCGGGATCGCGACCGGCAGGTTTTCCGGGAGGATCGTCTCGACGCCATCAGGGGTTGTCCCTTCGATGAAACATTCATAGATCACATCCTTGCCGGATCCCTGAGCCGGCAAACCGGTTTTTTGCCTGACCTTGACGAAGACAATG
>Ga0334722_10007662_pt1 | contig 10436 bp, 11 predicted proteins | sample C3_bottom_MG_FD_207210 | JGI IMG/M metagenome (GOLD analysis project Ga0334722, IMG submission 207210) | Sediment microbial communities from Yellowstone Lake, YNP, Wyoming, USA - C3_bottom | ecosystem: Environmental > Aquatic > Freshwater > Lake > Sediment | place: USA: Wyoming | collected... | reverse complement strand
AATTCCTAAGCCAATAATTTTGAATTGATCCGGATTATACTTATCAACAAAAGTTATCGGAACACCCATACCGCCATCATAGTCCATTGGTATCTCCTGAACTCTTGAGACTTCTATACCTTCGTAATTAGCATACTGCGGATAATTTTCTAGGTCATATTTTTTATAAAGAACAATATCTTGTTTATGCTTTTCCACTTCAAGATTTGTAAACCAACATGAAGTTGAAACCCGGGCAATCTTTTTACCGTTTTCATTTATATGGTGATACAGATCCCAATCATTAGGAACCTCAAAAAACATTCCCACATTAAAATTCGTATACCCCGTGCGAAGATTATCATCTTTAATTAATTTAAAAACTTCTTTATAAGTTATCGCATTCGTGTTTCCAATAATCAAGAACTTTTTATTGTATTCTGTAAGTTGGGCAATATATTCTCTAAAAAGCGAAAATGGTGGATTTGATACAACTATATCCGCTTCTTTAAGTAGTTTGACACTTTCTGAACTTCTAAAGTCACCGTCATCTTCTAGCGGTGTCCATTCGTTATTTTTGTTTGCTTTGAGTTGTTCGGCAATATCACGCAAATCAAATGCACCATCACCATCTAAATCACTAACTTCGTTGATAATAAATTTGTTTGCTGTTGTTTTTGGACGACCCTTTGGTTCTGTCGGTTTGCTCACAACTTTATCTTCATAGCCAGGAAGAAGAGATGGTTGCAATATAAGCTCCGTATTGGCGATAGGCGATGGCTTGTAACTTGTAGCGATAAGTTTCTTCAGACCTAAAGCATTAAAATTTGAGGCAAAATACTTAAAAAAGTTACTTTCAAAAGGATCATCACAATTGCAATATACTACCTTGCCACGAAATTGTTCCTTGTAGTGCTTTAGTTCTTTTTCAATATCAATAAGCTGAGTATAAAACTCATCCTTTTTTGCCTTGTTGGCTTTATGTAAATTACTGTTTAATGATTTATTTTCCATAAATTACTTGTTCAAATCATAGCTTTGCTTGATTAAAAGAAAAACTGATTAAAGGTCTTTTTCATCTTTTAATTTCACCTCATAATCTCCATTGCCCCAGTGACCTTTTTTGGGTTTTGTAAAATCTGTCGCTATGTCAAATAAATCAATTAATTTTCCGCTTTTTACATTGAGCGTAATTGTGATTTTATTTTTATACATAATCAAGTCAGCAAAGTTGGTTGCTGTTTTGTAGGCTATATAAAATTTCTTTGGTTCTTCTTTTATCTCCTCGTCGATGGAAATAATTTTTTCGCGCAATTTATAAAAAAGATCTTTTGTTTTTTGATCAGCTTTTTTCAGGTGGTCATCAATGGAATAATTTTTTTGTAGAATTTCGTGCTTTTCTTTTTGATTTTTAGATTTTTTGATTATGCCAGAAGTTGAAATTTTTATTTTCTGATAGTTTTCCGGTTCAAGGTAAAGAATGTCGTTTTCATAAATCCTGTATCTCAGAAGCTCAATAGTAATTGGCAAAATATCTGCCGTATCTATATCAAATTTGTTATAGCTTTCCGCGACACAAATTACTCGTGGCGAATCCCAATCAATGTCAATTTTGATATTTTTGTTTTTGCATAAAATTTCAAAGTCCGCCTTGTGATCCAAAAGCCAGCGCAAATATGAAAGCCCTTGATTGATAACACTATCATTCTGATTTTTCTTATACTCAATAATGCAGGGCGAGCCATTTTTGTCTATGCCCAAAGTATCAATCCTTCCGCCAAAACTAGTCGAATATTCATGAGCTAAAAAATCAATATTCAAAATTTCTTCCAGATTATTTTCAAATAATTTCTGCAAGTCCTTTTCTAGACCTAAGTCTTTCGTCACTAATTTCGATACTTTTGGATTTTGAATCTTAAATAATGCCATCTAATTTAAACTTATTTTTTTCCAATCCTTAACAAAACCCATCCACACACTTGATGGCTACTTTTTATTTCCCTTTTTTTATGACTTTTCCAATATTTTAATAATACCCCTGAACAACGATTAAGTAAAGAAATAAGCCACTTATTTCGCCAAATTTTGTCCTACGGGCGATTTTCGTGCCGAAGAGGTGTAAACACCCAAAACGAGGACTCATCTCCCGCAAACCTCGATTTTTTCGTAATTCGTTTTTATTTGCATTCTTCCAAAAATTCAAGCATTTCTTTCTGCTCGGCAAGAGCTTCTTTGGCTGAATTTTCGACGGATGCGAGCATGCTTTCAAAAGCTGCCTTATTTTCCATCACGGTTATGTCTCGCAAATGCTTCCGAGCCTTCTTGACGTGAAAAAGTGTGTTGCCGCAAATCTCCTGAATCACCTCATGCCAAAATATCTTTTGCAATTCGCCGATTTCTTTTTTTAAGTCGATTTCCTTCACCGGTTTATTTTTAGCCTGTTGTGCATATTTCTTCAGAACCGATGTCACAGCCGGGCTCAATCGTCCTCCTTTGAGATCTTCTTCCCAATCGTGCGCATCATCGTTCAATTGCCGGGCTATGATGTAATTTTCGAAAAAGGCGACTAATCTCTTTATTTCCGTCGATTCGATGTTCCCGCTATGCAGATACAGTATGGCAACCGGTCCCAAGGCGAAACCAATGGAACGATCGGCAAGTCTTTTCATATTCCCGTATTCGGGCAATCGGTCAGGGATCGTCAAACGCGATCCGGATGTTTTCGCCCGACAGCTATTCGTCTCCCAAAAATTGGCTGCATCTATCCTGTCCATAATGTTCCTGAAAAATTTCAGAAACTTCTCATCTTTAGAAAATTCGGAATCATATATCGACACCAATTCACGAAGACATACATTAGCCAAGGATAGTAATTTCGGGTCGCCTTCATCGTCAAAAAAATCATCATAGATTGTGTATGCCATCCATCCGTAAAACCCGGCCGCACCTAACTTTATCGCAATGGTTTCGTCGATGGATTTCTTGCCTAGTGACTTTCTGAAATAATACGGCAAGAGCGTTATCGCATTAACTCCATCCCCTTTTAGTATCTTCTTTTTGACATTGGAAAAATCATTGACCATTTCCGGATTGAAGCGGGAGAATGTCCTGTCGACAATTTCGATTATTTTTTTATGCGCTCGTTTCGCCTCGTTATCCATTCCTGCTTTCCGCCCTCCCTTCATCGATTCGCTCCTCTCGGAAAATTTACCTAGCGCTTCAAGGCAAAAAGCTGTCGTTAATTCCGCACTGCCGGAATAATATGTTTGTTTATTTTTCTGCAATTCGATTATCAGAGGAAATGCTTTCCATTTTCCCCCAACTTGATTTTCTAGTATGTATCCGACACTTTCTGCCAGCTTTTCTTTTTCGTATCCGAGATTGATGAGAGCGTTGACTGCCAATGTGGTTTTCAAAGGATCGCCCCAAGAACCGTTCACAGTTCTTTTTTTCAAAAGGTATGCAACCACTTCGTCTTTCTTCTTTCCCTTGTACCAGCGGGAAACGAAATAAATGACGGGATACGGAGAATAATAATATTGAGATGTGTATTCTTCTGAATCAATCGCTTTTTCAGTAAGCGCAACCAGGCTTTTCAAGGTCACGCCCTGAAGTGAAAGAAAAAAGGCCGCATTGCTGTTGACCGCAAGATCTATGTCCTTCCAACTCTTGTCCGCATCCGGCGGAGTTATCCAGGTGTAATACGGTCCACCTTCCTTGCTTTCGCAATACACCAAAAGATTTACCGACTTGGCTACGGCTTTGACCGGAACAGCTTTGGGATTGCATTCAATCAACGCCGCCATAGCACAGCAGGTATCATCCAGATCATCAGGATACGGCGTGCTTTTGCTTTCCCTCGAATTCCTTTTCCAATAGTTCCACGACCAAAACTCGCTTTTTTGGTTCAAAATAAATTTTGCTGCCTTGTTTTTTACTTTCTCAAGATCCTCCGAATTGCCGAGTCCGCTCAAGCTCGACAAAATCAAGCAGGTCGGAAAGACAGATTGATTTTCCTTAGTGTTATTGAATCCTTTCGAAACCGAAACAAAATTAGGAAAACTTCCGTCTTCCCTTTGGCTTTTAGCCAAAAAATTCGTTCCTGACTTTATGGCTTCCTTTATATTTTTATGTTTCGCTTGGTTCATTTTTTATTGGAATTTCGATGATGAACTTACTGCCCTGTCCCCAGACGCTTTCAACTCTGATTGTCCCTCCGAAATCTTCCTCGATTATGTTTTTTACGGTGGTGAGTCCTATTCCCGTTCCTTCCTGAAGTCCCTTGGTAGTAAAAAATGGTTCAAATATTTTATCTTGGATATCTTCAGAAATTCCGCCCGCCCAATCCTCTATTAGAACAACTGCTCTATAGTCACGCTTATCCAATTTTATGTTTATTTGTCTTTTGCTCTGCTCGCTGTTTTCATAGGCATCCAAAGCATTCAAAACGATATTGGTTATCACCTGATTAAACTTTATCGAATTTCCATAGGTGATTATGTCAAATTCGCCCATCAGACTTATTTCGACTTTTTCCATTTTTAATTTGTATCCCAAGATTCTGACGATTATTAGTATTTCTTTTTTCATAGAAAATGGTGAATCTGTTTTTTGATTTTGAAGCTGTCTTTTCGCTGCTTCGATGTATTCCATCAAAACATCCTTGGTATCGTTCGCCTGCCTCATATATTCCTTGATCTGAACCTGCTCTTTTTCACTGGCGTCACTGGCTTTCTCGATATCGAAAAACAACGATGTCATGTGGTTGATCAGGTCATGAAAAAGTCCGGATGAGATTTTCCCAAATTCGATAAATCTTGCGGCTTGATTTATCTTTTCCGCCTGTGTTTTTTCCAATTCCCTCGTTCTTTCCTGAACCCTTATTTCCAGCATATCCCGTTCCTCTTTGAGTTCCGCCTCAGACTTTCTCGCGCGCTTCAGCGATCTTTCTATTTCACGATTCGACAGCCACGAAACAACCGATATTAAAAATAAAGTGACGGCATATTGTATGGCATCTTTTATGTTCAAAGTTTCGGGCTTCCAATAAGTTTCCGGCTGCGTCCCACCGTTAAGCTGAAAATATGTAATCGCGAAAATGGCGAATCCTATTGCAAAAGTGATTGCAAATGCAAAACGCGAACTGATCAATACACCGGATGCCACGATAATGAAAACATAGCCCAGAAGAGCTTCGGGAACATCGGCACCCCAAAGGTACGCCGTATAAGATGTCAGAGCGAAAAAAATTCCAATGAAAACATAAGAAATGAGAACGAAAAGTTCCGCCCGAGACAGTAGATACAAAACGATGAATCCAAAAAATACAAGCAGGATATCGCTCAAAGGAAATCCGTGATAATCCGAGCCAACCTTGCCCACTTGATACGCAACAATCAAAGAAAGCACCGCTGTCAGAACGATGGACGCCAATAACAAAATATTCAGTATAAATTCCCGCCGCCTGGAATCTTCGTCTTTTGACTTCGGCTTTGTTATCTTTTCAAATAATAAAAAGACACTTTTCCGAAAAACGCCAAGGTATGAAATTTTCTTCCCCTGCAAATCGTTTTCCATATATAGTGTCTTTGTTTGAAGGCTATCCGATTGCGGAGTTGCTCCATGGAGCGGCTACGCTTGCCATCGACATGACGAAAGCGCTCAACGCGGCAGCTTTTCTGGCCTTCTTGCTTGTTAAAATTTTTTTGATGAGTTTCTTTTTCATTTTATTTTTCGTCCTAGTTTTAATAAAAATAATTCCTCGACCAAGAATCATTCATTCCATTGTATCAAAACAAGGTAAAGAAAAAGTAAAGGAAATGTAAAATAATCAACTTAGCTCCATCTTATATCCCCTGCCATTCACGGTTTGAATGATACTCACTTTTCTTCCGATATCTATCTTGGCGCGTAAGTTCCTGATATGGGATTTCAAAGTATCGGAAAAAGAATCCAGATTGATATCCCATACATGCTCCATAATGTCTATCTGCGACAAAGTCCGTCCTGCATTCTTGGCCAAATATTCCAACAGCATGAATTCTTTCCTCGTCAGGCTGATATTCATTTTTCCTCGCATTACTTCATGATTGTTGGTATCTATGACTAAATCTCCGATTTTTATTATTTCATTAATTGAAACGACTGGTCGACGCATCAATGCTTTCACTCTGGACAAAAGTTCTTGGAAGGAGAATGGCTTGGTCAAATAATCATCCGCGCCATTATCCAGCAAATCCACCTTGGTGGTAACATCGGACAACGCCGAAAGCATTATAATTTTTACCCCTTTCTTTTTTTCGCGAATCGCTTGGCACACTTCCAATCCTCTTTTCTTGGGTAAAACATTATCGAGAATAATCAAATCGTAATCATTGCAACGACCCAAGAAGGCTCCCCGCTCTCCATCTGTCGCTACATCAACGGCAAAAAGTTCCATCTCAAGATTCGATTTGAGAAAGTCAGAAATTTTAGGATCATCGTCAATAACTAAAATTCGCATACTCTTTTAGGATGCTAAGCATTTTTTATATTGCACCCGTATTTTAGCACTTAAAGCATGCTTTGACTAGTGAAAATATTATTAAAGATCTTAACTCTTTGCTCCCTGCTAACCAACACTATTTACCTAAAATAAAATTAAACAAATATCCTGTGAAAATAATACCTGATCCAACAATCCCGGCAAAAATAAGGATGAGTTTGGTTTTCATCACTTTTTTGAGAATCATAAACTCCGGCAGTGACAATGCGGTCACGGCCATCATAAAAGCCAAGGCTGTTCCCATTGCTACTCCTTTTTCAGTCAGCGCGCCCACCAGTGGAATCACGCCAGCTGCATTGGAATAAAGTGGAATTCCAATCAACACTGACAATGGCACAGCATACCATTTATCCGATCCGGCATATTGTGCTAGAAAATCTGCCGGGACATAGCCATGGATCCAAGCACCCAACCCAACGCCAATCACAACATACAGCCAAACTTTTTTCACTATATCCAAAGTATATGTTTTGGCATATTCAATTCTTTCTTTCCAACTCAATTCTGGCAGATTAAAATTTTTGCCATAGCCATTAAGCGCAAACTCCTCCACCAAAGACCGGACATCCATTTTTTCAATCAGCATGCCAGAAAATATCGCAATCAAAAGTCCGCTGACGATATAAATCAAGGCGATCTTCCAGCCAAACATCCCCAAAAGCAATACAAGCGCCACCTCATTAATCATCGGCGAGGCGACTAAAAAAGAAAAAGTGGTGCCGAGCGGAACACCAGCCTGCACAAAACCCAGAAACAGCGGCACAGCACTGCAGGAACAAAACGGCGTAATAATTCCCAACAGTGATGCCAGAATGTTGCCAACATATTTTTTCTCATGCGAAAGGATGTTTCTGATTTTCTCGGGAGGCAAAAATGAGCGAATAATGGAAACAGTGAAAATAATCACAAACAATAGCAAGATGATTTTTATCGTGTCAAAGATAAAAAAATTGATAGCACTGGCCAAAAGCGTTTCGTGAACTATGCCGAAAACTGAATAGGTCAGCCAGTCGGCAAAAAGTTGAATTGGATAAAATATGCTCATTAAAGTTATCGCTTATTTTTTAATTACAATGCTCGCATTTCATTTTTAGCTTTTCGGTTTCGGTAGCTGACAGCATTTGAACGGTGGAATGGTTAATCTTGAATTTGCTATCCAACAATTCTTGTATTTTGAATAATAATTCATTTCTCTGTCCATTCTCTACATTTTCAATTTCCAAATGAGCGCTCAAAAACCTGCTACTACTATCAGTCTGCCAAATATGCAGATCATTTACGCCAATGACCCCAGCCAACATCATCAGATTACTTTTCACTTCCTCAAAATCAATATCTTGAGGCACGGATTCCATTAAAATATCAATCGTTTGTTTCATAAGTTCATACACTTCCTTGAGAACGTACACTGAGAGCACGATGGAAATGATCGGATCGACAATGAACCAGTGGAAATAATAGATCAGCACGGCGCCAACAACAATCCCCAGGGAAAACAGTGCATCTTGAAATGAATGAAGCCACGCGCTTTTCATGTTCAAATTCTTATGCGCGTCCTTCTCCAAGAGATACGTCGCTATGCCATTGCCAATCAAAGCCACCAACGCCGCCCAAATCATCGAAGTTCCAGCTATTTCAGAAGGATGAAATAATCGCTGTGAAGCTTCAAATAAAATAAAAGCAACCACCGCCAATAATACCAGTGAATTAAAAAATGCAATCAAAATTTCCGCCCGCTTATAGCCATAGGTTTTGAGCGTGGTGTTGCCCCTTGTTTTTATCTTTTCTCCCCACCAACTCAAGCTCAGCGATCCAACATCGGAAAAATTGTGCAACGCTTCCGACACTAGCGCCAAACTGCCAATCAACAATCCCACCACAATTTCAAAAGCGGTAATGATAATGTTGATTATGATTGCAACAAAAATGTTTGTATTTTTCATTTGATTAACATTTACCACCGCAAGAACAAGTTCCAGCTGGTTTATCCATGGATGCTTTATGATTTTCCAACGCTTCTTTGATTTGCTTAACATCAGGCACCATTCCAGCCACCAGCACCGCATCATCAACGACCAAGGCTGGGGTGCTCATAATACCATAGCTCATTATGTCTTGAATTTCTGAAATTTTCTCAACATTAGCTTCTAGTTTTAATTCTTCCAATGCTTGTTTAGTGTTTGCTTCCAGCTTTTGGCAATTAGGGCAACCAGGTCCCAAGATTTTGATGTTCATATCGTTTATTTGATTAGTTGGTTAATTCCATAGGCTTACAAAGATTTTCCTTGTTATTTGCCAATCTGCCACAGCAACTGCAAATATGTTTCGGGTCATTCACTAAGGGAATAATTTTATCCATATCAAATTGATTGTGCGGCTTGGTTAATGTGCACATTTTATTTTCCCTATTGATATTGCATCCGCAAGAACTTTTTGTTTCACAGCAATTATTTGCCATAATTCTATTTGATTATTTGATTAAAAATTTTCTTATATTCTTTAATTGTTTTTTTATTCAAAGAATAGTGAATAAATTTCCCATCCCGCTTTTCGGTCAGGAGTCCGATGCCCTTTAATTGTTTTAGATGATGAGAGGCTAATTTGTCTGATATGCCAATAATAGGAACAATCTCACACACGCATTTTGAACCACTTTGCAAAACACAAAGTATTTTTAACCTATTTGAATCAGCAATGGCACGAAGAAAGGCATATGTTTTGCTAACATCTTTTATTTCTGTTGATTCCTTGGCACAGCATTTAAATTCCATAATATATAACATACTAATTTATATTAGAATGATATGCCATCTTGAAAATTATGTCAAGCTGGTATCAATAAGTGCTCCATTGACAAAAAAATCCCTGCCGTGACAGAGATTTATTTTTGTTTCTGGTTGCTTTCGACAACCTGAAAATTATTTCCCCCAAGACGACTGCGAGGAAAGGCGCGCGCTCGTAAGAGCATTTTCTTCGCAAACGCTTGTATTTGCAAAATCGATTATTTATCAAGTCATGCCTTTGCACTGTTACAAATTAATTTTTCTTAATACCCGTCCATGTCGACCATTCCCTCTACATTCATCCCCCTAGAACGCTTTGGAAACAAGGACTCTTCTTTCCGATACTCTCAGTAGCTTGAATCATTATAATTGGCAGAAGGATAAATTACGGTAAAAATTCAGTAAAGATTTCGTAAAGTTTAGCCATCCCGTCAATAATCGATATTTTCCATTTTTTTGAGAATGCCACGCCGGGTGCGCGACGCCACTTTCCACCAATTGATTATTCGTTTGTTTTTTATTTCGATCACCACTCTGCCGAATCCCTCTTCCTCGACGGACACAATATCTCTCGCAATCTCCGAAAACAGCAGGTTGCGCTCCTGCTCGTCTGGCATATTCCTTTTTCGTTTATTTGTTCGGTTCATACTTCATTCTTTTTTTAAAAGCTATATGCCAATAAATTAGGGCATGCCAAGCGTGATCTGTTCCTGTAGTCGATTCCCATTCCCGTTTCTCCTGTCCATATTGATTGGTAACCGTTCTGGCATACATGGTTTGGGCGTGATCTATCAACATGCGGAAAGTTGCATTATCCGGTTTCATGGCAAACTTTATTTCGCCGCGCCGCAGAGAAGAGATTGTGTCGTCGATGATGCGATTGCGCGAAGAAAGCACCTTGACTTCTTCCTCAAAAGCTTTACTATCCTCTTCTTTCTCATCGTTCCACCGAATCACTTCTAGCATCTTCGGATCTTCCTTGTAAAAATTCACATATACGCGGTATGGGAATTTACGAGCCAGACGCAGAGCTTCTTCCGTCCACGGCATGGCGTCGATGACGCACACTCGCACGTCGTAGAATTGAATAAGTTCCGCCATATATTCCCAGCGTGTTTTGTTCGGATGAT
>Ga0334722_10007661_pt1 | contig 10437 bp, 11 predicted proteins | sample C3_bottom_MG_FD_207210 | JGI IMG/M metagenome (GOLD analysis project Ga0334722, IMG submission 207210) | Sediment microbial communities from Yellowstone Lake, YNP, Wyoming, USA - C3_bottom | ecosystem: Environmental > Aquatic > Freshwater > Lake > Sediment | place: USA: Wyoming | collected... | reverse complement strand
TGGTACGTCCCGTATTTTGCTGTTCCCTGAGCCTGCTTCTCATCTTTCTGCCCCGTGTCTCCTGCGTCCCTGGCCTTGATCTTCACCACACACCCCAGACAGGCACCGATACCGCAGGCCATATGTTCTTCCAGAGACAGATATGCCTTTATCCCCCTGGGCAGCGCAAATTCTGAAACAGCCCTGAGCATCGGTTTCGGACCACAGGCATAAATCCGGGGCATACTTCCTGAGTCGGGAGGTAAGAGCCGTTTCAGGAGGTCAACCACATTTCCCCTTTCGCAGCGTGAACCATCGTCAGTGCAGATATGGAGTGCCCCTGACAGTCCTTGCACCTCATCCACCATCAGAAGATCATCCCCTGTCCGTGCCCCGTAAATGACCGTCGCCCTTCCCGACATTGCCTCTATCAGGGGAAAGACCGACGCAATGCCTATTCCCCCGGCAATGATAACCGGAGCAGTACCCTCGTCAGGAGCATTGCCCTGAACCGGGAATCCATTCCCCAGAGGTCCCAGAAGATGGACCAAGGCACCAGCCGCGAGCTCCCCGAGGATTGCCGTCCCCTTACCCTGAATCCGGTAAAGCAGCTGTATCCCCTCGGCGGTCTTTCTGAAAAGACTGAAGGGCCTCTTCAGGAGCGGGTCTGAACCATCTCTGACCTGTACCATATAGAATTGTCCTGCCTTCGGCTTTCTCCCGGTATCCGGACATTTCAGGGACAGCAGCCGGTAGTTCCCGCCGGCGGAAAGGTTTCCCGTGATCTCTGCTTTGACATATCTATTCAAAGGTTATTTCAAGGACCTCGTATTCAATCGTACGGGCCGGGGCCTTAATGATAGCGGTGTCGCCAACATCCTTGCCGATAAGAGCCTTCCCGACAGGTGAGGTGATAGAAATCTTGCCCTGCTTGATATCAGCCTCTTCCATACCCACAAGGATAAAGACATATTCCACATCAGCCTCAGTATCCAGCACCTTGACCTTTGCTCCGAAGGCAACCTTGGACTGTTTTATCTTGGAAGGATCGATCACGTCCGCCATGGCCAACTTTGCCTTGAGTTCATCTATCCTGCCACAGATAAAGGACTGCTGCTCTTTTGCGGCGTGATACTCGGCGTTCTCTGACAGGTCCCCATGTGCCCGGGCCTCGGCAATCGCCTGTATATTCTTTGGTCTGTCGACCTTCATAAGTCTTTCAAGTTCTTCCTGCAATTTCTGATATCCTGCCGGTGTTAATGGTATCCTCTGCACAATTACTCCTTCTACTTGATATAGTATCCTGAGACGCGCCATTTGCCGTCTTTGTCGAGCATTGGAGTGACGGTTTCCACTGCATTTTTCTTGTTTTCAAATGAGGTCTCAAATTGAATGACCACATACTGACCGTCCGGAGCCCCTGGAAGCGTTTTACTGTAATTTTTTGACTTGACCGTTCTTTTGAGGACCTTGCCCAGCGGCCCCCTGACACCCTTTACCTGGCCCGCCCATTGATCAGCCGTTACGGCTCCTTTGAACAGCTGTGCAGCCCCGGTCCAGCTCTCGGTATATTTTCCCGAGTCGATCAGAGCAAGCCAGTCCTGGGCCGCCTTTACTCCCGCCCTTTCTTCAGACGGTCCTGCCAGAGATAACCCCGCGGCAAGAATGAATGCCATGAAACTGACAAATACAACCAGATATCCTTTTTTCATTGGGACTCCCTTGATATTAGATTTGCTCACTGAACCCTACTATCGATAATTTAAACGATACCCCTGAAAATATCAATAACGCAGTGTGTCATCATGGAAAGAAAACAGGAGGTTTCAGTATAATTAAAGACTGTCCATAAAGCCCGGGATTGTCATCTCGGGCCTAACCCGGGGATCCAGACATCATCCCCTTGAAGAAGGATAACCAGCATTACGATACACTGGATTCCCGATTAAGGACTTCGGGAATGACAAATATGATACGGCCCTGATTAGACAGCACAACGTCAGCCTGCACAACGAAAGGAACAATAGCCATGAGATTTTCAAAGATGTTTATACCGACGCTGAGAGAGGCCCCGGCAGACGCCGAGGCGATCAGTCATATTTTAATGCTGAGGGCCGGGTATGTGCGGCAGCTTGCTGCAGGACTCTATATATTCCTGCCTCTCGGCTGGAGGGTCCTGGGCAAGATCAATGCTATCCTGAAACAGGAGATGGAGTCGATTGGAGCACAGGAGATCTCGATGCCGATTCTGCATCCTGCGGAGATATGGCAGCAGACGGGAAGATGGGATATCATCGGCGGTGAGATGTTCCGCCTGAAGGACAGGAATGACCGGGACTTCTGCCTCGGCATGACCCACGAAGAGATAATGACCTGGCTGGCCTCCCGTGAGATACGCTCATACAGGGACCTACCCCAGGTCTGGTACCAGATCCAGACAAAGCTAAGGGACGAGGCCAGGCCGAAGAGCGGGGTGCTGCGGACAAGGGAATTCAGCATGAAGGACAGCTACAGCTTCGACGCAACCGACGAGGGGCTTGAGAAAAATTACCAGCAGCATGCAGAGGCCTATCACCGGATCTTCAAACGCTGCGGCCTGAGGTTCATGCAGGTAGAGTCTGACCCGGGGATGATGGGCGGGGGCTATTCGCATGAGTTCATGGCACCGAGCCCTGCAGGCGAGGACGAAGTCGCTCTCTGCGATGGCTGCGGCTATTCGGCCAATGTCGAGCTGGCCTTGTCTGTACCATCGAAGCTCGAGGTGCAGGACTGGGCACAGGAAGAAATTCATACTCCGGAGAAAAGGACTATAAAGGAAGTATCTAATTTCCTGAAAATTGCCCCTGCCTATTTCATAAAGAGCATACTGGTGATCACTGATCAGGGGCCTGTCCTGGCTCTTGTCAGAGGAGACCAGGAACTACACGAAAAGAAACTGGCAAAGATCGTCGGCAACCACAGGCCTGCACAGAAGATCGAGGTCAAGGAACTGCTCGGAGTCGAGGCGGGTTTTATCGGCCCTATGGGTCGTGAGATACGGATCGTTGCAGACAGCAGCCTCAGGGAAGGCTCCTATGTTGCAGGCGCAAACAAACCGCACTATCATATCAAGGGCGTCAAGGCTGAAAAGGACTTCACCGCGGAGTGGCATGACATCCACATTGCAAAAAAAGAGGATCTCTGCACGACCTGCGGCAAGCCCCTGCATGTGGAGCAGGTGATTGAGATCGGCAACATCTTCAAGCTCGGGACTAAATACTCCAGCGCCCTGAAGGCGGTCTTCCTGGACGAAAACGGACAGGAAAAACCGATCATCATGGGCAGCTATGGCATCGGGCCGGCCCGCATTGCGGCCGCAGCGATTGAGCAGAACTTCGACAAGGACGGCATAGTCTGGCCAAAGAGTATCTCCCCGTTCGATGTCGAACTGATCCCTCTTAACATGCATGACGAAAAGACTGCTCAGGCAGCCGAGACACTCTATAAAGCGCTTGGGGCAAACGGGTTCGACGTCCTGATGGACGACAGGGAAGAACGGGCAGGGGTCAAGTTCAAGGACGCAGACCTCATCGGGATCCCAACTCAGATTGTTATTGGTGAAAAGACCATCAAAGAAGGGCTGGTCGAGATAAAGGACCGGAAGACCAAAGAGATGGTGAAGGTAAAAGTTGAAGAGGTTATCGAACGCCTGAAGGCGACAAACTAAAAGCAGCAAAGGGGACAGGCTACTTTCTATTAAGTTGCCTGTCCCCTTTATCACTCCCATCCCCGCGCTTGCGGGGAACATAGGCGGTCAACCTCGACCGTGACTTCCCAGTCCGGTTCATCCCCTCGCTTGCGGGGAACATTTAACTTCGGTGTCCGTGTCGAACTGCTCCCACGGTTCATCCCCGCGCTTGCGGGGAACATGGACATTGACAGCCCCATCATTTTCAAGCGGACGGTTCATCCCCGCGCTTGCGGGGAACATTTGCTGGATGCCACATAGCAGTCCTGTCCCAGCGGTTCATCCCCGCGCTTGCGGGGAACATCGTGTGGGCTTCCGTGGGGGATTCCGTGAGGGCGGTTCATCCCCGCGCTTGCGGGGAACATTCGGATTCACAAGGCCTGAAGAGGGCGAGGAACGGTTCATCCCCGCGCTTGCGGGGAACATCGTACTTGGGAACCCGTGCGGGGATCTGCCGTCGGTTCATCCCCGCGCTTGCGGGGAACATCCCAAGGGAGTGACAAGCCCGAGCCATTACATCGGTTCATCCCCGCGCTTGCGGGGAACATGTGTATGCGTTCGTGTCGGCATCAAGGAGGAACGGTTCATCCCCGCGCTTGCGGGGAACATTAGCCCGGATGAAGAAATACACAGGTATTGAGCGGTTCATCCCCGCGCTTGCGGGGAACATATGGCATATCGTCCGTTCTGTCCTGCTCCTGACGGTTCATCCCCGCGCTTGCGGGGAACATCCTCCACGACTCCCGCCTTTGGTTGGTATGCTCGGTTCATCCCCGCGCTTGCGGGGAACATATATGCAGGTATCACCTACATCAAAGGGGTTACGGTTCATCCCCGCGCTTGCGGGGAACATATGTGATCGACGAGCAGCCGCCGGTGCCCCCGCGGTTCATCCCCGCGCTTGCGGGGAACATATTTGTCGTGCCGCTGAAATTGCGCACGTTGTCGGTTCATCCCCGCGCTTGCGGGGAACATACCTCTGAACTGTATGAGCATACTAAGCACAGCGGTTCATCCCCGCGCTTGCGGGGAACATTTTATCGGGATACCGGCCTCGATGAGGAGGGGCGGTTCATCCCCGCGCTTGCGGGGAACATCGGTTTCGTAGTATCCTGCATTGGCCCCCAGACGGTTCATCCCCGCGCTTGCGGGGAACATTTTCTCGCCAGCCTTTAACTGATGCTCAAGAGCGGTTCATCCCCGCGCTTGCGGGGAACATACTTCGCTGACGCCTGAACCTCTGCTATGGACCGGTTCATCCCCGCGCTTGCGGGGAACATACTACGAAGAACACGTTGCTCTGGCAAAGACTCGGTTCATCCCCGCGCTTGCGGGGAACATGACCAGGTTGATACCATTGACAACCCTGCCGTCGGTTCATCCCCGCGCTTGCGGGGAACATGTTCCTGCTGGACACCGACACCAATGCATTTATGGTTCATCCCCGCGCTTGCGGGGAACATTCTTTGATAAATTGGTGAAGGTCAGGTATGCACGGTTCATCCCCGCGCTTGCGGGGAACATTCCCATGTGATAATGACCTGTTTCCGGCTGGTCGGTTCATCCCCGCGCTTGCGGGGAACATGGTGATTCACCCCAACCCGTATATGTGCCGTCCGGTTCATCCCCGCGCTTGCGGGGAACATTGCCTTATCTCTGACGAAATCAGACTGATGAACGGTTCATCCCCGCGCTTGCGGGGAACATTGTGGGGTTCGGGCGGTATACGAAGATTATACCGGTTCATCCCCGCGCTTGCGGGGAACATCCTCTGGTATTGGGATTGCTCACGAACTGGACCGGTTCATCCCCGCGCTTGCGGGGAACATAACCCCTCCATATCAAACCTCGCCGTTGCCCCCGGTTCATCCCCGCGCTTGCGGGGAACATCGGTTTCTATGGCAATTATCATATTGCGTATGCGGTTCATCCCCGCGCTTGCGGGGAACATCACAAATAGGCACTATCGCCAATATTCACAGGCGGTTCATCCCCGCGCTTGCGGGGAACATTTGGGGGTGTGCAGTATATAAAGAGGCGTGGCCGGTTCATCCCCGCGCTTGCGGGGAACATAGCTCCGCAACGTCCTTAATGAGTGTTGCTATCGGTTCATCCCCGCGCTTGCGGGGAACATTTCAATCCTGCTATGAAGTACGCTTCTTATTTCGGTTCATCCCCGCGCTTGCGGGGAACATCGTCTCAACAATACCGCCAACTCGGAAAATGTCGGTTCATCCCCGCGCTTGCGGGGAACATCAACCCCAGCCAGATGCTTAATGTCTTGAGTCCGGTTCATCCCCGCGCTTGCGGGGAACATCTGGTCGCAGGAGGCATGCACTATGCAAAATCCGGTTCATCCCCGCGCTTGCGGGGAACATCGCAACGAGATCCAGGACGACCGTATCGGCATCGGTTCATCCCCGCGCTTGCGGGGAACATTCATCGTTTTCATTGTTGATGCTGAAGTACATCGGTTCATCCCCGCGCTTGCGGGGAACATCCTACGACCTTGCGGGTATCTTCCTGCATCATCGGTTCATCCCCGCGCTTGCGGGGAACATCTCATCGTGTACCACTGCAATCTTCTTTGCATCGGTTCATCCCCGCGCTTGCGGGGAACATCTAACCGCTATTGCTGGGTGAGTGTGCGTGAACGGTTCATCCCCGCGCTTGCGGGGAACATATCAGGTCGGTTGCCAACTCTTTAAGTGTGATCGGTTCATCCCCGCGCTTGCGGGGAACATAACATTATTACTGGTATATCCGGGTATGTTTTCGGTTCATCCCCGCGCTTGCGGGGAACATCATTGGCATTTGGTTCCCTACTGTTGCGTAATCGGTTCATCCCCGCGCTTGCGGGGAACATTGCTATCTCCCGGATTTTGTTTCCTGCAACCACGGTTCATCCCCGCGCTTGCGGGGAACATGGCGTGTCATATGCAAAAAACAACTGCTTCGGCGGTTCATCCCCGCGCTTGCGGGGAACATCTTTTAACCACGCTGGGGGGCGTGCTTACTGGCGGTTCATCCCCGCGCTTGCGGGGAACATGTACGGTTATTCCCGGCCCTGCCGGGTGACGGCGGTTCATCCCCGCGCTTGCGGGGAACATTACCTTCACCGTGTTTAGTTCTATGTTTCTACCGGTTCATCCCCGCGCTTGCGGGGAACATGAAAAAAGCCCCTGTGATGTCCTTTGCATGGCTGGTTCATCCCCGCGCTTGCGGGGAACATTTGGTTAGGTTGGTAGGACGACCAATGTCTGACGGTTCATCCCCGCGCTTGCGGGGAACATACTTCTTACAACCCATTGATTATACGACTGTTTTCAAAGATCAACAATTCTACCAAGCAAAACCAGCAAAAAATCCTCACTCCAAATCATCCGGCACACCCATGACGGTTGTATAAGATACAAGCTTGATTCCGTCCATCTCCACCGGCTCGCGACGATTCACACCCCATGTCAGGAAATCAAATCCCGATTCAGTATTTGTGCTCCATGACATTACTGCATTTCCTTCACCAATACCCTTGATTACGGTATCCCAGATCATTTCTCTGACCCTCCGCGAAACACGGCCGACATAAACCCCCGCCCGCGCCTCAAGGAGCCAGATAGCCAGCCTTCCCCTCAATCTGGGGGGCACATTCTCAACCACGATGACCAGCATCGCCGAGACCCTCCTTGTTCGGGATAGCTAGGGGAACTGCTTCCCCATGAGCCTCCGGTCGGACAACCTCGCTTGCAGCCAACATCTCCTCGATAGTTGGGATAATTCTGTGCAGAAGCCGGGATTGCCTGAATGAGTCTCTGCAGGCAAGCCGGACATCGCGTTCGGGAGCTTTCGGATTCTTCGAGGCTATGCGGAAAGCAACAGGGACGACCGTTTCAAACTTAAAAACATCGGCAACATCGTATACAAACGATTGAGGTTTTCCGGTATGGATAAAACCGATCGCGGGTGCATATCCCGCAGCCAAAATAGCTGCCTCGCATATGCCGTAGAGACAGGCTGTCGCCGCACTAAGGCAACGGTTAGCGTTGTCCCCGCTTTCCCATTCCGTGTAATCATAGTTGCGTGATTTCCACGACACACCGTACTGCTTCGCGAGAAGCTCATACATCTTTCTGACGCGCACGCCCTCAATGCCGCGCAACTGCTCGACGCTTCGGCGGTCCGGCGGTCTTTCTTTGAAACGCATCTCATACATCTTACGGACAACCTTGAGGCGTGCATCATCGTCCAGGGCGATCTTGGCCTGATACAGGAGACGGTCCGCCCTCGCCCCACCCGGCTGGCCGGATGCGTAGAGCCTGACTCCAGCCTCACCGATCCAGACGAGAAGGCAACCTACGCGGGACGCAAGCGTCACCGCCGCATGCGAAACGCGCGTTCCGGGTTCGAGCATCAGACACGCGACACCACCCACAGGAATATGCGTCCGTACGCCGTTTTTATCGACCACGACAAAGGCCCCGTCGAGGACATCAAGATTGCCTCTTTCCAGAAAGATGACAGACACACGGTCTTTAATCGGGATGGGTTTGAGCGGCGGAAGAATTGGCTCGGTCATGTCAGTGTGTATGCGCTTCTACATACTTGCGCAATACAGCATTAATCGTTGACTGATAGCCGCGTCCCTGTTTCTTGAAGAACTCGATGACGTCAGGATCAAGGCGAAGCGTCAGCTGCTTTTTTGTGCCGGGCCAGACAACAGCTTTTTTGAAAAAGTCGTCAGTCAATTCAGGGATGTCAGAGGTATCGATGTCCTCATCCTTCATGGCCTTGAGCCGTGCCCAGTCAGTCCTTGATTGCTTTTTGATATTTTTCCCTTTCATGTTTTTTTGCCTTTCTCATTGATATAACGCGGATGGTATCCGTATCCTTTTCAACAAACGCCATGAATACAACCATCATATTATTCAATATCCCGAGGCCGATATACCGCTCCTCTCCGTAATTATATCTATCGTCATGCCAGACGAGGAGCTCATGCTCGAAGAGCTGCCACGCATCCGATAAATCAATACCATGTTTCCTGATATTCGCCTTATTCTTCTCCGCGTCCCAGTCGAATTTCATCTCTATTATAACTCCAATTGTAGTTACATGAAAGTTTTATTCAAAACCCCTTCAGTTTAATGACCTCACTTTTCTAACTGCTCCCTGCTCTCTCAGGCGCAGATCATTTGCTGAGCACCGCCCGGTGTATCTATAGAAAGGGTATGTACAATTTTTACCCACCCTTTTCCAAGTTCAGGATCGCGCTGTTTCATTCGCTGGATATACTGCTTGGGATCTCTTGAATCGAGCAGTGCCAGCACAGCATCCTCCACGACAAACCATCACTCATTCTGGTGCAAGATTTTTCTGATTCCCTTACCCCTAAAAACAGCAATATTCTATTCCACGCTATCCCTCCCATGATTCATCCACTCTCACACCCGCCTCACCATCATGAGGCCACAGCCGAAACCTTTTGCCGCGCCGATCTACATTCCACGTGCACTAACTCCCATGTCTCGTTATCACTCTTCTGGGCGAGAATGCTCTTCGATCAGAGGCAAAGGATACAGGTCGATCCGGCAGTGAGTCCTTTCCTTCTGCAAAGGTTGCGACATCTTCTTGACGGGTGAAAGATTCAAGCTGTTCTTCGCCGATAAGTAATTTCAATGCCTCTTCCTGAGTATCCCGCAATCCTGCCAACACCGGGGCCGAGGGGATGCACGTCTTTCGCCCAAGCCAGAGGCCCCAAACAGGGTTCTCTATATTTAGAGAGATTTTCTGTAGTAGCTTACTTTCACCTGCAAGGAGAATACCGAAGGCCGCATCTGTCAGATATTGACGATGAGTCAGGACGCAATCAGCATTGATTGCCCCAGTTGCTCGTCGCGTGTTCTGCACTGTGTGATAGTCCTGCAAGCGCCTGACAGCCAACGGTTTTTTGAGGCCACTTCGAGGAATTGAAATAGCAGTCATCCTTACTTCTTCAAATTCGGCAAGAAACGCAGCTTCCTTTTTGCCACCCCGTTCGAATCCGAGAGCTGCACAACACATTCCAGCAATGGCGCTCTTGGTAGGCATAAGACCGGTATTACGGCGGCTATACTGGCTGTCGAATCCCCAAGACTGAAGAGGACCTTCAAGACGAAGAGCCAGAAAGCGTTTGTCAGACAACATGTTCCACCACCTCATTAAGGAATGCCGTAAGTCCTATATCTGGGATCGCTTTTTCGAAAACCGCTTTGATTCCCCAAGTTTCCTTGAGCTTCGCATATTCCGACTTAAGCAAATCGACCGACTTTTCGGAATATCCCGATGAAGAGCGTACCGCGCTCTCAAAAGCGTTTATCAGCTGGATTGGATGTCCTTTCTCACGTACCACACCAAACACATAAGCCGGAAGAGTATTTCCGTTCATGGTATTTTTTCGAGCCCCAGGAATCGCCTTAATTGTCGACTCAACAAAGGTGCGCACAACGGACTGTCTCTCGTCCCTTGTCATGCTTCCAAGATGATCCGCATCGGCTATCATATCGAGGTTGAGAGCTGCAAAGCGGTAGTAAGTGGCAGAATTGAATTCCAGCGTGCTGGTCATGCCTGCGCCAGACTCCTCTTTAGGCTGCAAGTCGTCTACAGCCGAAAAAAAGTCGATTTCATTATCAACCTTGTGAGTGGAAAGGGCGTGTGAGAACATAGAAGCGGCTTCAACAGTAAGCGAGTGGTCG
>Ga0334722_10007660_pt1 | contig 10437 bp, 9 predicted proteins | sample C3_bottom_MG_FD_207210 | JGI IMG/M metagenome (GOLD analysis project Ga0334722, IMG submission 207210) | Sediment microbial communities from Yellowstone Lake, YNP, Wyoming, USA - C3_bottom | ecosystem: Environmental > Aquatic > Freshwater > Lake > Sediment | place: USA: Wyoming | collected... | reverse complement strand
GCGGACGCCGGGGGCGACGGGCAGTACGGCTTCTACGAGTCGGTGGACTTCACGCCCGCGCGACTGCCGGCCGGCAGGACGTCGGAGGTGGTGCGCATGTACATGGCGCACCACCAGGGCATGGCGATCGTGGCCATTGCCAACGTGCTGAACGAGGGCGCCATGCGCCGGCGCTTCCACGCCGAACCCCTGGTGCGCGCCAGCGAGCTGCTCCTGCAGGAGCGGACGCCGCGCGACGTCGCCGTCGCCCGGCTGCGCATGGACACGGCTGACGGCCGGGGCGACGTGCGCGAACTGGTGGAACCGCACATCCGTCAGTTCGCCTCGCCGCATTCCTCGACCCCGCGCACGCAGCTCCTCTCCAACGGGCGCTACGCCGTGATGATCACCGCCGCCGGGGCGGGCTTCAGCCGATGGCACGAACTGGCCGTCACGCGCTGGCGCGAGGATGCGACGCGGGATGACACCGGGTCCTGGGTCTTCCTGCGTGACGTCGCGAACGGCGAGCGCTGGTCGGCGGGCTTCCAGCCGACCGGCAAGACGCCCGACAGCTACGACGTGTCATTCGCCGAGGACCGGGCCGAGTTCACCCGCCGCGACGGCGTGATCACGACGCACCTCGAAGTCATCGTCTCGTCCGAGGACGACGCCGAGGTGCGTCGGGTGTCCATCACGAATGACGGCGCGCGGTCGCGCGAGATCGAGGTCACGTCGTACGCCGAGGTCGTGCTCGCGCTCGGGGCGATGGACGCGGCGCACCCGGCGTTCGCGAATCTCTCCATCGAGACGGAGAGCATCCCGAAACGCGACACCCTGCTCGCCACCCGTCGGCCGCGGGCGCAGGAGGACGCCGAAGTCTGGCTGGCCCACGTGCTGGCCGTCGAGGGAGAGACGGTCGGCGATCTGGAGTGGGAGACCGACCGCGCGCAATTCATCGGACGGGGACGCACCCTGCGCAATCCGCAGGCGCTGAGGAACGGCGGCGGGCTCTCGCGCACCGTCGGCGCCGTGCTCGATCCCATCGTCAGTTTGCGCCGCCGCGTGCGCATCCGCCCGGGCAAGACCGTGCACGTCGTGTTCTCCACGCTGGTCGGGTCGTCGCGGTCCGCCGTGCTCGACCTCGCCGAGAAATATCACGACGTCACGACGTTCGAGCGCGTGGCCACCCTGGCCTGGACGCAGGCGCAGGTGCAGCTGCACCACCTGGGCATCGCCCCCGACGAGGCCCACCTGTTCCAGACCCTGGGCGGGTCCATCCTGTTCGTCGACCGCGCGATGCGTGCGTCCGCCGAGGTGCTCGCGCGCCGGCCGGAGGGCGTGTCGGCCCTGTGGGCGCACGGCATCTCGGGCGACCTTCCCATCGTCCTCGTCGCCATCGACGAGGTGGACGACATCGGCATCGTGCGGCAGCTGCTGCGTGCTCACCAGTACTGGCGCATGAAGCGCCAGCCGGTCGATCTCGTCATCCTGAACGATCGGGCGCCCTCGTACGTGCAGGACCTGCAGACGCTCATTGAAACGCTCGTGCGCACCAGCACGTCCATGCCGCGGCCCGAGGGCTTCGAGATGCACGGCCAGGTGTTCACCCTGCGCGCCGACCGCGTGACCGCGGTGCAGCGCGCCGTGCTGAGCAGCGTGGCCCGCGTCGATCTCTCGAGCCGACGCGGCACCCTGGCCGAGCAGGTCGCCCGGGCATACCGACCGGACGTGACCCCGGCGGTCATGGCGTCGGCTCCCCCCGCGCCCATGCGGTCCGCCGGGCTGGCGGAGCCCCTCCAGCGCCGCGCCGATGCCTCGCGTGCGCCGCTGGAGTTCTTCAACGGACTCGGCGGTTTCGACGCCGATGCGCGGGAATACGTCATTACCCTCGGCGCGGGACAATGGACGCCCGCGCCGTGGATCAACGTCATCGCGAATCCCGACTTCGGGTGCCTCGTCTCCGAGGCGGGCGCCGGCTGCACATGGTCCATCAACAGCCAGGAGAACCTCCTCACGCCATGGTCCAACGACCCCGTGTGCGATCCACCCAGCGAGACGTTCTACATTCGCGACGGCGAGTCCGGCGCTCTCTTTACGCCGACGCCGCTGCCCATTCGCGACGAGGCCGGTGCGTACGTGGTGCGACACGGTCACGGTTACTCGCGCTGCGCGCACGAGGCGCACGGCATCGCGCTCGACCTGCTGCAGTTCGTCCCCGCGGACGATGCCATCAAGATCTCCCGCCTCACGTTGACGAACCGCTCGTCCCAGCCGAAGCGCCTGACCGTGACGGCCTACCTGGAGTGGGTGCTCGGCACGTCGCGCACCGGCTCGGCGCCGTACGTGATGACCGAGATGGATCCCGCCACCGGCGCGATGTTCGCGCGCAACTCGTGGAGCCGGGACTTCGGCGACCGCATCGCGTTCGCCGACCTCGGCGGCGCACAGACGGCCTGGACCGGCGACCGGACCGAATTCCTGGGGCGCAACGGCGCGGCCGATCGCCCGGCCGCGCTCGGGCCTCGGGAACGCCTGTCGGGACGCACCGGAGCGGCGTTCGATCCCTGCAGCGCCCTGCAAACCACTCTCGAGATTCCCGCCGGTGGCCAGGTGTCCGTGGTCTGGTTCCTCGGCCAGGCCGCATCGCGCGAACGGGCGCGCGCGCTGATCCAGCGCTATCGCACCGAGGATCTCGACGCCAGCCTCAAGGTGGTCACGGACGGCTGGGCGCGCGTGCTCGACGCGGTGCAGGTGAAGACGCCGGATCGTGCGATCGACCTCATGCTGAATCAGTGGCTCCTCTACCAGACCGTCGCCTGCCGCCTGTGGGCGCGGACCGCGTTCTACCAGTCGAGCGGCGCCTTCGGCTTCCGCGACCAGTTGCAGGATGTCATGGCACTGGCCGTCTCGCGTCCCGACCTGACGCGCGCGCACATCGTGAAGGCCGCGTCGCACCAGTTCCTCGAGGGCGACGTGCAGCACTGGTGGCACGAACCCGCCGGTCGCGGCATACGCACCCGCTTCTCGGACGACCTGCTGTGGTTGCCCTATGTGGTCAGCCACTACCTGGACGTGACCGGTGACCAGGCGATCCTTGCTGAGAAGATCCCGTTCCTGGAAGGCTCCGTGCTGGCTGCCGGGCAGTTGACCTCCTATTTCGAACCCCGCATCGCGGCCGACCAGGGTTCGCTGTACGAGCATTGCGCGCGGGCCATCGATCGCAGCCTCGCCGTCGGGGCGCACGGATTGCCGCTCATGGGCACCGGGGATTGGAACGACGGCATGAATCGCGTGGGCAGCCAGGGGAAGGGGGAAAGCGTCTGGCTCGCCTGGTTCCTGCAGGGCGTGCTGGCCGCCTGGGCTCCGGTGGCGGCCGCACGCGGCGAGCCGCGCCGAGCCGAGGCGTGGCACGCCCATGCCGCCCTGCTCAAGGCGGCCATCGAGCGTGAGGCGTGGGACAGCGCATGGTACCGGCGCGCGTACTTCGATGATGGCACGCCGATGGGCAACGCGGGCGCCGATGCGTGCGCCATCGACTCGATCACCCAATCATGGGGCGTGATGACGGGTGCGGCCGCTCCCGAACGGGCGCGCCGCGCCATGGCATCGCTGGATGAGCACCTCGTGCGGCGGACCGACCGCATGATCCTGCTGCTCGCGCCACCTTTCGATCAGACGGCGCTCGAGCCCGGCTACATCAAGGGGTACGTGCCGGGTGTCCGCGAGAATGGCGCGCAGTACACGCACGCGGCCGTCTGGGCGGCCATCGCCTTCGCCGCGCTCGGCGACGGCGACAAGGCCGCGGAGCTGTTCGGCATGCTCAATCCGATCACGCACACGACGTCCCCCAACGACGTCGAGCGCTACCGCGTGGAACCGTACGTCGCCGTGGGTGACGTCTACTCCGCCGCCGGGCACGTCGGTCGCGGCGGGTGGAGCTGGTACACCGGCTCGTCGGCTTGGCTCTATCGTACAGGCGTCGAATGGCTGCTCGGTGTGCGACGGCAGGACGCGCGCTTGCTGATCGATCCATGCATTCCCGCGTCGTGGCCGGGCTTCACGATGACGTTCCGCCATGGCGCGGCGCGGTACGATATCGCCGTCGAGAACCCTTCTCATGTGTGCCGTGGCGTGGTGCGGCGCGAGCTCGACGGCGTGGCGCTCGGCGCCCACGCCGACATTCCACTGGCCAACGATGCGCTGGTCCACCGCGTGCGCATCGTGCTCGGTCCCGCGACGATGCTGCTGGCAGCGCCTGCGGCGTGACCGAGGGGAGGAGTGGCATGACGCACATCAGTCCGCTCGCCGGCAAGCCCGCTCCACCATTCATGCTGCTCGATGTCACGAGGCTCGTCACGGCGTACCACGACGAGATCAATGAGCCGTTGACCCGTGGGCACGAATGGACACCACGGAACCACGGGACTATTCTGAGTCGCGTGCAATCACACGCCGTGCCCACCGAGGCCTCATGGGTTCCCGCACGCGGACAACACGCTTGGAGAGATCGCCATGACACCCCAGCGGTGGATCGCCATTTTCGGCCTGGCCCTGCCGACGATGTTGCCAGCCCAGCCGGCGCCGCTGGCCAAGGCCCGGCAGCTCATCGTCGTCACCACGCGAGGCTGGAACGAGGTGCCTGGCACGCTCCTGCGCTACGAGCGCACGTCCGTGCGCGCATCCTGGCAAGCGGTGGGCTCCGCCGTCCCGATCGTCGTCGGCAAGCACGGCCTCGGTTGGGGACGCGGCGTGAACGCTCCGGTGAAGGGCGACGGCCCGGTGAAGCACGAAGGCGACGGACGCTCGCCGGCGGGCATCTTCACGCTCGAGAGCGCGTTCGGCTACGCGCCCGCCGACTCGGCGCGGTGGCTCAGGCTGCCGTACCGGCGTGCAACGGGCACGTATGAGTGCGTGGACGACACGACGTCCCGCTATTACAACCAGACGCTCGAGCGCGCGACGGTGGCCCCCGACTGGCACAGCTCGGAAATCATGCGGCGCACCGACGACGCCTACCGTTGGGGCGTGATCGTCGCGAACAACATGCCGGCGCGTGCGGCGGCAGGCTCCTGCATCTTCCTGCACATCTGGAGTGGGCCGGCCAAGGGGACCGCCGGGTGCACCGCGATGGCCGAACCGCAGCTGCTGGAGATCATGCGATGGCTCGATCCCGCGCGGCGCCCACTCCTGGTACAACTCACCGACGCCGAGTATGCCCACCTGCGGCTACCGTGGAAGCTGCCGTAGACGCTGGCGGGAGGCGCCCGGACTTCGCTCGCAGCGTGTTGAAGCCCCGGGTGACTGAAGAAGCCCCACAGCCAACCAGCTGTGGGGTTTCGTCTTGTCCGGATGGGCCATGGTGCCTACGCCATTTCAGAGCAGACTGGCGAGCGCAAGCACGCCGCCACTCGCCATGATGACCCCCGCCACCTTGTTGATCAACAGAATCTGGCGGTGACTGAACCGCACCTTGAAGAGCGTGAACACGCCGATGAAGAGCAGCCACCACAGCACCGATCCCAGGAAGACTCCCGTGACCAGGGTAAGCGCCGACCGCACGCGCGACGTGGCGCCGGCGAGCCCCAGCGCCGCGAAGAGCGCCGCGAGCGACAGAATGGTCGTGGGATTCGTGAGCGTGAGGAAGAATGTCGAGACATACAACCCGGCATGACGTGGCCTCTGCTTCTTCGGCAACCACCACCCACTTCGCCGCTCCGGCCTTGTCAAGAATGTCCTGACACCGAGCACGCACAGGAACACCCCGCCAACCAGCCGGAGCCAGAACCGTTCGGCGGTCAGAAGGTTCGAAATGAACGCCACCCCGTAGGCGGCGACGAAGCCGAAGCACGCATCGGCGGTGGCCGCGCCCATGCCGGACACGAACCCCGCCTTTCGGCCTTGCGTCAGCACGCGCCGGGCGCAGAGCATGCCGATCGGCCCCACCGGTATGGCGGTCACCACGCCGGCGATCAGTCCTTTGAACAGGAGCAAGATTTCCATGGAACGCCTGGACCCAGACCCACAATATGCGGTTCCTGCGCCAAAGCGAGCTCAGCGCTTCCGGACGCGCTCCTTCGGCTGCTTCGTGGCGTGGCCCGTGCCATCGACGTTCGGCCGCGATGGTGGATGCTCAGCCAACGAGCCCGTCAGGACACTCGCCTGCCATTGATGAGATGCCAGAGCAGCGAAATCACGGCAAACAGCAGGAGAATGTGGATCAGTCCGCCCGCCACTGGCACGACGAACGCGCCGAGCGCCCAAAGCACCAGGAGAATGAAGAAGATCGTGAGAAACATGATGGCGCCTCGCCGTGGAGTGTCTCTCGCAGGTTAGGCGTTCGCCGTCCCGTGCGACATCCCTCGGTTGGGCGACGCAGATGACTCCCTTCGGCGCGTGAAGACATGGCACCATCGATCCAGTGATGCGCCCATCCCAACGTGCGATTGTCACGCTTTTTCGCCGGGGCTAGCATGCGTGTCAGCGGGCTCACGTCACGAAAAGGGAGACGCCATGTCGCATAAACCAACGTCGGTCGCCGGGTTGCCCTCCGATCGCGAAGATCGCGTCAGCCGCGCGCGGCTGATCGCATTGCTCAATGAAGACCTGGCCAGGGAGTACCAGGCCATCATCGCGTACGTCGTGTACTCGCAGGTCATCAAGGGAGCGCAGTACATGTCGATCGCGAAGGACCTTGAGACGCATGCGGGCGAGGAACTCCGGCACGCGATCACCATCGCCCGGCAGATCGACTACCTCGGCGGCGCGCCCACCGTGATCGCGAATCCGGTCAGGACGTCGGACAAGGCCGACGCGATGCTGCGCTTCGACCTGCAGAACGAGACCGACACCATCCGGGCCTATCGCGACCGCGTCCGCCAGTGCGAGGCGCTGGGTGAATTCGCGATGGCGGAGCACCTGCGCGAGATCCTCGTGGAAGAACAGGAGCACCAGATCGATCTGGCGACGGCGCTCGGCGAGGCCCCGCCGGACATGACGGGGTGACCGCCACGTCAGCGTGGCTTCGGCGTCATGAATATTCTGTCGCCGATTCCCCGCTTGACTTCCTTGAACTTCGGTTCCCACATCACGCAGACGTTCTTCTGCTTGGGGTCCGAGCTGTACATGATGCACAGGCGTCCATCGGCCTGCTGTTGCCGGACGGATCCCAGCCACCGGGAACGGTCGCTGACGTGATGGACGTCAAAGGCGAGCACGAAGTCCTCGACGCCCTGCAGGCCCTCGCAGTCGAATCGCTTCACCTCGAAGCTCGCCCGTTGGACATCCGCCCGGCAGTAGCCGTGGGACGACTCGACCTCCATGCTGTCGCCGTGTACGCGCAGGATGCCGTCGAAGTTCGCCGAACCGTAGTGCAACCTGAAGTCATAGGTCGCTTCGCTGCTCGCCGGCACATTGCCCGCGGTCTTCGTATCACTCGGCGAGGCGCGGCCGATCCCGGCCGCCGGCGCAGGTGACTGTTGCGCCGCCAACTCTGGCCGCACGGTCAGAATCAGCGCCGCCATCCCCTTGTCGCCGGCGGCCGTACCCAGCACGACCGTCTGACCGAGGGGGATCGTCAGTGCGGTGGAAAGCAGCTGGCGCGTGTCCCGCGACGTGGGAACACCCATCATCATCCCCGTCGTTCCGCTGCGCAGCGAAATCCCGATGCCAACGCGGCCATCGCGCACGCTCTTTACCCCGCCATCGACGGTGTATTCCGTCCGGTCTGCCGCGGACATGGTCGCCGTGAAGCCCTGGGTCTCGGCGACGACTGACGTCGCCTCGGCGAGGCGCCGGTAGCCGTTGAATTTCAGCAGGCGACGCAATTCTCCCTCGACCTCTCCAATGCCCGGGTCCGTGACGGCGGAATCGGTCGCGGCAATCAGCATGAAGCGGAGGACGAGCGTGGCGGGTGGGTGGTCGTACGACTTGAGGACGCTGTCGGCAACGGCCAGCGTCCGCTTGGTGCCAACCACGGAGATGACCGAGCTGCCCGACCTCCAGACGCCGCCGCCGTCACCCACCGGCACGAAGGGCGTGAGCAGCAACGCGGCCTCCGAACCGCTCAGGACCTGCAGCGTGTACTGGCGCACCTCCATCCCGGCACCACGGGGCCTCGGCGTCAGGGCGGACCCGGTGGCCTGCGCACTGGATGTCGCAGAGAACGTCAGCAGAGCGGAGAGAAAAAGCACGATGCGGCGCATGGGGACCTGCGGGCGAGTGGTCAGTTGAACCAAATGACGGTGATCTTCGGATTCGACGTGCTCAGCACTATGACTCTGCCAGCCGACGAAGCGCTTACGCCGTCGAACGCTGGCGTCTGGTCCGACGCCGCTGACGCGCTCACCTGAAGCTCGGCGGGCGCGCCGACCGGTACGGGATCGGGCATCGCGTAGAGAGCGGACGCTGCTTTGCGCACCGGCCTGCTCGCGCCCGTCCTCTGCATCAGGGTCGGCGCCCTCCCCGCGTCCTTCGGCAGGGCAACGACGCGCGGCGCGGCGGCCGGCGGCGCGTGCATGGGTGGCACGGGGCGCCCACGCACGACCACGAACAGGAAGACTGCCGCGGCGGATGCCAACGCGATGCCCGGCCAGCGAAGCCAAGGCGTCGGCGTGCCCAGCGGCGATACCGGCATCACCGACGCCAGTATGCTGACGTCGGCGTGCATGGCGGCCGCCACCCGCGCGCACCTGGCGCAGGATCGCAGATGCACCGCGAGCGGCGACGAACCATCGCCCGTCAGGTCCGCCGACTCCGCGTCGAGCATGGCTTCAAGCGCCTGTGCACATTTCATCGGTCGTATTCCTCCAGCAGGTCCGCGTGCTGCTCCAGGAGCCGCAGGCGGATGGTGCGGCGCGCCTTCATGAGGAGCACACGCACCGTGGCAGGCGCGATGCCGAGCCGGCGTGCCACCTCCGGCGAGGGCACGCCCCGCAGGTCGATCCACTCGAACACTTCGCGTTGCCGGTCGGTCAGGTCGGTGAAGCAGGCGTGTACCAGCGCCTCGATGCGACGCGCATCCACTGACTCTCCGACGCCGGCGGCGGTCGGGCCCACGATGCCGGGATCCTCGGCGGCGAGCAGCGCCTGGCGACGCCGTGCCCGTTGCATCGAGGAGAGGGTCGCATTGCGCGTCATCTGAAACAGCCAACTCGTGAACCGGCTGCGTCCCGCGAAGCGATGCACGTGGTGGCGCAATCGAAGCAGCACGAGCTGGGCGATGTCTTCCGCATCGTCTCGATCTCCGGTGAGCGCGCCCGCCCACGCGACGACGCGTCCGCGCACGCTGTTCGCGAGGACCGCGAACGCACCGGCATCGCCGCCGGCCGCGTCCGCCGCCAGCGACGCCAGCTGGTCTTCGTCTTCGGACTCGGGGCTCGCCGCGTTCATCACGCATGAGACTTTACCACCGCGCCGGTCGTTTACGCGAACCGGCCACAACTGGCGCCGTGACGCTCAGCTTCACGGGTACGCTCGCGAGCAACACGGCGGCCACCGGGACCATGAAATACACGCCGCCACGGACTCTCACCCAGACGTTCACCGAGCAGACCGTCACCGGCGTGAGCATCACCCGCTAGCGAGGGTGCGGCAGGCGGCAGGCCGATGGCTCGGTCTATCGAGGTCGCTGGCTCAGCCGAACTGGGCCATGACGTCACGCGGGACGGCGCCCACGTAGTAGTTCTGGATTCGGCCGTTCCTCACGACCACCGTGCTCGGGGTGGCCATCACGCCGAGAGCGCGCGCGAGTTCCATGTCCTGCGCGACATTGATGACGTGAATATGGCTGTTGCGCTTGCTCATCTCGGTGAATCGGGCGGTCCACGGCCGACAGGCGCCGCATTGCGGGCTCATGAAGTACAGCAGGGCCGACTCTTCCGACGCGAGCATCGTGCCGAGGGACCCGGGCAACGCCGGCAGCGGCTTGCCCTCGAGTGCCTTGGCGCGAGAGCGGATGAGCACCTGACTCAGCATCATGAACCCGACGACAACGGCGAGTGCGGCGATGACGGCGATTGTCATGTCCATTTCACGCTGGGGAAGCCCGGAAGACGACGGCACGGTTCGCGAGCATGGCCCGTCATCGAGCAGCGGCGAGCCGGACTCGCAAGATAACATCTGTCGCCGAAGACTATGCCGGTCGCGGGACGGGCGTGGCACACGTCCACGACGGCCCCGCACGTGAGGAGTCGAAGCACTCGCTGGGCATATGCCACCCGGTTGCCCGAGCCAGGCTGCTCAATGCCTCGACTCTGGCCACGGTTGACCAGCGCGCGCCGCAGCCCTTCTGGTCAGGTCAGGCGGCGACCTGCGGATTCATGAGACGAGCTTCGGCTTCGCGAGTTCGCTCAGGATCTTGCTCCACGTGGCCGGCGCAACGGCCGCGCGAGGCAGCACCTGCCCGATGGGTACCGTCTCGCCGTCAGCGCGGCTCACGCCCTCGCCGAGCTTCTCCAGGTT
>Ga0334722_10007659_pt1 | contig 10438 bp, 13 predicted proteins | sample C3_bottom_MG_FD_207210 | JGI IMG/M metagenome (GOLD analysis project Ga0334722, IMG submission 207210) | Sediment microbial communities from Yellowstone Lake, YNP, Wyoming, USA - C3_bottom | ecosystem: Environmental > Aquatic > Freshwater > Lake > Sediment | place: USA: Wyoming | collected... | reverse complement strand
CCTCCGCCAGTTCGCGGCCTTTCAGCATCGAATACAGCCGCTGAATGGTGCAGATGGTCACACGCGCGGTGGTATCGAGCGTGTTCGAAGTCAGATGCTGGACGATGTATTCCTCGCCAAACTTGTAGTTGTTGTAGGGCGAGGCGTACTGGTCGAACTCCTTCTTCGTCTGCCGGCCGAGGTTGCCGCGGTCCACCAGGAACAGTACGCGCCGCGCGCCGGCGAACTTGATCAACCGGTAGATGAAGCTGATGGCGGTGTAGGTCTTGCCGCTGCCGGTGGCCATTTGAATCAGCGCGCGCGGCTTGTCGGCGGCGAGCGAGGCTTCGAGATTGCGGATCGCACGCACCTGCGCCGACCACAGGCCGGTTTCGACGAGCGGCGGGAGTTGGCGCACGAGCGCCAGAAAGGTCGGCGGCGCGAATGCCGCGACGGGCGCGGCGGCGCCGCTGCCTGTTGCGAGCGTCGTCGGCGCCGGCAGCAGATCGAGCCACTGGCGCAACGAATCGGGCCGGTGAAACGCGAAAGTCGGGCGCGAGCGCGGCTCGGGGTCAAGCCCATTGGTGAAATGGGTTTCGATGCCGGTGGATTGGTAGGAGAACGGCAGTGGCCGATTCCAGGCGGGCAACTCGTCCGGGAGACCTTGGGCGTAGCGCGCAGACTGGGGCTCAACGCCCGTGAGTGTGACGCCTTCCTTCTTCGCTTCGATCACGCCGGCCGCCCTGGCGTCGATGTAGAGCAAATAATCGGCAAAGCCGTGGCCGGTCTTCAGCGGAAATTCACGGATCGCCACGCCGCGTGCAGCGTGGATGTTGGCTTCGCTCATGGATTGCACCGACCAGCCGGCGGCTGCAAGCAGCCTGTCGATTTCGGCGCGGGCGCGTTCTTCTGGCTTATCCGCCACGTGGCCTCTCCTCAGCCTGCAAGGATACACCCCTGCCTAGCCGAGCGCGTTGGCGTCGAAGTGCTAGGACAAACGGATGATATCCGGGAACGCTGCGCGTTGATCTGCCGAGCGGCCTCGCGCTGTGTTCGCTGCATCACAAGATCTTCGACCTCGGCGCGTTCACCGTGCTGCCGGGGAACCACCAGATCGTGTTCAGCCGCCACCTGATGGGCGGCGATGACACCAAGGCGAAGCTGCTCGCGCACCACGGCGCCGGCTTGATTCAGCCGCAAGCGAGGGAATGCCTGCCGCAGCCGGAGTTTCTGGCCTGGCACAGGGCGGAAATGTTCAAGGAGCCGGCGCGGGAGTAGCGGGGGCTGCTTACCTCGTACCTCTGTTGCCGCGCAGCTCGAGTTCAGCCGAAGAGTCGGTCCAGCAGTTCGTCACGGCTTATCTCCTGATGAGCGGCAATGTCAGCGAGGATTGCGGCAAGTGTGCCGACTCTCAACGGATCGTGAAGCGGGATAGTGACGTGATGCTCGGACGGGCTCGCAGTTGTGAGCCGCAGGTGACTGCCTGTCTGGCGCGTGGCGCTATAACCGACCCGTGCCAGCGCTTTCGCAAGCTGCGCGCCTGAGAGGTCGCGCGGGAGCTTCATGCGGCGATGACTTCATCGCGCACGAAATGCAGCCGGATCAGCTTGGGAGTGTCGGACTCGTCGAAATGGCAGCGCACCGCATCGCGAACCTGCGCGTGCAGTTCGTCGAGCGTATCGGCCTCGGTGAAGATAGATGCACCTGCCGCTCTTGCGACGTAGCCACCCTCTGGCGAATCTTCGACAACAAAAATGATCTCGTTCATTGATTGCCTTTCCGATCCGGAAAACATTACCTCAAATTGTCGATCGCCCCAAGTGCCGTCTCAATGGTACAGCCTTATTTCACGTGCCGGCAATCGGCGCCGCGGATGCAAGGATCCTGATCTTCATGAAACTTTGGTTCGGATATTCCTCTTGGCTGCCTCCCAATCTTCGAATTCATCATCACCACGCTTTTGCATTGCGTCCCTATCGACCAGAACGTCTTCATGCCAGGCCGGGGAAGACAAGGCCTCCGCTTTGCTGCATAAATCGTCCCAAAGCGATTCCATGGCCAGAAGCTTTTCTTCCACCGACATTTTTTCCAGAGGTAAGGTACTCGCCATGATGTCTCCAGTTTGCGTGTGTCTGCCACCTGATTTACCAGATTACTCCGGATCGAAGGCGCAGGAAAGTTTCGGCCGGCCGAAATCACCTCCCGCCCCGCCGGCGCCACGCCGACTACCACCGAGTTGCGGCGGGATCGAGTCGCCAGCGGATTCGCCGCGCGGCAAAATCTTCGACCTCGGCGCGTTCACCGTGCTGCCGGGAAATTACCGGATCGTGTTCAACCGCCTATCAGCTTTTGATCTGAATCTCGACAAACGCGAACTCGCCCGCGCTCGCGTTGATCACGTTGTGCTCGACGCCGGCCTTGCGAAAATAGGCTTTCCCCGCGGATAGCTCGCTCACGCTCTCGCCGTCCTTGTTCTTGACTAAGAGCTTGCCGTCCATAAGCGGCACCACGACGTAGTCGTATTCGTGCCGGTGCCAGCCGGTTTCGGCGCCCGGCGCAAATCTGGATTCGGTCACCACGACGCGGGGGTTGTCGATTTGAACGATAGCGGTCGATTGGGTCACATGGCCTCCTGTTTGCGCGAATTGGCTCGGGATGCGCTTATCTTAGCAGCAGCGCTCGGCCAACGGCCTTACAGCGTCCAAGGATTGAAGATTTGCGGGTAGAGCGCGAAATCCTGCACATTGCGCGTGACCACGGTGAGGCCGTGGCATTGAGCGGTGGCTATGAGCAGTCCGTCCATCACCGGCAGGGGCTGCCCCGCCAATTCCGAGCGTGCAGCGATCTGCGCCCAGACGTGGAACGCGGCGGCGTCGAGCTGCAGTATGCGTCCCGCAAAGCGCTGCTCTACCTTGGCTAGCCAAGCCGTGAGTTTCTGGCTACGGCGCCGATCGTGCTCGCGCAACTTGAGTATGCCTTTTTCTATCTCCCCCAAGCTGATCACGCTGATGAACAGGCTCGCTTCGTCCTGGTCATCTAGCCAAGCGATCACCCCCGGCGTGGGGGCCTTCTTCGCGTATTCGGAAAGCGCGCAGGTGTCCAGCAGCCAACTCATAGGTCGACGTTACGCCCGGTGTCGCGATCGCGCGAGAACTCCAGATCTTCCACGGCGAGTTCGGGGCGCAGCAGCGCCGCGGAGAGTTTGCCCCGACGGCGTGTGAGCCGCGCGTATTCTTGCGCCGAAACTACCACTGCCGTCGGCTTGCCGTGCACCGTGACTACCTGGGCGTCGCCGCTCGCCGCGCGTTTGATGAGCTTGCTTAGGTTGCCCTTCGCCTGTTGCAGTTGCCATTCGCGTTCCATGCCGCCCTCGCCCTATTCTGACTAGTCAGACCAGAATTTAGCACAAAACGTTCGTGCTGACTACGGCTGCTTCATCGCCTACAATCACGCGGCCGAAGGAGCCACGATTTCGATCCGGCGAGCACCAAGATCGAGCGTCGGTCACCCCTATGGCGGACCTTATACACGCGAACGCGGCGAGGACCTAAAATGCAACAGATATGACCTATCAGCAAACTTTCGAGATACGCACGCGCGGCCGCGGCACGACCGAAATCACAGACGAAGTCGCGCGCGCGGTGCGCGCCGCGGGCGTCGCCACCGGCATCGCGCAGGTGTTCGTGCAACACACGAGCTGCTCGGTGATGATCACCGAGAACGCGGACCCGGCGGTGCGCCGCGATCTGGAGACATTAGCCGCGCGCTGGGCGCCCGATGCCGATCCCGCCTATCGCCACGACACCGAGGGTGACGACGACATGGCCGCGCATGCCCGCAGCCTCCTCGCAGGAAGTTCGGTGAGCGTCCCGGTAGGTAACGCAGCGCTGCTGCTTGGCACCTGGCAGGGAATCTACCTGTGGGAGCACCGCACGGGCGCGCAGGTGCGTAAGGTGGTGGTGACGGTGCTCGGCTGAGTCCGCCGTTTACTTTCTTGCTAGCGCTTCAACGGCGCCCGTGGCCGCCGCCGTAACCACGCCCACCGCCGTAGCCGCGCCCGCCGCCAAAGATCCCGATGCCGAAGGACGGCCCGAAGTAGACGGGCGGGGCAACATACACGGGGGCCGGCGCGTAATAGCCGGGCGACCCCGCGTAGGGGTCCGCACCCACGGGAATAGCGACGCATCCGCTCATCACCGCCAGCATCGACACGCCTAACGCCACTCTGATAATTTTCATGTTCTCTTTCTCCTTGACGCAAGTATAGACACCAACCCGATCGCGGTATCCCGATAATGTGTAACAGTGTGTTAGCGGCAGTCGCAGTGCGTGCGGGCCGCTTAGGCCGACCAGGCAGGCGTGCTCGGCTCACGCGCGAGCGCGGGATGCGTTTTCGCGCCTGGTCGCGCTTACACATTGTTACGCGTCGACGGCACCAGCACAGCGTTTGCGCGCCGGCCGGCAATCCCGCGCGTGCCGGTGTCGGCGCTACAATAGCGTTAGCCCCGAAGGCGCCGGATCGCGCAGAGCAACCGCGCAAGCTTCACTGGATAGACAATCATGCCCATGACCAGCGACAATCCGATCGAAGTGATTTACCACATGCTGCAGTCGATGGTCGAGCGCAAGGCGTCCGACCTCTTCATCAGCGTCGGCTTCCCGCCGGCGCTGAAAATCGACGGCAAGGTGACACCGATCTCCGAGCATGCGCTCACCGAAGCGCATACCAAGACGTTCGCGCGCGCGCTCATGAACGACAAGCAGCTCGCGACGTTCGAGGAGACGAAGGAGTGCAACTTCGCGGTCGCGCCGGCCGGCATCGGGCGCTTTCGCGCGAGCGCCTACGTCGACCAGAACGGCGTCGGGCTGGTGCTGCGGACCATCAACACCAAGATACCGACCATGGAAGAGCTCGGCCTGCCGCCTATCCTGCGCGAAGTGGCGATGTCCGAGCGCGGCCTCGTCATGGTGGTGGGCGGCACGGGCTCGGGCAAATCGACGAGCCTCGCGGCCATGATCGGCTATCGCAACGAACACAGCCACGGCCACATTATCACCATCGAAGACCCGGTGGAATTCGTGCACGAACACCGCAACTGCATCGTCACCCAGCGCGAGGTGGGCGTCACCACCGAGTCATGGGACGCGGCGCTCAAGAACACGCTGCGGCAGGCGCCCGACGTGATCCTGATCGGGGAGATCCGCGACCGCGAGACCATGGAGCACGCCATCGCGTTCGCCGAGACCGGCCACCTGTGCCTCGCCACGCTGCATGCGAACAGCGCCAACCAGGCGCTCGAGCGCATCATCAACTTCTTTCCCGACGACCGCCGCGCGCAGCTGTTGATGGACCTGTCGCTCAACGTGCGCGCGTTCCTGTCGCAGCGCCTGGTACCGCGCGAATCGGGCAAGGGGCGCGTCGCCGCGTTCGAAATTATGCTCGACTCGCCCTTGATCAAGGACATGATCTTCAAGGGCGAAGTGCACCAGATGAAAGAGCTGATGACGCGCTCGGTGGAACTCGGCATGCAGACCTTCGACAAGGCGCTGTTCGACCTCTACCAGGCGAACGTCATCAGCTACGAGAACGCGCTGCGCTTCGCCGATTCAGCGAACGACCTGCGCCTGCACATCAAGCTCGAGCCCGGCGGCCGGCAGCCGAAGGATTCAGGCGAAAAGACCGACATGCACGTGGTCTAGCGCCCCGGCGCCAGCGTTTGCATCGCGGCATCGATCAGCGCTTGCTCCAGACGCGGTCGATGAACACGCATAACGCGTCGCGATAGGGCGTAAGTTCGGCGCCTTTGCTCTCGTAGATCAGCGCACAGTTGAGATAACGCAGCGCACCGAAGATCTTGACCGGCCCTTGGCAGCGCTCGAGCGATTCGATGTAAGTGCGGCCATCGAGCGTGAATAGCCTCGTGGCGCGTCCCGCGCCAAAGAGCGGCGTGAGCCGGCAGCTGGCGAGGTCGAGCTTGAAATAGGACTCGGGCGGCAGGTGGCGGTAGCGGTTCTGCACGTAGAGGATGCGGTCGTTGCGGCCGTCATTGTCGATATCCGCTTCGTAGAGCGCGAGGCCGCTTGGCTCGACGCGAACACGCGCATCGAAATCGAGCAGGTGCGCACAGCGCGCGAGCAGGTGCTCGAGTTTTTCGCCCGAGAGCGCGGGCTCTAGATAGCGGATGTGCGCGTCGCGCTCGATGAACTTGTCGCAGACTAGCGCGCGATAGGGACCGAAGGGCGCCTCCGCGAAAGGCATGAAGCGACGCGCGTCGACCGCGTGCGCCGCGCCGCAGATCGAAAGCGCAAGGGCGAGGACGGCATGCGCGCCCATGCGCGGCGCCATGACAGTTCTGATTAGCGGCACTAGCCCGCCGCGAGCGCTGCGGCGCCGCGCTGCGTGCGGCTCCCCATCGGGCCGAAATCGATCAGCGTGACGCCCTTGGTCGGTTTTGCGAGCTCGCGCTTCACGATCTTGTAGATGTCGAGGTCGAATGGCGGCGCGCCGCGCGCTTCGAGCTTCTCGTAGATCTCGGCATCGCTTTTTGCCGTGCCGAGGAAGCACCAGTGCTCGAACAGGTGCACTTCGCTTTTTTCGCCCGAGGATTCGCGTAGCCCGATCGCGCCCTGGTACGGCCATGGCGCGAGACGCAGCGTCTGCAGCGCCTGCATCAAGCGCAGGTTGTGCGCGGCCGCCGATTCTTTGCCGCAGCAGGCGCCGCGGCAGCGCTGCAACTGATGCGCGAAGCACGGCGCCCCGCTCTTGCGCGCGGGTTCGAGGCCCAGCAAGGCCAAGCACAGGCCGTGCTCTTCCGCGATGCGCGTGAGCGCGGCGAGCGCCGCGTGCTTCATGCGGAAGGTGCCGTAGAGGTTCTCCAAGCGCGTGGCTTCGCCGTCGTCCACGCTCACGAGTTTGAGCGGCGTGCGGCTATCCAGGACCTTTTCCAGTTCCCACGCATAGAAATTAGCGATACGGCGCGCGCGCCGGTTGCGCACGGGCGCAAGCTCCTTGATCAGGCGCGCTTCGTTCAACAGCGCGCCCAGTTCGCCCGCGGTCTCGATCCAGTCGACGCGCGCCACGCGCTCGGATATGCGCATGTCCTGCGCGAGGCGGTGGTCGCCCGCGAAGTGGGAGCGCACACGCGCGTACAGGTCGACGCTTTTTCCCACGTAGAGCGGCGTGCTCTGGTCGTCGTAGAAGAGATACACGCCCGGTGCTTCGGGTATCGCCTCGAGCGCCTCGGCCGATAATCCCGCGGGCAGGCTCGGTGACGCCATCTGCGCCGCTAGCGCGGCGTCGATGCGCGCGCCGTCCACCTCGGCGTAGATCTTCTGCATGAACTGCCACAGCACCTCGGCATCGCCGAGTGCGCGGTGGCGCGCGCTGCAGGTGAGGCCGTGGCGTTCCATCAGGCTATCGAGGTTATGCCGCCGGTGCTCTGGAAAAAGCCTGCGCGAGAGCTTGGCCGTGCATAGCACGCGCGCACGATAGGCGAGCCCCAGGCGCGCGAACTCGTTCCTCAAAAAGCCGTAGTCGAAGCGCGCGTTGTGCGCGATCAGCAACTTGCCCGCGAGACGCTCGAAGAGCGCCGGCGCGAGCTCTGCGAACGTGGGCGCGTGCGCCACCATGTCGTTGCTGATGCCCGTCAGCGCCTGGATGAAAGGCGGAATGTTCTTTTCCGGGTTGACGAGCTGGCTGAAGCTGCCGACGAATTTTCCGTCCGCCACCTCGACGAAGCCGATCTCGGTGACGCGATCGTGGGTCGCGGTGGCACCGGTGGTTTCGAGATCGAGAAAGACGAGCGGTTGCGTGAGCATCGGCGAAAGCTGGCTGCGGGGCGAGGATGCAATGTTACAGAAGAATGGGCTCGCTATCGCGGGCGGATAACGCGGCCCGCGACCGTATTTTGCGGGCAAATTCACGCTATGCGTAGCGAAAAACCCCAATGCGAACGAGCGTTAACCGAACCTTAATCTTGCGTCACTACATTGCGGCTTCCTCAACCAGAAGGGAGGTACCCCATGAATTTCCAGATGCAGATGAAAAATGGTATGTCGTTACCCAATATCGCGGCCGTGCGGCTGCTCGCTCCGCTTTCGCTCGCGCTGCTCGCTGCGTGCGGCGGCGGCGGTGGCGGCGGCGCCACGCCGGACAACGGCACGCAGAGTCCGATCGCGCCGACCGCGCTCGCTGCCAACTCGGTCTTTGCCGGCTCGGTCTCCGGGCTCGGCTCGATCGTGGTCAACGGCGTGCGCTTCGAGACGGTCGGCGCGCAGGTGCTCGATGCCGACGATCCCTACGGCACGAGCGCCTACACCGATCCGGTCAAGCTCGGCATGACCGTCGCGGTGGAAGGCACAGCGGACGAGAGCACGGGCAGCGGCAGCGCGACGCGCATACGCATCGACGGCGGCATACGCGGCCAGGTCGGCGCAGTCGATACGGCTGCGGGCACCCTGACCGTGAACGGCCAGACCGTCAAGATCAACGCGAGCACCTTGATTTCGGGCGCGAGCGGGCCCGCCGCGATTGCGGCGGCAACTTGGGTGGAAATATACGGCCTCGCGCAGACGGATGGCAGCTTTCTCGCCACGCGCATCGAGGTGTATGCATCCAAGCCTCAGCTCGACGCGAGCTATCCGAACGCGACGACCTATCCGCTGTCGCTGCGCGGCATCGTCGCCGCCGCGAGCGCGGGCAGCTTCACGCTGCCCGACGGCAAGAACGGCTACTTAAGCGTGAGCTATAGCGCAGCGAATGTCGTGCCCGCCGGCACGAGCATCGCCGCAGGAACGAGCGTACGCGTGCTCGCCACTGCGGCGCCCGCCGGCAACGGCCCGGTGGTTGCCGCCAAAGTGCTGGTGCTCAATCCGTCGACGCTGCTTGGCGCCGCCGCGTCCGCGTCCGCGGTGAAGCTCAAGGGCGTCGTCGACAGCGTAGGCGCGGGCAGCATCGTCGTCTCCGGCACCACGGTCGATATTTCCGCGGCTGCGAAACCGGCGCTGGCGATCGCGAAGAATCAGGTCGTCGAAGTCGGGGGCACGATGAATAACGGCATCCTCGTCGCGAGCAAAGTCTCGTTCGAAGACAGGCAGGCGAGCTATACCGCGCAGCCTGGCGCGGCGAGCAGCACGGTCGACTATCAGCAGGAACTGTACGGTTTGATTTCTGCCTACGACGCCACGCGCAACACCTTCGTCGTGCAAGGCGTCACAGTTCAGGCGAATACCGCCACGGGCTTCGAATTGGGCTACAACAAACTCGCCAACGACGTCTATGTCGAAGTCAAGGGCGCGCTGCAAAACGGCGTGCTCGTCGCGACCAAGATCGAAGTAAAAGGTGTCACTGCGAGCGCTGCGACGAGCGTCGCCTCCGGCGGCGCGAGCGATACGACGAACGACAGCGCGCTCAGCAAGTCGAGCGGCGGCGACAGCTTCGAATTCTTCGGCACGCTCACCTGCAGCAGCTACCCCAGCGCCTGCAGCATCAACGGCGGTGCGAATTCTGTGAACACCAATCTCGCCGCGGCCGTGTGGGAAAAAGGCGCTTATGCCGCCAACAGCTATGTCGAAGCGAAGGGCGTGCTCGACAAGGCCGGCGTGTTCCAGGTGGCGAAGATCGAGGTGAAACACTGATAAGCCAGTGCCAGCCGCCGCGCCTTCCGGCGCGGCGTGAGAATGGCGCGCTTGCACGTGATCGGCCCGATGCATGAGCCGATTGCGTGCCAGCGCGCCTTGCCGTTTGCGCGAGTATTGAAAGGGGGTGACGCCTTCTTCTAGATCCCCCAGGTGAGCGCTGTCAATTGGTCACGGCTGCGCCGCCCATCTCGAGCAGCAGCACCGCTTCTCCGTCTTTCGGCGACGGGCCGAAGCGATGCCGCAGCGGCCGCCCGGTAGCGAGCGGATCGTCTGCGGAAAAAAGAATATCGGCCACGGCGCCGTTGCCGGGCACACGCAGGTCCTTGTTCTCCCAGTCGGCGTAATAGCAGAAGATCACGAGCGATTCGCCTGTAGGCAGCGGCGCGCTCTTCACCAGCGTGCGGTCCTGCATGATGTCGAGAAAACCCCGGAGTCCGGATTCCGATTCCGCGGCGTAGGCGAATTCGACGTAGGTTGCGCCGCGCGGCGGCGCGGCATCGATCCAGAACACTGCCGCGTCATCGGCCAGCGTAGGTCTGGAGAGGTAATCGGTGGGGAAGGATATCCAGGCCACGCGCGCTGCGCGCCCGCTGCCGTGCGGCGGCGTAACCGCCCGGCGCCAGCGAAAACCCGCGCGATCGCGTAGCGCCGCCGGCGCGATGTCCGAGCGGTGATGCGCGCTGTGGCACAGGCCGGAGCGATCGAAGCTGTATTTCTCCTCGCTCAGTATCGAGCGCGTGCCGAGCTGGAAATCGCCCGCGCGCGTCGCCACCGCGCGCCATATGTCAGAAACATAGCCATCGGGGCGTTTGATGCCGAA
>Ga0334722_10007658_pt1 | contig 10438 bp, 7 predicted proteins | sample C3_bottom_MG_FD_207210 | JGI IMG/M metagenome (GOLD analysis project Ga0334722, IMG submission 207210) | Sediment microbial communities from Yellowstone Lake, YNP, Wyoming, USA - C3_bottom | ecosystem: Environmental > Aquatic > Freshwater > Lake > Sediment | place: USA: Wyoming | collected... | reverse complement strand
TCGGCGGTCGCGATCGGAAGCTCGGTCGAGGTGGCCAATGCGGCCTTTCCGTCACGGTCGAAGACGAGAACGCGGCTCGTGCTCCGAACGAGCGAGGCGACCGTCAGAACGATCCGCCCGCCTGGCCCGAACGCGGGCCCGGATGGCGTGCCATCGAACGAGACCGGCCAGCCCGCCCGCTCGCCGGAGAGGTCCAATGCCGTGATCCGACTCACCTCCTCGGATCCCTCGTCGGGCCCGCTGACAGATGCGACGCCATAGGCGATGCCGTCGGGCCCGACCGCCCATCTACAGCAGGTCTCGAACATCGGTGCCCGGGCGCCGCTCCGGATCGCGCCATCGGCGGCAACGGTCACGAGCCCGCCTTCCTGGGAGGGCTTTCCCTCCTCGATCACGTCGCCGAGCGACGAGCCTGCGAATAGGGTCAGCTCGTCGCCGACAACGTGCCCCTTGAAGGCGTAGCCCTGGAGATCCACCGGCCACCCCGTGAGCAAGCGGCCATGCGAATCGAACGCGAAGGCGCCCATGGGGCTGAACATGTTCCCGTCGGGGTTCTCCAGCGTGCAGATGACCCGGACCGAGCCGTCCTCGAGTGGCAACAGAAGCCCGCATTCGGTCGAGTCGTTGACCGCGATCGGCCACCCCGGACGCGGTCGCCCGCTGCGGTCAAGGAGCGCCAGGACCGAGCCACCGGGCCTTGGGATCGAGACGAACAGGGTCCCGCCCGGTCCCGGAGCCATCAGGACCCGCTCCCCCAGCTCTCGGGCAGATCCGTGGACCGGGAGAGTGGCCGATGCAGGTGACGGCGGCAGCGACGGCGACGCGTCAGCCGATGGCCCGGGGCTCGGACTCGTCGAAGCGAGCGACGGCGACGGCGAGGCCGATGAACTCGCACAGCCGGCGAGGAGGCCCAGGCACAGCAGCGATGACGCGAGGAGTCTGAGCATTCGTGGCGCCTCTACGACGACCAGTGTGACGTTCTGGGTCGCCTGCCGTTACGGCGTTCAGCCTCCGTCCCCGGACGGGCCGAGCGTGCCGATGAGCACGACGACGAGGATGCCCACCCAGGCCAGCAGCGAGGCAGAGATCAGCCCGAAGTCGCCGATGCGCAGCGGGTCGCCCAGGCGCATGCCGAGTGCCTGCCCGGCGTAGGCCCCGAGACACGCCGCTGGAACGAGGAAGAGCAGCTGGCCGCGGGCCGTGCCGCGCACGAGCACATAGAGGGCGACGTGGAAGACGCCCAGGATGACGGCCAAGATGGGGGCCGGGCCGATCTCGAGCATCGCGCCCTCAGGCGCGCGCGGACGACGCGATGCGGCCACCGCCCAGCACCTCGTCGCCGCGGTAGAAGACGGCCGCCTGGCCCGGCGCGGCCGCCCAGACGGGCCGCTCGACCTCTACCCGCCACGTCCCCCGACGGCCGGGCTCGTCCGCGGTCAGGCGCTCCACGCGCGCCAGGACGGGCTCCGCGCGGTGGCGGATGCGCACCTCGCAGGCGAAGGCACCGGGGGCGGGCGGCCGCCCCGCCGTGAACGACACGTCCCGCACCTCGAATGTCCGTCGCTCGAGGTCCTCGCGCCGCCCCAGCTGGACGAGGTTCGCGGCGGCGTCGATGTGGGCCACGTAGCGCGGCTCACCGAGCGCCACGCCCAGGCCCTGGCGCTGCCCGACGGTGTACGCGGCCGCCCCGCGATGCGCTCCGACCAGTGCTCCGTCCCGGTCCAGCAGCGGCCCGGGTGTCTCCTGCCAGCCCGCCCGCTGCCGCAGCGCGTCGCGGTAGTCGCCGCCGGGCACGAAGCAGATCTCCTGGCTCTCCGGCTTCTCGGCCGTGACCAGGCCGTGCCGTCGCGCCACCTCGCGCACCTGTGGCTTCGTCAGCTCGCCGAGCGGGAAGCGTGTGTGGGCCAGCTGGTCCTGCCGCAGGCCGTAGAGGAAGTAGCCCTGGTCCTTGTCGCCGTCGGCGCCGCGCAGGAGGTGGAAGCGCCGGCCGCCGGGCGCATCGGGATCGTCCACCTCGTCCACGCGCGCGTAATGGCCGGTGGCCACCGCGTCGCACTCGTAGAGCCGCCGTGCCCGACCGACCAGGGCGCCGAACTTCACGGCGCTGTTGCAGTCGACACAGGGGCTGGGCGTCTCGCCGGCCTGGTAGGCCGCCAGGAACGGCGCGAGCACCCCCGCCCCGAACTCGCGCTCGAGGTTGAGGACGTAGAAGGGGATGCCCAGTTGCCCGGCCACGCGACGTGCGTCCTCGGCCGCGTCGAGCGAGCAGCAGCTCTTCTTGAACTCGCTGTACGTGTCGGCGACGTCGTGCAGGCGCATCCACACGCCGACCGCCTCGACGCCCCCCTCGTGCAGCAGCGCGGCCGCGACCGACGAGTCCACCCCGCCCGACATGGCGACGAGGACCCGTCCCATGCCGGCGCCGGACGCGCTCAGACGCCGACCTCCTGGCCCAGCGGATCGGCCGCGAGGGCGACCGAACCGACGCGCAGGCGGGCCAGGATGGGCGGGATGACCTCGACCGCCCGGGTGATCTCGTCTTCGGTCGTGGTGCGCCCGAGGCTGAAGCGGAGGGCGCCGCGGGCCTCCTCGTCGGGGTAGCCCATGGCGGCCAGCACGTGGGACGCCTCCGGGGAGCCGGTGGTGCAGGCCGCTCCGGCCGAGGCGGCGATGCCCTCGAGATCGAGGGCGACCACGACGGCCGGCCCGTCCGCGTCGCGCACGATCACCGAGAGGTGGCCGGGCAGGCGCTGCCGCGGATGGCCGGTCGGCTCAACGCCGGGCACCGCCGAGACCGCATCGCGCAGGCGGTCACGCAGGCGGCGCAGGCGCTTGACCGTGTCGGCGCGCTCCTCGCAGGTCAGGCGCAAGGCGGTCGCCAGGCCGACGGCGCCGGCCACGTTCTCCGTGCCCGCTCGACGGTAGCGCTCCTGTCCGCCGCCGTGCGTCTGGGCCATGAGCGCGGTGCCGTGGCGGATCCAGAGCACGCCGGAGCCCTTGGGCCCCTCGAACTTGTGGGCGCCGAGCGAGATGAGGTCGGCGTCGAGCGCCTGCGTGTCGATGGCGAGGTAGGGCGCGGCCTGCACGGCGTCGACGTGGAAGAGCACGCGCCGACCGGCAACGCGGCGGACCCCTGCGATCAGCTCGGCCAGCGGCTGGACCGTGCCCACCTCGTTGTTGGCCATCTGGATGGAGACGAGGATGGTGCGCTCGTCGATGGCCGCCGCCAGCTCGTCCGGATCGACGCGGCCGTAGCGGTCCACCGGCAGCTCCACGACCTCGAAGCCGAACTTCGCCAGGTGGCCCACGGCGTGCAGCGTCGCGTCGTGCTCCACGGCACTCGTGACGATGCGGTGGCCCTCGGCCCGGCCGGCCCAGGCCGCGCCCTTGATGGCGAGGTTGCTCGCCTCGGTGCCACCCGAGGTGAAGACGATCTCGCGCGGCTGCGCGCTCAGGCACGCGGCCACGACCTCGTGCGCCTCGTCGAGCGCCATCCGCGCCCGGCGCCCGTAGGCGTGGGGGGACGAGGGGTTGCCGAAGTCCTCGGTGAGCAGCGGCAGCATCGCCTCGAGGGCCTCGGGTCGAAGCGGCGTCGTGGCGGCATGATCCAGATAGATCGTCACGCGGCAGATTGTAGTGCGCCGACCGCTACGCCCCGCGCCGCAGGTCATCCTCGCGGCCGTGCTCGCGGCGGCGGTCGTGCTGGGAGAGCGTGCGCTTGCGCAGGCGGATGGCGCTCGGGGTCACCTCGACCAGCTCGTCGGCGGCGATGAACTCGATGGCCGACTCCAGCGTGAGCTGGCGCGGCGGCGTCAGGCGCAGCGCCTCGTCGGCGGCGTGCGTGCGCATGTTCGTGAGCTTCTTCTCCTTGGTCGGGTTGACGTCCATGTCGCCGGGGCGCGCGTTCTCGCCCACGACCATGCCCTCGTAGACGTCGACACCGGAGCCGATGAAGAACTCCGCGCGCTCCTGGAGGTTGTAAAGGCCGTAGGCATTCGAGGTCCCCTGGCGGTCCGAGACGAGCACGCCGCTCGTGCGGTGCTCCACCTCGCCGGCCCAGGGCCCGTAGCCCTCGCCGATCTGGTGCATGAGGGCGGTGCCGCGCGTCTCGGTCAGGAGCTGGCCGCGATAGCCCACCAAGCCACGCACGGGCAGCACGAACTCCATGCGCACCCGACCATCGGCGTCGGTGGTCATCTGCTCCAGGCGCCCCTTGCGCGCCGCGAGCGACTGGCTGACCGGGCCGATGAAGTCGGGCGGGATGTCGATGGTGATGCGCTCGTACGGCTCCTGGACCCGGCCCGCGACCTCGTGGAGGATCACTTCCGGGCGGCTCACCTGCAGCTCGAAGCCCTCGCGGCGCATCTGCTCGATGAGCACGGCCAGCTGCAGCTCGCCCCGGCCACGCACCTCGAACGTGTCACCGACCTCGGTGGGCAGGACCTGGATGCTGACGTTGCCCAGCACCTCGCGATCGAGCCGGTCCTTCAGCTGGCGGCTGGTCACGTACTTCCCGTCCCGGCCGGAGAGCGGCGAGGTGTTCACGCCGAAGGTCATGCTCAGCGTCGGCTCGTCCACGTCGAGGCGCGGCAGCGGGCGCGGGTCCCCCGGGTCGGTGATCGTGTCGCCGATCGTCACGTCGGGGATGCCCGCCACGGCCACGATCTCGCCCGGCCCGGCCTCGGCGATCTCCAGGCGCTCGATGCCCTGGGCCGTGGTGAGGCTGGTGACGGTGCCCGTGAGGACGACCCGGCGCCCGGGCTCGATCGAGCCGTCGGGGGACTCGGCCTCCTCGCGCACGATGGTCATGCGCCCGCCCATGCGGATGGTGCCGTTGCGGATGCGCCCGACCGCCATGCGCCCGACATAGTCGTTGGCGGTGAGGTTCGTCACGAGCAGCTGGAGCGGGTGGCCCGGCTCGTGGGTCGGCGCGGGCGTGTGGGCCACGAGCAGGTCGAGGAGCGGGCGCAGGTCCGTGCCCGGCGTCGCGAGGTCCATGGTGGCCGTCCCGGCCTTGGCGTTCGTGTAGACGACGGGAAAGTCGATCTGTCGGTCGTCCGCCCCGAGGTCGATGAACAGCTCGTAGATGGCGTCGAGCACCTCGCCGGCGCGGGCATCCGAGCGGTCGATCTTGTTCACCGCGACGACGACCGGAAGGTGACGGGCCATCGCCTTCTGGAGCACGTAGCGGGTCTGCGGCAGCGGCCCCTCCGCGGCGTCGACGAGCAGGAGGATCGAGTCGACCATGAGCAGCGTGCGCTCGACCTCACCGCCGAAGTCCGCGTGGCCCGGCGTGTCCACGATGTTCAGGTGGATGCCCGAGTGGGTCACGGCCGTCTGCTTGGCCAGGATCGTGATGCCCTTCTCGCGCTCGAGGTCGCCGGAGTCCATGACCCGCTCGGCCACGACCTGGTTGGCGCGGAAGGCGCCCGTCTGGCGCAGCATCGCGTCGACGAGCGTGGTCTTGCCGTGATCGACGTGGGCCACGATGGCGACGTTGCGGATGTCGGCGCGAACGGCGGGCGTGGTAGAGGCGTAGACGGGGGCGGTCATGTGAAGTGTCGGGTTTCCTGTGCGGCGGGCGTGGGGCGGCGGTGGGGACCTGGGCGGGAGGCGCCATTGTCGCACGACACCGTCGAAATGCGGTCCCGCCCGGCGGCCGTCGACCCGACGTGCAGGCCTAGAGCGAGTCGCGCACCTTCCGTGCCGCGGGGGGCGCTGCCAGCGGGGCGGGTGGTGTCGGCGACTTGGTCGGGGGCGTCGCTCCACCGGCGGCGGCTGCCGCTTCGACTGGTCTCGGGAGCGCCTTGACCCCCACGTAGGCGAACTGCCCGATCCCGAGCAGGACGAGGAGCGCGTCATCCACGTTGGGCAGCGACGAAGGCGTCGAGCCCGATCCCAGGACCTGCCACACCGAGATGATGAACACGCCGGCCGCGACAAGTGTCCAGGCGAGGACCTGGATCTTCTCCAGGGCTGGGTTTCCCTCATCGTCCGCGACGAGCGACCGGTAGGTTCGCGCGCCGGGGTCGGCCAAGGGGGCTCGCCCGCCGCGGCCCACCGTCACGAGCTTGGCCGCGAGAGCGGTGCCTGCTCCGAGTCCCATGAGGATGAACAGGTTGGTGGGCATGCCGATGTCGCCCGGAGTTGTCCCGTCGATCGACCGCCGCGCAGCGACCGCAGCGTAGCCCCACACGATGACGGCGGTCCAGAGGAAGAACTGGAACTTCGAGGTACTCGGTCGGCCATCGGCGCCGTCGGCCACGCGGAGGGGCCACTCGAACCCGAGCCAGACCCCGAAGACAAGCCAGAGCGCACCCAGGACGACGATACCGACGGATCCGAGAGCAATCTGTTCTGCCATGCTGATGCCTCCCCTCCGAGGTCGTGCAGCTTCCGAGGCCCGAGTGGCCAGCGACGCTACGCCGCTGCCATGCCCCTGTCAATGACCGCGCGAGACCGGCCCCGCCGCCCGGGTACACTCGGGCCATGCGCATCCTCGGTATCCCGAAATGACCGTCGCCGCCGTGATCCTGGCCGCGACCCCCGAGGGAGCCCTGCGCGAGATCGACGGCCGGCCACTGGTCCGCCGACTGGCCGAGGCTGCCTGGGCCGGCGGCGGCGTGCCGGTCGTCGTGGTCGCGGCCGACCCGGACGGGGCCGTGGCCGCCGCACTGGCCGGCGCCCAGGTGACGCTCGCCGAGCCCGCACCGCGCGAGGCCGGCCCGGTGGCCCAGATCTGCCGCGGCGTCGACGTCGCACGCGGCCTGGTGACCGAAACCGAAGCGGCCGTCGTGTGGCCGGCGCGCATGGCCTGGGTGGACCCCGAGACGCTGACCTCGCTCATCGAGGCGCACGGCACCGATCCCGAGCCGGTGATCCGGCCGGCCTTCGAGGGAACCCCCGGCTGGCCCGTCCTCGTCCCCGTTGGGCATCTCGAGGCCCTGCGCGCGCTGGGCCCGGAGCGCATGCCCGACGACTTGCTCGACGACCTCGCCGCGACCGGCGTCCCGTTCCGCACCCTCGAGGTCGGCGACCCGGGCACGACCCACGACATCGCCACGGAGCGCGAGGACCTGCCGCCCTACGCCGGACCGCCCGAGCCCGCCTCCGGCCACGCCCACGAGTGGGGCAGCGCAGCCGCCGAGACGGCCGACGACGCTCCCCTCCCCGGCCCCACGATCGCCCCCTGGGAGCCGGCGCCGGGTCGCTGAGCCCGCCGCACACGCATGGAGCTGGGCCTCTACACCGATTCCGTGGCCGATCTCGCGTTCGAGGACGCCCTCGACCTCGCCGCGCGGGTCGGAGCGACCGGCCTGGAGATCGCGACCGGCGGCCAGTCGCGGGCGCCGCACCTGCGCCTCGACGAGCTGCTCGCGGACCCCGAGGCGCGCGACCGCTGGCGCGACGCCATCGACGAACGGGGACTCCGGCTCGCGACCCTGAACTGCTCGGCGTGGCCGCTCCACCCCGTCCTCGGCGAGGCGCACGCCGCGATCATCCGCGACACGATCCGCGTGGCCGAGCTGCTCGACGTGACGAAGATCGTGACGATGTCCGGCACCCCCGGCGACGGCCCTGGGTCCACCACGGTCAACTTCGCCTGGTACCCCTGGCCGGACGACGCGGTCCTGCTCCTCGAGCGCCAGTGGGACGAGGCGATCGCCTTCTGGACCGAGATGGCCGCCTTCGCCCTCGACCACGGGGTCGCGCGCATCGCCTTCGAGCTGCACCCGCTCCATCTCGTCTACAACGTGCCCACGCTCCAGCGGATGCGCGCCGCGGTGGGCCCGATCATCGGCGCCAACCTCGACCCCTCGCACCTCTTCTGGATGGGCATGGACCCGCCGGTCGTGGCGCGGACCCTGGGGCCGGCCGTGCACCACGTTCACCTCAAGGACACGTCGGTGGACGCGGCGCAGATGGCCGTCGCCGGCGTGCTCGACCAGCGCTCCTTCCTGGCTCCGCGCCAGCGGGCCTGGGTCTTCCGGACCGTGGGGCGGGGCCATGACGCCGTGTGGTGGCGTGCCTTCGTCGGGGCGCTGCGGGAGGCCGGTTACGATGACGCCCTGGCCATCGAGCACGAGGACGCCGCGCAGTCGCCGATCGAGGGCGTGGAGGAAGCCGCGGCGCTCATGCGCCCGCTGCTAGTGGAGTAGCGACCCGCGGCGCCCCGGGCGCCGCACGCCCGCTGCCCCCCGGGGCGCCGCACCCCTGTCGCCCTCGATGTCAGTAGTACTGGCGCGCGCCATCAGATCCGGCCGGCGCCCCCGCCTGCGCGTCCCTTGTGCGACAGATCGTCAGCACTACTGACAAAGTGTGGGCCAAGGCGGGTCGCCCGGCCGCCACGGGGCCACGTGCCCCGAATCAGCGTTCCCCGCGACAGTAGTACTGACACGCGGGACGGGAAGCCGGCCGACGGACGGGCACTCACGCTCGCGCCCGATCGGGCTACGGCTCCGGCGCCTCCCCGGCCAGCAGCCGGCGGAAGCCCTCCTCGTCGAGGACCGGCACGCCCAGCTCCTGGGCCTTGGCCAGCTTCGAGCCGGCGTTGTCGCCGGCCACGAGGTAGTCGGTCTTGCGCGAGACCGAGCCGGCGGCCTTGCCCCCGGCGGCGCGGATGGCATCCTCGGCGCCCTGGCGGTCGAAGCCCTCGAGCGCGCCCGTGACCACCACGGTCTTGCCGGCCAGCGGCCCCTCCCCCTCCGCCACCGGGCGCGGCGCCGGGGGCTGGGCCACGACCCCCACGTCCACCAGCTCGCCGAGCAGGCGCCCGGTCACCTCGTCCGCGAAGAAGCGCCCGATGCTCACGGCCACCGTCGCGCCGATCCCCGGAACGGCCTCGAAGCGCTCCGCCGGCGTGCGCGCCAGCTCGTCGGCGACCCGGCGCGTCCAGGCCGCGTCTGACTCCCCCACAGCCGGCGGCCACTCACCGGCGATCCAGTCCGCCAGGTCGATGGCGGTCTGCTCGCCGACGTGGCGGATGCCCAGCGCGTTGAGGATGCGCGCGAGCGGGCGGGTCCGCGAGCGATCGATCGAGGTCAACAGGTTCTCCGCGCTTTTCTGCGCGTAGCGCTCCAGGCCCAGGATGTCGTCGAGCGTGAGGCGGTAGAAGTCGGCCGGCGTCTTCACGAGACCGCGCGTAAGGAGCTGGTCGAGCACGACGTACCCGGCGCCCTCGATGTCCATGCCGCCGCGCCCGACGAAGTGGCCCAGACCCTGGATGACCTGCGCCGGGCAGAAGGGGTTCGAGCAGCGGTGGCGCACCTCGCCCTCGTCCCGCACGACCTCGGCGTGGCAGACGGGACAGGCCACCGGCATCTCGAACTCGCGCTCCGCGCCGGTACGCCGCTCCGGCAGCGAGCGCACCACCTCGGGGATGACGTCGCCGGCCTTCTGGAGCACGACCTGGTCGCCGATGCGGATGTCCTTGCGCCGCACTTCGTCGAGGTTGTGCAGCGTGGCCCGGGAGACCGTGGAGCCGGCGACTTTCGTCGGCCGCATGTGGGCGACCGGCGTCAGCGTCCCCGTGCGGCCCACGTAGGCCACGATGTCCTCGACCACGGTCTCGACCTGCTCGGGCGGGAACTTGAAGGCGATCGCCCAGCGCGGCGCACGGGCGACCATCCCGAGGCGGCGCTGCTGGTCGTAGCGATCGACCTTGACCACGACGCCGTCGGTCTCGTAGGGCAGCTCGTGGCGTGCCTCCCGCCAGCGCTCCGTGAAGGCGATGACAGCCTCGATATCGAGCCCCGATTCCCGATGGCCCTCGACCGGGAAGCCCAGGCCCACCAGGCGCTCGAGCGCGGCCGTCTGGGTCCCGACGCTCGGGCGGCCGTCCGGTCCGGCCTCGATGAGGATGTACGTCCAGGCCGCGAGCCTGCGACCGGCCGTGACCCCCGGGTCGATCTGGCGCAGGGAGCCGGCGCCGCTGTTGCGCGGGTTGGCGTAAAGCGGCAGGCCGGCCTCCTCACGCTCGGCGTTGATGCGGGCGAACTCCGCCTTGGGCATGAAGACCTCGCCGCGCGCCTCGAGCGTGGCCGGCTCGGGAAGCTGCTGCGGGATGGCCGCGATGGTGCGCAGGTTGGCCGTGACGTCCTCGCCGGTCGTGCCGTCGCCGCGCGTGGCGCCCTGCACGAAGCGGCCCCACTCGTAGCGCAGCGAGACGGCCAGGCCGTCGATCTTCAACTCGACGACATAGCTCAGCTCCGGCACAGCCTCCGGCGCCGGGCGCAGCTCGAGGAGCTTGCGCACGCGCGCGTCGAAGGCCCGCAGCTCATCGTGGCTGAAGGCGTTGGCCAGGCTGAGCATCGGCGTGGAATGGCGGACCTCGGAGAACGTCGCCGACGGCGCACCGCCGACGCGCTGCGTCGGTGAGTCGGGCGTGACCAGCTCTGGGTGCGCCGCCTCCAGCTCCCCCAGCTCGCGCATCAGGGCG
>Ga0334722_10007657_pt1 | contig 10438 bp, 9 predicted proteins | sample C3_bottom_MG_FD_207210 | JGI IMG/M metagenome (GOLD analysis project Ga0334722, IMG submission 207210) | Sediment microbial communities from Yellowstone Lake, YNP, Wyoming, USA - C3_bottom | ecosystem: Environmental > Aquatic > Freshwater > Lake > Sediment | place: USA: Wyoming | collected... | reverse complement strand
CGGCGAGATCGAAGGCGACAGCGCCTCGGCAGCTGAGCTTATCGCGCTGCTCTCGGCCATCGCCGAGGTTCCGGTCAGACAGAACATCGCCATCACCGGCTCGGTCAACCAGAAGGGCGAGATACAGCCCATCGGCGGGGTGAACGAGAAGATCGAAGGTTTTTTTACGATCTGCAGGAACCGGGGTTTGACCGGCGACCAGGGCGTAATCATTCCGCAGCTTAATGTGAAAAACCTCATGCTCAAGAAGGACGTCGTCCAGGCGGTGAAGGAGGGCACGTTCAGGATCTATGCTGTCAGTACGGTAAATGAAGCGCTGGAGATCCTGAGCAACCTGCCTGCAGGCGAGCGGATGAAAGACGGCGCCTATCCCGAAGGCACGGTCAACTTTCTGGTCGATAAACGGCTTACGGCGATGGCGATGAAACTTACGGCCGAAGACAAAGGGGATGAGAAAAAGAAGAAGGAGGAAAATAACGATAAAGCCCCGAATAGCCGCGATTAATCACGTTAGCACCGCCGTCAACTTGCAACCGATAAGCCTGGAAAAAGCATTTGGACACGGATAAGATCTGATAACATCGGATAAAGACAAAAATCCTTTTTTATACCGATTATATCCTCACCCTGGTGGTGAGTTGTCTTTCGACAAGAAGTTTTGATTTATCCGCGTTTATCCGCGTAAATCCGCGTCCAACTGCCGTTTTAAGGATGATCTGCCGCTACTCCGGTCAAGCCCCGCTCAAAAGAATGATCCAGCCGGACGATTTCAGACCGCTTCCCGAGACCGCTCTGGCGGCGTCTTGTACTTTCCAGTTGCCTTATGCCGGTGCTTGAAATATAATGTCGCCGATATTCCAGCATACAAAGGAGCCGCAACCGCATGGGCAAAAACATCGTTTACAAGATACTCGAGTCCCATCTCATTGAAGGAAAGCTCGAGCCCGGCACCGAGATCGCCATCAGGATCGACCAGACGCTGACACAGGATGCCACCGGCACCATGGCCTACCTGCAGTTCGAGGCCATGGGCGTTCCGAAGGTCAAGACCGAGCTCTCGGTGAGCTATGTGGATCACAACACGCTGCAGGACGGGTTTGAGAATGCCGACGACCACCGCTACCTCCAGACCGTAGCGGCAAAACACGGCATTTTTTACTCGCGCGCCGGCAACGGCATCTGCCACCAGGTCCATCTCGAGCGGTTCGGCAGGCCGGGCAAGACCCTCCTGGGCTCCGATTCCCATACCCCGACGGGCGGCGGCGTCGGCATGATCGCGATCGGCGCAGGCGGCCTGGACGTCGCTGTTGCCATGGGCGGCGGACCGTTCTACCTCACCTGCCCCAGAGTCGTGAAGGTGAACCTCACGGGAAAACTGCAGCCCTGGGTATCGGCAAAGGACGTCATTCTTTCCATTCTCAGGATGCTTACGACCAAGGGAAATGTGGGCGCCATTATAGAGTATGGCGGTGACGGAGTACGAACGCTGTCAGTACCGGAGCGGGCAACCATCACGAACATGGGCGCTGAGCTTGGCGTCACCACCTCGGTCTTCCCGAGCGACGAGGTCACGCGAACATTCCTCAAAGCGCAGAAGCGCGAAGCAGACTGGATCGCTCTCACCGCGGACGCTGATGCGACTTACGAGAAGGTTATCGATCTTGATCTTGCCAGGGTGGAGCCTCTCATGGCAAAACCGCACTCGCCGGACAACATCGGCACGGTGATTGAACTGGCAGGAACGAAGGTGGACCAGGTCATGGTAGGCTCCTGCACCAATTCATCGTACCGCGACCTGATGATCGTCGCCTCCATGCTGAAAGGCCGGAAGATCGATCCTGATACGAGCTTCGGCGTTGCACCCGGTTCACGCCAGGTGCTCGAGATGATCGCAAAGAACGGCGCGCTGGCCGACATTATTTCCTCCGGCGCCCGGATCCTCGAATCCACCTGCGGCTTCTGCATCGGCAGCGGCCAGGCGCCGAGGACCGATGCAGTTTCGATCCGCACCAGCAACCGTAACTTCGAAGCGCGTTCCGGCACCAAGAGCGCCAAAGTATTTCTTGCGAGCCCTGAATCTGCCGTGGCAGCCGCACTGACCGGCGTTATCACGGACCCGCGCAAACTCAACATCCCCTATCCCGAGATAGCGCTGCCCGCCGAGTTCTGGATCGAGGACTCGATGATCCTGCCGCCGTCCAAAGAGCCCGCAGCGGTCGAGATCTATCGCGGCCCGAACATCGGCGCCCCGCCTGCTGCGGAACCGCTGCCGGGAACGATCAAAGGAGTGGTCGCCATCAAGGTCGGCGAGAAGATCACGACGGACCACATCATGCCTGCCGGATCGCGGCTGAAATACCGCTCCAACATCCCCAAATATGCCGAGTTCGTGTTCGAAGGCGTTGATGCGGCATTCTCGAAAAAGGCGCTTGAAAACAAGAAGGCGGGCATTCACAATGTCGTCATCGCCGGCGCAAGCTACGGCCAGGGCTCCAGCCGTGAACATGCGGCCATCTGCCCCATGTACCTTGGCGTTAAAGCCGTTGTCGCCAAGTCGTTCGAGCGCATCCATGCCGCGAACCTCATCAATTTCGGCATTCTGCCGCTTACCTTTGCGAATGAGGCTGATTACGATGCCATCGGCGCGAACGATCAGGTTGAGATAGCCGGGATCATGGACGCGCTCAAGAAAGGCGCGGAGCTCGCGCTATCGGACAAAACGGCCGGCAAGACCGTGGCGCTCAAGTATTCGCTCAGCAGCAGGCAGCGCGACATCCTGCTTGCCGGCGGCATGCTGAACTACACGAAAATGAACGCGAAGTAGACTTCCATCGTTCCGCGCACACATGAGAAAGGCCGCTGAAATTCAGCGGCCTTTTTTATTCAAGAAATACGCAGCCTCACCTATTGCAGTGCAATTACAATCAGCGAAACAATCATCAAATACAGGTTGTCATATGCATATAACGCGCGGGTGTACCGCCGGGCGAAGCCCTGACGGACACGACCCACAGGTTATATTACCGATGTTGTTACTTGAGAGGTGGCAGCTTCCAGTATGCTTTTCCATTTACTGCTAGCCCGCCACAGCCAGGACTCCAGTGCCGTTTTATCTGTTCAATTCCCGGCTCGGACGAAAGGTAACCCATTGGCGTTGAATCTACTGGTAACCCTTGCAAACATCGAACGTGTTGGACTGCGCAAGAAATGAAATTCCGGCAACGTTCTGTGGTGACATCGGCGAGAACGATGCCCGCCTCCGCCTGTATGCTGGTAATGCTCGTGTCGGACGCGAAGGAATCAGTCGCAATACCGTGGCCGGCGAACTGCGCCCGAATCAACCGCTTGATCAAGTCACGTACGGCGCGGGTCTCGGGCAACGTGGCGCACAGGACCGACTGAAGCGCATACAGGCGTTGCCAAGTCAGGTAGCCATATCCGCACCTCGACCAATTGTCCGGTTGTATTGCATCCCCAAGGAGAAAGAAGCGCCTGGCTTCAGCGAATCGGAACACTTCGCGGGATAGCACCTCTTGAGGTTCAAGGTCCTTGGGGGCGAACGGCTTGCGACCGGCCTTCGCTTCGCCAATGACAACCTCGTCGCGCTCGTTGAAACGGACGTGCATCACTATGTCCAGCTGGCGATCCTGATGACCAAGGTTGAATTCATAGCTCCAGCACACATCAGTTGCGGGACCAGGGGTATCAAAATGGAATTCGCGGTATAGTGCAGCAACGGAATCGGCTGGCGCGAAGATTGCGAAGTTCTCCCACAACGTCGAGACAAGGTGCTTCTCCTTATCGGCCTTGAAGTAAGGTGGTGGAACGCCATCCGTGGGATCTCCCCAGACGCGACAGAGCCGATCGTACCGCGAAGACCGACCGTCTTCTTGCGCCCACCAATCCTTTCCAGCACTGTTCGGCGGAACGGCGGAAAGCGCCTGCCACCAGCTTTTGAAAGACAATGACAGCCCTACCCTTCGTGATACACTGTGCTAGTCCTGAGCCGAACGAAGCGATGGCAGAAGTGAGACGAGACCGTCCCAAGTGTCCGGGACCAACTGCTGAAATCGAGGATCATTAAGACCCAACTGCTCCAATGTATATCCACCCTTGCCAAAGTTGCAGGAGTAACACGATGTGACAAGGTTGTCGAGCGAGTGCTGGCCACCGCAATTCAATGGAACTACGTGGTCATAGGTGGCGCGGAAAACGAGCGCAGCGCCGTGACTTGCGTTCTTGGCAGTGGCGGCGAATGTGTCGGTGCCAACGACGAGTTCGTACGCACGGAGAACTTCGGTTGGGAACAATCTTAGACCACAATACCGGCAGCGGTAGTGGTCTCGAAGATAGGTAGCCACCAACATGCTCGAAGGTGGTGAACCTCGCTGCCCCATAGCAATAATCTTCGCGGTTACGCCATAGCGCCGATTGCGAAAGACACCTGAATTCTGACCGTGGTCAAGATACCACTTGCGCATTTCTTCACCACGCACTTGCTTCAGCTGCGCACGAGAGCGCATTACATCACCGCGGCCTGCAATACGAATAACTTCCGTGAACTTAGCAAGTTCATCAGCAAACCATATAGGTGGAGGTAGGGGAGAAGCTTTCGACCACCGTTCCGGTTGTTCTCCAAGTTCTGTACAAGTGCGCGTTGCTTTACACATTGCCGATGGCCTCCACAATAGGGACCGTATGGGGTCAGGCTTAGGAAATAATTTGTCTTTGGGGACGTTGTTTCTATCTATGCTTTACCAATCCTATTTACGAGGAGGAAGCAAAGCAAGCATAGAAACTACGCCCCCTTTTGTTCCCCGGTGAACAACCTTAGCATCGTTCCTTTTTTTTCGCAACACAGAACTGAGCGAAATCGTTACTGACCAGAAGAACCTATATATAACGTTGTTCCATACGTTGCATTCTGGGCAATTCAACCATTCCCAAAAGCACAGATCGTAACCTGACGTATTTCATAGAAGAGCGACTAAACGAGTTCGGGAAGGAACCAATGAAGTGCTGAGTTCACGTGCGCGAGCTGTCCTATTTGCTGATTCACGTAAAAAACAGACTGTGTAGGTGGGTGGAGCTGCCATGGTCATCGTGTGTTCGGCATTGGCGAGGTCGTTCTCGGATTTCTCACATCATGCTTTTCCCGGAACGCGTTTGTCATCCTTCATGCAGCACCTTTCTCCTGTGCGCCGCGGAAGAGATGACCGAGCCCGCGATATCCTTGAACCGGGCATGCTCAGATCCTGCTTCTGCACTCCCGATGCCCGCACCTGCACTGCATGCCGTCATCATGCGGCGTTTCTCCGTAATCCAGGGTCAGCTCTTCCCCGGCCCTGATATCCTGTTTTGCATAGATCTCCACCCGGTGCCGAATGATGCGCATGAAGACATTGGGACCGCAGCTATGGTTCAGATGACGGAGCGCATTCCCCCGGGTGCAGTCCAGCGCATGGGCGTGGTCCAGGTCGATGAGGCACATGCGGCACTTGCCTTTGGCACGCTTGCGCGCGGTGCGAATGGAGATGATCTCGCCGGTGACCTCTCCGATCTTTGCGCGGCGGGGGATGCGTGTAGCTGCGAATACGCCCGTTCCCTCGATGGCGCTTCGTCTTGATTTTACTTCGAAGTTGAGCATGTCGGGTGGCCTTCTCCTTGACGGCTTCATACTATGATAAGGTTTAATTTTACCACAGAGACACTGAGACACAGAGAGGAACGAGCTGAAAGGACGTGGCTTTTCTCTGTGTCCTCTGTGCCTCTGTGGTTACATTCGTTCTATTGTTTGCCTGTACAGCAGCGGCACCACCGGACAAAGCAAAGCCGCACCAAAAAAGGTGCGGCTATTGTCTTCTTCGTGCGCTCATTCGGGGAACAACGATCACAGCTTCACGTCCCGCAGATACTTTGCCGCATCTTCGGGCGGCGTGGGGTTGATGTAAAAACCGGAGCCCCACTCGAATCCGGCAACGCGGGTAAGCCGCGGCATGATCTCAAGATGCCAGTGAAAATCGTCGTTCAGCGTGTGCCAGTGACCGCGGCGGGCTACGCGGTTCGGAGCGGTGTACAGCATATAGTTATAGGGAGGATTGTTCAGGACCATCCCGAGCCGCTTCAGCGTATGCTTCAGTGTCCGCGCGAAATCCATGGTCTCTTCTTTCGTCACGTCCGTGAAGGAGCAGAGATGCTTCTTGGGATAGATCCAGGTCTCAAAAGGAAAGCGCGGCGCAAAGGGCGTCATCACCAGAAAATGCCGGGTCTCCTCGACGATCCGCTCGGGCGTTGCCAGCTCCTGCCTGATGATGTCGCAGAAGATGCAGCGCTCCTTGTAATCAAAATACGATTTGGCGCCGTCCAGCTTTTCCTTGACGAACTTGGGTATGACCGGCGTGGCGATGATCTGGGAATGGGTGTGGTTCACCAGGGATCCGGCGGTCCAGCCCTGGTTCTTGAAGATGAGCACGTACCTGAGCCTGCTGTCGCGTTCAAGGTCGAGGATGCGGTCGCGATAGGCCCAGAGGACCTTTTCAACCTGGCTCTCGGGGAGGTCCTCGAGCCTCAAGGCATGCTCCGGACTTTCAATGATGAGCTCGTGGGCGCCGATGCCGTTCATGGTGTCGTAGATGCCGGTGCCCTCGCGCTCAAGGGTCCCTTCGACGTGCAGAACGGGGAACTTGCTGGGAATGACCCGCACCCACCAGCCGGTCTTATTGGCTTCCGTTTTTTCTGCGCGGAATGCGGCGATCTCGGGAGGGGTCTTGGCTTCGTTGCCGGAACAGAAGGGGCATTCGACCGGCGTCACATCATCGGGAGGTTCCTCGAAGAGATACTCTTCGGGTTTCTTCGGCCGGTCATTGGCAACAATGATCCACCGGCCGACAATAGGGTCTTTCCGCAGACGGGACATCAGCTTCCCGACCTCGCCTGTCTCTCGGTAAGAACCTTGTGGACGATCCGCTTCAGCTCTTTAATGCGAATGGGCTTGTTGATGTATTCCGCAACGCCCAGGCTCATTGCCTTGAGATAGGTTTCGACCTCGCCATAGGCCGTGACCATGATGACATCGGTCTTGGAGCCGGACTTCCGGAGCTCCTGCACCAGCTGCAGACCGTCCATCACCGGCATTTTGATGTCCGTTATCACCAGGTCAAAGGAATTGCCGTTGAACATCGCAAGCGCTTCTGCACCGTCATTGGCAAGGGTGATCGCGTGGCCTTCGTCCGAGAGGATGGTAAAAAAAAGTTCGCGCGCGCCTTCTTCATCATCTGCTACAAGGATCTTCATCAGTTCTCCAACCGCCTCTTCTGTTTGAACATTGCCGGTAGAGGAAAAATAACACAAAAACCGCTAATCGTCAAGGCACGGCAAAATGAGATCGGGCGCAGGGCCGGGAAGAAAAACCGCTCCAGCCCTGTCATTGCCGTTGAAATATCAGCTGTTTATCGTGTACAGGAGCTGAAGGCCTTCGAGCGTCAGCTGCGGTTTTATTTCCTGAATGGTCTTTGTCTCGGGTGAAACGAGTTCTGCAAGCCCTCCGGTCGCCACAACACGGGCATCGGCGGAAAGCTCCCTCTTCATGCGCTCCACGATCCCGTCCACCAGCCCGGCATAACCGTATACAATTCCTGCCTGCATGGCGCTGATCGTATCGCGGCCGATCACCTTCAGGGGCCTGGCAAGCTCCACCCGGGGCAACTTCGATGCACGTTGAAACAGCGCTTCCGCCGAGATCTTGATGCCGGGAGCGATGGCGCCGCCAAGGTATTCTCCGTCTTTGGTCACCGCGCAGAACGTGGTCGCTGTACCGAAGTCCACGATGATGAGCGGCCCGCCGAAGAGCTTGAATGCCGCTGCTGCGTTCACGATGCGGTCCGCGCCCACCTCTTTCGGATTATCATAATGGATCGCGATGCCCGTCTTGAGCTCGTTGGTCACGATCATCGGCTCGATCTTGAAATATTTCCGTGACATTTCGACCATGACCGGCAAAAGAGGCGGCACCACGGTCGAAATGATAACGCCCGTGATCTGCCTGAACTCCAGCCCGGCAAAGCCGAAAAGGTCCTTAAAGATCATGGCGTATTCGTCGGGCGTGATCTGCGCGTTCGTGCCGACGCGCCAGTTCTCGACGAGCCGTTCCTTGTCGAACACGCCGAGAACGACGTTCGTGTTGCCGATATCGATGGCGAGAAGCATGGTTCCTCCGGGTGAATCCAGGGTCCGGGGTCCGGGGTTCAGGGGTCAGGGAGAACAAAACAATTCTTTGATCCTAATCTTTTCCTGTACCCTGGCTACTGGACCCTGGACCCTATCTTTTCACTATCGTCACATCCCCTGCCGCAACGATCCGTGTCGTATGGTCGTCAAGCGTTACCAGAAGCCTGCCTTCATGGTCGATCCCTTGCGCCAGGCCTTCAAAGACCTCGCCCGCGTTGCTGATCGTTACGCGGCAACCGATGGTCATGTTCAGCTTTTCCCACTCCTTCAGCACCTCTCCCTCGCTGGTCAGGAAGATGCGGTACCAGTGCTCAAGGTCGCGCAGGATCTGCTGGAGAAGCGGTTTGCGGTCTATCGCCCTGCCGGCTTCATGGGCCAGGGTCGTTGCGTGCATCCTGACATCGGGAGGCAGCTCCTGGAGCTCCATATTGACGTCTACCCCGATGCCGAGGGCAATGTGGCGTATCCGGTCCGGCTCTGCGCTCATCTCGGTAAGCAGGCCGGCCACTTTCTTTCCGGATATGAAAATGTCGTTGGGCCACTTGATCGTCGCCGGGATAGAACAGTATGTTCTTATCGCAGACGCCACCGCCACCGCCCCTACCAGCGTGATGAGCGGCGCCTTGTGCGTGGGGATCTGCGGACGCAGGACCACGCTGAAGTACAGGTTCCCCCGGGGCGATATCCATGTTCTGCCGAGCCGGCCCTTGCCGCCGGTCTGCGTCTCGGCGATGATGACCGTACCCTCGGGAGCGCCCTGTACCGCCGCCTCCATGGCCAGCGTGTTCGTGGAAACGACCTCAGGGAAAAGACGAATCTCCTTGCCGATGCTTTTTGTCTTGAGCCCCTGCCCCAGCTCGTTCTGTCGAAGCGTATCAGGCACCAGAGTGATCCGGTATCCCCTGGACGGCATTGCCTCTATCCCGAAGCCTTCGCGCTCAAGCTCCTTGATATGCTTCCACACCATGGTGCGGGAGATGCCGAGCCGTGTTGCCAGGACTGCGCCGGAGGTGAAACCGGTCTTCGAGGACCGCAGGAGCTGAAGGATTTTTTCTTTATCCATAATACGCCAAGGGATAGGGTCCCGTGGTCAGGGTCCGGGGTCCGGGCAAGCGCGAAACGACTTGTCTTCCCTGGACCCTGGCTACTGGACCCTGGCCCTCGTCACTTGATCTTCATACTGATGTCCACAGCGGGCGCCGAGTGCGTGAGACTTCCCGATGAGATGAAGTCGACACCGGTCTCTGCAATTGCCCGGATCGTATCGAGCGTCACGTTGCCTGATGCTTCGACCAACGCCTGCCCCTTGATGATCTGAACAGCTTCGCTCATCAGGGCAAGCGGCATATTGTCGAGCATAATGATGTCGGCCTTTGACGCCAGCGCCTCGCGCACCTCGTTCAGATTTCCCGTTTCCACCTCGATGGTAAGCTTGCCGGACTTTCTTCGTGCGCTCTCCATCGCTTTCGTGATGCTGCCTGCCGCCTTGATATGATTGTCCTTGATCAGGATCATATCGTACAAGCCCATGCGATGGTTCTTCCCGCCGCCCATGCGCACGGCGTATTTTTCGAGCTGCCGCAGGCCGGGAAGGGTCTTCCGCGTATCCAGTACCTCGGCTTTCAGCCCTTTGATCTTATCGACATATGCGGCGGTCAGCGTTGCGATGCCCGACATATGCTGAAGCAGGTTAAGGGCTACGCGTTCGCCGGCCAGCAATACCCGCGTGTTGCCCCATAACCGCGCGATCTCCGTGCCGGCGTGAACAACGTCACCGTCTCTCGCAGACGCCGTGAGCCGGATGTCGGCGTCGAGATAATGAAAGACATCTCGTACAACCTCAATGCCTGCCAGGACCAGATCCTGCTTGGCCAGCATCACCGCCGTAGATACCGAGTCGGCAGGGACCGTTGCCTCGCTGGTCACATCACCACGGCCGATGTCCTCGGCGAGTGCATGGCTGATGAGATCCGCGATTGCCCTGTTCGTATGCATGTCCTTACCCCAGCATCCTCAGGCTTTCCTCGAGCTTCCCGCGCTTCACCTTGAACTCCTCGAGCTTTGCCGTATCTTTTTCCACAACTTCCTTCGGAGCCTTGTCCACGAAATTCTTGTTGGAGAGCTTCTTGGAAAACACCTCGATGTCCTTGGACATCTTTGCGATCTCTTTCTGGAGCCGGTCGCGCTCCTGCGTCAGGTCGAGAATTCCCTC
>Ga0334722_10007656_pt1 | contig 10439 bp, 10 predicted proteins | sample C3_bottom_MG_FD_207210 | JGI IMG/M metagenome (GOLD analysis project Ga0334722, IMG submission 207210) | Sediment microbial communities from Yellowstone Lake, YNP, Wyoming, USA - C3_bottom | ecosystem: Environmental > Aquatic > Freshwater > Lake > Sediment | place: USA: Wyoming | collected... | reverse complement strand
ACCAGGACCAAATATTATGATAACATCATCTTCTCGTATAAAAGATGAGACTGCCACTTGAACATCTTCAAAAAATGTTTCAATGTTGAATTTTGCTTTGTATCTTTTTCCGCTTGCACCTGAGTACATATTTGGCATTAGCTTCAGATGAGTTCCGCTCAGTCTTCCTATTCCACAATCTCCAGTATCAATAGCTACTAACAAAAATCCAAAATTTTCCTCTTTAGCAAAAATCAATTTTTTTTCAAGATCAACCCATTTTTTTTTGGTTAAAGTAATTGGTTCGCCTATCTTGAGTGTTAATGAATGATGTGATCCCTTCTGTACTGATTCGCTATCTGATTCTATTATTGTCCCATGAACTTTTAATCTATCTACAACATCATCAATTGAAGTTTTTTCTACACTTAATGCAACCCGTATTTTGATCCTTTCACCTCTGTCTGGTCTAGCAAATTCTTTTTCCTGTCTAATAGCTCGTGTGGTATCACCAGTAATTTTGTCTTCTTTTTTTATGATCCTTCTTAATACGAAAAGATCGTCTGGTTCCTCTGGTATTAATGATACAGAATTTTCATCAATCGTTTTTGTAATCATTTTAATCTGTTATACATTAGAAAGAGAACAATAAAAAAGAAAAGAGGTTAGTTTGTTAATTCACTAGCCTTGGTCGGTTGTTCTCCGGCCTTTTTTCTTAGATAATTTTGAACCCATTCTTGAGTTAAAACGCCAGCTTCTGTTAGGTTTACAAGTGTGTTTGTGGAGGCCTCACCAACAACCTTGCCTGTGTTCCGTCTAATTTGGCGCCATTTCAGATTGGTGTTTCCACTCTTTGAAGAGTATATCATACCTAGTACATCCTTTGCATTAACAAATGTCATGTCACGAATTTTCTTCAAAGTCACTTTGTCTGCAGCCTCTACATAAATGAGGCCAGGACTTGTTTCACGTTCTGGAAATACTTCATAATCCTCAAAGTAGCTTTCGGGAATGAAAGAATTACAAGTGCTAAGGATTACAAATTTCCTAAAACTCTCAAGGGAGCATGTAGCATCTATTGCAACCATCTTAACAAATTTTGGTCTTTTGCCTTTTATCAAGCTTCTTGAAAGACTCAATTAGGAACTAGAGAATTTAATACCTGCAGGCGTTGATGACCAAATCCCTTTGATTTGATGAGAAGGATCTTGAGTTCTGAGCCTGCGTTCACAACATCTTTATCATAAATCTTGTGTTTGAATTTCATGAAATCAGTTACAGAATATCTAACATTCAACGTTCCCTCGAGAAGAGGATTTGTAAATATCACACCTGAGGTTGAAAAGATTATTCAAAAAAGTGGTATCAAAGAAGGTCTTTGTTTGGTAAATGCTATGCATATCACAGCCAGTGTATTTATCAATGATAATGAAAGTGGTCTTCATCATGACTATGAAAAATGGCTTGAGCGATTAGCACCACATGAACCGATAGATCAATATGAACACAACAAGACGGGAGAAGACAATGCAGATGCTCATTTGAAAAGACAAGTAATGGGCAGAGAAGTTGTTGTGGCTATAACTAATGGTAGGTTTGATTTTGGACCATGGGAACAAATATTCTACGGCGAGTTTGATGGAAGAAGATCGAAAAGAGTTCTTGTCAAATTAATCGGAGAATAATTAAGAAAGAGATCCACGCTTTTGACTTTCATCACGATTTGATTTTAGCTTGAAACTTTCCTCATGATTTTGAGGGCCATGATTACACTTTACACATCCCACTTTAAAGCCATTAGAATCACGTACATATGTTTCACAACCACAGAAACAAGTCATAATGATTTGGAATTCTTACTAAGATATAACTTATTTCAAAATTAATTTCTGCAACATTTTCCACGTGGAATGTCATGATCATGTGGACATTTTCTTGGGTGCTTTAACATTGTACAAAGCGCATCGGTAAACTGCTCATTCATGTGATGTTCTATTCCACAAACCATCTCTTCATCTATGTCTACTTTGAGTGCACTATCCATCAAAACTTCTAACAATCTACTATTTCGCATCATGTTCGAACCTACTTGTTCCCCACTTTTGGTTAACGAAACACCAGTCTTGTTATAATTGACAAGTTTGGATTCGTTTAGCTTTTTTAGCATCTGAACAACACTTGGTTGCCTAACATTTAGCATCTTGGCTATTGAACTAATCTTCACAGGATTACCACTTTCTTTTATGTGCCATATGGCCTTTAGATACATCTCAACATGTTCCGCTTCTGCGGTGCCAACAAACAGAACTTCATCTTTCGTATTAGACAGATTGTTTTACCTCACTTTACATCCTTTGATTCTTTTAATAAGTATTCAAAATATTCTCGTGCAAAGCCAGCAAGACCGGAATGATCTGCCCATATAGCTACTGCTTCTGCAGATCCAGAGGTACCTAGATCCTCCCCAAGTAATATCACAACATATCTCTTGTCTGATATTATGCCACCACCAAAGAGTCCCTTCTTTATTTTCACTTTGGCTACTCGTGATAATGCTTTGAGTGTTTCTGAATTTACATCTTCAGAAACTAATATTGTAATGTCTACTCCTCTGTCATGCAGTAATCTAAGCTTAGGTAATGCTTCCTTTACAAGATCTTCTGCAACTTTTGGTATTGTTATCAACACTTCATTTCTACATGAATCTACCATTTCCAAAATTTTAGAAGCAATATTAACAACCCCAGAAAGAACCCAAATGTCAGGTCGTTCACTGGTACCGCTTTGTTCGTAAAGTGGAGTAAGTTCTTTTAAAATTGTGGATTCGTTGTTTTTGAATTCTACTTCTTGACTCTGTTTTGTATTTTCTATTGCAGTAGAAGGTGGTTTTGCAAAATATTGTGTAGGCCTTGATTCATCAGAGCCGATCCATCCCTTTTCTTCCAGCGTACCCAATACTTCGTATATTTTTGAATATGGCACGCCAGATTTCTGACTTAGATCTGATGCATTTATCTGACCAGTTTTTAAAAGTGCAGAATACGTCTTTATTTCATAACTCGTGAGGCCTATTTTTTCAAGTGCCTTTCGTGCCTTATCTGAAAGACTCATCCATTCTCATTCTAGCCTTTTGATATATATTTCAACTATGGAAGTATTCACGAATAGGGCATATTGAATGACGTTTAATCTCACAAAACCACCGGTGTCTTGTAGGAAATCGATTAAATACTATCTCTGAAAACAAGCGATTAGTATGGAACTAATCCAGATTGCCAACCAGAAGGTACCTACACTAAGTAAGAAATCTACTATTAGATTTACTCAAAGTATATGCCCTGATTGCAACATGATTCTTGATGCAGAAGTCTTCGAAAGAGATGGTAAAGTATTCATGACGAAGACCTGTCCAACACACGGCGAATGTGAAGAACTCTACTTTGGTTCTTATGAAATGTACAAAAAGTTCAGCACTTATTGGATGGACGGAAAAGGGGCCCATGCTCCAAATGTTATGATTGAGAAATGTTCGTGTCCAAACAACTGTGGTCTTTGTTCAAATCACTTATCCCACAGTGGATTGGCAAACATGATAGTTACTAACAGATGTGATCTAACATGCTGGTACTGTTTCTTCTATGTGAAAAAGGGACTTGAAGGTGCATACATGTATGAACCATCACAAGACCAAGTCAGAGCAATGATGAAGACTCTGCGAGCAGAAAGACCAATTCCAGGAAACTCGATGCAAATCACAGGCGGTGAACCAATGTTGCGTGAAGATATTGTTGATGTTATAAAAATAATGAAAGAAGAAGGTGTTGATCATATACAGATGAATACAAACGGAATCAGGTTTGCTTTGGATCCAGAAGCAATGCGAGAAGTAAGACTGGCTGGTGTTAACAATCTCTACCTAAGCTTTGATGGTGTAACAGCTAGAACAAATCCAAAGAACCACTGGGAAGTTCCGTATGCTCTTGAAAGTGCAAGAAAGACAGGAACCACAGTAGTTTTTGTTCCAACAGTTATCAAATCAATTAATGACCACGAACTAGGTGGTATAATCAGATACGCACAAAAGAACTTAGACGTTGTTCATGCAGTAAACTTCCAACCAGTTTCTCTTACTGGAAGAATGGGCAAGAAAGAAAGAGAAAAATACAGAATTACAATTCCTGACTGTATACAAAGAATTGAGGAACAAACTGGAGCAGAAGTTACTGTAGATGACTGGTTCCCAGTTCCAAGCTGCATGCCGCTAACAAATGTCATAGAGGCATTCTCAAGCAAACCAAAATACGAATTATCAATTCACTTTGCATGTGGTGCAGGTACATACATCTTTGAGGATCAGGAAACCAAAAAGTTTGTACCGTTAACAAGATTTGCAGACATTCAAGGAATGTTAGAGCTCTTTGAAGACAAGTCAGAAGAAATTCGTTCTGGCAAGAACAAATACTTTACAATGCTAGAAGTTGTACGAAAACTTTCAAGCTTTGTTGACAAGAAGAAACAGCCAGCAGGTCTTGACTTGGCAAAGATGTTTGGAAACATCCTGATGAAGAGATCATTTGACTCTGTCGGTTCATGGCATGTCAAAGGATTGTTCCTTGGCATGATGCACTTCCAAGACAAATACAATGAAGATCTTGAAAGATTGCAAAGATGTGATATTCACTATGTTACACCAGATCTAAGAATCATTCCGTTCTGCGCATTCAACGTTATTCCAGAATGGTATAGAGATAGAATTCAAAAGAAATACTCTACTACAGTAGAGGAATGGGAACAAAGAGTTGGTGCAAAACTGGAAGACGGTTTGTATAGAGGACTTATGAGACGAGGATCAGGTGACGAACTTGCCGCAGGCTGTGCAAAAAGCCAGATGTTCCACGAAGCATCTCAGGCTTTAACATAAATATTCAATATCTTTTCAACTCATTTTCTTATTCTGAATCTTTTAATCTAATACCTTAATAGATCTACAATTAGATTCCAGAGTATTGCAAGTACTGATCATCTCTCCAACGCAGAAAGGAATTGGTGGAATTGCTCAACACGTTCAAGGATTGTCTAATTTCTTAAAACAAAATGGACACAAAGTAGAAATCTTATCTTCCGAAAACACTTTTACACTTCCAATCAAGGGTTTAAAAAATCCAAGCTTTATGGTTTCAGCATTTTTTAAAACCAAACTAAAAAAAGGTAATGATATTGTACATGCACATAATCTTCCCTCTGCGCTACCTATGAAAAATGCGTCAGGAAAAAAAATTCTAACTTTGCATGGGATTTATTCTGAACAAATTGATATGTTGCATGGGAAAACAACTGGTAAGCTTTCTAGTTCTTATGAAAAAGATGCATTAACGTGGGCTGATGCAATAACAGTAATTACAAAAGAAGCATATGAACATTATACAAAACTAGGATTCAAAGTAATACATGTGCCAAATGCTATCGACATTTCTTCTTTACCACAACAGAAAGATAGAAGGTATGAAAAGCAGATAATATTTGCAGGTCGTCTATCAAAAGAAAAAGGAATCCTGAATCTTTTAGAAGTAACCAAAAAACTACCTGATGATGTACACCTGTTAATTCTAGGTTCGGGGCCAGAAGAAGATAAAGTAAAAGAATCTGTTAAATCAAAACCAAATCTACATTTCTTGGGTTACCAGCCAAAAGAGAAAACTATACCATTAATTCGTGGCTCTGATGTTTTGATTCAACCATCTATAATTGAGGGTATAAGCTCAACAATTCTAGAAGCAATGGCGTGTAAAACTCCTATAATTGCAACAAATACAGGTGGTAACAAAGAACTACTAGAAAACAACAAAACAGGAATTTTAGTAGAACCTGACGCTACTGAAAATATCTTGGAAAAAACACTTGACCTCATATCAAATAAGCAAAAAGCTCAGGGTCTCAGTGAGGAAGCATTCAAACAAGTACAACAATATGACTGGTCTCACGTCGGAAATCTTTACTTGAATATCTATGAATCTCTGCTACAATAGTCAAAAGCATGTCAAAAGACCAACGAGTGTGAATATTTCATGAAAGTTGCTATTATTATGGGAACAAGACCCGAGATAATCAAACTTTCTCCAATTGTAAATAAGCTTAACAAGAAAAACAGTACTGTAATTTTCACAGGGCAGCATTATGATTATGACATGAGTCTAAGATTCATCAAAGAACTTGGAATGAGAAATCCAGATTATAAAATGAAACTAACGAAATTACAAAATACTACCACTGACAGGGCAACACAAATTGGAGAAATTGTTCTAAATCTTGCAAAAATAATCACTTCAATCAATCCTGATACTGTTATGGTACAGGGAGACACTAATACTGTTCTTGCTGCAGCAATCACAGGAATAAAATGTGGTATACCAGTAAGTCATGTAGAATCTGGTCTTAGAAGCTATGATTGGAGAATGCCTGAAGAACATAACAGAATAGCTGTTGATCATATCTCTGAATTCCTTTTTGCTCCTACAAAACAAACCAAAATAATTCTAGAAAATGAAAAAGTGCATGGAAGAATCTTTGTAACTGGTAACACTTCCATAGATGCAATAGAACAAAACATAAAAAATGCAGAAAAAAAGGCTAGCTTTTCTGTACAAAAAGATGATTTTGTACTTGTGACACTACATAGGGGAGAAAATGTAGACAGTTTTCCAACACTTTCATCTATTGTTGAAGCTCTTCTAAGATCCAACGTGGACATGATATTTCCAGCACATCCAAGAACAATAAATCGACTAAGAAAATTTGGCTTGTACAACAAGATAAAAAACTCACAAAAGATCTTGCTCTTGCCTGCAGTGAGATATTTTGACATGCTGCAACTGATGAAAAAATGTAGATTTATCATCTCAGACTCGGGGGGTGTTCAAGAAGAAGCAACATCTCCTAAAATAAGAAAAAAAGTTCTTGTTGTACGAAAAACCACAGATAGACCAGAAGCTGTGTCTCTTGGTTATTCTGAGATTGTGGGTACTAGCACTGGAAAAATAGTAAGCGCAATAAAGAAAAATCTGAATGATTCTACCATTCATTCGCATGGAAATCCATATGGTACTGGAAACGCATCTCAGAAAATCATAAACATTTTACAAAAGAGTCTCTAATTTGTTAAATCTGTAAAGACCCTCTATTGCAAACTGAACTGGCCATGTGGGAACCTTATCTAAAAGGACAGTAACATCAGAAATGTTTTCTGATTTTGATAACTTTCCAGAAAGTCTTTCTTTTGCATAGGCTATTTTTTTCTGCATCTTACTGAGATGTTTGTTTGGATAAACCCAATAGAAACTTCCACTGTAAGGCGAGTCTTCTTTGATCTGATTTATTGTAAGCCAATCCGCGCATTTCTTTGCAGCTTCTAAAAATTTTTTATCATTTGTTTTTTCGTATAGATGAACAAAAGCGCAAAGAGCCTGACCAACAGCAGGAGATTGTTGATGCCATACGTGATCATTTTGGTGATAATATGTGTAGAAACCGCCATTTTCAGCTTGAACCCTTGTGAGCCAGTTTCCACATTTCAAATACGAATCAAAACAACCTTTGTATTCCATGTCCTCAAGCTCTGATAACGGAAATCCCATAAGATTGTACAATGGATAAATTGTAAAATGAGAATATGCTGTATTGTTAAATTCATTGTTATCTTGCATAAAAAAGAATGGAAAATAGCCATCTTCTTTTTGTGACCTTTGACCCCACGATATGGCTTGTCCAAGTTCATCCTTTTGTTTTTGAGAAAGTTCAAGCTCGTTTTGAAATTTTAGCAAAATAAAGGGAATGCAAATTGATTCGTAAGGATAGATTTTTTTTGAATCTTCATTTGAACTATAAAATTCCCTAAACCCGATACAAATATCATTTTTCTTCTCTAGCATCTGAAAAAGCCAGTTTGTCGCTTGGATTGCAGCCTCTCTAAATTTTTCATTCTTTGTTTGTGCATAAATCTCGCATAATGCACCCACACACACGCCATTTGGGTAAGAATGAAATGTTTCAAAAAAATTACCAGTTTCGGGATAATATCTATCATAAAATGCACCATCCTTTTTAGGTTCAGTACTTTTGACTTGTGCCAAAAGTATACACTCTCCAGCTTTTTTGGCTAATTCTAGAAATTTTGAATCATTATACCATTTGTATAATTTCAAAAGCAAATTAATTCCATATCCTGTTATTTCGTAAAAAATGAAAGGCTTGTCAGTTTCTCTCAATGGTTCTGTAGTATTCTGAAAACCATAAAATCCACCCTGAGCTTTTGTATTGGAACCATCGATAGAATGAGTACTGAGTAAAAACTTGATTGCGTTTTGTAACGATGATTCTACACCTGTCATGAATTCCTGATTTTATCAACCTATAATATATTAGGTTGGTCAAAGAGTTACAAATTATCACTCAGAAATGACAAAAGATTCTCTTCTTGAAAACATACGCCGACAAAGTGCCAAGGTTTGTGTCATTGGACTTGGCCAAGTTGGCTTACCTACTGCATTAACATTTTGTAAGGTTGGTTTTGATATTACTGGTCATGACATCAATGAGAATCTTTTATCAACACTAAATGCAAAAAAACCTCCATTCGAAGAAGACGGTCTTGACAATCTACTAAAATCTTGCATCGAAAAAGGAAAATTTCGTACAAATCCAAACATCAGTGAATCTGTAAAAAATTCTGATATTATACTAGTATGTGTTGCCACTCCGCTTACAGATGGCGTAAGACCGGATCTATCTGCCCTTGAAAGCATATGCGGATCTCTTTCGGAGTTGTCCCTTAAAGATAAACTGATAATAATTGAAAGCTCAATTCCTCCCGGCACATTTATTGGATTAGTTCTGCCATTGCTTGAAAAGAAAAATAAACTTGGATTGGACTTTTGGGCAACATTTGTTCCTGAGAGGCTTGCACCTGGTCAAGCATTATCTGAAATACAAACTACGCCTCGAGTGATAGGCTGTATTGACGAAGATTCTGGGTTGCTTGCAAAAACACTGTACGAAAAAATAGTCAAATCCCAAATATTTCTAACGACTGCTCAAATTGCAGAAATCTCAAAACTCGTTGAAAATACCTTCCGAGACGTAAATGTGGCGTTTGCAAACGAGGTAGGAATGATTTGTGAAAAATATGGAATCGATGTTGCAGAACTGATCAAAGTTTGTAACTCGCATCCAAGGGTAAAATTACTCCAACCAGGTCCTGGTGTAGGTGGACCCTGTCTTCCTAAAGATCCGTACCTATTACTAAACCCGCAAGGAAATCAGCAGATCGACTCTAAGATAATTCTCGAGTCACGAAAAATTAATGACAGCATGCCATACCATGTTGTAAATCTTGTAATGGATGCATTAAAGGAGCAAAACAAAAAGATTGCCGAATCTACTGTCTTAGTTCTTGGAGTTGCATACAAGGGAAATGTAAGTGATACGAGATTTTCTCCCGCAAAAGAAATCATATCAAATCTTCTCAAAAATAAATGCAAGGTACTTGTCTTTGATCCAAAGACAAAAGAAAGCTTTGGTGGACAAGAAATTACAGATATCTCAAGTGTAATATCTTCCTGTGACGCTATGATAATAGTAACAGATCATGACGAATTCAAAAAACTAGACCTGAAAATGATTCAAAAAATGAGAAAAAAACCCATACTAGTTGATACAAGAAGAATATTCCAAAGAAAACAAGCCGAGGATCTTGGAATCCACTATCTTGCTGTGGGGTACAAAAAACCTCAAACATAAATGAAGCAAAATAAAAGACTCTGACATGAAGAATTTTAGCGGTACATCTGTCCTTGTAACTGGTGGAAATGGCGCAGTTGGAACTAACCTTGTAAGAAAATTACTTAGTATGAACGCTAAAGTTGTAGTTTTGGATGATTTTTCTCAAAGTAAAGTTGGCAACTTGCCTTCAGACAAGAATCTTTGTGTAATCAAAGGCGATATTACAAACAAAAAAGTGCTTTCCAAGGTCTTTTCTCGTCAATTTGATTATGTTTTTCATCTAGCAGCAAGATTTGCAAATGAGCTCTCTGTAAAAGATCCCTTAGAGGACCTACGGGTAAATGTACAAGGAACGCTTCAAGTCTTGCTGCACGTTTCTAAACAAACGCCTGAAAGACTTCTCTATACATCGTCATCATCCATTTATGGTCCACAAAAATCAACAAAATTAAAAGAAGAAATCATTCCGCATCCTTCTACACCTTATGCAGCAAGCAAACTTACTGCAGAACATTACTGTCGTACATTTCATGAACTTCACGGAATTGATTGTACTATAATACGCTTATCAAATTCATACGGGCCATTTGATCCCCCAGGTAAATATAGAAACGTGATTCCAAATTTCATGCAAGCGGCACTTTCAGGTAAAAATCTGATTATAACTGGTACTGGAAGGGAAACTA
>Ga0334722_10007655_pt1 | contig 10439 bp, 7 predicted proteins | sample C3_bottom_MG_FD_207210 | JGI IMG/M metagenome (GOLD analysis project Ga0334722, IMG submission 207210) | Sediment microbial communities from Yellowstone Lake, YNP, Wyoming, USA - C3_bottom | ecosystem: Environmental > Aquatic > Freshwater > Lake > Sediment | place: USA: Wyoming | collected... | reverse complement strand
CTGAGAAAGTGGCCGGATTCCTCTGGAATCGGTGGCCGACTTCAAATGGAATTAGTGGCCGGAATGAAATGGAATGGGTGGCCGGCTTCGCGTGGAATCACTGGCCGACTTGGTCTGGAATACGCAGCAGGAACTTCATTCAGGTACAATAAGGCCGGGAGACAGACCATGACAGAGATCATCAGCACCAAATCGCAACCCAGTTTAAGTAAACCGCAGCAAGAGCAATCGGTCGAAAAAACGGTGGCCAAGAAAAAGAGTGGGGAGGCCGCCAGCCAAGAAGATTTGCAATCCGTGGCTGCGGACATCCAAACCAAACGGCTCGATTTACTGCTCTCTGTGCGGACTGAGACGAAGACGACTTTTACCTGGCAGAAAGGCTTTATGGAACGGGCCGCTGCCCAAGGTGTGGATTTTGGGCAGCTCCAGTACGAAGGTAAGCCCATTATCGAAATGACCCAAGAGGATGCTGCCGCACTGGTTGCCGAGGATGGTTATTTTGGGGTGGCGAAGACCTCCCAGCGACTCGCCGATTTCGTCATCACTGGCGGCGGCGACGACCTCAAGAGATTGCAGGCCGGCCGCGAGGGGATAATCAAGGGGTTCAAGGATGCAGAGAAAATCTGGGGCGGCGAACTGCCGGAGATAAGCCACAAAACCTTGGACAAGGCGCTGGAGTTGATCGACACCAGGATCCGAGAACTGGGTGGCGGAGCGCTAGTTGACGTGCAGGCCTGAGAAAAAGTTGTAGACTGTTACCTTATAGCGATTATGGAACGAAGTCGTCCTTGGTTGTCACGCACTCCGTCGAGCAGACCGTTTTTTCAACTTGGCAAAGATGGTCGTGCCCATGCTGACAATCGCCAGCACAAGGCCACCAGTGAGCACCCCGGCCAACATGCTCATAGCTGAAGGCGTGATGACAGCCAGCACTTTTCCCAGACCAGGTAGGCTACTGATGGATTCTAGCGCATGGTGTAACGCAGGTTGCGTAAATGGCAGTCCATGGACCAGAATCCCTCCGCCGACCATGAACATCGCCGCTGTACCGACAACAGACAGCATTTTCATCAAGTACGGTGCTACTCGCAGCAAGCCCTTCCCCAAAGCCTGCATGAGACCGGCTCCGGCATGAGTTCCGCTGTTCTTGACCAGATACAACCCTGCATCGTCAAGTTTTACAATGCCAGCCACCAGACTGTACACCCCGACGGTCATGATAAAAGCAATGCTGGCCACGACAATCACTTGGCTGACGAATGGTGCGTCTTTGACGGTTCCCAATGAAATGACGATAATTTCGGCTGAGAGAATAAAGTCGGTGCGAATCGCGCCTTGAATTTTTTCCTTTTCAAATGCCACCAAATCTACATCTGGGTCACTCAGTGCCTTTATTTTCTTATTGTGCTCATCCTGGCTGCTGGCACTATGGAGAAATGTGTGAGCTAGTTTTTCAAAGCCCTCAAAGCAGAGGAAGGCCCCGCCCAGCATCAGAAGTGGAGTAATCAGTGCAGGTGCTAGAGCGCTGATCGTCAGAGCCGTCGGGACAAGAATCAACTTGTTCCTCATGGAACCTTTAGCCACGCCCCACACCACAGGCAGTTCGCGTTCCGCTCGCACGCCGGACACTTGTTCTGCATTAAGGGCAAGGTCATCCCCCAGCACGCCAGCGGTATTCTTGGCCGCCACCTTGGTCATTACGGCAATATCGTCAAGTACGGTGGCGATGTCGTCAATCAGGGCTAAAAGGCTGGTCCCGGCCATGTTGCAATTTCCTATGTCTCTTGATGAAACAGGTTTGGTTTCATTTTTATATGGAGACGATGCTCACCGGGACATCTTCTCCCTCCTTCACGACAGTCCATACGAGTCTTTCCGTGGCGGTATCGTCCTAATTCTAAGATTGCCGACCTTCGCTATTTTTTACCTTCTCCATGTCGATAAGCACGGTGTTGTCTTTGTCCCCCATCCAGATCTGTCCCTCCTGAATGGTGCATTGTAGCTGCATGTTGCGAAGTGCGAGCTTCCCTAAGGCTTGAATCGGGACAGTGGGCAGTTTGATCACTGTCAAGTTCTTGGCTCGTTCAAGACCAGTGCTGACCTGATCCCACCAGACATCAGCGCTGTGTCCGCTGTAACTGTAGATATATACCTGTTTGGCACGTCCACAGGCTTTGCGAATGCGCTTTTCGATAGGTTGGCCAACTTCGATCCAGACATCGATAGCGCCGGTCAGGTCTTTTTGCCAGAGATCTGGCTCGTCTTCCTCAATCAGTTTGTTGGCGAACGACAAGGCCTCATGGGCGTGGAGCGCAAACACCAGCAATCTCACCATCATGCGATCGTCCGTTTCCGAAGGGTGACGGGCGATGGTGATCGCATGGTCCTGGTAATAGTTACGGGCCATATCGGAGATCTGTAAATCAGCTTTATAGATGGTTGACGTAAGGGCCATGCGCTGCCTTTTGGTGATGATAGTTTAGTTGAAGTGATAGGTGAGGTTTTGCCTAGTAACCGGTTTATCCAATGGCAACAATACCTCTACAACGAGTCTTTAATTCCGCAATCTTCGCTTCTGCATGTCGGATGGGCCGTTGTGACCCTCCCGAACTCAGGAGCTTTATTGGCAATAATCTGTGGCTGGTTGTTTCTCGAGCCAGTCAGTCGCCCGTCCGGCCACATCGACAAGTCTGGCCTCGGACCAATGTTCGATAAACGGTGGCATCACCTGATTACTACGGGCAAAGGTATCTCCGACATTCTTAACCAAAAGCGAGAGCACCCAAACTTTAGCAAACCAACGGGGGTCGTCCGGGGCTACTTTCAGTTGCAGGTAGGACTCGGCAAACCTGGCTCCTATCTGTATATCGGTAAGGACCAGCCCCTTCATCCCTTCCATGACGGATATGGCTTCTAGCCACTGCCCATTAGCCAGGTGGGCATCGACCGTTTCATAGCAGATGAGAGTTCTGATAACACCACTTTGGGCCGTGCGCTTGATCCTTTCCTCCCTTGAACTTAAGGATATATTGGCATAGTCAATTAGATCCGATAGCTCACAGTTGCCTCGCTCATAATTGTCCCCTTCGTTCCAGACCGTAAGCGCCTCTCCCACATCACCCACCGCAAACAACCCCATGCCTAACAAATGGCATACATGGCAGGCCGTCCCGTCATCGAGAAGCCCCCGGTTGATCCCTTGCAGGAGATGAACAACCTGCGGCCAATCCTCTTTATCCATAAAATCTTCAGCCTGTTTCATCCGAGATAATTGATGATCAGGATAGGTGTCGATCATCGATTTTTCCAACTCTAGGGCTTGGGCAAAATGGTAGCAGCGCTTCAAGGCCTCAATGCCGGCAACTATTTCATCAGGTTCCCTCTTTTTCATGCCCTGCACCAGAACGGGAAGACCACTTTTGGCTGTGAGATTTTGAATCTGGGCCGTGCATGCCAATACCATCGCGTTGTTCGCCCCTGTTGGTTTCCAACAATACCGATAATCTTTGAATCGCGGCAAGAGAGCCAGGGGTGGGGCGGCCACCTCCGCACCGGTAATGTCAAAGCGGGGTTCATCCCTGCCAAGCAAGATGGCCCGAGGCATGCCGTCAACGATGAGAACCGCTGCGACCTTACGTGCGTGTTCATCAAAGGCCAGTGAGAGATGTTGTGGCGTTTGCATGCGATAGATTTCTGTAAATCCATGCTCGACCGGCGTGAAGGCGGCCAAGACATAGGTATGGTCTAAATCAGAATCTCCCAGCGTGGAGAGATAACAGACAAAGACGATCCCGTCGTCAAAGGAGGTACAGATTTGATGTACCAATTCTCCGTTTGAATCTGCCAAGATCACCGGCGTAAACCTGCCTTCAGGATCTGGTTGCACATTCAAGATAAGGGGAGAAATGCTCTGGTCTTCACTCTCATCCGACTCAGGCACCATGCCGGTAGCAAAAAGATCTTTGTCGTCGGAAGACAATAAGCAATAATTGACGCCATTGGGGTGCAAGCTGGCAACGTCTACTCGCTCTTTCTTGGCGAGCGAAAGATTGGCTATTGGTTTACCTTGTTCAGAATAGATCTGGACAGTTGGTGTGGTCCAACCAGCAGTTGCCACCTGAAAATGACCGCCAGCATTAATCGGAAAGGGGAAAACAGCGGCCTTGACTCGACGTTTGACCCGCCACTGTTCAAGATCGATGACATCATACATATCCATAACCCTCTCTTCACTTAATTGCCGCCAATTGATCCAGGCGTATCTGGATTTGGGAAAGAGACCGACCCACTCGACGACACAACCGTCCTTGATAAAATGCCTCAGGTTGTACCAGCCGTTGATTTCCATTGAGGTGGTAGAAAACGAGACGGCATACCCATCATTGCCTGTGATCCAGATTTCATCCTGAGTTACGTATACATCGGGGAATGTCATTTTTTTTGGAGCACGGAAAAGGTAGATTTTTTTCACTTGCTGCTCGACAAGGGAGAATTCCCACAAAAAGATCCATCGGTCATGGGCTGAGACCAGCATGAGGGCACCTTGTTCCAGCGCAAGATTCATGCTCGAATTACTTGCCGATTTGAGCATGTCGGAGCAGTCAGTGTATGAAGACAGCTCCCCCCTATCGCAGCAAACAAAACACCACTCTCTGCCAATCGCATTCTGATGCTCCCGCACCTTTTCCTGCCAGTAGGTGGTAGTCTCTGGTTCGACACTCTCGGCCAGGAGTCTAGCGTTGTCACGCGCCGCGAAATGGTTGCCCTTGGCTGATTCGCTAGTGTACGAATGGTAGAGTGCCTGATTCTTTTCAAGCCTGCCCAATTTTGTCTTCATTGCAACAAAAAGTTCATTTTCCTCGGGATTGAGCACGTCGGCATTGATGCCATTGAGACACTCCCTGGCGGACAGGAGATCGTTGCTGTCGAGAAACTCTGTTGCCTGTGCAAGGAGATGCTGCATCTTGTTCTTCTTCAACCCCTCAACAATCGACAGGGCCTGCCTGAGCAAATCACTGGCTTCCGGCAAGGCTTGCAGCACCTTGCCATGAGCCTGCAGGTTTGAAATAACCACAGATGGGTCCCCCCCTCTCTGCAAAATCTCCTTGCCGTCGGCCAAAGCCAGGACAGCCTCGATCATTTTTTCCGGTTTCAGGAGGGAGTGAGAGGAGACAATTCGTGAAATCCAGTGGAAATGGGGCGCATCGCATGCGGTTGCAACGTGACGACGGCCTTCCTCTGATAAGGCCACGAACAGGAGAAGTGCTTCTCTTTTTTTACCATCAGCCCAGAGTTGGACGGTTTCGGCGACCAGGGATACAGTCATCTGATCCTGCCTCGCCGCCCTGGCCTGTTCGAGACGGTCACCTAGGCCATCGGCACCAAGATCCATGGCTTTTTTGAGACAATCGACCTCTTCTTTGAATCCGGCCTTGTCCCGCGCTTCATCGGCTTGGCGCAACAGGGAGGCGATTTTCACGGCCCGCATCTCCATGTCGTACTCTCGGCGGATAGTTGCTGCAGCTTTGTTATGCGGCCAAGTCAAAAGAAGCTTGTCGGCAAGGTTTAGCGCCTCAAGTTGGTCGCCTAAGCGCCAAACGCGAAGCATCTCGGCTTCAAGCGGCTCCAGCGCCTTTATCTGGATCTTCTGTATTTCATCTTTCAGTTTGGCTAGTTCAGGCTCAAGTTGGGCGATTTCCAATGATAGGAGAAGATTGTGGAGCCTTGCCGCCTCTTGGTCTCGGCCTTGCGCCACAAAGGCATTCGCGCAGAGCAGATACACCTCCGCCGCTCGAGGATGGATGAGTCGGTCGACATGTTCGAGGGCCTGATCGAGATGCCCGCATCGCGCCTCTGCCAGGGCCAACAGAACTTTGACCTCATCATTTTGCTTGGCAGTTGCAGACAGAGCCCCCACTAGGGCATGGACTTTTTCATAGGCCGCAACATGATCGACATAATATTCTAACAGAGGAATCGCTGTGAAAGGTGCCCCGTGAGAAAGGGCAAAGGCACGGAGGAAGTACTCTTCGCTGCCATCGTAATCATAATCATCCAGAGCTTTCCGGCCTATTATGAGAAGTTCCTCAGGGGATGAGCTTTCCGTAGGGGATGATGCTTGTCCATCAAGGTAAGTAGAGGAAGAAGATAGAGTCGGTTGAGTACCGTTTTTCAAGCCGACTGCGGTTGCGGACGAGATCAGTTCAGAACGATGCGACGTGTCGACTTGCATCCAGACCCAAGAGCGAGACTTTTCATCCAGATCACTGATCACGGCATGGCAGGCGTCCTCATCATAATACTGAATTGTAAAACCAACGATCTCCGGATTTTGGGGGTCATACTGAACTATCAATCTATCGTGGAAACGTTCGACAAGTTGACTCTGCAGACGAGATTTGATTTGATAGCGTAAGGCAGCTTCTTTTTCTGGCAAATTTTCCTTGGTAGGATTTACCCGGTGGATAAGGCGAATCAAATCATGACAGCTGATGGCAACTTTGCCTTCCAAGACCTCTAGCGGGTCAAAATGTGATAGTTTTTTAGTTTTTCTTGGCATGGGCTGATCGGTTGAGAGTTGAGGGACATCTCTTGGGATGAAGTGCAAAGGTTGACTCCTCCCCAGAGTCGATTTTTGCACTTCAAAAAACTTGTCAATAAGGAATATACCGGTCAATCAGAAACGTCGCCGCTTCTTTTTAGGGAGAAAGATGAAATGGTGAGGGGAAGAGGCAATTGAGGAAAGAGTTAGGCAGAGAAGGTGACTGAGACGGGAGGGGAAATTCGTTGCAGATTATTTCTTGGCCGCTTTATTCATCTCATAGAGCAGTGTTCACATGATCAGTTGCTCTATACGGTTCAGAGAGGGCGTAGATTGCGGTGGATTGCAAGGCCTTAAAAAATGGAACATGGCAAACATTAAAATCCTTGATACAATAACACAACTTGAGGCTGATTTTTTATATCTTGGGCGTGGGAACAATCAAGTCAGAAGAGCTGGAAGCCTTCTACAGACGACTGACCCTATAGCGACCCTATGGAGCCTAAAACGAAAAAAGCACCTAGCCCATGAAGAGCTAAGTGCTTGATACTACTGGAGCCGACGACGGGAGTTGAACCTGCGACCTACTGATTACGAATCAGTTGCTCTACCACTGAGCTACGTCGGCGTATATGAAACAGGCATAGTGCCTGGAGACAATATCGGCAGCAACCAGCTGGTTAAATAGCCGATATTTTATGCTGCTAGTATCAATTTTGAGGCAAACTGTCAAGGCTTAACCCAACCAGAATCTTTTTGCAAACCTTCCTTCCTCCAGCATGGCTCATTTTTTTCAAAAGCTTGATTTATTCTCTTACTGCCTCCATTTTTGCTTGGTGCTATAATATTTTTCATGGTATCAAAGCGTCCAATGATGGCATTCTGGTCTTATCTTTTCCCAAAATCCACCCATGGCTCTGCACTAAAGCAAATTTCTTATCACTACACTCTATTGAGGAGGACATATTTTGCGTCTACCCGGAATACGTAAAAATCAAATTTTTTATGATTTGCTTGAGACACAAGCAACCGCTGCCGTCAATGCGGCTAAGGAATTTCACAAGCTGGCGAATGACTTCGCAAATCTCTCCGAGTACGCAGTAAGGATCAAAGAAATCGAAAGCGAAGCAGACCATATTACCCATGAACTGGCGAATAAACTCGACGCGACCTTTGTTACCCCGTTAGACAAAGAAGACCTTCGGGCTCTTTCCACCGAGTTGGACGATGTGACTGACTATATTGAAGCGTGCACAGGCCGGATGGCGCTCTACAAGCTGACCCAAGCCCGCCCGGATCTCGTATCGTTAGTGACGATGCTGGTCAACATCACCGAAGCAATGCTTGAGGCCGTCAAATCACTGCGCACGATGCCCAGCCGAGATAAGATGCGAGATATTTTTATCCGAATCCACCAGATTGAAAACGAGCACGATGCCGCCTTCCGTAAAGCGCTTGCCGATCTACTTAACGCCGCTGATGCAGACCCGATCAAGGTCATCAAATGGAAAGAAATTTATGACCGTATAGAGACATCGGTCGACAAATGCGAAGATGTCGCCAATATTATCGAAAGCGTGGTTGTGAAGTATGCTTAGCATCTCGATGCTGGTTGTTCTGATAGTTGTAGTCACCTTGGCGTTTGACTATATCAACGGCTTTCACGACACCGCCAACGCGATTGCCACCGTAGTTTCAACCCGCGTTCTTTCGCCACGCAATGCGATTATCATGGCGACCTGCCTTAACTTCATCGGCGCGCTCGTCTCCACCCAGGTTGCAAAAACCGTGGCGGCAGGATTAGTCGACACGGCACGTTTCCAGGTGGTCGACATCCACCAACCGGAAATTTTTGTTGCGAAATTAAAAAACCCTACAGAATCGGTCTCCCAATATCTTGCGGATCAGCTTTCCGCCGGCACCCGACAATTACTTGCTAAACACCAAGCGGCAACTATTCCTTCGCAGGAATTGCAAGCCGCCATTGTTGACGACTTAAACCTCGTTATCCAACGGTCTGACTTGTATTCGGCCGAACGGTTCGCAGGAGTTTCCTTAAAACCAAAGACCGTTGAAAAAGCCCAGGAACCCAGTAAACTTAAACTTGAAGAACTGTCCAACATTAACCGTTCGCTGCTTGAAAAGGCCTATCCTCACGAACTCGCCTCCAACCAGCAAGCGTTTCAGGTTGTCATTCTTGCCGCCGTACTTGGCGCCATTGTCTGGAACCTCATTACTTGGAAATTCGGCATCCCCAGCAGCTCTTCACATGCGCTTATCGGTGGATTGTGTGGCGCGGCGATCATGCATGGCGGTCTGGCTTTTGTGCTCTGGGAAGGAATTCTGCACAAAGTTCTCATCCCGCTGGTGGGTTCTCCGCTAATGGGTTACCTTATCGGCTTTCTTATTATGACCATTATTTTCAGGTTGTTCGCCAATGCACATCCCGGCCGCGTCAGCGCATCTTTTCGAAGGCTGCAGATTATTTCAGCAGCAGCAATGGCCTTTACCCACGGCCTTAACGATGCGCAGAAGAGTATGGGCATCATCACCATGACCTTGGTGAGTACCCGGTTGATTAGCGAACCGGTCGTCCCGATGTGGGTCATACTCTCTTGCGCTTCGGCCATGGCGCTTGGCACCTCGGCAGGCGGCTGGCGTATCATCAAAACCATGGGGCACAAAATCATCCGTCTGGAACCAGTACACGGATTTGCGGCCGAGACATCGGCTGCCATCGTCTTGTTTGTGGCAAGTCACTTTGGCATGCCTGTCAGTACGACACACGTCATCTCCGGCAGCATCTTCGGTGTCGGCTCCAGTAAACGTATGTCCGCCGTCCGCTGGGGAGTTGCTCAAAACATGGTCGTGGCCTGGGTGTTAACACTTCCCGCCTCTGGCTTGGTCGCAGCGTTTTCTTACCAAGCGCTCACGTTTATGGGTCTTGGCCAATAGCAACTGCGAGAATCAGGACATCCCGAGGTCTAATCTTATGATTATCGCAGTCCACCAACCTCAGTATATGCCATGGCTCGGCTATTTTGACAAAATTGCGGCGGCGGATCATTTTGTCCTGCTCGATACGGTTCAGTTCAAAAAAAACGAATGGCAGAACCGCAACCAGATTAAAACCGCGCAAGGCAAACAGTGGTTTACTGTTCCGGTAACGTACCACTTCCCGGAAAAAATCCATCAGGTCAGAATCAATAACGCCGTCGGCTGGCAGGAGAATCAACAAAAATCCCTGCAGGCCAACTACGCGAAAGCGCCGTTTTTCAATAACAGTCTAGGATTCCTGGACAGGGTTTTCGCAGACTCCTGGGAAACAATTTCCGAACTCAACTGTTTCGTTGTCAAGGAATTGGTTCGAGCCCTTGGCATCAGCACCCCGATTTATATCGCCTCTGAGCTGGGAGATTTTCCAGATAGCCCGGATGAAAGACTTATTGGCATAACCAAACATTTTTGTGGTACAATCTATCTTGCTGGCAGCGGTGGCAGGCAATATATGGATCTCGACAAGTTCCGCAGGGCGGGGATTGAAGTCCTCTTTCAGGAATACCACCATCCCGTTTACCCACAGCTTTTTGGCGATTTTGAACCCTACATGTCAGTGTTGGATCTGCTTTTCAACTGCGGTCCGGCGAGCTTAAACATTCTTCGAGGCAACGAATGAATATTCTAGCGATAGGGGCACACCCCGATGATATTGAAATAGGCTGCGCCGGCACTCTGATCAAATACAAGCAGCGAGGCCACAGCGTCTACACCCTGGTGATGACCGAAGGACAGATGGGCGCCTCCCCGGAGATCAGGCGGCAAGAGCAGGAAAAGTCAAATCAGATCATGGGGATAACAAAGACCTTCTGGGGCGGATACGTCGATACCAAGTTACCAC
>Ga0334722_10007654_pt1 | contig 10440 bp, 8 predicted proteins | sample C3_bottom_MG_FD_207210 | JGI IMG/M metagenome (GOLD analysis project Ga0334722, IMG submission 207210) | Sediment microbial communities from Yellowstone Lake, YNP, Wyoming, USA - C3_bottom | ecosystem: Environmental > Aquatic > Freshwater > Lake > Sediment | place: USA: Wyoming | collected... | reverse complement strand
TCAGGAAAACGAGGCACAGAAACCCGATCAGCATGACGCTGCCGCCGAGCGTAAGCCAGCTCGCGCGCCAGCCTTCGGCGCCGCTTGCGCGGTTGACATAGGGAATGAGGAAGCCGGCGATGATGATGGCCATGCCGATCCCGCTGGACATGAAGCCAGCGGCCTTGCCCCGGTTCTTTTTTCCGAACCACGCCGATACGAGACTCATGGTCGATATGTTGGCGCCGCCGCTCCCCATGCCGGTGAGCACGTATAGCGCAAGCAGCCAGCCAAAAGCGCCGACCCTGCTCAACAGCGCCATGGTGGTGCCCACCGCCAGCAGGGACAGAAAAATGAAACTCCGCTGGCCGATGCGCGCGACGATCATGCCGCTGAAGAAAACCGCAACGAGGTAGCCGATGAAATTGCCGGTGCTGACGAAGCCCATTTGCGCGTAACTGAGGTCCAGCGAGGCGCCCATCGACGGCAGCAGCATGCCGAGCGCGAAGCGGCCGAATCCCAGGCAGGCGACGGTACTCAATGCGCCCGTGGCGACAATGATCCAGCCGTAGTAAAACGGCAGCCGGCTGCTTGTCGGTTTGGGCATGCGGAAAGTATTACATGGTTTCAGCCGCCGCCGCGGCGGAAATACATTTCGAAGCGCGCCATGAAGTCCTCGACCGCTTGCGCCGAGTAGCCGCTGAACGCGAAATCGACCTGGTGGCGTTCGAGCCGGATCAGGCCCAGCCGCAGCAGCGGCAGGGGCTCGAAGCCGATGCGCCAGCCGCGCCCGGCTTCGCTGTAGACGAAGGCACGGTCTTCCTCGACGAATGCGACATGGTTGACCGCTGCGGGCAGCAGGCGGCGGAAATCCGCCCGCGTGATGGTCATCTCGCAGCGCGGCGGCAGCTTCATCTGCCCTGCGCTCAGCCGCCGGCTATCGGCGGCCAGATCGCCAGCGTTTCGCCTGCGGCAAGTGCGCGCTTCGTGCGCTCAGCCGGTGGGATGAATACCCCGTCGATCAGCACGAGGTGACACTGTCTGATCGGCAGGTTCTTGGTTTCGATGACCTGCGCGATAGTGGTGCCGGCGTCGAGGTCGAGCTCGACGGCGTTGGTCTTGCGCGCGTCGTCCGGCAAGTGATCCGAAAGTGTGGCGTAGAGTTTGAGCGTAACCTTCATGCCGGAGATGCGGCATGGAAATACGGATCCCTGTGCTCCACCAGCGCGATGTAAGCTTCGGCAAAGCGCGTCGGATTCTGCTTCAGCACATCCTTCCACTGGCCGAGGTGATGGCGCCCGACGATCAGCCCGCGCATGGCGCCGATGTGTTCCGTGTAGCCGATACAACTGGCGCCGATGAGGACGTCCTCCTTGAACTGCAGGTTCAGATAGCGGAAATGGTCCGCGTCCTCGAGTACCGTACTGTCGCCGCCTGCGCTACCCTCCCACAGGCCGAAGGAACTGGAAATGAGCCCCAGCGTGTCGAGTACGTTGCAGGCGAAGCTGCCCGCGGATTCGGTGGTCTGGCCGGCCATGTTGTGCGCGGCGAGCCTGCCTTGCTCGACCGCATTGGGCTGGATCGCGTTGATCTGGCTGCGCCCGGACACGCAATCGCGCGCTTCGACCACGTCGCCGGCGGCATAGACGTCCGGCAGGCTGGTGCGCATGCGCTCATCGACCACGATCCCGGTGTCGACGTCGATGCCGCTGCCTTGGACGAAGGCCAGCGCAGGTGTAACGCCGACCACGCTGAGATAGACATCGGCAGGCAGCACTTCGCCTGTGGTCAGCGTAATCCTGAGTTCGTCGCCTTGCCTGTCGATGCGCCGTGTCTGCGTGCGGCCCATGACTTCGACCCCGCGTGCTTCGCACCAGCGCTGGATCATGGCGCTTGCCGCCGGCGGCATCATGCGCGACACCATGCGGCCGCTGCGGATGAGTACCGTCAGCTTCGCGCCCTGGGCCAGCAGGCCGTGTAGGATGATGCAGCCGACAAAACCCGCGCCCATTTGGACAACGCGCGTGCCGCGCTTGACATGTGCGAGGATGGCCCTGGCGTCTTTCAGGGTCCAGCAGGTGTGAACGCCGGGCAGATCGATCCCCTCGACCGGTTCCCTCTTGGGCGTGGACCCCGTGGCGATGAGCAGGCGGTCATAGCTTAAGCGCCGACCGTCCGCCAGGGTCACGACACGCGCCTCACCGTCGATCACGGTCGCGCGCTGCGTCAGTATTTCAATGCGGTTTTTTTTGTAGTGGTCGGGCTCGCGATGGATACGGACGCCTTCCTCCCCGATCTGGCCGGCGAGCAGGTAGGGAATCGCCATGCGCGAATAGGGCTGCTCGCCCTCCCCGTCAAGCAGCGTGATGACCGCTTTGGAGTCCAGCTGGCGCAGCGTTCCTGCCGCGGTCACGCCGGCTGTGCCGGCTCCGATGATTACATGACGCAAGCCCGAACTCGGGGAAGCGGCGCCGGCATTCTGTGACATTCGGTTCCCTCCCTTTCATGCCGATCTGAGGCCGCAGGCGACATACGCAGCGACGAATTGAGTCGGGTCGACCAGCAGCCGGTCCTTCCATGCGCCCAACCTCGTGCGTCCCTGGACCAGGCCGCGCAGGGCGCCCACGTGATTGGTCCAGCCGATGCAGGTTGCGCCCACCATGACGTCGTCCTTGAACTGCAGGGATACGTAGCGACGCTGCGCCTCGTTCAACAACTCCACGCCCTGGCCGCCCTCGATGCCCCACCATTGACCGAAGGAAGTGGAGATCATGCCCAGCGTATCGAGCACGTTGATCGCCAGGGCGCCCTGAAAATGCGCATCGCCACCGGCCATGTTGCTGGCGGCCACGCGTGCCTGATCCGCGGCTGCAGGCTGTATCGCGTTCAGTTCCGGTGTCCCGGAATGGAAGCCCACCGCCTCGGTGACATCGCCGGCGGCAAAGATATTGGGGACATTGGTCTGCATCCGGTCGTTGACGCGGACGCCCTGCCCGATCTCGACGCCGCTGTCGGCGAGAAACGCCACGTTGGGACGTACTCCGGCGGCGCAGATCACCAGATCGGCGGGCAGCGATTCGCCGCCGCTGAGCAACACTGAAAGGGCGCCGTCGGCCTGGCTGATGGCCATCACTGTTTCGTTCACGTGCACATGAACGCCTTTGGCCTCGACCCAGTGACGGATCATCGTTCCGGCCTTCTCCGTCATCATGCGCGGCACCATGCGGTCGCCCATTTCGACTACGGTGAGGTCGACGCCGCGACTGGACAGCGCTTCCATAATGATGCAGCCAATGAACCCGGCGCCGAGTTGCACCACACGGCTGCCTTTGGCGGCGCGCGAGGCAATGGCGCGGGCGTCGGCCAGCGTCCAGCAGGTATGCACGCCGGGCAGGTCCATGCCCGGTATCGGCGGACGCACCGGATGGCAGCCGCTTGCAATCAGCAAGCGCTCATACGCAAGGTCGCGTCCGTCGTCGAATCGAATCCGCTGCGCCTTGGCATCCACCCGTGAAACGCGGCCTTTGACCAGGCGGATGTTCTGGCTGCTGTAATGGTCATCGGTCTTGCGCAAATGCGTTCCCGCATCCGGAATGTTGCCCATCAGGAAATAGGGTATGGCCATGCGCGAATACGGCGATTCGTCTTCGTCGCCGATAAGGACGATCTCTTTTCCCGGAACCTGCTTGCGCAGTGCCTCGGCTGCCACCACCCCGGCCGGACCATTGCCTACGATCACGAAAGCCACGAAGTATTCTCCTCAAACAAAAACGCCAAGAAGACCGCCCGACGGCCCCCTTGGCGCCATATTGGACAGCCTAGAGGCCGAGCCGCGCGAGCGTTTCCTTGGTCGGCACGCCTTTGTCGTCCCAGCCGCGCGCCTTGTAATACTCCGGCCGCATTTTGTCGATGCCGCTGACCTTGCCCTTGGCCGGGCCAGTCTTGGCCGGTTCGGTCTTCAGGCGCGGCGGCAGGTCGTCGTCCTTGGCGGTAAAGCCGGCCGCGTTGTTGAACAGGCGCTCCATGTTCCAGATGCGCTCGCCCACTGCCGCCAGCTTTTCCATCGACCACCCGCCTTCGCAGGCCGCATCGAGCTGCGGCTGCAAATCGGCAAGCGTCCAGGCGAAGGTGGTGAATACGCACACGCCGGCCGAATCAAACACCGAGGTTGCGTCCTGGAATGCCTTGACCAGGTCGGCCTTGCCTTCGGTCACCAGCGGGTCGGTCTTGACCGGTATGCCCAGCACCTCGGAGGCGACGGTGTAGCCGCGCAGATGGCAGGCACCGCGATTCGAGGTGGCGTACGCGAGGCCCATGCCCTGGATGCCGCGCGAATCGTAGGCGGGGAACTCCTGCTTCTTCACGCCCATGGAGAGTTCCGGTTTGCCGTACTTGGCGCACAGCCGCGCAGAACCCAGACCCAACTCCTTGCCGAAGCCCTCGCCCTTCGCCGTCATCTCCGCCAGTTTCACCAGCGCCTGGGCCGAGCCGAAAGGCGCGTCCATGCCGATCTGCTCCTTGGTCAGGATGCCCAGATCGTACAGTTCCATCGCGGCGCCGACGGTGGAGCCGAAGGTGATCGGGTCGAATCCTTCCTCGTTGCACAGCATATTGGCGTATTGCAGCGCTTCGAGGTCGCCGACGCCGGCGGCCGCGCCCAGGGCCCAGGCGGCCTCGTATTCGAGACCGCCGGAAGCACCCCAGTATTCGGGCTTGTTGACCACGCTGAAGTGCGACTCGTCGATTTTGGAAATGCGCCCGCAGGCGATGGTGCAGCCGAAGCACGCGGCGTTCGTCACCAGTTGCGCCTTGCCGTCGGTCAGCCGCTTCTCGTGCATCGCTTCGCCCGAGATCTTGCGCGCGCCCTCGAACTGCACATCGCGGTGGTTGCGCGTGGGCAGGGCGCCCATTTCATTGATCACGTTCATCAGCACCTGGGTGCCATAGGTGGGCAAGCCCTGGCTGGTGACCGCGTTTTCGGCGAGTATCTTCTTCGCCGCGACTGTCGCTTTCATGAACGCCTTGCCATCCCGGATGCCGCCGGCGCCCTTGGTGCCGCGAATGGCCACCGCCTTCAGGTTCTTCGAGCCCATCACCGTACCCACGCCGGAGCGGCCCGCGGCGCGATGCAGATCGTTGACGATGCAGGCATACATCACGCCATTTTCCCCGGCGCGGCCGATGCTGCATACGCGCGTTTGCGGATCCTGGTGCGTCTTCTTGATGATCTCTTCGGTTTGCCATACCGTCTTGCCCCACAGGTGCGCGGCATCGCGCAGTTCGGCCTTGTCGTCCTCGATCGCGAGATAGACGGGCTTGGGCGACTTGCCTTCGAAGATCACCATGTCCCAGCCGGCGAACTTCATTTCCGCGCCGAAGTAGCCGCCCGAGTTGGAGCAGGCGATCGCGCCGGTCAGCGCGCCCTTGGTAATGACCGAATAGCGACCGCCGGTCGAGGCCATCGTGCCGGTCAGCGGCCCGGTGGCCATGATCATCTTGTTGGCGGGCGATAGCGGATCGACTTTCGGATCCACTTCTTCAATGAAATATTTGGTCGCGAGGCCGCGCTGGCCCAGATATTCCTGCGCCCATTTCATATTGAGCGCCTCGGATTTGCACGTGCCCTTGGTCAGATCAACGCGCAGAACTTTTTTAGTCCATCCCATGGCTGTCTCCTTTTAGGCGTTGGCACGCGATTGGGTGTCGGTCTTGCCGGCCCACTGCTGCATCTTGTCCAGACCGGTCCAGTTCGAATCGACATAGGTGATGGCGCCCGTGGGGCAGGCGCTGGCGCAGGCCGGATCGCCGCCGCAGAGGTCGCATTTCTGCACTTTTCCGGTCTCGGCGACGTAGTTGATGGTGCCGAACGGGCAGGCGATGGTGCACACCTTGCAGCCGACGCAGGTAGCGTCGTTCACCACCTTGGCGCCGGTCGCCGCATCGATCTTGATTGCCTCCACCGGACAGGCATGCAGGCACCAGGCCTCGGCGCACTGGGTGCAGGTGTAAGGCACCATGCGTCCGGCGTGCTCGAAGTTGAATACCTTGATACGCGACTTGGAAATATTGAAGACGCCGTAGTTCTCGTAGGAACACGCCATCTCGCACTGCAGGCAGCCTGTGCACTTGTTGGCGTCAATAGACAAGGATTTCTGCATGGCCTGGTCTCCTGGTTGGTGTTGTTGCTGTTTGGGGTCGTCGTGGTGATTTGCCGAATTTCGTCGAATTTTGCAAAATTCAGTCTAGTGCGAACCCGAGCGGCTGTAAATGGGGGTTTGGCGGAACTTTGACCGGCTGTCGCCCCCGGCTGGCGGATTCTGCGCTAGCATCTGCAGTAGCCTCTCTTTTGCAGTGGTCTTTAAGGAAGTCATCATGACCGACCTGTCCGATCTCGGTTCCTCCGCGTTCTGGCGCGTCAATCCCAAGGATTCCGATCCGCGCGAGACGCGCGAATGGCTGGAGGCGTTCGACGCCCTGGTCGAGGCCGAAGGCCGCGAGCGTGCGACCTATCTGTTGCGCCGGCTGCTCGATCATGCGCGCAAGCGCCGGGTGCAACTGCCCCCGGTATTGAACACGCCTTACCGCAACAGCGTCGGCCTCGCGGACCAGCCGCAGTTTCCGGGCAATCTCGAGGTCGAATTGCGCTTGTCGTCCATCGTGCGCTGGAACGCGCTGGCGATGGTGGTGCGCGCCAACCGTGCGAATCCGGAACTCGGCGGGCATATCGCCAGCTACGCCTCGGCGGCGGATTTGTTCGAGGTCGGATTCAACCATTTCTTCCGCGCCGGACCGGCCGGAGAGAAAATCGGCGCGGCCGGCGGGGATCTGGTCTATTTCCAGCCGCACTCGGCGACCGGCGTCTATGCGCGCGCGTTTCTCGAAGGCCGCCTGAGCGAAGCGCAACTCGGGCACTACCGGCGCGAGACCGGCGTTGCGGCCGGAGACGGCCTGTCGCTCAGCCCCGGCATGGCGCCGGCGCATCAGGGCCAGGGCCTGTCGTCCTACCCCCACCCCTGGCTGATGCCCGATTTCTGGCAGTTCCCCACCGGTTCCATGGGCCTGGGGCCGATCCAGGCGATCTATCAGGCGCGCTTTATGAAATACCTAGCCGGCCGCGGGATACTCGACACCGCCGGCCGCAAGGTCTGGGCTTTCGTCGGCGATGGCGAAATGGACGAGCCCGAATCGCTGGCGGGGCTGTCGCTGGCAGCGCGCGAAGGCTTGGACAATCTGATCGTGGTGGTCAACTGCAATCTGCAGCGGCTGGACGGCCCGGTGCGCGGCAACGGTTCGGTGATCCAGGAACTGGAAGGTTTGTACGCGGGTGCCGGCTGGAACGTGGTGAAACTCCTCTGGGGCTCGGACTGGGATGCGCTGTTTGCGCGCGACGATGACGGGATGCTGCTGCAGCGCCTGCACGAAACCGTGGACGGCGAATTCCAGACCTACGCGGCCACCGACGGCCGCTTCAACCGCGAGCATTTCTTCAACAAGTATCCCGAATTGCAGGCGCTGGTCGCGCACATGTCCGACGACGACATTGACCGCCTGCGCCGCGGCGGCCACGACCCGGTGAAAATCTACGCCGCCTATCACACGGCCGCGCAGCACCGGGGCCAGCCCACGGTGATTCTCGCCCAGACCAAGAAGGGCTACGGCATGGGCCACTGGGGGCAGGGCAAGATGACGACGCACGGGCAGAAAAAACTTGACGTCGAGGCGCTGCGCGCATTTCGCGAGCGCTTCTCGCTGCCGCTATCCGACGAAGACATCGAGCAGGTGCGCTTTTTCAAGCCGGCGGCAGACTCGCCGGAGATGAAATACCTGCATGCGCGCCGCCAGGCGCTGGGCGGCTACCTGCCCGCGCGCTCGCGGATTGCACCGAAACTGGAGGTGCCGGCGCTCTCGCAGTTCGCCAGGATACTGGAGGGCTCGAACGCCCGCGAGCAGTCCACCACCATGGCGTTCGTGCAGATTCTGGCGCAGTTGCTGAAGGACCCCGTACTAGGGAAGCGCATCGTGCCCATCGTCGCCGACGAGGCGCGCACTTTCGGCATGCAGACGCTGTTCCGCCAGGTCGGCATCTATTCCGCGTTGGGCCAGCTGTATGAGCCCGAGGACCACGACGAACTGCTCTACTACAAGGAGGCGAAGGACGGCCAGATTCTGGAAGAAGGCATCAACGAGGCCGGGGCGCTGTCCTCGTGGATCGCCGCGGCGACCAGCTACAGCACGCACGGCACGCCGATGCTGCCGTTCTATGCCTTCTATTCAATGTTCGGGTTTCAGCGCGTCGGCGACCTGATCTGGGCCGCGGCCGATTCGCGATCTCGGGGTTTTCTGATCGGCGCGACTGCCGGGCGCACTACGCTCGCCGGCGAAGGCCTGCAGCATCAGGACGGCACCAGCCACCTTCTCGCCTCGACGATTCAGAACTGCGTCGCCTACGATCCTTGTTTCGGCTATGAGCTTGCCGTGATCCTGCAGGACGGCATGCGCCGCATGCTCGCCGATCAGGAGGACGTGTTCTACTACGTCACCGTGATGAACGAGAACTACGCGCAGCCGCCCTTGCCGGCCGGCGCGGAGGAGGGAATCAGGCGCGGCATCTACCTGTTGCGGCCCTCAAAGCTGGCCGGCACCAAGGCGGCCGGCGGGAAGAAACTTCCGCGGGTTCGGCTGCTCGGCGCAGGCACCATCCTGCGCGAAGCGCTCGCCGCAGCCGAGATCCTGGAGCAGGAATACGATATCGCCGCGGACGTCTGGAGCGTCACCAGCTTTACCGAACTGCGCCGCGACGGCATCGCATGCGAGCACTGGAACCGCGAGCATCCCGCGGAAGCACGCAAGAGCTGGCTGGAGCAATGCCTGGCCGGCGGTTCCGGTCCGGTGGTCGCGGCCAGCGATTATGTGCGCGCCGTGCCCGATCTGATCCGCGCCTGGGTGCCGGGCAAGTATCTGACCCTGGGCACCGACGGTTTCGGCCGCAGCGACACGCGCGCCGCGCTGCGCGGTTTTTTCGGCGTCGATGCGCAGGGCATTGCGCAGGCGGCTATACGGGCTGTGGCTGGCGCCGGATCATAGCTATCTACGGCGGTTTAAGCGCCATCGCATGGACACTAACGGCATTGCGCGCTACGCGCGCCAACCATGTTTTCTGTGCGGATTAAAAGCGTATCCGCACAGAAAACATGGTTATGGTTAGAAAACAAGGACAGTGCGGGGGTTCTATACAAGATCGCCGATTGCGTACGGATGTGTTTTTCATCCGTGCGCAATCGGCGATCCGCGCGGACGGCTTCTCGTCCGCGCAACATCGCAACGCTGCAACGGCAAGGACTTCGATTTAAGCCGCCACGGGTAGAACTACTCCGGTTTGATGCCGGCGTCTTTCACCCACTTCGCCCACTTGGCGATTTCGACCTGCAGGAAGCCGCCGAAATCTTCCGGCGTGCCGGTGCCCATCACTTCCAGTCCGATATTGTTCAGACGCTCGCGCACCTCGGGACGGGCGAGAACCGTGCGCAGATCGGCGTTGAGCCGGGTGATGATCTCCTTCGGCGTTCCGGCCGGCGCCAGCACGCCGTTCCAGGAGGTGAGGGCGAAGCCGGGCAGGGTTTCGCTCATCGCCGGCAGGCCGGGCAGCAGCGCGGTACGCGTATTGGTGGCGGCAAGCGCGCGTATCCTGCCGCTCTTGATGTGCGGCAGGCCGGTGCCGAAATCGATGAAATAGAACTGGGTCTGTCCGCTGATCAGATCGGTCGCCGCCTGCGGGCTGGACTTGTAGGCCACCGCCACGGCATCGATGCCCGCCATCTGGCGCAGCGTTTCACCGGCGACCTGCGCCGTGCTCGAGGCGTAAGGGAAGGACAGCTTGCCCGGATTGGCCTTGGCATACGCGATCAGTTCCGCCGTGGTCTTGACCGGCACGGTGTTGTTGACCACCAGCACGAAGGGCACTTCGCCTACCAGCAGGATGGGCGAAAAATCCTTGATCGGATCGTAGGGCAGTTTCTTGAACATGGCCGGATTGGCCGAATGGCTGGTGTTGGTGGTCATGAACAGCGTATAGCCGTCGGGCGCGGCCTTGGCCACGAACTCGGCGGCGATTTGGCCGCTCGCGCCCGGCTTGGGGTCGACGATCACCGCTTGGCCGAGGCGCTCCGTCAGCGCCTGCCCGACGACGCGGGCGATGCTGTCCGTGGCGCTGCCCGCGGCGAAAGGCACGACGATCCTGACCGGCTTGTTCGGATATTGCGCCTGCGCGGCGCAGGCGAGCGCGGAAGAAAGCAACAACAAGGCGAGACGCCAAACTGTTTTCATGCGACCTCCTGGACAGTCGAAAAGCGAACATTGCCCAACGTCAATCTGCCTTATCCTTTAATCGTGTTCTGGGGCGATTCAGCGTAGGGCGGGGAGTAGATTACCAGCACCCGTGCCGGCGTGTCGCTGGTCACGGTG
>Ga0334722_10007653_pt1 | contig 10441 bp, 9 predicted proteins | sample C3_bottom_MG_FD_207210 | JGI IMG/M metagenome (GOLD analysis project Ga0334722, IMG submission 207210) | Sediment microbial communities from Yellowstone Lake, YNP, Wyoming, USA - C3_bottom | ecosystem: Environmental > Aquatic > Freshwater > Lake > Sediment | place: USA: Wyoming | collected... | reverse complement strand
TTTGCTTAAGAGAAGTTACAGTAACTTCAAGAACACGGGTCAAAAAGGAGAATTTAGCCTTCATCATGTCAAATTCCGGTCCCGAAGCAATGAATTTTGCCGTTCCTTCGATCAAGAAACCACATCCCGGCCCCATACGCCCGGCCACTTCCTTGCTCCCGACAGTGAGCAGAACCTTGTTGTTCGCAATCACTTTTTTCTCGGTCCTTCTCATCGCATACGCCGGAATTAGCAGTCTTCCGTCGTTTGGCCGTACGAGGTAGGTATTCCAGGTATTGACCACGTGCGCTTCATTGTCAGCGCAAGAAACGATGGAAACGACGCCTTCCTTGCTTATAACCTCTAAAAAATTGTCGGTGAACATACTCATGCTTTCTGCCCTCCCATTTTATTATGGACATCATGTATCCATGATGTATAATATAGAACGAGAGGGAAACAATAGCAACACCTATTTTTATAATTGTGATCTACTATAATTCCATATCTGCGAAAAGAAAGGAGAGAGAAAGATGCAGTACAGTGTCGGTGTTGAATACGCGTTTCATTCGCTCTTTTACCTGGTCGACCTGCCTGAACAGAAGACCATAGGGATCAGGGAAATAGCCCGTCTCCATGGGATCACAGAAACCTATCTCTCGAAGATATTTGCAAAGCTCAGAAAAGCCGGGATTGTCCGTTCCCTTGTCGGTGTTAAGGGGGGCTACGAGCTGGCAAAGAGAGCTGAGGACATCTCCTTCTGGGATATTATCGAGGCGATCGAAGGGGCGTCCCCGTTTTTCCGCTGTGCAGAGATCCGCAGAAAGAACATTTTTGCCACTGATCCCAGAATATATAAGGATAAATGTCCCTGCCTGATAAAGGTGGTTATACACGAGGCAGAGGATCTCATGCGGGACAAACTAAGGAAACGATCACTTCGTTGGTTGTACGGACAAGCACAAAAAGATTTTTCAGTGGAGAAAAAAAAGGCTATAGCTCGTTGGTCAAATAAGGTATAGCCTCCCGCGGTCGCTTTAACGCGAGATCCGAGGAGAGCAAGATCCGGGACAGAAGTGAAGGAATCGCAAAATAGCTTATAGAGAGCGGTTATGACAACCAGCATTTCCACTACGCCGCGCATGCAGCCCGTGACGCGCTAATGCACAAATTAAAATAGATTGTTATAATTATTGCGTTCGTGAATACTCTGTATATGTCGTTGTAGGTAATATCAAGAAGCCAAAACAGTGCTGCTGCGAATAGTTTCAGCGCATCTATCTACTTAATAGGCCTGGTCCTATTGATTAGAAACAGGCCTTTTCCCTTTCATCAAGTAATCGCAAATAACTTGATCGAGCAAGTGCCGTTTACTTGACCGGACAACAATCCTCGTCGACGAACAAGCTATAAAAGGCCTTAGCGCTTCCTTCCCCATGCGCTCGCGCCATCTTGTCGAACTCTTTCTTCTGAACCTTCCGACCCAACGCAACCTCAATGCCAGGCATGGTGAGCTGTCTGAACATCTCATCCATTCGTTCCGCCGGATACGGCATATTGTTCTCAAGCCACCAGATCATCAGGGACAACAACGAGGTAACGATCCAGTGCGTAGTGATCTCGACCGGGACCGGCTGCGTTTTCCTGTGCTTCATGAGCGAACGATGCGGAACGATCAGCATGTCGTACAGGTACCGGTGCAGGTATTTAAGGATCATCTCGCCGCTTTGTTTGCCTGCGATCGCCTTATATAACGTATGGTGCTGGCCGACATGGCGGAAAAGCTCGAGGATCATATTGAACTCAGGGGTATTGCCGCCCTGCTTTGCGGCAAACATCGCCTGCTGCTGCTGTTCGAACAAGGTCTTCAGATGATCGAACCCGGAGAGGCAGAGCGCATCCTTGTCCCGGAAGTGTGCATAAAAGGTCGACCTTCCCACATCTGCGCGATCAAGTATGTCCTGCACGGTCACCGCTTCATATCCTTTTTCCACGATCAAAGCCATGAGCGCGTCATGCATGAGTTTGCGCGTACGGTTGATTCGACGGTCCACCTTTTTTTCCTTCATAAAACCCCTTTTTTTCGGACATCCTGGCTCGATTTGTTCGGTAGTGAACAATCAGCGCCCCATTGGTTGTTGACTTACCGGATACAAACAGCTATACAGATTTCGAACACGATGTTCATTTTCTTATAAGATATCCTTTTTCAAGGAAGGAGTCAAATGAAAAAACGCGTCGAAACATCCAATCGGACCTTCGGACAAAGATTATCTGCTGCCTCGCGGTCGCTGGTTGTCATCTCAGCAATAGTAATCCTGGCGTCAATGACGCATGCTAATGAGTTCGGACATGGTGCATTCATTGTCGGATCTTTCGTCATCGCGATTCTTTGCGTTCTGAACATACTGTACCAACGGACGAAAAATAAAATCTTCCTCGTATCGTATGGCTTGATCAACGCCTTGGTCGTTATCGGATTCGGCTTGATCAATGGCTTCTGGAATCATGCATTCAAAGTATTTCTTTATTATCTGCATAACAATTCATTGCCGCCTTTTCTGGCGCAGCTCTTTATGACACCGCAGATCGGGAGTTTCTTTTACGAAGGTGCGGGAGTGCTGACATTCGTTCTGAGCGTTGTTGCAGTGTATTACGGACACGCGGTTATAAAGGAGGGTCGTACAAATGTCTAAGCTAATTCAGTTGAACAAGGTTTCCAGGTGGTTTGATACGGCTTCAGTCCGTTTCGACGCGCTGAAGAATATCGACATCCATATCGAACAGGGGTCGCATGTGGCTGTCGTCGGGAAGTCGGGGAGCGGCAAATCGACATTGCTCAATATGCTGACGGGCATCGATCATCCGAGCCAGGGCAGGGTCACGATCAACTCCACCGACGTCCATACACTGGACGAAAGCAAGCTGGCGGCATGGCGGGGGAGAACTATCGGGATCGTATTTCAATTCTTTCAACTTATCCCGACGCTGACAGTGGCCGAGAACATCCTACTGGCCATGGACCTGGTAAATACCATCCCTTCCGGGGAGCGCGAAAGCCGCGCAAAAGCCTTGCTTGCACAGGTAGGCATTGCCCAGCATGCGGATAAACTGCCATCAGCCCTGTCGGGCGGAGAGCAGCAGCGGGCGGCCATTGCCCGAGCGCTCGCTAACGACCCTCCGATCCTGGTGGCGGACGAACCAACCGGCAATCTGGACAGCAAGACCACGAAGATCATCCTGGATTTGTTCACCGAACTCGTCGGTACCGGCAAAACCGTGATCGTGGTGACCCATGAAACAGTGTCAAACACGAACTATGACCGGATCATCACGCTAAAGGACGGATCTATCGTCGATGATACAAGCGTCAACAGATGAGAAAGGGGTATTGCCATGAACATGAAAATAAAAAAAGTTATCGGTGATCTGCGGATCAATCCCGGCCGCATCGTGCTGGTCATCACTGCCCTCGTGATCGGCCTCTGGGGCGCCGGATCCATCCTCGTGTCGTACACGATCCTGAGCCGGGACCTGAACGAGAACTTTGTCCGGACCAACCCGCCGCATGCCTCGATCACCTCGGCACATCTCAAACTGCTGGATATGGCAGCATTAAGAAGCCGTCCGGAGATCGAGACGGTGGAATTCAGGGACTTTGCCACGCTCAGGATCGAGACCCATCCTGATGAATGGATCCCGCTCTGGCTGTTCGGCGTGGAGGATTTCAGCAATTTTGAGCTGGCGGGAATATTCGATCAGGATGGCGGAAGAAGGCCGATTTCGCCTCTCGACGGGGCCATGCTGGTCGAACGCGACGGGCTTAAATTCTCCGATCTCAAGGCGGGCATTCCCGCGCATGTCCGTGCGGGCGGCAGGGTTGTTTCCGTCCCTGTTGCAGGCATCAGCTTTGATCCTGCGCAGGCGCCCGGGACCCAGGACCACCTCATCTATGCCTACGTGAATAAGAAAACGTTCTCGGAGATCACCGGTACACCGGCTGATCAGCGGATTATCATCCGCTTTAAGAATGTGCGGTCGAAACAGGACGTCCAGGCAGCCGCAGACGGTCTCGTTCAGCACCTCAAGACCCTGGGGATCACGGTCGAGTCCGTCAAAATACCGAAGTTCATGGAACATCCTCACCAGTGGCAGCTGAATACGCTCCTCTTCATGGAGGGAAGCATCGGCTTCCTCGCGTTCTTCCTCGGAGCCGTGCTCGTCTCGCAATTGATGGCTGCGATCCTGGCCAGGCAGGTCCGCCAGATCGGCATTCTCAAGGCCATCGGCGCGTCTCAAGCCCAGGTCCTGCAGATGTATGTGGCGATGGTGCTGGCCCTGGGGGTTATTTCCGGCAGCATAGCGGTGCCGCTTGCCGTCAGGTCCGGTTATAGCTACGCTTACTTTGTGGCGGATATTCTGAATTTCGATATTTTGACCTCGTCCTTGCCGCATCATGTGTATCTGTACCTTGCCGCCGCAAGCCTGCTCTTGCCGATCCTCCTATCCCTTCCGGCGATCGTAAAAGGAACGAGGATTTCGGTCCGGGCGGCGATGAGCGATTACGGCATTCAGCAGGAAACGGTTGCCGCAAAGACCGGCATCGTGAAGGTCCTGCCACTGTCCAGAAATCTGGTGCTGGCCTTCGAAAACACCCTGCGCCGCAAAAAACGCCTCGCGGTCACTGTGGCAGCCATGGCACTCGGGGTGGCGATATTCAACACCGGGTTCAACGTGCAGCAATCCCTCAAGGAGTTGCTGCTGGACGTGAAGAACAGCATGAAACATGACGTGCAGGTCGTCCTGATCAACCAGATTCCGAAGGAGGAGGTGCTGAGCTATTTCAGCGGCATCGACAATATCAGCAGGATCGAGACCTGGAACGGCGGACGCGGACAGATGCAGAACATGATCGTGTCGACCGACGCAGGGGTCGGGATCATAGCACTTCCGTTCGATAGTGACCTGATCGCCTTCCGTTCGATGAAAGGGCGCTGGCTGGGCGGTCCTGGCGCACCCGAGATAGTGATGAACCAGGACGCTGCGGTGATGTTCGATCATCCGACGATCGGCAGCCTCCATACGCTCAGCGTACGAGGCAAGAAATTGCAGGCAACGCTGGTGGGGATCGTCGATGAGTTCGAGAAACCGAAGATCTACATGGACAAGGAGCTGTATGATTCGTTCTCGAATCCGGACCACCGCGTCAACAGCCTGATGTTCGTCGCAAAGGACCGAAGTTTTGACAAGGTGATGGCGCTGCAACGGGACATCGAAAGGGCTATCGGGCCGTCCGACCTGCAGGTGCTGTATGTCATGATGCAGGCGGAGCGGGTCAAGATCATCTACGATCATCTGAAGATCATCTTCATCACCGTAGTATTTTTTGCACTGCTGGTACTTGTGGTGAGCGCCATCGGTATGGCATCCGCCACGGGCATCAACATCATGGAGCGGACGCGCGAGATAGGCGTGCTGAGGGCGATCGGGGCGACACCTAAAACGATCTTCAGCTTGTTCGTCGCTGAAGGGATGATCATCAGCGCGATCAGCATCGCGCTTGGCCTATTGCTGTCCTGGCCGCTCAGTATTGCGGCGGCAAGCATGTTCGGCACACTGATGCTGGAGGTCGCGCTCCCGTATTCGTTCAGCATGACGGGCCTTGTGATAACGATCATCACGACAACCCTGTTCGGCTGGCTGGCAAGCCGGATACCGGCGCAGCGGGCCGTATCGGTGCCGACACGCGAAGCGCTGGCTTATGAGTAGCATCAAAAGCAGCCCAGTCATCATCAACAATAATGCAGCAACACAAATCAACGGACCGGGCAAAGCCCGCTCAAAGGAGGAACAGTATGAATACGTCAGTAGCCTGCTGTGGCATTACCTGTTGTGGCGGTTCAAAAGCAATGCTGAACAAACAATTGGACGCGAGGGTCTCACAAGCTGATATCGGGGCCGTGTATGACAAGTTATCGAGCGTGTATGACCTATGGAGCCTGTTGACGGAATCACGTGCGCGTGCGCGCGCGATCGAGCTTGCGAACATCAAGGACGGACAAAACATCCTGGAGGTAGCTGTCGGCACCGGGCATGCTTTCCGTGAGATCGTTAAAAGGAATCCCGGGGGCAGGAATACGGGTATCGACCTGTCGGACGGGATGCTGTCAAAGGCGCGCAAACGCCTTTCTCAACTGACTGGGGCAAAGTATACACTTGCGAAAGGAACCGCGTTCGACCTTCCGGCGGCAACGGGGTCCGTAGACCTGCTTATGAACAATTATATGTTCGATCTTATAGCCTATGACGATATGGAAAAAGTGCTCGCTGAATTCAAGCGGGTACTGAAAAAAGGCGGAAAACTGGTGCTGGTCAACATGACCGAGGGCGAAAGCTTCTCGACAAAAGTATACGATCTTGTCTATCAACTGTATCCCAAGGCCATCGGCGGGTGCCGGGGCGTGAAGCTCTCTGATAAGCTGCGGGAACAGGGGTTTACCGTCACAACGCGGGAATATTATCATCAGTTGCTGTTTCCGTCCGAGGTCGTCGTAGCATATACATAGGCAATAACGGAACACAAGTCGCGTTTACCGTCCACCAACTGAACGAGCACCGTTCTCGCGATCACAAAGAATGATCAAAATACATTACTGAATGGACAGGGAGGAACAGATCATGATAGGTAAAAGCATTAAAGACGCGGTAAAAGAGCGGTTCGGAAATACGGCAATGCAAAGCGGTTCCTGCAGTTGCTCGGGAAAAAAGTCCGGAACACAAAGTCCCGAGTTCATCAGGACGGCAAGCAAGGCGGCGGGTTATTCAGAAAGCGAGCTCGAAAGCGTACCTGACGGGGCCAATCTCGGCCTCGGCTGCGGGAATCCTGTAGCCTTTGCGTCGATCAAAGAAGGCGACACGGTCCTGGACCTCGGCTCCGGCGCCGGTGTGGATTGTTTTCTTGCTGCGAACATCGTAGGAGAAAAGGGCAAGGTCATCGGCATCGACATGACGCCCGAAATGGTCGAAAGAGCAAAAGAGAACGCCTGGAACGGAAGTTACCGGAACGTCGACTTCCGCTTGGGAGAGATCGAGCACCTTCCGGTGGACAGCGCATCCGTAAACGTGATCATTTCCAATTGCGTCATCAATCTGTCGATCGACAAGGAGCGTGTGTTCAAGGAAGCGTACCGCGTGTTGAGACCGGGCGGAACGCTGATGGTATCGGACATGGTCCTGCTCGAAGAACTGCCGGACTATGTGCAAAACTCGGTGGAAGCCTACGTTCGCTGCGTGGGAGGCGCCATGCTCAGGGACCAGTACCTCGATGCCATACGCCAGGCCGGCTTCGAACAGATCAAGGTCGTGGGAGAGACCAGCTTTCCAGCGGAGCTGATCATTGAACAGCCCGTGCTGAAGGAGCTGATCGCAACATTGAAGGTGCCGATGAGTGAAGTACAGCGGCTGGGATCTACTGTGGTGAGCCTGAAGGTGTCCGCGAGGAAAGCGCTGGACAACTGATACGCTGACGTCGGACAGGCCGGGTTTCATGAAAGAGCGGATAATTATCCAAAAGTGATATCTCGAAGAGCCACAGCCAAAAGTAGGCGCTTCTAAGCGAGGTTGCAGAGTAATTCAAAATCTTTTTGTGAAAGTTTTTTAACCCCAGGATTGTATGGTCTTTCATGCGCGCTCTGCGCCTCTGGGAGAAAAATAGATGTTGACTTGATGTCTTGTTTCACAAGGAGGTTCCATGAAAGACCGCATCATGCTGGGACTATGGAAGTACATGCTGAACGTACCGCCTTACCTATTGGATATGAGAAAACAGCTTGAAAAGAACAAGCTGCGCTATGAAGCGGCAATGGGCTTCATGACCTCCGACCATCGTCGCGTACATCATTTCGCCGTACGGGAGTTGCCGAAGATCGGCAAGCCGCTGTCGCCTGGCCTCATCGCGACAAACCTGAACATGCCGCGGCAACAGGTCGTGCATATCCTCAATGACCTGGAAGAGCACATGACCTTCCTGTTCAGGAACAAACAGGGAGAGGTGACGTGGGCCTACCCGGTGACGGTCGAGAAGACGCCTCATCATCTGATGTTCAGCACCGGCGAACAGGCCTACGCGGCCTGAGCAGTGGATGCCCTGGCCACGCCCTTCGTGCAAGGGCGCTTGCGGAACGAAAAGCTCACGGTCACAGTACGGACCGAGTGCGCCCACTGCAAAACGCAGATGGAAATGACCATCGATAGTGATCTCAACCTCATGGTCAAGGACAAGGAAAGCAGGCCAATGGTCTTCGTGCCGGATGTGGACCTGCTGAACCTTAAGGACGAGAGCATCATCGACGCGTTCTGAAAAGAGACGGTCTTCTTCCGGTCGGAAGAACACGCGAGGGAGCATAGAAAGAAGTCGCATAGGATACGGGGGGTCTATTTGGAGCTGGAGAAGATGAAGGAGGGAACAAAGATGATCCAGAGCGTGCTGTTCGGGTTCTAGTGAAGGGAAACCGAAAGGAAGAAGGCCGGATAGGAAAACTATCCGGCCTATGTTATGTCATTCGTAATAGTTATCTAAAATGTCAATTTCGAAGTCTGACCCAGGACCGCCTCCAGAAAAAAGACACCCGAGACATTACGTCCCTAAAGTTACAAACAGTTGAAACCGCGTAATCAGCGACCTACCCAAACGGACAGGTCGCTTATTTGTACCCTTGTTTCTTGACTCCCGCACTTTTATGCTATATTCTCGACTCACATCATCGGGGGATTGCCCGGTTTTCCCATCACGCCCCTCCATTCTCCCGCGGAAGTAAAGTCTAATGCTGATCGGTCTTTGTGGTTCGGTATAATAAGTCAACAAGTCAAGTCTGACCCGCAACGGTCCTATTCTTTCATTGAATCTGTAGATTGACGATGGAACGTTTAAGTGGCGCTTGTAGATTATGACCAGACCTTATTTCAATTATAAAGGCGATCAGTTGCGTCAAATGTTCGAAGAGCGTCAAGATAACCTTGACGAACTGAAGAAGCTGCTTGCCGAATTACGGCATCGTTCAACCCCGAAAATGAAGACATTGCGGGTTGAGGTTGAAGATAAGATCGCAAAACAGACGGACAAAACACAAAACGTAATAACGTATTCACAACCAGAACATGACCTTCCGAAGAAGGATTTTGCTGAAAAAGAAACTCGCCAATCTACATCTAAGACACTCAAAAAGAACCGGCCGGCGGATGAACCGCATAGTGAGAAAACTAGAACTGCGGACACCGAGACCTGTCCAACGAGAAGTAAGACAGACAGCCAGGATACAGAGGATGAACCACCGCGCGAACCTCGCATGGGGAAAATGCGAAAACCTGGCAAGCTTCCGGATGTTCCTGTTAAGCGACATTTTGATCTGAAAGATGATGTAAAGCTAGCGGTCGGCATAGGCGCTTCTTTAGTGGAGCGTTACGAAGCAGGAGTCAAAGCACTTGTTGCCGAAATGCGCCACAAAAAGACGGACTATAAGCAAGTCGTGCTGGAGAGTGGTATCCGAATTCAGCTTGATGGCAGAGAGAATGGCTACCAGTTTCCCTATAGTGAAGATGCGGAGTTGTTTGAAGGCGCGGCAGTCATCGCTAAAGTTGGGGGCACACAGTCGGAAGGCCGTATCGTGGCCTTTCTAGGGAATCAGATAGTTATCTCATTGCAGGATGATTTTGGCCCGCGTATTGCCGTGTGCATATTGGGGATCGATAATACGGCTATGTTAGAGGCTCTACGAATTCGCTTAGAAAAGATCAAGAAAGGTGAGGCGTCTAACTTCAATACCAGACTTGCCGAGTCAGTGATCTTTAATAGTGGAGATGAAGTTGCTCCCGTCGTTGTGTCCGCCGAAATAGTTGAAGGTCTCAACGATTGCCAACAGAAAGCTGTCAAGAGGATACTTGCCAATCAAGTATTCTATCTGTGGGGTCCGCCAGGAACCGGCAAAACAAAATCTCTCAGCGCGGTTTGCCGCGCACTCATCGAGAGCGGGAAACGTGTTCTTTTATGTTCCAACACGAACCAGGCAGTAGACCAGGTGCTCTTGCAAATCTGCGTACGATTCGAAAAGCAGCAGCACCCAGCTCTTTCTGAAGGGCAGATCATTCGAGTCGGGCAGATTGTGAATGAAAGACTTAAGAAAGACTGGACTAAGTACATTACCATTGACGAGATCGTCGAGAGAAAGTCACGGAAGATTCTTGATCGTAAGAAGGAACTGGAGGCACAACTCGAACGGATTAACCTTTCTGCATCTCGCGATACAGGGCTGATGAAGGCTTTTACGCTCATTGATAGTCTTGAAGTCGACCGGATACGTATTTCGGCTTCTCTTCAGCAAGCGCAGAATAATCGCAATTCGATTGCAGCACAGAAAAGAAATCTGGAAGAACGGAATGCAACCCTAAAATCTGAAAAAGACAAGGT
>Ga0334722_10007652_pt1 | contig 10442 bp, 9 predicted proteins | sample C3_bottom_MG_FD_207210 | JGI IMG/M metagenome (GOLD analysis project Ga0334722, IMG submission 207210) | Sediment microbial communities from Yellowstone Lake, YNP, Wyoming, USA - C3_bottom | ecosystem: Environmental > Aquatic > Freshwater > Lake > Sediment | place: USA: Wyoming | collected... | reverse complement strand
CGATTGAAAACGAGAAAAATCATAAAGAGCATAGAACCCTCAGTTATAACTGAAAACCTTGCCCTTCACGGCGAAGATGGCGAGGAGAGTTAGAAAAGCTTTTTTGCTTCTGCTTGGTTAGAAATCTTAGAGGATGTTCCTCTCTGTAGAAGGAAGTTCAGGCATAAGCATAGCCCGTAGGGTAATGAGCTCCGCGGGATGTGGAGCAGTAAGCCCCCGAACCAGCAAATGAAGGCTAAAGGCGAAAAGCCACAGCTGAACGGTGGAAGCCTCGTCCTTCAGGACGGGGTAGCTCACATACGAAGTTGCGTCAAATTGTATAGGCTATTGAACGTGTAATCCCTCTAAACTCTTTGATTCAATGTAGCAATTTATATCATTCAGTAGCATTTCGAAGTATATAATAGTCATGAATAGTATGGTCAAGACCCCTTTAACAGCATCGTTTTTTACTTTATTTTCCCTAAATGTAGTTTCGAATTTCTTCTTGAGCTCTAGCAACTCGTCCTTGGCAGTTTGAGCCCTCCTACTGCTTTCATTTGTTAGTGCCCCGATGGTTTCCCAAATGACGTTCATTAAATCCCCAACTACATCTTTAACGATTCCAGCATCATCCTTGCTTACTACGCCCTCCGGACCGTATACCTTAAATATCTCAAGGAAAGAGCTGTGCGTACTGTTAATCGCTAGGCAAATCCCATACGATGCTGAAGTGAAAGAGCAGACTCTCCTTTCTTCAACTAGATCTCCCCTGTTTCTTTCAATTATCATGCTTATATGTTTCTTGTTAAGCTTCCTTTGTTCGAACAACCTCTGAATTTTCTCTAGCTCGACCACACAGTTTGGGTTAAGCGATTCAATTGAATTAGTGATTATCGAAAGGGATTTCTCAAACAATGACATCGACTCCCTTATCATTGCCCCTATATCGCTAAAGCTCAATTTGTTCACGAGATCAACCTCAAAGGTAAACGGGTCGGAGAGCTTGCCTTCATAATCTCTATCTTCAAGAACTACGGAATTTATGAGCTCTTCCTCTTCCTTTAATATTGGAGAATCTAACTTTAGCCTAATCTTTGAGAAGCCCATTTGCATGGCACATCTGAGAAGCCGCATTACCTCCTCGAGCCTCTCCCTGCTCCCTCTCAGCGTTACAGCTACCTCTTCATCCCCTTTGAACGGTATTATTCTCAGCTCATTTTCTCTTTCCACTAGATACACCGAGTCCCCTGGCTTTATACCAAGCCTGTTCACCCATGTTTTCGGTAAAGTCACTATGAGCGACGTGGTTCCCAATTTCTGAATTTTTCTTATTTCCATGCCAAGCACCTACTGACTTGCCTTCTTTTGCGCACTCAAAGGTATAACTCTTAATTCTCCATCTCTCTCGACCAAATATACCGTATCTCCTGGTGTCAGACCGTTTTTCGCTGCCCAATCCGAAGGGATGTTAAGCGTCAAACTTCTCCCAGCTGGGACAAGCTTTTTGAACCGTATTTTCGACAACGGGCGCACCTCTCCAAAAACTTTAAGTAAAAGCCGTATATTTATATTATTTTTTAATTTTAAACTACTATGCTCTGTCCAAACAGCGAGATTTCGAACAAAAACTTCAACCTTGAAGGGAAAAGTTCTCTGACGACTTTTATTCGATGTATTTGACAGATTTAATATTGAACAGACGGAAAAATTTCTCTTTAAAGCAGAAAAAAGCTCAAGTGGATTCAGGTGCTGTTTCTCCAACAGGCAATTTAGCACCGCAGTAAGGGCAGAATTTAGACCCGGGGATTATCTTATTCCCACAGTAAGGGCAGTAACTAAGTATATTCGTATTCGGCTTTGACTCAATGCTCGATGAAGGCCTTCTAATCTGTTCACGATTTTTGCTGAATTTTTCTTCGTATTCTCTCTTCAAATCGTCCTTTACCAAATGCATGTATATCTGAGTGACTTTAATATCTGAGTGACCTAATATCCTTTGGAGCGCGGGGAGGCTTACCCCCCTTCTTATGGCAACAGTCGCGAATGTATGCCTCAGAACATGAGGCCTCACTTTGCTTTCATCTAGACCCGCACGTCTGGCCAGGCTCTTCAGCCTCTTGTATAAACCGTTGTAGGATAAGTCCACTAATCTATCTTCACCATTAGCTTTCATTTCTTCTATTCTCCTTTTAACAGCCTCGCTTGAAATTTCTCCTAGGAATACCACTCTCTCTTTTCCATATTTAGCATTCTTCACAGTAACCTCTTTGCCTTCAACGTTAACATCGTTTTTAGTGATCGAGAGGAGTTCATTCGCCCTTAGCCCAGTCTCAAATAAAAGCGAGACTATCAAGACGTCCTTCAAGTCTCTAGATGCTGAAATGAGCCTTTCTACTTCATCCTCTGTCAATGCCGAAATTTCGGATGAGCTTGGCTTCTTCACGACAGGAACAAACTCCTTTGGCAATCCTAACCAGTTCAGCCATCTTCTCACGAACATAGTATAGTAATGCATCGTAACCTGTGTCCTCCTCTTTTCGACGACGCTTTTCCCCCCTTTTTTAAGCCTAGAATTTACCCAATTTACAACGGTTCCAGGATTAATGTCGGAAAGCTTCTTCACTGAGGAAAATTCAAGAAAGTCCTCTATAGCTGACTTATAGCTAAGTACCGTCTTCTCACTAGCGCCTGACGCCCTGAGCAAATTGAGGAAATAATCTAACGAGTAAGTAAGGTCACTATTTTTTAAATGCTCAGGGGGAGCGCTAAACAAATCCATTCTCCTCTGATAAAAAATGAGTCATAGGTGGGTTTTAAAGGGGGAGAGCAAAAGCTCTAACTATTAGAAAGCTACGAAAAATCTTTTTAAGGGAGATAAAACCCATCTAATCAGTGGGGTTGAGGAGGCTGGGGAGATCCCCCGCGACCGGGGTTCGAATCCCCGCCCGGCTACCATTTGAATTACGTCTCCCCAGCCCTTGCTTCTTTCTCATTATAATTCGCATTAAATAGCCTGTATAGTTTCTTAGCTCTAATTTCGCCTATCCCTTCGACCGACATCAGTTGTTCAAGAGTTAGGGAAACTACCTTGCTTAGGCTTCCATATCTTTCGAGCAACTTTTTCGCTGTTTCATAACCTGTTATTACGGCTAAAGCGTTGAGGATCTTCTCCCTATCCGACGCTGTTTTTCTCCTAACATAAGGCAGGAACTTTCCCTCCCCCCTTTCTCTCTTAATTGATTTCACCTTCGCTGCTATCCATGAGGCGGTGAGCTCGAGGGAGCTCGTATATATCACTGGCACTTTTAACTCTATAGCAACTTCATCTATGGCTCGAACTAAAGCAAGGGGCGATATTTCTCTAGATTTCGTCGTTTCCCATAGATCTCCTTCGATAACGATAACAGGACTCAGTCCTGATTCTCTCGCTAATTCTGAAAGGGATTGAGCCTGCCTCCAAATTCGAGAGTCCAATATGCTGTTTATAAAGTCCTCCTCTTTTTTCCTCTCGATTAAGATACCAGTACCCTCATTCCCGTAAGGGATGAAATAGTCTCCTACTTCAAGCTTCGCCACAGCCACTTTTATGCCTAGCCTTTTTAGCTCCTCCATTAATTTCTCGGCCTTTGAAGCTTCATTCGAATCAACTATAACGTCAACCGGAAAAAGGAGGGAGTTTCCAAAGAGCTTTGCCATTTTCCTCACGCTTAATAAATTGGTTTTAAAAATTTATAACTGAAAACCTCGCCCTTCACTGTGAAGATGGCGAGGAAGGCGAGAAAAGCTTTTTTGCCTCACAGGTATCTAAATGCAAGCATAAACATACTCCCTAGGGTAATGAGATCTGCGGGATGGGGAGAGGTGAGCCCCCCCGAACCACCAGATGAGGCTAAAGGCGAAAAGCCCCAGCTAAACGCTGGAAGCTTTGCCTTCAGGGCGAGGTAGCTCACTTCTTATTAAAGTTAGCGATTCCTATTTCTCCACCAGAAAGAGCAGCGATATCAAGTAAACTCTCGAGAACGTCTATCGAATAAGCGACGATCCTCCTGCAGCTCTCTATAACGTAGCTATAGTATATAGTAGGGCGATCTATGCTCTTCCTGAGCTCTCCTTCTTTCTTTATGAGGAAGAAGGCTTTCTCCGTGGCAAGTACCAACTTAGAATAGCTGAAACTCTCCAAGAGCTCCTCGATTATGTCGAGTAGCTCCTTTTCTTGCTTCAAATATGATTGGAGCATAGAGAGCTGTGACTCGCCTACTTCGCTGCTTTTCAAAGATTCCATTAGGTTCCTAGCTATAAGAGATATGTGATCTCCGACCCTTTCAAGGGATTTGGTGATGAGGGCATAATGTGGGAGCATATTTGGAGGTACGCTCTCACGGGCTTCTAAGGTTGAAGCCGAAGCGGTTATGTATCTGAGAGAATATAAGTAGAGTCTATCCAAGAGGTCATCTCTCTTATATATGTCGCCCATAATTCCTATATCCTTAGATTGAATCGCCTTGACTGTATCTTCAACCATAGATGAAATCGTCTTTATCATCTTCTGCTGCGCAGATTTAAGGTCATAGAACCTGTTATCTAGAATTACTCCTAGGATCACCTCATCAGATGTTTCTTCGATAACTTCTAGCCCAAGGACTTTCCCCTTAAGGAAATTGAGCACTGAGAGTACCCTTTCCTTACACTCAATGTCCTTGAATGACAGCTTGATTTCCCTAGATCCCGTGAGGTAATACGCTAGGATAGCCCTTGCTATGACGTCATCGCTTTCGATGCAAGATATGAAAAGCTTAGCAACAGGTGGCTCTGTCCTTTTGCCGACAAGGGGGGATATTCTGAGGGAGCCGTCAGCGAGCTTCTCAACTGTTACCTCGTTACCCTCCTTTATACCCATTTCATCGGCCCATTGCTTGGGGATACTAACTATATATGTCGAGCCTCCTACTACCTGTACTTTCCTCCTATACAAACCAGCTCACATGCTATATATAAATTTCAAAGAACTATATATGTCTTTAACACATATCAGGCCCTAAATAGCTTGTTCGAACTTTCGATCAAGCTTTTTAGACCTGCGAGGCCCTTGGAGTATATAAGAGAGTGAACTCCAACGGCGCTCGCCCCAGAAGATATATAATCTTGCACGTCCTGCAGGCTCATTATTCCTCCTGTTCCTATTATGTTCCTCGCTCCGCCATCGCTTAGCATCTTAACCCTTGCCATAGAAACTGGCTTCACGCATTCTCCGCTCATCCCTCCGAATCCCCTTTCGGTTTTGAAGTACTTTTCTCCATCTACTAAAACGAAAGCAGGAATGATCGCATTCATTATGTGAGCGATCGAGGCCCCCCTCTCAACAAACTGGTTCCAAGCCCTAACAACGTTCGAAATCGTTGATGGGAATTTCACTGAAATAGGAATTGAGGAAGATGAGCTAGCTACCTTGATATGCTCGGATATTAGTTTAACCAGGTTGACTGGATCAAGGAGATCTCCTGGGTCTTTTCCTGAGCACCCCATAACGAGTGGCGTAGGGTTGTACTCAACGATGTCGCATCCTGCTTCTTCGAATATTTTTACAGCCTTTTCAGATAGTTCAGGCTCTCTCTCTACATAGCTACAGATTACCTTAACTTTTTTAGAGTGAGCATATGCTACGGTCTTTTTAATGAAGCCCTCCTTATCAAAATAGCTATGGCGTATACCATATGAATTCACATAGCAATCGCTTCCCTTCAATTTATAAAGCCAAGGCTTAGGATGAGAAGAAAGAGAATTTGAAGAGTAAGTTCCAAGTGTTACCGCTCCTATTCCAAAATCAATCGCTTTGAGTATTAGCGCATCATTCAGCATTCCTCCGCAAAGCACGATTGGATTCGAGAGTTCGATTTCTTCCAACTTCCAGCTCAAGTCGATCCCCTTTGTGACTGAAAATTTCTCGTTTTAGAGCAGAATAGGAAGATAGACTTTTTAACCTTGCGAGAGTTCGATGGGCAAAGGTCCCTTTTTCTGATAAAGGATAGTTCACGATGAAATGCCCTCCCGAAATAAATTAGTTGATGAAGTAATTGTGCCTCCAAAAAGGTATTAGCTTGTAGGAAACTCCACCTCGTATATAGGACACATCATTTCGATACCTCGAAAAACCTTGATGCATTCCTCTCCTATCGAGACTTTCCCTTCAATTTCTCCCCATGCTCCCACGAGCTGACCTTTATTAAACAAAAGCCTAAGCTTCTTTCCAGCAGAGCGACAGTTCAACAGCAAGAACTTTGTATGCTCCTTGCTCATTTCTGCTACTTTTTTCAAGAGTTCTTCATCGATTGCTGAAGATTCCAGACCCACTGAGACAGACGATTTAAGCAATTCTGAGATGAATACCGGGTCACCTAGTTTTTCAGAAATTGATTTGTCCACAAAAACAAGCTTTGCTTCCTCCTTCTTTTCAACTTTCTCGGGTTTCTGCTCTGCTTCAACTTTAATGGTTTTTTCAACCGTCACAGGAGGAGCAACAGCCTTTGCTTCGGCCTTAGTTGCTTCCACTTTGATTTTTCCCCTTATTTTTTGAATTATAGAGGGGAGGTTTTTCTCTACGTTAGATGCTAAACCATTCAGAAAAAGGATGGCGTTTTTTTCTTGTTCGTCCTCATGTGGAGAAGTATACAGCATCTCAATTCTCAGGTCTGTTGCGTTAGTCCCTAGAGGAACGATTTCGAAAGTTAAGACGAAATCTACTTTTGCCTTGTACCTTATTATTCCCACTCCAACTGAAGTCTCGCCGGCAGCAGATAAAATTACTGAATATACTCTATTACCGAGGTCTTTTTCTTCTACCCTCCCAGAAAAAAACCCGTCGACATCAAATCCCTTCATCTTAAATTGGAATGTTTCCTTCTCCTTTTTCCCTAGACTTACTTTTGTCGGCATTAGCTGAAGAATGACCTCGGGGTCTCTAAGCGCGTTGAATACTTCTTCAGATGGATTTTCAAGCTTAACTGAAACCGCAATCTTTTTTGTCAAAGCAAACCAGCCTTTATTAAATAGTCTCATTTAATTTTTATATTAAGTTTTCCATATTTGAACTACCCGGTTCTTACGAACGGGGACCTCCTTACCTCGCGATGAGTATTTCCTGCTTCTTCCAGGGAACTTACTATACACGCCTTCAGAGGTTTTTCATTATCTGAAGAGCTTTGGAGTAGACTAATTCCTTTCCCTCAACTTTCAAGTCCTTCAATAATTTTTGATACCTACAAAAGCATTTCTATAAGGGGCTATCCATCATTTCCATTAGAAGGGGGACTTCCGCTCCCCCTAACCCTAAATAAAGTTAATTTTGTAAAAAATTGCTACTACTTAGCTACTAAAAGGAAAAATTTAAATAGAGAAACGATCCAAGGGTTTGTCCCATGGTGATACGATGAGCCAATGGGATTGCATTTAGGAGCAGACCCCACCAGATGCTCTGGTTGCAGGTATTGTGAGCTCTGGTGCTCCTATAAACATGAAGGGGTTTTCTCACCCTACTTCTCTAGAATAAAAGTAGTAAAGGATGATTTGGAGAAGATCGATTTCCCTCTAACTTGTCAAGACTGCGAAGATGCTCCCTGTGCTAAAGTATGTCCAACAGGAGCCATCCAAAGAGACGAATCAACGGGCGTGCTGAAGGTTATAGAGGATCTATGCATAGGTTGCGGCAACTGTGTAAGCGCCTGCCCCTACGGATATTTGTCACTTAACCCAAGATCATTGAAACCGCTACTGTGTGACTTGTGCGGTGGAGTACCAGAATGCGTGAAAAGATGCCCAACTAATGCCTTATTTCTAACAAAAGAAAGGCTTCCTACTGAATATGAGATGAAAGATCGCTTTGGAAAGGCTCACGCTATAGCTATGCTATTTGGTGGAAAATACAAAAGGGTAAAGGTGGTGTGAATGGGGAAGCTTTACGGATATGCTGGAAAGATATTGAGAATTAACCTGACGAGGATGGAGTGGAAGTACGAAGAGTTAGATAAGAAGCTGGTCAAGGGATATGTAGGCGGCAGAGGCTTCAACGCTAGAAGGCTATACGATGAAGTCTTTCCAGGCATAGATCCTTTATCTCCTGACAACAAGCTTATGATATCAACTGGACCTATCGCTGGAACAGGATTCCCTTTGGGCACGAGGGTAAACGTTAGCGCCAAATCTCCTCTAACGGGAATATTAGGCGATTCTAACGCAGGAGGTCACTTTGGTTCCGAAATGAAGTATGCTGGCATTGACCAAATAATTCTCGAAGGAAAAAGCGAAAAGCCCATATATATTTACATAACGAACCGATCTGTAGAATTCAGAGATGCCACGCATTTTTGGGGAGAAACGATCTCTGAAGCGCACAGAGGGATCCTCGGGGAAATAGGAGATCACAGAACTCAAATTGCTCTCGTAGGCCCAGCATCTGAAAATGGGGTCCTCTTCGGCGGAGTATTTTTCAATGCTGTTAGACCGGCAGCCAGGACCGGCATGGGCACAGTGATGGCCAGCAAACATGTAAAGGCAATAGCGGTCAGAGGAGACGGTTATGTAGAAGTAGCGAGACCAAGCAATTTTGAGAGGCTCGTAGAAGAAATCGAGGAAAAAGTTTACTCACATGAGCAATATTGGCCAAGAAGAATCATGGGGACTACCAGAATATTACTTGCAGGCAATAAGATAGGGATGCTGCCCGCTTTCCATTTCACTAGGGGAGAAGTTGATTTTGCGTTTCAAGTTAGCGGTGAGATACTAGCGCTTAAGAACAATTTAAAAGTAAGAGGCTGCTTTTCATGCGTTGTGCCATGCAGCAGGGTTTTTGCCTATACTAAAAGCAACGATGCGTATTCAATAAGCGAGGGGTTAGAGTATGAGGCGCTCGCTGGAATGACCGTTAGGATTGGAAATAAAGAATTATACAAGGGGCTTGAGGCAGTAGAGCTATTGAATGACCTTGGAATGGACGCTATATCAACCAGCGAAGTGATTTCGTGGGCAATGGAACTTTATAATAGAAGAATGATTGGAGAAGCGGAAACTGGAGGCCTTAGGTTAAATTGGGGTGATATGGACTCAGTAATCGAACTGATTAAGCAAATAGCTTATAGAAAAGGCTTCGGGGAAATTCTCTCTGAAGGGGTAGCTAAGGCTGCAGAAAAGCTTGGTAAAGGTAGGGATCTCGCCTTCCATGTAAAAGGATTAGAGATGATACAAGCAGACCCCAGAGCTCTAAAGGGGTACGGACTCGGCTTCGCTGTTGCTAGTAGGGGTGCTGACCATTTGAGGTCTGAGCCTTTCATTGAGCTAAGCGATAACCCTGAGATAGGAAGGAAAATGTTCGGTGAGCCCGAAGCTACATTGAGGCTGGGCACAAAGGGAAAGGGTCTTCTTGTGTCCTATTACGAAAACATATGCGCTCTCGTTGATTCTTTAGAAGTGTGCAAGAACTTGGCTGAGAACATGGACATTCTAGGATATAGTGATATTTCTAGGCTTTTAGAGAGCGTGACAGGGATGGAATTTAGCCCCGACGATGTGAAGGCCATCGGCGAGAGGATAGTCAACTTGGAAAGAGCCTATATCGTAAAGGAAGGTATAAGGAGGAAAGATGACACACTTCCGAAGAGATTCCTAAAAGAGCCGATGAGCGTAGGAGCTTCGAAGGGACATATAATAGAACTGGAAAAAATGTTAGACGAGTATTACACGGTGCGAGGATGGGATCCAAAAACGGGCATTCCTAGAGAGAGCACATTGAAGAGGCTCGGTCTAGATGAAGTAATCGAAGATTTAAAAAAGAAAAATATAGAATTCTCTTTTTGAACTTTATTACATAAATAATTGTAAAGGTGATATAATTGGAGCAAAGACTAGATTCGCTTAGGAAAAGCTTAGAGAAAAGAGAAGTAGGGCTCTTGAGGGCACTTTCGCAGGGACAGATGGTTATGATGTCAATCGGCTCCGCTATAGGCACTGGCCTTTTTCTCGGGAGCGGATATGCCATAAGTCTCGCAGGTCCGGGCGTTGCACTTTCATTCGTGCTAGGTGCCTTCATTTCATATACCGTTGGGTCCGCCCTTTCAGAATTGACGAGGGTTATCCCGACCACAGGAGCCTTTGGTAATCATGCAGAGGTCTTCATTGGGCGATACTTGGGCTTCCTAGTAAGATATATGTACTGGTTCTCTGAGGTCTTCGCAATAGGCGCTAACATCGCGGCATCATCTATTTACATGTCCTACTGGTTCCCTGGAGTTAGCCCAATATTGTGGATGATTGCTTTCGGCCTCTCGCTTTTTGTTTTGAACTCATTAACGGTTAGGACGCTTGGGACGGCTGAGTTTTTGCTTTCCATGATAAAGAGCGCTATGATAGTGCTTTTCATAGTAGCAGGGTCCTATATAATCCTTCGGCCAGAGCACTTTGGAACATCTTCCGCC
>Ga0334722_10007651_pt1 | contig 10443 bp, 6 predicted proteins | sample C3_bottom_MG_FD_207210 | JGI IMG/M metagenome (GOLD analysis project Ga0334722, IMG submission 207210) | Sediment microbial communities from Yellowstone Lake, YNP, Wyoming, USA - C3_bottom | ecosystem: Environmental > Aquatic > Freshwater > Lake > Sediment | place: USA: Wyoming | collected... | reverse complement strand
GCCACCATCATACGGATTCAGGAGAAATACGGGGTGCAGGTCTATCTGGAGCCGGGCGAGGCCATTGGTCTCAATATCGGGGTGCTGGTGACCCAGGTGATGGATATCGTGGAAAACGAGATGAGCACCGCCATTCTCGACACCTCGGCCACGGCCCACATGCCCGATGTGTTGGAGATGCCCTACCGGCCGGTGCTTTTCGGCGCGGGGGAGCCCGGCGAGTTTGCCCACACCTACCGATTGGGCGGGCTCTTCTGTCTGGCTGGGGATGTGATCGGCGACTATTCCTTCCCCGAACCCCTTGCCATCGGCCAGCGGCTGGTGTTCGGCGACATGGCCCATTACACCATGGTCAAAACCACCACCTTCAACGGGGTGCGGCTGCCCAGCATCGTGGTCTGCGATTCGCGCACCGGCGAGAGCAAGGTGGTGCGATCATTTGGCTACGAGGATTATAAATCCCGGCTTTCCTGAACTGGTCCTTCTTCCTGGCCTTGCGCTGCTGGGGTGATATGGAATAGCCGGTAGCCATCCCCTCCCAGAATCAATCTGTTCAATCCCTGTCCAACTTCGGCGTCGCCGGAAAGCAGTTCCCTCACTACCGCCCCGTCGCTAAGAAGCCAGTTCGCCCGCACGCTCACCAGGGCCGGTTCCGTGTGCTCATTCATCAGGCCTAGAAGCCAGCCGTCCGTGGTCCGGCGCAGGTCGGCGAGAACATAGGCGCTTCCAGGCCCCGTGAGTTCGATCCGGGGCTGCATCCCGAAGAAATTCTTGTAGATCGCGGTCAGCCAGGCGGTGCGGGTATCCCAGGCAAAGGTGGGCGCGTCGCCTGGGTTGTTCAGTAAAATGTCCGGGGCAATGAAATCGCCCAGGCCAAAGGTGTTGAGCGCGGTGCGCGCCAAGGGATGTTCCTTGGTAACCAGGGCCGCGCCCAGGCGAAGGGTGGATTCGTTTTCGCTCCAGACCTGGGCCGTGCCCCCTGAAGCCGGGCGGACCCCCTGCCAGTATTTCCAGACCCTGATTGTCTTGGATGGGGCCTGGCCGAGGATGCCGTCTGGCATAGGGTTGAGAAGCAAGGGCGTATATCCGGCGCTCCAGTCCGCCCCAGGCCGTATCCCGGAATCCCAGGCGGGCCTGGCCTGGCTTACGTCCACGCCGAAGACCTTGGCCATGGCCGAGGCCCAGCCTGGGTTGTCCCGGTGGTTGGCGTCGAACTGGCCGGGCAGGTCGAGGTTGGCGTGGATATGCATAGGGTGGTCGAGCACCTTGGGCAGGGCGGCAAGGTCATCCGGCCGCATCTGGAAATTTCTCGGCAGGAGCAGGCTCTTGGCCTCCAACTCTCTTGTATCAAGATCGGCAAGGGGGCGGCTGACGAGTTTCGGTCGGAACCCCAGGCGGCGCAGTCCTCCCCAGAGAGAGGCGGTCTCTTCGTTGGCTCGGTTCCAGCCCAGGTCGATGTCCTTGGGCCAGTAAACGAGGATGTCCGGCGCCAGGGGTTGCGACCCGGCAAGGAGGCTGGCCAGGGGCTGTTCTTCCATTTGCTGGAACATCGCGCTTACCGCCTCGTACACCTTGGGCTTGGGCCGCCGTTCCTGATCCACCACCCCGAAGCCTGCCTCCCGTGGGTAAGGGGTGGCGAGAAAGCCGTTGCGGTCGCTCCAGTGGAAGAGATGCACGCCCATGGCCCCGGAGAGCAGGGCCTCCCAAGTGGAGCTGACAATAGCCTCGGTCTGACGTTCAGCCGCGCCGGGAAATAAGGTCTCCGTGGAGCTGTGGCCGGTTTCCGTGATCAGCACCGGGATGTCGAGCAGGTCGCGGAACTTGGCGATGCCAAAATCCAGGGAGCGCAGCTCGTGGCCGGCCAGCGCCCAGGAGTAGAGGTTGAGGGAGATGAAATCCAGGGGCGCGCCCGCAGCCCGGCAGCGTTCGGTGATGGTCAGCGGATCTTCGGCGGTGTAGTTGGGGTCCAGGCCGTTGAAGATGCCGGCCACGATGGAGTAGGAGATCAACTGGTCGGGCGCGGCGGTTTTCGCCGCCTTGGCGCCTGCGGCCAGAAAGTCGGCGATGGTGCGTTTGCGCCACTGGATGAGGTCGTGGTAGCCGGAGTTGCGGATGGCCTCATGGTCGGCCCGGTCTTCCGGGTAGGCGGGAGCCATGGGCACCTCGGCAAAGTTTTGAAAGTCGGTGCCCCAGGCACCGTTCAGCCCCTCGATGTTTCCTCCGTAGGTTTGGGACAGAAAGGCGTGGTAGGAGGGGAGGCTGGCCTGTTCGTCGTAGCCGACCTGGCTTTTAATCGGAGCATTTTCCCAGAGATCGTAGAAAGCGAATTCGTTGCCGAGAATCCAGCCGCCAATGGCCGGGCTTGCCTTGTAGCGGTCGCAGACTGCGGCGATGAACCGGGCAAAGGCCTCCTTGGCCTGAGGGTGGCTGTAGTTAAGCAAGGGGCTGGGGCCGTTGGCGGTGCGGGCCATGGCCTGAGGGTAATGGGCGGCAAACCAGGAGGGCGGGTACTGGTAGCCGATGAGAACGAAGAGCTTGAGGCCGAGCTGTTCGGCCTTCTTGACCAGGTGGTCGGCCTGGTCCCAGCGAAAGGCCCCCTCCTGTGGCTCCACGCTTTCCCAGACCAGCTCCACCCGCAGGGAGTTGGCATGGGCCTGTTGCATGGCCTCCAGGTCGTAATCCACCTCCGCCAGGGTTTGGGTGGCGAAAACCGGCGGGTTCCAGACCTGATAGGCAAAGCCGTGGGGGATGAAGGTCTCCTGGCGTTGGGTATCCCAGAAATAGCCTTGGCGGATGGTTAGGCCAGCGGTGGCTGTGAGCGGCGCAAGGCAGCAGATGAGCACTGCGGCTGCCATGAAAAAGGCGTGAAGCCTTTTGGGTGTGCGGGAAAAAGGTGTCTGCGTTAACAGCATGGAGAAGATGCCCCCTGGATAGAGATGGATGTGGATTGATGCTGGGGCATTGTATCATTAGCGGGCTGGGATTGTCCTGGGTAAAAAGGTTTGTTCGGGAATTGTGGGGTATGCTGTATGAAGTTAGTTTGTTCATTTTCTTTGCTTGCCCAAAGAAAGCGAACCAAAAGAAAAGGCCCCCGGTGTCCCTTGTCCCGCCGTTGGCGGGATGCCCTGCGCTCCTCGAGGCTGCCGGGGCTTTGCAAACTCGCTGCGCTCAAACAGTGCAAATCCCCTTTTCGGCAGCCTCTCCGGTGCTCGGCTGCGTGCCAATGGGGAATTCTTTCCTCCCCCCCCATTTGTCCTGTCGCGCCTCGCAGACGGGGGCGGAAAAGACGCGGAAACTGTCTGAGGGCAAAGCCCGAGTTTTTCCGCGTCCCGCCCTCGTCGAGAAGTAAGGGAAGCCCGCAGGGCCAGGACTGGCTGGGGTGCCTTTTTCTTGTTTCTTCTTTTGGGCACGCAAAAGAAGAAAGAGAGGATAGAAGAAAGGTCTTTGCCGCTTTCATCAAAATTCCCGGATGAACCATAAAAAAAGGCCGGAGCCCTGTGGGCGTCCGGCCTTTTTACATTTAAGGGTGAAAGGTTGCAGCTTAGCGATCCGCCATCCCGTACCCGGATTCGCCATGGAGGGACATGTCCAGCCCCTCAATCTCACTCTGTTGGTCGATTCTGAAGCCCACGGTTTTTTCCACCACCACACAGATCAGGAAGGTGGCGGAAGCGGCCAGGGCAATGGTTGCCCCCATGCCGAGAAGTTGCACCTGCAGCTGGTCCAAGGCGGTCCAGGTCCGTCCAGCCGTGGCGGAGGCCTTTGCCAGCCACGAGTCGCGGATAAAAAAGGAGAGCAGCAGGACGCCCAGGCCGCTACCCACCCCGTGGATGCCGAAGCAGTCCAGTGAGTCATCGTAGCCGAGCCGTATCTTCATAATCAGGGCGAAGTAGCAGAGCAGTGAAGAGGCCGCGCCGAGGGTGAGAGCTCCTATGGGTTGCACCACTCCGGCGGCTGGGGTGATCACCACCAGGCCGGCCAGGATGCCGGAAACAAAGCCAAGGGAGGTGGCCTTTTTGAAGGCGATGGCTTCGATGATCAGCCAGGTCAGAGCCCCGCTTGCCGCAGAGATCTGGGTCATCGTGAGCGCCCTGGCGGTTTCCAGGCCGCTCTGCATGGTGGAGCCAGCATTGAATCCGTACCAGCCGACCCAGAGAAGGCCAGCGCCCATCATGGTCATGACCAGATTGTTCGGGTGCATGGCGTTTTTTGGATACCCGTGCCGTGGGCCGAGGAACAGGGCGGCCACCAAGGCGCTGACTCCAGCGGAGACATGAATAACCAGGCCACCGGCCAGGTCGATGACCCCGCCCGCGCCAGCATTGAACAGCCAGCCATCCGGGGCCCAGATCCAGTGGCACAGCGGGCTATAGACAAACAGAAACCAGAGGACGATGAAGAGGATGTAGCCCCGGAAATAGACTCGTTCGGCGATGGCGCCGCTGATCAAGGCCGGGGTGATGATGGCGAACTTGCCCTGGAACATGGCCAGGACATACTCGGGCACCCCGTTGGTGATCGATTCGTCGATTCCGCCCAGCAGAAAGTAATCCGGGTTCCAGCCGATGACCCCACCCAGGATGCTTTTGCCGAAGGTAAGGCTGTAGCCGCAGACCACCCAGAGCACGCCGATCACCGCCATGGAGACAAAGCTGTGCATCATGGTGCCCAGAACGTTTTTGCTGCGGACCAGACCGCCGTAAAACATGGCCAGGCCGGGGACCATCAGCAGGACCAGGGCCGTGGATACCAACATCCAGGCCGTGGTGCCACTGTCCACACATTGGCTGTCGGCAGCCAGGGCAAGACCGGGAATAATTATGAGGCTAAGGCTTGCGCAGGGCATGGCGAGAAAACGGCGTCGCATGGTATCTCCTTGGAGTTCCTGGTTCTGGGGGGGGCGGTGGTTGGTCCCCAGGAAGGTTTGCGAGAATCGTGCCATGATCGTTGTGATCTTTCCTTCTCATTGAATAAGCGTCATTTTGTGCTGTCATGTTGTCTGGCTGTCCAGGTTGTATCCACGGACAAATATGTAAAATTCATTTTTATATCTCACATGTTTGTAGTGTTTTTTTGTCGCTGTCTGGGCCGGATGCGAGAGCGCGGTTCCGGTGGGAATAGTCTCTCCAGGTGTTGGTATTTTTTCGGTATTGACTTGTTGGGTAAAATAATGCGATATCCATGCAGTGGGTAATATGTGTCAGTTGAGGGGGAGTTCGGAGGGAGGGGGACGACCCATTTACGGGGAAAAGGAGAGGGGAAATGCGCAGGTTCGTGGTAAAATTTAAGGTCGGGGGGCCAGAGCCCTGGCGTACTGCCGCAATCGAAAAGACAACGGTTGATGCCCAGAATGTGGCCATGGCCATGTATGAGTTTCATCGGCAACACGCGCAGGCGAGCCAGAAAATGACGGTTACCGAGGTATATGAGGAGGGGTAGGGGCAGATTTACAGCTTTATATTATTGATGCATAAAAAAAGGGTCGGCTGGTTGCCGCCCTTTTTTTATGCCAACTCAAACCTTGCGCGGCCTTCTGCCCGTTCTTTGGGGGAGGGATATAGGTATGGGTCAAGTAGCCTATTAGCTAATGCCTGATTGCCATGAAGCTAAAAAGTTGTTCGGGATATTTTTTCGGAAATAGTCCGAGGTGCCTGTTGTTTCGCAGATGCAGACAGAGGGGGTTTTTGATCGGTGATTTTGTAAATCCCTTATTTTATAAGGTGTTGATGGTGGTGTCTGTCTGGATAATTATCTGGTCATGAGTAGTATTTTTTTTGTTGTGGTAAAATATTATCGGTGGTATGACGTTTTTCTATTGGGTATATATCCCAATAGAATTGGGTCGTAATGCGAATTTTAATACTGTAATCATTGAGGCTAGTTCTGCTTCGCAACAAAGTCGCCAAGAAATATAGGAGGTGAGGCGCAAGAACACAGAGGGAAAGAGGGAAAAAGTTTTTTTGTAAAAAAACAAGGGGAAACACACATGAAAAAATTACTATTTACAGCGACCGCGTTCACGTTGCTGGCTGGCGGAGCTCATGCTGCCACCATCGACGCCGCCACGGAGCTGAAAACGACCTGTCTGAAATGTCATTCAGACAAGAGTTCAAAGGTGAGCTGCAGCAACAGTACGTGGACTGCTCACAACGGCAGCCGGGTGAGCACCGCAGTATATGATGCGGTAACCCTGTACAAGACCGGTAAGACCTGTAGCGGGGCAACGACCAGCACCACCACCACCACCACTACCACCACCGTTGATGCTGCCACGTTGGTGAAAACCACTTGTCTGAAATGCCATTCGGACAAGAGCTCCAGCGTAAGTTGCAGCAACAGTAAGTGGACTGCTCATAACGGCAGCCGGGTAACTACCGCAGAGTATGATGCGGTAACCCTGTACAAAACCGGTAAGACCTGTAGCGGCACCACGACCACTCCGCCGACAACCGGCACCAGTGGGGCCACTGCCCACGCTGGCATCACGGCATACAATGGACCTTCCACCTGTATCGCTTGTCATCAGGTCGCAGCGCAGAATATGCTTAACAGTCTGCACATGCAATGGAAAGGCTCCACCCCGGAGCTGACCAACGCTCCCGGCCAGACGCTGGGCAAGGGCGTCAAAGGCATCAACACCTTCTGCACCTACGCCATGTCTTCAGGTGGCGCTTGCTTCAACTGCCATGTCCGGGCCGATGGCAATGCCCCGCATTCACCTTCTATTAATGATGTGGATTGTCTGATGTGTCATAACGACACCTATCAGCGGAAAACAACTCCTGACCCGTCCACGGCTTTGACCGTGACCGACTATCTGGGCAAGCTCAAGACCTATATCTTTGGCCTGCGGGACTCCCAGGGTAACTACTTCACCGAGCCTGATTATGCGTTGATGCCGGCCGGCACCACCATGGTTGGCCTTGCCAAAACCGTGCACATGCCTACCCGGAAATCCTGCCTGCGTTGTCACGCCAAGGCCGGCGGTGACGATTGGACCAAGCGCGGCGACATGGGTGTCAATAGCGCGGCTCCCACCGATGCCCAGGATGTGCATATGTCCCCAACCCGTGGAAATCTCTCCTGCTCGGACTGCCATGCCGTAAGCGGTCACAAGATCGCTGGCCGTGGCATCGACCTGCGTGAGACCGAGGCGACTGATCCTAAATGTCAGGATTGCCATGGCACCGCGCCGCATAAAAGCACCGATGCCAACTACACCAAGCTGAACCGGCACGCCGCAGGCCAGGTTGCCTGTCAAACCTGCCATATCAAAACCTTTGGCAAGGGCGGCGCCACGGAGATGTCCCGCGACTGGCTCAAGCCGGTCTGGAATCCTGCTTTTTGTAATGGTCAGGGCGGTTATATCGGCACCGAGCTCAAGTTTTCCAACGTGAAGCCGGAGTACCGCTGGTTTGATGGCACCTCTTATGTGTACAATGTTGGCGAGAAGATCGCCAAGAACGCCGACGGCACTTACACCATGGCCAAGGCAAACGGCAAGATCTTCGACGGCAAGTCCAAGATTGTGCCCATCAAGAACCACAAGACCAACATCCCTCTGCTCTCCGATGGCCGGATTGTTCCACCTGCGATCATGTGGATGTTCATGACCGGAAAATTCGATACGGCCGTGCAGAAAGGCATGCAGGATCAAGGCATGACCGGCAGTTACACCATGGTCAACGCCAACGCCGAGTTGCTGATCACCCATGGTGTTGAGCCGAAGACCATGGCGCCGAAATGTGCCGAGTGTCATGGCACCATGACCGGGCACAATAACTTGATGATTCCGTTCACCACCCTGGGCTACCACACCATGCCCGCCTCGGTGAAGGGTTGCACCATGTGCCACAGCAAGGAGACTCTGAGCTGGGAAGGCATTCATGACAAGCATCGTTCCAAGTTTGCTTGCTCAGGGTGTCATACCGCTCCACCGGTTGGCCTGGTCAGCGCGACCTCGACCCTGTGCAAGACTTGTCACAGCCTGAAGACGGCAACCTCGCAGCAGGTGCATGACAAGCATGTTGAGAAGTACGCTTGCACCAAGTGCCATAAGTTTTAAGGCATAACCGCAGCAAGCATTATCGTAGTGAAAAACAAGCAGGGGAGGTTCCCGGTTTCCGGGGCCTCCCCTTTTTTTGTTGCGGCAAAATGTCAAAGGTGGTAGCTAATTATCAAGTTGGGCATGTTGCCCAATATAATTGGGGTGCAATGCGTGCTTTTCTGCCATTGTGGTTGAGCCTGATTCCGCCCCACCAACAAAGCCGCCAAGAGATAGGAGGTGAGGCGCAGGGGTTGTAGTGGAAAAGAGGGAAAGGTTTTTTTGGTGAAAAAAAACAAGGGGAGACACTACGTATGAAAAAATTTCTGTTTGCTTCCTCCGCACTGGCAATCCTGTGCGGCGCCACGCAGGCCCAGGCAGTGGTCCTGGCGGCTCATGCTGGCATTACGGCCTACAACGGGCCTTCCACCTGTATCGCCTGCCATCCGTCGGAGGCTTCGGGCATGCTTAGCAGTCTGCACATGCAATGGGCAGGCAAAACTCCGCAGCTGACAAACGCCCCCAACCAGACGTTGGGCAAGGGTGTAAAGGGAATCAACACCTTCTGCACCTATGCCGTATCTTCCGGTGGCGCCTGCTACAACTGCCATGTTCGTGCCGATGGCAATGCACCGCATGCGCCTTCTCTTAATGATGTGGATTGTCTGATGTGTCATAACGACACCTATCAGCGGAAAACAACTCCTGACCCTTCTACGGCCTTGACTGTGACCGACTACCTGGGCAAGCTTAAGACCTATATCTTCGGTCTTCGTGACTCCCAGGGCAACTATTTCACCGAGCCTGATTATTCGTTGATGCCGGCTGGCACCACCATGGTTGACATTGCCAAAAACGTCCATAAGCCTACCCGGAAATCCTGCCTGCGTTGTCACGCCAAGGCTGGCGGTGACGATTGGACCAAGCGCGGCGACATGGGCCTTAATACCGCAGCTCCCACCGATACCCAGGATGTGCATATGTCCCCAACCCGTGGAAATCTCACCTGCGCTGACTGCCATGCCGTAAGCGGTCACAAGGTTTCTGGCCGTGGCATCGACCTGCGCGAGACCGAGGCAACTGCTCCTAAGTGTCAGGATTGTCACGGCACCGCACCGCATAATAGCACCAACAGCAGCAAGTTGAACCGTCATGCCTCGGAACAGGTAGCCTGTCAGGTCTGTCACATCAGGACTTTTGGCAAGGGCGGCGCCACGGAGATGTCCCGCGACTGGCTCAAGCCGGTCTGGAATCCTGCTTTTTGTAATGGTCAGGGCGGTTATATCGGCACCGAGCTCAAGTTTTCCAACGTGAAACCGGAGTACCGTTTCTTTGACGGCACCTCCTACGTGTACAATGTCGGTGAGAAGATTACCAAGAACGCCGACGGCACCATCACCATGGCCAAGGCCAACGGGACGATTTTTGACGGGAAGTCCAAGCTTGTGCCCATCAAGAACCATAAGACAAACACGGCTCTGCTTTCCGATGGCCGGATTGTTCCACCTGCGATCATGTGGATGTTCATGACCGGAAAATTCGATACGGCCGTGCAGAAAGGCATGCAGGATCAAGGCATGACCGGCAGCTACACCATGGTCAACGCCAATGCCGAGATGCTGATCACCCACGGTGTTGAGCCCAAGACCATGGCCCCCCAATGCGCCGAGTGTCATGGCACCTTGACCGGGCACAATGACCTGATGCTTCCCTTCACCGCCTTGGGCTATCATGAACTGCCGACCTCGGCCAAGGGTTGCACCATGTGTCACAGCCAGCAGACCCTGAGCTGGGAAGGCGCGCATGACCAGCATCGCAGCAAATTCAAATGTTGGGGCTGTCACAGCAAGACCCCTACCGGTTTGAAGAGCCCGACCTCAACGCTGTGCAAGACCTGTCACAGCCTGAAGACCGCAAGCTCTGCGGACGTGCATAAGGAGCATATCCCGCAGGGGAAAGTCTGCACGACCTGCCACATCATGCCGTAAGGGCAGTACTTAGTTTAGTATCTTAGCTTAGAAGTAAGCAGGGGAGGTTCCCGGTTTCCGGGGCCTCCCCTTTTTTTGTTGCGGCAAATTGTCGCAGGTGGTAATTTTTCTCCTTATTGGGTATATTTCTCAACACGATTGGGACGTAATGCGAGCTTTTCTGCGGTTAGGAGTAAAGCTTCATTCCGCCCCGCCAACAAAGCCGCCAAGAGGAGGTGAGGCGCAGGGGTTGTAGTGGAAAAGAGGGAAAGGTTTTTTTGGTGAAAAAAAACAAGGGGAGACACTACGTATGAAAAAATTTCTGTTTGCTTCCTCCGCACTGGCAATCCTGTGCGGCGCCACGCAGGCCCAGGCAGTGGTCCTAGCGGCCCACGCTGGTATCACGGCCTACAACGGGCCAGCCACCTGTAT
>Ga0334722_10007650_pt1 | contig 10444 bp, 11 predicted proteins | sample C3_bottom_MG_FD_207210 | JGI IMG/M metagenome (GOLD analysis project Ga0334722, IMG submission 207210) | Sediment microbial communities from Yellowstone Lake, YNP, Wyoming, USA - C3_bottom | ecosystem: Environmental > Aquatic > Freshwater > Lake > Sediment | place: USA: Wyoming | collected... | reverse complement strand
TGAGCAGTTTCATTCTACGCTGATGCTCTGCCGGGCGATGAACCAGGCAGCGATGGTCATGCCATCCCAGATCTCGCCCGAACGAATCCGTTCATCGATTTCTGGAGGCGTGAGAAACAGATGTTCGAATTCTTCGGTCTCTTCAGGTTTTGTTCCGACATGCGTGAGTCCGCGTGCGACATACACGCGGCACATCTCGTTCGTGATGCCGTTAAAGGGGTTGAATTGTCCCGCCTGGACGAGCTCGGCGGCTTTGTAGCCCCCTTCCTCTTCCAGCTCGGCTGCAGCAGTCGTGATATAGTCACTCCCCGCCTTGACCCCTCCGCATGGGAACTCCACACTTTCTTCGTCGCAGAGGTACCGGTACTGCCTCACCATCACAATTCTGCCGTCGTCCAGCACCGGTATGATCATGCTCGAGCCGTTTGTGTGGACGTAGAAATAGTCGCTCACTTCCCCGTTCGGCAGCATAAACGTATCCTGTCGGTACACCCACCAGGGGTTTTTGAAAAGTTCCTTCTGGCTGAGTTTTCTCCATTTGGAGAGGGACATGCGCCTATCTCAGTGATGTGAGGAGTTGAGGAAGTTCTCGAGTTACGCCGGTGAGTCACCCCGAAAAAGAGAAACCGCAAGGGCCGCGAGGTGATTGAGAAATTGTGCTTCACCCATGGTGTGAGAATTGCTTCACGGAGCCTGGCACTCTTGCCCCGCTCCCGCGGTGTCCCTTTAGGAAAAGGGTCCCTTCGGGAGCGGTTCGCAAATCAATACGTACTCAGACGAGCTCACGCTCCGAGAAGAAGAACGCCACTTCGATTCTGCCGTTTTCGGCGGAGTCCGATCCGTGGACGATGTTCTCCCCCTTATTGTCTGCGAAAAGCTTCCGGATCGTTCCTTCCGCTGCTTCTTTGGGATCAGTCGCACCGATCAGTTTCCGGAAGTCCGCGACGGCATTTTCTTTTTCGAGTGCAATTGGCATGCAGGCGCCGCTTGACATGAACTCGACCAACCCGTCATAGAACGGCCTTCCTTTATGTACCGCATAAAACGCACCGGCTGTCTCTTTTGTCAGACGGATCTGCTTCATGCCCAGAATTCTGAAACCTGCTTTTTGGATGCGGGCAATCACTTCCCCTTGAAGGTTCTTCCTGACACAGTCCGGTTTCAGTATCGCTAGTGTTCGTTCAACGGCCATAACGGGGTGAGTCCTTTCAGAGTTTGGAGTTTGGAGTTTACAGTTCGCAGTTCAAAGATCCAGGTCTTGCGGTGGTCGAGAAGACTTTTTAGCTTTCAGCGTTCAGCTCTTAGCTTCTGGCTGATAGCTGATCGCTGACCGCCCACAGCTTTGGTCACGCCTTGTGCTGATTCCACCATCTCTCCATCACGTCATCGGCGTTGGTCTGGACAGACTTCTGTTTCCATTTGTCGTAGAAATAGATGTCCGAACTCGCGGGCGGCGGGTTCGGCGCATCGATCTGGATGCGCAAGGGCATCGGCGCCGAATCACCGACAACGATCGCCTCTCCCTGCCTGAGCGTCGATATGACGGTTTCGAGTCCGCTGAACGTTTCCGGTACAAGCCTGCGAATATAGGCCTGATCGATGGGGTTCAGCAGTCTCAGAACAACGAAGTTGTTACACTGCGACAGAATCGTTTCGGAGATCTCCGACGGTCTCTGGCTCACGATCATGACACTGACGCCGTACTTGCGCCCTTCCTTCGCAATCCTCTCCACGGTCAGCCGCGCCGCTGTTGAACCCTTCGAATTGACCGAAAGATAATTGTGGGCTTCTTCGAGCACGAGAAGGATCGGCAGATCGCGCCGGTTGGGGTTCCAGAAATTGAAGTCGAATGCAATGCGCGAAACGAGCGCCACGATGGTATTCACGATATCGAACGGAATTCCGCTCATATCCATGATGGTGATTTTCGACTTGCCGTCCAGGCCGAAAATCATCGTCAGGAGTCCCTTGGCCGACTCGGAATCCGTGCATACCCGCGGCTTGAACATGAATGCGTAGCGCGGGTCATTCAGCATGCTGTTGAGCCGCATGAGGAACCGGGTGAATTTCCCGTTGTGCGGGCCTTCCTTCGACCCGCCTGTTCCGCCCGAAATTCTTTCCGTGTCGAGGAACTGGAATTTTGCCCGGACCTCGTTCATATCGAAAAAGACCGGTGTATCCGCAGTGATCATGCTGGCGAGGCGGGGGTTTTTTGCCTTCTTGCCGGCATAGACCTGGTCCTGGAGTGTCGAGATGATCGTCGTCGCATTTTCATCCCGGGGATCGACGAACAATTCCACCATCTCTTCAAAATTCATGAGCCAGTACGGCAGCTCGAGCGCGGCGATGTCGAACAACTGACATCCCTCGGGAAACGCGCTCTTGTACTCGTTGTGAATGTCCAGGATCACGATATTCGTATCGGGAAGCGCGACAACTTTCTGCAGCAGCGATGAGACCGTGCACGATTTTCCGGCGCCGCTGGATCCAAGCACGGCGAGATGCTTGCCGAAGAACTTGTTCGGGTCGAGGTACGCCCGTTCACTCTCGAACTGCGAAAGCTGTCCAACCGCGAAGTTGAATTTTTGATACGTTGAAAACGCGGCTTTGAGATCCTTCTCCTCGAGCAGGTACACCACCATGTCGACATTCGGCAGCACGGAGACGCCGCTTTCGAACTTTCCCTTTTTCAGCGACCCGATCAGCGTGACGCTCATCAGGTAGCGCTGTGTCATTTTCTCGTTCTCGTACACATCCCCCTTTTTGAACTCCGACACGATGCCGAGCACCAGCAGTTGGCCAACGGGGATCAGCACGTACGTGCCGATCTGCCCTATGTAGTATGTCTTTGCTCCAATCTTTTTCGTCAGCGTGGTGACTTCAGGATCAACCACCACCGTGACCGACGAACTCGTCACTTCCCTGACGACGCCGATGCGTTTATCATCCCACATGTGTGTACCTCTGTTGTACGTGAGCGGCGATAGAAAAAATGTGCCGTTGAATTTCCGACACATTTTTCTGAATTACTTCATCACGATTTCTTCGATTTCTTTCGCTGAGCTGGTTTCTTTTTCGCAGGGGGTGCCGCCCGTTTCTTTGGAACGGGCTTTGTCCGCACCGGCTTTGATGTCTTTTTTGGCGCAGCCTTTTTCCCCTTGAGCGCCTTGAGCGCGAGTTCCATCGTCTCACCGATCAATGCCGGACTTTCGACGACGTGAATGCCAGCCTTTCGGAATGCTTCGAATTTCTCTGCAGCAGTTCCCTTGCCGCCGGAAATGATCGCTCCCGCATGTCCCATCCTGCGGCCCGGAGGAGCAGTCTGTCCGGCAATGAATCCGACCACCGGTTTCTTCACATGTTTTTTGATATAGTCCGCAGCTTCTTCTTCAGCGCTTCCGCCGATCTCGCCGATCAGAATCATACCGTGGGTGTCGGGGTCATCGTTGAACAGTTTCACCGCGTCGATGAACCGCGTCCCTATCACCGGATCGCCGCCTATGCCGATGCAGGTCGATTGTCCGATACCGCGCTGCGTCAACTGCCAGACAGCCTCGTAGGTGAGGGTTCCACTCCTCGAGACGAGTCCGATATGCCCGGCTTTGTGAATGAAGCCCGGCATGATGCCAACCTTGCATTGTCCCGGCGTGATGATGCCCGGGCAATTCGGTCCGATGAACCGGACCCCGAGGGTCTTCAGGTGGTCGTACACATTTACCATGTCGCCCGCCGGAATACCTTCCGTAATGGCGACGACGAGCTTGACGCCGGCGTCAGCCGCTTCCATGATTGCGTCGGCCGCGCCCCCCGCCGGAACGAAAATGACCGAAGTATTTGCCTTCTCATGCTGGACGGCTTCGGCGACAGTGTTGTAGACCGGGATCGGGGTCGTGAAACGGTCCTTGTCGTTCCCATGGTACGTCGTTCCCCCTTTTCCCGGGGTGACGCCCGCTACAACCTTCGTTCCGTATTCGATCATCTGTTTGGTGTGGAATGTGCCTTCAGCACCGGTGATTCCCTGCACAACCAGGCGTGTATTCTTGTCAACGAGTATGCTCATAGGTCCGTGGAAATTGGATGAAGAATGGAGGTTTAAGATTCGGGTCGGACAAAGTTAAGAAGCACTTTCCAGAAAATCAGCAACTTTCAGGATCGTCGCCTCATCAAATTGCCGGCCAAGGATTTGGAGGCCGATGGGAAGGCCCTGATGATCCGCTCCGCAGGGAATGCTGATTCCGGGGATTCCTGCGAGGTTGGCGGATGTGGTGTAAATATCAGAAAGATACATTTTCAGCGGATCGTCTGACTTTTCGCCGGCTTTGAACGCCGTCGTCGGCGACGTGGGAGTCAGAAGGCAGTCATAGTTCCTGAAGGCTTCCGCGAAGTCCTGCTGGATCAGTCGCCGGACTTTTTGCCCTTTTCGGTAATAGGCGTCGTAGTATCCGGCCGAGAGAACGTACGTCCCGAGCATGATGCGTCGTTTCACCTCCGCTCCAAACCCCTCGCTCCGCGATTTCACATACATATCCGTCACATCGCGAACCCGCTCTGAGCGGTACCCGTATCTGGCTCCGTCGTATCGTGCAAGGTTGGAAGATGCTTCAGCGGTCGCAAGGATATAGTATGTGGCGACGGTATATTCTGTATGCGGCAGGCTCACCTCACCGATGGAGGCGCCGGCATTTTTCAACACGCCGATCTGTTTCTCAACTGCCGAGCGGACTTCCGGATCAAGTCCTTCAGCGAAGTACTCTTTCGGAATACCAATCCGAAGCCCCTTCACGTCGCGCGTCATTGCAGCAAGATAATCGGGGACGGGATTTCTGGAGCTCGTAGAGTCGCGTTCATCGTGACCGGCAATGACCTGGAGAATTCTCGCTGCATCCCTCGTCGAAAGAGCAAACGGACCAATGGAATCAAATGAGGAAGCGAACGCGACGAGCCCGTACCGGGAAACCCGTCCATAGGTGGGCTTGAGTCCCACAACTCCGGTGAACGACGCCGGCTGACGAATCGATCCTCCCGTGTCAGACCCCAGCGCAGCCGTGGACATCCCTGCGCGGACCGCAACTGCCGAACCGCCGCTGGATCCCCCCGGCACCCGTGCAGAATCCTGGGGAAGTTTCACCCGACCGTATGCGGAGTTTTCCGTCGATGAGCCCATAGCGAACTCGTCCATATTCGTCTTGCCGATGAGAACGGCATCAGCAGCTTTGAGGCGGGCTATCGCGGTGGCATCGTAGGGAGAGGTAAACTGTTCCAGAATTTTTGATCCGCATGTCACGCGCTCTCCCTGCATGCACAGGACATCCTTCACCGAGACGACCATGCCAGCCAGGACTCCTGCAGTACCCGAGGCGCGCTTGCGATCGACCGCTCTCGCCTGCTCAATCGCCCCCTCCCGGAAAACCGAGAGGAACGCATTGAGGTCTTTTCCGGCCTCGATCGCGGCGAGAGATTCCTCTGTGAGCTGCTCGCACGTTGTTTGGCCCGAGCGAAGCTCCGCTTGAATGGTGTCGAAGGTTCTCATAGAGTTAGCCCGTCGGAGCTATGCCCCGACGGGCCGATGTTGGAATGATCCAAGGGAATTGGTCACCGCACAATCGCCGACTCTCAACCCTTCATCGAACGTCTTCACACCCGGCAATGGTGCGATGTCTGGTGCAGGAGGACAAAACCTACTTCTTGGGTTCTTCTTCGCTCTTCTTGGTATCGATCTGCTTTACGTCTTTTTCGATGTCGTCCTGGATTTCCCGTGCCGCCTTGCGGAATTCACGCATACCGGTGCCAAGCCCTTTGGCAAGCTCGGGGATTTTCTTGGCTCCGAAGAAGATCAGGATGACAAACAGTATGAGGATTATTTCAGGCGCTCCGAGATTCATGCTCACGCGCTCCTTTCAACCAGTTGTGAATGATGTACAAAACTCCCAACAATCGAATCGAACACTTTCCTTCCATCCGTATGACGGAGAGCCGGGTCGGATGCGCGCTCAGGATGCGGCATCATGCCCATGACATTCCCTTGTTCATTGATGATCCCGGCGATGTTGGAAATCGAGCCGTTTGGATTCGATTCGCCCGTCAGAATTCCTTTTGGATCACAATAACGAAACACAATTTGATTTCTGTCTTCCAGCCGCTTCAGCGTATCGTCGTCCGTGAAGTAGTTACCGTCACCGTGTGCGATGGGAATCTCAAGCACATCCCCCTTCCTGCACTGTGACGTGAAGATCGTACCGGCATTTTCCACTTTCAGATTGACATACTTGCAGACAAACTTGAGGGAATCATTGCGCAGAAGGACGCCGGGGAGCAGACCGGCTTCGACCAGCACCTGGAAACCATTGCAGATGCCGAACACGACGCCTCCGTTGTTCGCGAAACGCACCACGTCTTTCATGATCGGGGAGAACCTGGCAAGTGCGCCGCACCTGAGGTAGTCGCCGTAAGAGAAACCTCCGGGCAGAATTACGATATCGACATCGCCGACCGATCCCTCTTTGTGCCAGATCAGCCGGGCTTCCTGCCCAAGGATGCTCTCAGCGACGTACTCCGAGTCGTGATCGCAATTCGATCCCGGGAAAACAACTATGCCGAATTTGAGTTTCATAGGCGCATGAGTTTCCAGCGTTCGGTTACCGGTATTATTGGTTAGCCGGTTCACCGGTTACCTAACCAGTCACCATCACCGATCAACTCTTCTCTTCCACCGTAAAGCTGAAATCCTCCATCACCGGATTGGCGAGGAGTTTTTCGCTGACTTCCCGTGTGATTTTCTCTGCTTCCGCCTTCGTCGATGCTTCAACACTTAATTCAACGAATTTTCCGATTCGGACGTTCCTGACGCGGTCATAACCGAGCGAATGAACACCGTGTTCAACGGCCTTTCCCTGAGGATCAAGTATCGACTGCCTCAATGTCACCAAGATTTTGGAATGATACAAGGCGTATCTCCTTTGATGGTTAGATATCGATGCTTGAGATTTCGCTCTCCTCTTCCGGCTCTTTTTCGGCATGGGTCGCTATCGAACGGATCCATTGATAGAGCGCCCTCACGATCCCAAAGAGCATGAACGCCGCCATGACAGGAAACAGGAGATTCCCCTTGGAGACTATAACGGCGACACCGGCAATGATAAACGCAATCGATTTCAGGGGCTGAGCGCGAAACCCCCGCTTGCTGAACTTCGGCAGAGTATCATATCGCACCTTGCTGACCATGAGAAGCGACAGGCCGATCACCAGCACTGCCAACCCGTCACGAGTCCAGCCATCAAGTCCGAGCTTCTCGGTATTGTACTGGAGGAGGTATGCGCAAATCGTGATGGCGGCGGCGGGAATTGGAAGCCCTTTGAAATGATCCTTCTCGAATCCGACGAGCTGGACGTTGAAACGGGCAAGCCGGATAGCACCGAAAACCAGAGGCATGGAGCTAATGATAACGCCAAGGCTGTCGAGGCTTCCCAGGTAGGCCTGGTACACAAGAAACGACGGAGCGGCACCGAAGGTGACGACATCTGCCAACGAATCGAGCTCGACGCCGAACTGACTTGACGAGCGGGTTATGCGGGCCATGATGCCGTCAAACGCATCGAATCCGCCACCCAGGACAATGAACCACGCTGCCATTTCGATCCTTCCCTGGCTCGCATTGAGAATCGAAAGGAATCCGCAAAACGCGTTGAGCACCGTAAACAAACTCGGGACAACTGCTCTCGTAATTTTCATAGACTTTTCTTTCTGCGAGAACTAGTGAAGTTCTGCAAGTACTGTCTCACCCGCGGCCGTGATGTCACCGACCTTGGCACGCACCACAGCGCCTTCGGGGATGAACACATCCACTCTTGAACCGAACTTGATCATTCCGAACCGATCGCCGGCTCTTACCTGCTCTCCCATTTTCAGCGTGCATACAATGCGACGGGCAATAAAACCTGCAATTTGCTTGAACATGACCTTCCCCCGCGCATTTTCAAGCCCGACGATCATCTGCTCGTTCTTTTCCGATGCCTTGTCCTCAAACGCTGCAAAATACTCTCCCGGAACGTAACGAAGATGGCGGACAACGCCTGTGATAGGGTTCCGGTTAACGTGGACGTTCAGCGGCGACATGAAAATGCAGACCAGCGTCGCCTTCGATCCCAGGTATTCCCGTTCGTCCACCTGCCGCACGGCGATGATTTTCCCGTCGGCCGGAGCGATGACAAAATTGTCTCCCTGGGGAGTCGTGCGGTTTGGATCGCGGAAGAAATTGATTGTCAGGCCCAGCAAAATGACAGCCAGGCCGGAGATGCCGTATCGGAGGATCCTGGGCTCGAGAAACAAGAGGGAAAGGACGATGACCGCCACACAAATGAGCGTCACGGTGAAGAAAACATCGTATCCATACCTGGTAATCATGCGCGGTCAGCTCTTCGGGGACATGGATGGGAGAAGCAGATCACGCGGAGGTCAGAAATCAAAGCCATGATTCGGTCTCCCGGACCAAACGAATTCGACGCGGCACAACCATGCGCGTGATTGTTCCGGAAAAACAGAGATCCATGCAACAGGTTAGGATGTGGACAGCGTCGAATGGGAGATGTCTCGAGGTGATGGGGGGTGTAGTAAAAAGTATCAATGACGAGGGAATCAAGGCTTGGAGCCAACCTTTAGTGACCGTTTTCCCTTTTGGTAATCTAGTCCTTGTTTCAATGCGCCGGGTCGGGATAGCCAGATTGCACGCAACCTGACGCTGCTAAAGAGAGAAAACCTGTTCAAATGTTGAGAAAGTATACCAAAAAAAGGCCCGAAAGTCAAGGTAACGGGAATGTGACGGAGTCACTTATACGTTATCCAATCGCGGGAGCTACTCCGAGAGAGTTTGGACTCCGCGTAGCCGATTGTCAGGAGTCGGATTTCTTATGCCCTTGTAGACTCTTGAAGGGGAATGGTGAAAACGAACGTTGATCCCTGACCCAACTCACTCGTTGCATAGATCTTTCCTCCGTGGGCTTCGACAATCCTCCTGGCGATCGCAAGCCCGAGTCCCGTGCTTTCTTCGCCTGCCGTGGGCCTGGTTTTCGTCTTCCCAAAGTCCTTAAATAGCTTGTGCATCTCTTCAGGTGCGATTCCCTGACCTTCGTCCTTGACCAAAACTTCAACACCTTTTGGTGTGACGCGTGAGCGTAGTTCGACTCGTTTTCCGGCAGGGGAGTATTTTACGGCATTGGACAAGAGATTGTCCACGACTTGCTTGAGGCGATCCGGATCTATCCGGACATAGAGCGCGTCGAATTCCGGCTGGAAGCTGATCGCGATCTTCTTTCTCTCCGAAAGATGGCGGCATGCCTTGATGCTCGCTGTGAGAAATTGCCCCATCTCGACTTCCTGAAGCCGCAAATCGAGATGCCCGGCCTCGATGGCGCTCACATTCAAGAGGTCGTTTACCAGGTTAAACATGGCCGTGCATGAGAGGACGGAATCTTCCAAGGCTTCCTTCGCGTCCTTACTGATTTCCCCAAACTCTCCCGCCGCGATCATTTCAGATGCCATCTTGATTGACGACAACGGGTTTCGCAGATCGTGTGCCGCCATGCCGAGGAACTTGTTCTTCAATTCATTCAGTTCAAGGAGCTGCTGATAGAGCCGCCCCTTTTCGACGATGACAGAAAGCTGTCCGGCAATTTGAAGGAACAATGCAGTGTGGATGTCCCTGTATGTGTTGGGTTTCATGCTGGAAAAGAACATGAATCCGACCCGCTTTTCCCTAGCGACCAGCGGGCAGGTAAGACTTGATCGCATTCCCTCGGCCACAATGCGCCGCGTGGATTCCGAATTGGGATGTTCCTGAAGATAGAGTTCGAGGTCATTCAGGATTCGGGGCATCCCCGTCTCGATAATCGGCTCGAGACTGCTTCCCTGCAGGGCTGCGACGTATCCCGCCTGGATATGCATGGTCGGCGCTTCTGATCGGGCCCAGCGGGCACAAACCGTTTTGCCATTTTCATCCAAGAGCGAAAAACCAATTCTGTCATACGGGATGACAGATCGAAAAGAATCGTAGACTTGATCGAGCACCTGATCGAGGAGCAAACCGGCGTTGATTTGTTCCGTGATCCTTGAGAGAGTCAGAATTTCGTTGAACCTCGTCTCCATCGTCACACTGAGATCTCGCAGGGCGGATCCCAACTGGGCGATTTCGTCTTCGCCTTCTGTCGGGACTTCCACTTCAAAGTCCCCGTGATTCATCGCGAGCGCAGCCTGCCGGTACTTCTTGATTCTCTCATCGATCATACTGCCTCCTTATCCCAGTTAGCTCAAAGCCTCTTTGACCGCAGCTTCGAGTTCGTGCTTCGTAAAAGGCTTCGGGAGGAACGTCTTGATGCCAAGCCCCTTTGCGCTTTTCACAAAGAACTCATCGCGGAGGGCACTCATCAAAACAAACGGAATGCCCTTCAGCGAT
>Ga0334722_10007648_pt1 | contig 10444 bp, 7 predicted proteins | sample C3_bottom_MG_FD_207210 | JGI IMG/M metagenome (GOLD analysis project Ga0334722, IMG submission 207210) | Sediment microbial communities from Yellowstone Lake, YNP, Wyoming, USA - C3_bottom | ecosystem: Environmental > Aquatic > Freshwater > Lake > Sediment | place: USA: Wyoming | collected... | reverse complement strand
AATTCTACAGGTTTTGAGCGTGACCATATTCGAACGAATGCCGCTATTACAGGCACTTACTGATTCAGATTACAAAGACGAGCAAGACAGCAGCCATAACCAACTGTTTTTATTCAATTAAACGTTGGGACACTACTGAGTTCCCATATCTTGGATTACCATTAAGAGGGAGCGCTCCATGTTTAAAAATGGCATGCGACCGGTATATCCCGGCGGCGGCCTGATTCCGTCATTCCCTCACCGGACAAGGCTGCTCACCCGCCAGCTTCACACCCCTGCTTCAATGGCTGATGGCCTTTCCAGGGTCAATATGGTACTACTGCACCATTAAACGCTCCAAGCAGAATACCCTTCACCCGTAGGCCGTCCGCCGCCATGCCCGTCGATTTTCTCCCCACCACCACCGCCGAGATGCAGGCACTGGGCTGGTCGCGCCCGGATATCATCCTGGTCACCGGCGATGCCTATCTCGACCATCCCGCCTTCGGGGTGAGCCTGATCGGCCGCTGGCTGGAGAGCCTCGGCTACAAAGTGGCGCTCCTGGCCCAACCCCATCACGACGATAATCGCGACTTCCTGCGTTTTGGCGCCCCCCGGCTCTTTTTCGGCATCACCGCCGGTAACCTCGACTCCATCGTCGCCAACTACACCGGCAATGCCAAGGTCCGCGATCAGGACTCGTACTCACCCGAGGGCAACCCCTATTTTGGCGAGGTCCGTGAGAAACCGCAGCGGCGGCGCCCGGATCGGGCGGTGATCCGCTATACCACCCTGGCCCGGCAAAGTTTTCCCGGTGTCCCCATCATCCTGGGCGGGCTGGAGGCCTCGCTGCGCCGCTTTATCCACTTCGATTACCAGCAGAACCGGCTGCGCGGCTCGGTGTTGACCGACGCCAAGGCGGATCTTCTGGTTTACGGCATGGGCGAACGGGCGGTGCTGGAGGCGGCGCGGAGATTGGAACGGGGCGAATCACTAAGCGGAATACCCGGCACCTGCGAACGCCTTACCGAGAGCGCCTTCCGAGAACGAGAATTGGCGACACCTTCACTGCCACTGCCGGACTGGCGGGAGATTGCGAAAGCCCCGGCCCTCTTCCTCAAGGCTGAATTAACCATCGACCGTCAGGCCCGGGCCCTGGCGGAACAACCACTGAGCCAGGGCCAGCAGGCCATGTGGGTCTGGCAGAACCGGCCCGCCGCGCCGCTGACCAGCGGTGAACTGGACCGCCTGTACGAACTGCCATTCCGCCGTGAGCCCCACCCCGGAGCAACCAGGGTGCCGGCCTGGGAGATGATCCGCCACTCGCTGACCATCGTCCGGGGCTGTTCCGGCAACTGTTCCTTCTGCGCCATCACCCGCCATCAGGGGGTGATGACAGTGGACCGCAGCCCGGCCTCGGTGGTGCGGGAGTTGACCACCCTCGCCCAGCTCCCCCATTTCCGGGGCACCGTCAGCGACCTGGGCGGCCCCACCGCCAACCTGTATGGGGTCGGCTGCCGTCTGCCTTCTTGCCCGAGGCACGACTGTTTCGCCCCGGAACTCTGCCGGAATCTGGTGATCGACGAGGAGAAATTTCTCGCTCTGTTGCAGGCCTGCCGCCAGGTAGCGGGGGTCAAGAACCTGCACATCTCTTCGGGGCTGCGCTTGGAACTGCTGCTGAAAACCCCGCGCCTGCTGGCCGAGCTACTGGCCCACCACCTGCCCGGGGCCATGAAGATCGCCCCGGAACACACCGACCCCGAGGTACTGCGTCTGATGCACAAACCGGGCAGCCGCTTACTCCCGGAATTCCTTGCCCTGTGCCGCAAGCTGGCGATCCAGGCCGGGATCAAACCGCATTTCACCCCCTACTTCATCGCCTCCCATCCCGGCTGCACCGAGGCAGCCATGCAGAGTCTCGCCACTACCGTCAAACGAGAAGGGCTGGAGGTCCGCCAGTTTCAGGACTTCACCCCCACCCCCGGCACCATCGCCACCGCCATGTACGTGACCGGGCTTGACCGGGACACCGGCCGGCCGCTGTTCGTGGCCCGCAGTCATCATGAACGCCAGGCCCAGCGCCAAGTGCTGGAAGAGATTACCCTGCGGAAAAAGGAACGACCGGAAGCTCCCCGCCCGGGACAAAAAAAACGGCTGCCCGGAAAGGATGGCCGCCGTTAAACAGAGCTTGCGGGTTCCCTGGGGCTGTCAGATGGCCAGGAACCCAATACAAGAAGGCCAAAGCAAAGTGGTTTTGTGGTTAATCACCCCACCTAATTTGTCCTTACAGAACTACATTCAGGCGATCACGCACGGTAACCGCCTTTTCCCCTTCGCATTCGCAGCACCTTAACCTGGCCGGTAACGGCTATATTTTCCCCCGTGAAAGAAATAGACGATGCCGCTGCTCCATTGGACAGCGGAATCCAGGGGCAGAAAGTCCGCCGGCCACTTCTTCCAGTTGTTCGCGATCATTTTCGGATAACCGGCGTCAACCCCCACGCCGGGAGTGTACCGCACATACTCGGTGCCTTTGAAAAAATAGGCCTTGCCGGTGGAAGGCCAGAACAAGGCGGCGTCAAGCGGGAAAAAATCCTTTGGCCACTTCAGCCAGTTGCCGATGATCTTTTTCGGATAGCCGGAGTCGACACCATGCCCGAGGGTGTATCGCAGATACCGGTCGCCTTTGAAAAAGTAGGCCTTGCCGTTCGGTGGCCAGAAAACTGCGGCGTCAAGCGGAAAGAAATCCTTCGGCCACTTCTTCCAGTTGCCGATGATCTTCTTCGGAAACCCGGCATCGACACCTTTGCAGGGAGTGTAGCGGAGATATTGGTCACCCTTAAAAAAATACCCCTTGCCGTTCGGTCTGACAATGGCCGCGTCGATCGGCAGGAAATTGGCGGGCCATTTTTTCCAGTGGCCGACAACATTCATGGGTGAATCCAAGGTCCCCGTCTCACCCGCACTGAAGACAAAGAAGGCCCTGTCGCTTCGTTTCGCGCGGCGGACGGTTTTCGACTTGTTTACGATCTTGACGGCATCGGCAATGGTGCCCTCATTGACGAGAACGCCGTCAACCTTGACGTTTTCCAGGTAATCTTCGATTGACGACTCCTTTGCCAGCGTCCAGACGTAATTTTTCTTGATCCCGCAGGTATTGTCACGGACATCGGCCGCCTTGACCAGGGCCGGGCGAACGTCGGAATCTACGCCGGCAACGAAAATACCGTCGCCATACCAGCAATTGGCAACCCCCAGTGTACCGGCCAGATATTTTGAGATCTTTCCCGGATCATCATCTTCGTCGATAAGCAGCCCTTCGTTGAAACGCAGGTCCGAGCTGATCTGCTTGAAGGCTTTGCGGTCCGAATAGGAAGAAAGACAGTATAAAATGTTCAAATCCACGGGAAGCGCTTCCCGGAGCCGGCTGCGAAGGCCGTGCAAGTGCTCAAAGGTTTTGAGATGAACGATGATCAGCGCAAATCGTTTCTTATACTTTTTGGCGCATTTTGCGGCGGCTTTAAGCCAAGGCTCCAGTTCCGTGGACCAGGCATAGACACCATCGTGATCAAGAAACCAGTCGTAATCGTCAAATACAGTTACCCGGCCGTAGCGAAAATCACACTCAATGGTATTGGCCCCGTCTTTCAAGGCAGCTTGAATATCCTCAACATCGTTGCATCTGTGGCCAATGACGTAAATCGGTCGTTTCGCGATGGTCATACACAATCCTCCTGCCTACATTATGATATCGTTCGACTCACCCAACTGCCTACCAGATACTCTAATTAACCAAAACCAACAATCCTGACAAGATATTTTCCGATTCGCCTGACCGAAAGCACCAACAGTGGAACAGGCATATCCGATAAAAGACAGCGGCCAAAGGGATTACCCTGATCGCTATAGGGGGTATATCGAGGGCCGCGTTTACACCTCCCACCGTATATAGGAGGTGGCCCCTACAGTATTCTTTCACTCCTCATCCAGACCAAAAAAAACGGCCACCCGGAAAGGGCGGCCGCTGTTAAGTCATAAACCAGCTTGAGATCTACCGCCTGGGAGCGGCTTGACGGCTTTATTTCACCGGGAAATTCTTATCCAAAATCACATTCCACTCGGCGACCTTGTCGGCCGCCTTGGCCAGAACGGCCTCAGCATCACCCTCGATGGTGACAGTGCGGATCAGGTCGCCGTTGATGATGGCGTCAACCACCTTCTGATCGGCCGCACTCTCCACCGCCCCGAAGACCGAGTGCTTGCCGTCCAGCCAGGCGGTGGGCACATGGGTGATGAAGAACTGGCTGCCGTTGGTGCCGGGGCCGGCATTGGCCATGGAGAGAATGCCTGGCCGGTCATGTTTCAACGAGGCGTCGAATTCATCGGCAAAATTATAACCGGGGCCACCGGTGCCGGTGCCCTTGGGGCAACCGCCCTGGACCATGAAATCCTTGATCACCCGGTGAAAGCGCAGCTTGTTGTAGTAGCCGCGCCGGGCCAGGTTAACGAAGTTGGCCACCGTGTTCGGGGTCTTATCGGCGAAAAGGGTCAGGCGAATCGCCCCCTTGCTGGTATCCATAACCGCAGTCAATGTGTCGCTCACGTTTATCTCCTCATTATTTAAGTTGGTCGGCAAAGGTGGGAAGATAGCATCGGCGCGCGCGAAATGCAACCGGCTCGCAGCGCCTCACTCCTTTAGCATCTTGAGACGGGTGGCATCGATCTGGGCATAAGCAACCACCTTGCCGCCGTGAACCCGGCTGAAATCCTCGGCCCCGCTGCGCTCGGCGAAGGGATAGATCTCCTTCCCCACCGGGCCGCGCACATCACTGCCCGCCACGTACCAGGCCGCCTTGCCGTCCAGCCACGCCCCGGAATTATAGTCATGGACCCAGATCTGCGCCAGCCCCTTGCCCACCCCCTGGTTTTTGGCATAACCAAACTGGTCCATGAGCTGCAGGTAGGAGAACATGTCCCGAGCGCTGTCGAAGGCGACCTGCTGCCCGTCACCCATGATCATCTGACACTGCGTCCGCGGCTGCTCGGCCGGATGGACCCCGCAGACCGGGCAACGCAATTCGGCACCAATCTCCTGGGTTTTCTGGACCACCGGGGCCGTGGCGGCACAACCCCAAAAGAGCCCGGAGAGGACCAGCCAGAAGAGAAGCGCCACCATTTTATTATCCCGAATAGTCCGAACCACCATTCCCCGCCACATCGGCCAGCCTCCTTACAGATCTTGATTAGCGATTTTGCTTAGGGGCCGTCAAGAAACAACAGTCACATTTATGGCCGCTTGGAGACGGCCCATTCTGTCGTTTACAGCCTCTAAATGTCACAGTTGTTTTTTGCACGACGGCTCCCGATAGATTCTCAAACATCCACTCGGTCGTCCAGTAAAAATCCGCACACCGGCAAAAGGAGTCAGAAAAGTAAATCGATTGGAAAATAACCGCCAATTGAATATATTGCTCTTCCTTAACTCTATCAAATCTACCCGCCCGGCCCTTTGGCCGCAAAAAAAGATAACGAAATGCGTGAAGACGAAGTTCCCCAAGACCAGGGCATTGCCGAAGGCCTCAAGGAGGTCACCTACGCGGTTGACGCGACGGGGTGCTACAAGCTGGTGCCCAGCGCCGGCTGGGAGCCCAAGAATATCTCCAACTACCAGGCCTGGGAGGTGGTCGCTTCCCAGGTCGCCAAGGCCCAGAGTGCCGTTCTGGCCGGACAGCTTTCCCCACTGGCCTTTCACATGGCGCGCAACCAGATGGACGCGGCGCTGCTTGCCCAGTACATGGGGCTGCCCCGCTGGCGGGTCTGGCTGCACATGCGGCCCTGGGGTTTTAAGCGGTTGACCGAACCACAACTGGAGGATTACGCCGCCATGCTCCGCACCACCGTGGCGGAGCTTAAAGACATCAACCTGGTCGGTAAAATGTGCATTCCCGGCCGGGGGCAGGATACCGATGCAGATTGATTACAGCCACCGCCAGTCGGCCCATTGCGAAAACGGGGTCACCGCCGGTCTGGTCTCCCACTATGGCATCCCCATGAGCGAGGCCCTGGCCTTCGGGGTCGGGGCCGGGATCTTCTACGGCTATATCCCCTTCATGCGGCTGAACAATCTACCGCTGGCCACCTTCCGGGTCATCACTGGGGCGATCTTTAAGCGGGTGACCAAGGAACTGGGGATCAAGACGGTCAGCCGTTCCTTCCGTAACCCTGCCGAATCGATGCAGGCTCTGGACGAGGCTCTTGCCCGAGGTATCCCGGTGGGACTACAGACCGGGGCCTGGTGGCTACCCTACTTTCCCGAAGCCTACCGCTTCCACTTCAACATGCACAACCTGGTGGTCTACGGCAAGGAAGGTGATAACTATCTGATCAGCGACCCGGTCTTCCCGGAGCCGGTGATCTGCGGCAGTGCTGACCTGATTAAGGCCCGCTACACCAAGGGCACCTTGGCCCCCAAGGGGCGGATGTACTATCTGGCCGAGGTGCCCAAAACGGTCGATATGGGCCGGGCCGTCAGAAACGGCATCCGGGTCGCCACCAAGGCCATGCTCAAATACCCCCTGCCGATCATCGGGGTTTCCGGCATCCGCTATCTCGCCAAAAGACTGGAACACTGGCCGGAAAAGCTGGGGCCGGAGAAATCACTGCTCTATCTGGGCCAGATGATCCGGATGCAGGAAGAGATCGGCACCGGTGGCGCCGGTTTCCGCTTCATCTACGCCGCCTTCCTGCAGGAGGCAGCGGGGATTTTAGGCGATGAACGTTATCTGGAATTTTCCCAGCGGATGACCGGGATCGGCGACCGCTGGCGCGAGTTTGCGGTGCGGGCGGCGAGAAATTGCAAGGGGCGGGCCGGGGCGGAAGATTCTTTTCCGGCCATGACTGAGATTTTAAGGGATTGCGCGGACCGGGAAGAGCAGTTGTACCGAGAATTGGCGGCGCTGGTGGGGTGACGAGTTCGATGGGTCTCTTTCCGGGGAAAATGCCTTCTCTAATTGTGGGAGCGACCGCCTGGTCGCGAATTCGCACGACCGGGGCAAACTTCTTAACCTGCCGCAGATATCTCCTTGGGCATTCGCGGTCAGGCGACCGCTCCTCCCACAGGTGCCAGCCCAACTGACCTCTTGCGAATCTGCTTTATGCAGTATCGCTACAAACACGATCCATACAACCACCAGGTGCCAGCAAAGTTATGAAAAAAATCCTCCTGATCAGCCCGGCCTTCCGCAACAAGCTTCTGGAAAATGTTCGGGTCCTGGCCCTGCCGCCCTTGAATTTGATGATCATCGCCGCCCACACCCCGGCCGAGTACGAGGTGCAGATCCTCGACGAGGCCTACGACGATGTCGATTTCGACGCCTCGGTGGATCTGGTGGGGATCACCTGTATGACCCCGCTGGCCCCCCGGGCTTACCACCTGGCCGCCGAATTTAAGAAACGCGGCGTACCGGTGGTCCTGGGCGGCATCCACCCCTCGATGATGAGTGAGGAGGCGGCCCAATACGCCGACACGGTGGTGGTGGGCGAGGGCGAGGAGCTCTGGCCGCAGCTACTGGCCGATTTCAGCGCCGGTAAGATGGAAAAGCTCTACCGGGTGGGAAATCGCCCGGACATCACCCACCTGCCCGCCCCGCGCCGGGATCTCTTGACCAACAAGTACTTCGTCCAGACCGTCCAGACCTCTCGAGGCTGCCCCCACAACTGCAAGTTCTGCTCAGTGACCTTGTTTAACGGCGGCCAGTACCGGATGCGCGATATCGACGACGTGGTCGCCGAGATCAAGGCCATCCCCGACAAACGGATCTTCATCATCGATGACAACATCATCGGTTCCGGCTCCAACTCCATCGAGCGGGCCTTCTCCCTCTTCGAGCGGCTCAAGGAATGCAAAAAGGAATGGGGCGGCCAGACCTGCCTGAACATCGTCGAACATGACGGCCTGCTCAAAGCCGCGTACAACAGCGGCGCCCGCGCCTTCCTGATCGGCTTCGAGTCCATCGAGCAGGAGGTGCTGGGCGGCATGGGCAAAAAGGTCAACATGCGCCCCAATACCAAGAATTTCAAGGAAGCAATCAAGAAGATCCATGACCACGGTATCGCCATCGTCGGCGGCTTCATCTTCGGCACCGACAACGACGACAGCGAGACTTTCAAGCGTACCCTGGACTTCATCATGGAGGCCGAGGTGGACGCGGTCCAGCTCTCCATCCAGACCCCGCTGCCCGGCACCGCCCTCTATAAGCAACTGGAGGAGGAAGGCCGCCTGCTCCTCAACCACTATCCCCAGGATTGGGAGGCCTACAACATCTTCGAACCGGTCTTCCAGCCCAAGAACATCAGCCCCCAAGAGCTCTACAGCAACCTGATCGCGGCCTATAAAACCGTCTCGGCCCCCTGGCCCTCCTGCAAACGCGGGCTCAAGACCTTTATCAAAACCCGCAGCCTTTTTGCCACCGGCATCTCCTTCTTCTGGAACTACGACAGCTTCCAGACCATCAGCAAGATCACCAAGCCCCGGATTTATTCCTAGGAATACTGTGCCGCTCATGCCAGCGGCACAACAACAATACGCGCCATTTTCGACTGGCAAAACCAGCCCTCCTGCAAGAGCAGCAGCCCACTCCCCCCTAACCAGAGACATCAACGTGAAACCTGGCGGTCGGCGGCCGAAAAACCTCACACGATATCAGTAACTTTTAGCGGCAAAAGACAACTTTACATTTATCACACATCCGACAAATATCTCCGCAACTCTTGACAGTTCCGCTTTATATCTAGGGATATCGCTACAACAAATATCCCTTGAAGTTGTCGCCATGGTCAGGTAGGAACTAACATCTCAGTTGGACAATTCGAAAATCGCATCCACTTCTTAATCAGGTTATTAAATACTTGAAGTGATTTTTGCCGAACCGATCCGGTGGAAGCGTGCTTCGCATTGTGCCAATTCTTAAGGCAGGGCGCACCAGTGCCCCGCCGGAACTCAACACACGGAGGTAAATGATGAAGCAAAGTCAGCAAAAATGGTGGTTCAACACGGTCTGCGGGGTGGCTTTTCTGTTATCCGGGACCCAGGCTGCTCTGGCGGAGGATGTCGTCGTCTACGATAGCTGGAACGGTGACTCGGTTTACAACAATCCGCCCATCGAGCCGGTTTTCACCCTCACCGCCCCAACCCGGATCAGCGAAATCGTCAACTACCACTGGAATTACTTTAGCGGCCAAAATGCCGCTCTGGTGAACGGCGCCATCGGGATCGACCGGGTCGAAAGCGACACGGTTACCAGCCCCGTCGGCCGTTGGCCTGCCACCAGCGGACCCGGCGGATTCGGCTCGCAGAACACCTTCTGGTACGCCTATCCCAATATCGTCCTCGGCCCGGGGAACTACAAGGTCGTGGATTCCGACCGGCAGACCTGGTCCTACAGTGTCTCCAATTACTACCATATCGGGAACGACTGGGCCCCCAACAAGGGTTTCAGCCAGGTCATCTCCTCAGGACCCGCCTGCACCACCGCAGCTCAGGGGATGATCGGCTGGTGGCCTGGAGATGGCAATGGTCGTGATCTCATCAACAACCATCACGGCGTGACCAACAACGAGGTTTCCTTCCCCGCCGGACAAGTGGCACAATCCTTCAACCTTGGCGCCAGCGGCTACATTCGCGTGCCCAACAGCCCGACGCTCAACACCCCGAACGGTTTCACCATCGACACCTGGATCAATCCCAGCGCTGACGGCGGCGCCCAGGATATCGCCTCGAAATGGGACGACCCCACCGGACAATGGTCGTGGATTTTCAAACTGCATAATGACGGCAGCCGCCGCCTGCGCATCGAGATCTCCCGCGGTGGTGACCACAACGCCCTGGGCGACCTGGAAGGGACGACCGTCCTGCCGCTCAATACCTGGTCCCATGTCGCGGCCACCTACGACCGGGCGTCCGGCCTGATCCGGCTGTACGTCAACGGCGTGGTTGACGGCGAGACCTCCGCCCGCTTCCCGAATACCGCGATCAACAACAGCGCCACGGACATTCTCATCGGTGCGGTTAATGGTCAGATCTCCTCACCCGGAGAATTCTTCCAGGGCATGATCGACGAGGTGGAACTCTACAATCGCGCCCTTACCCCTGACGAGTTGGCCGCGATCTTTGCGGCGGGCAACGGCGGCACCTGCAAGCCCACCTGCGCCACCCCGCCCCAGGGGATGATCGGCTGGTGGCCCGGCGACGGTAACACCAATGATCTCGTCAACAACCATCCCGGCGTGGCGAACAATGAGGTTTCCTTCCCTGCCGGACAAGTGGCACAGTCCTTCAATCTTGGCGCCAGCGGCTACATTCGCGTGCCCAACAGCCCGACGCTCAACACCCCGAACGGTTTCACCATCGACACCTGGATCAATCCCAGCGCTGACGGCGGCGCCCAGGATATCGCCTCGAAATGGG
>Ga0334722_10007647_pt1 | contig 10446 bp, 13 predicted proteins | sample C3_bottom_MG_FD_207210 | JGI IMG/M metagenome (GOLD analysis project Ga0334722, IMG submission 207210) | Sediment microbial communities from Yellowstone Lake, YNP, Wyoming, USA - C3_bottom | ecosystem: Environmental > Aquatic > Freshwater > Lake > Sediment | place: USA: Wyoming | collected... | reverse complement strand
TCCCTCCCTCGAATTCATGGAAAAAATTGCCTCGGTTATGGGATACAAGCTCACTATCCGCCTGCAATAACCCGCCACTAACTAACTTTTTTTCCAATAATTTGCTACAATATCCCCATGACAGCTCTACCTAAACATTGGCCCAGTTCCCGTCGACAGGGTAAACGCCGCGCCACTCACACCGCCGACATCCAAAAAACCATCAATTGCAAACATTGTGGTCAGCCAAAAATGGCTAGCTTTGAATGTCCCAATTGTAAACAATTGTGAAAAGTCACCAAGACCCCAGACATCTCCGTCGGATAAAGAATATGCAGGCCATTTTTGCCTGGAGCTGTGGTAATTTTAGCCCTTCTACTGTTGATTCTCCCAATATTATCGCCAATATTAACACCATTGATGACCTCATCAGGATCAATGCTCCAAAATGGCCGATCGACAAGATCAACCAAGTTGATCTGGCCATTCTCCGTTGTGCCATCTGGGAATTAAATTTTCAAAGCAAGACTCCGCCAAAAGTAATCATTGACGAAGCGGTCGAACTGGCCAAAGAATTCGGCACCGACACCAGTTCTTCCTTTGTAAATGGCTGCCTCGGCAGTATCATTAAAGAAAGCCATGAACCCCAACCTTGATGAACTTCAGCAACTGATCGGTATTAAATTCAACGATCCGGCAATTCTCAACCAGGCCCTGATCCACCGCTCCTATTTAAATGAAAATAAGTCATCCGGTCCGAAGGATTCTAATGAACGCTTTGAATTTTTAGGTGATGCTGTTCTGGAACTCTGGTCTTCGGAAACCCTTTTCCGACTGTTCCCTGACTACCCGGAAGGCAAGCTAACCAACCTCCGATCCTTGGTGGTATGTACCGAAAATTTGGCCTTAGTTGCCGCTAGTTTTAATCTTGGAAAATTTGTTCTTCTTAGCCGGGGTGAAGAAACCCACCAGGGCCGGGAAAATATTTCCATTTTAGCCGACACCCTGGAAAGCTTGATCGGCGCTATTTATCTGGATAACAGTATCGACCAGGTCAATAAATTTTTAGATCAATTTCTATTACCCGGATTGAATAATATTTCCCAACAAAAAATCTACAAAGATCCCAAAAGTCTTTTTCAGGAAATCGCTCAGGCCAAACAGGGGATCACCCCCCGATACATTACCATCACCGAATCCGGGCCTGATCATCACAAAAATTTTACCGTCGGTGTCTATCTTAACGATAAATTAATTGCCGAAGGTGAGGGAAATTCAAAGCTCAAAGCCGAAAGTGCCGCCGCCCTGGCCGGATACCAGAAATTAAATAAATAATTTAAAGCCAATTAGAATTTAGATTTTAGATTTTTTCTGCTATAATTCCATCCATGCTTAAGATCAAACTTTTCCCCAAAGGGAAAAAACACCAAAGAACCTTCCGGATCGTCGTGGCCGAAGCCAGAAGTAAACACAACGGTAATGTGGTCGCCGATATCGGTTTTTATACTCCTACCAGTCAAAATTCTTCCCAACCCCAAAATATTTCCATTAACAAAGAACAGCTAGCCGTCTGGATCAAAAATGGCGCCCAATTAACCCTTGGAATTGACCGTATTTTAAATCCCGACAAATATCCCAAAAAAATAAAAGTCAAAAAAGTTGCCGAGCCAAAGGTGGAAAAACCTGAAAAATCCGAAACCGTCATCGAAGTAGCTAAACCGGAAGAAGTCAAACCTGAACCGGAAACCACTGCTTAATTAAAAATTATAAATTGTAAATTAAAAATTGTTGTCTATGTCAACCATTCAGGAAACTCTCGAATATATCCTCAAAGCCATCGTCACTGATTCTTCATCGATAAAGGTATCCAATCGTCAGGAGGGTGAAATCTTGATCATGGAAGTCGAGGCCGCCCCGGAAATAATTGGTCAGATAATCGGTAAAGAAGGCAAAATAATCAAATCCATCCGCACCATTTTAAATCTTTCTTTTCCCAATACCCGGTACTCCCTCGATATCAAGGGCTAAACGGATCTGTCCGGTTGTATTTCACATAAGCACTACCGGTGCTAAATTCCCCCTCAAGTCCGCCGGAATTCTCCAGCACCGTAAACTGATTTAGTCTGGTGATCAGGTCGGCCTCATCTTTAGTCAGAGTCAGATCAGCCAAAGTCAATTTACTGACATCGAATGTTGAATTATCTTCAATATAATAAGCTGAAATAGTCAGATCCATTTTTACTGTACTGCCGTCATTTTTCATATCAAAAGAATCCAGTGACATAACCGGTAAACTTAACTCTAATCCCTTTATTAATTTCAAATATCTATCAGCCGGCCCGATCAATGTCAATCTGATCGGAATACTGACCACCCCGTCAATCGATGGTTTATCTTCTTTCTTTGCCACTTCACCCGGGTTGATCATAAAACTATCAACCTGGTAGCCCCAGGCATCAACCACTTTCCTCACCACTCCCACTAATAAATAAGAATTCTTTTGAGGCAACATGGCATTAATAATAAAATCACTGTTCTTTTTTAATTCGTTCTGATCGACTGATAATAAATAGGTCCTTTTGGCCACCAATTGCTGTCTTTGTGCCTCTAAACTTTTTATCTGATCGGTCATTATTCCAAAATCGCCGATCTTGGGCATCAACACTAAATTTACGCTGACGATCACCAGTAATACCATTATCAACAACGGCACCCATACCACCAACAGAGCCACTTCCATCCCAAAAATTTTTTCCGGTAGTTTTAATTTCTCAATTTTCATTTTAGACCTACCTCCACGCTAAAAATCCATTTACCGTTAGAATAGGATAAAGTTGTCATTTTAGCACTCTTAAATTTAGTGTCCCGCTGATTATTGATATCGACAATTACCTTCTCAACTTTATCCAGACTTTTACCGTCGGTCGTAGCTGCTAACAATTGAAATTTTCCCTGACTTTTAATGTTAAAACTGGTCAAACTAACTTCTGAAGGAAAAAAACTGTTAACTGCCTCAAACGCCTTTGAATACTCAAAACGCTTGTCCAATACCTCCCCCACAATTTTTGCCCGATATTTTAACCTTTGGTTGGTAACAATATTATCCGCCAATGCCATATAAGCACTTTGGGCTTTCTTAAACTGGGATTCAGCGGCGGCTGTTCTAACTTTAGCCAATAAGATAAGGCCAAATATAATCACTACCGCTACTACCCAAACTGATAAAATAACCGCCATGATCGTTCTGACCTTTTTCTGTAATTTTATTTTCACTGCCTGAAATTTGGCACCCGACGGCAATAAATTCAGATCCATTAGCGTCATATTACCCCCCTCAATGCCAATCCCACTGCCAGCGAAAACCGGCAACCTTCTGAATTAAGATCGATCGGTAAAACTATTTTAGATGTATCCATTTTTATAAACGGCTGGATCACCTGAACTTCAATACCCAACAATTTAGTTAATTCCTCAGCGAGTCCAGGCAAATTAGCCCCGCCACCGCTAAGAAGCAACAGATCTGCCGCTTTACCCTGTTCTTCCCTAAAAGAAGCCAGTGCTCTTCTGACCTCTTCCCCCATACTGGCAAAGACCGGCTGAATGGCATTTTTTATTTTTCCTTCCAGCTGCATTTCTTTCAGGCCGTATGCCTTTTTATACTCTTCTGCCGAAGCCATATCTAAACCCAAATTTATGGAAATTGCCCTGGTCAACGAATCTCCACCCACCGACATTGCCCGGGTAAAAAATACGTTACCCTTATTAATACTGACAATATCAGAATATTTTTCTCCCATATCTACCATTAAAATACCGGCAGTCGCCGAAACTGAATTTATCACTACCCGTCGGATCGCAACCGCCGGCGATTCCAATGCCACCAGCTCCAATCCCATCGATTTGAATAATTTTATATATGATTTAATCAAATCGTTTCGGGCAGCAATAGCAAAAACTGCCAATCTTCCGGCTTCATCTTTTTCCACTATTTCGTAATCGATCGATACTTGATCAAGGGGGTAGGGGACAAAAGTCTCCGCTTCGAATTTTAATGCATCACGGATCTCGTTCTCTTTCAAAGGAGGTAGACGGATCAGCCGTGACACCACTTCATCTTCCGGCAAACTGGTAACCACTTTTTTCGATTTGATTTTTAGATCGTTTATCAGTAGTTTTAAAGCTGAAGAAATCTCCGAAATAGCTTTATCGTTTTTTTCCTCTTTCAACCAATCCACTCTGGGAGATTTTGTTTCACCGATAGCATCAAGAATCACTTTATCTCCGGCACCTTTGGATACCGAAACCAGTTTGATGCTGCCAACTCCAATATCAATCCCTAAAATATCACTCATTTATTCAGTATAAACATATCCGGCTAGTTACTCAATACATTACCCGTCGCCGTAATCGCATCCAGCATAAAAGAGGGGATCTGGTATTGATTAATGACATTTACTTTCCGGCTGACTGTCGAACCTGAAGTTCCGGCAAGATCCCCCGCCAATCCGGTGGAGCTAATCTGTATTTCCTGACCCGGAAAATTTCCACCAGTGGCCGACACTGCCAGCTTTGTATCACCGCCAATCGGTTTGACCACCAATAATATCGGCTCATTTCCTCCTCCAAGCGGTAAACCCAAAGAAATCGATTTCATTCCGGCCACTGAGCAACTTCCGTTGCCCGGGTTAAGATTGCTATAACCACTGACTCTATTGGCAGTAACGATATTAAAACCGGACCTATTTACTCCATAATTCGCCCCGTTTCGATAAAAATAATCAACTTTCAAGCTACCATCAAAACCATTGTCCACACATATCGACATGGCAGTAGCTCCAAAAACCGGCGACATATTCAATTTACCGTCATTATCGTGTCCGACCAACCAGGTATAATTATTCCTGTTTCTCAAAGTTATTATTCCCAGATTAACTATCGCTGTGCCGCCACCAACATCTTTAACCGTCACCTTGGCACCGCTTTGATTGTTTGAAGCCGTAAAATCGGTTTTTCCGGTCCCCAGATAATAATCCACCCCTGACTCGGCCGCATTAAAAGCCTGCTTGAGAAGTTCCTCATCGGTAGTGATCTTGGTTTGAATCACCGACCTTCTCGACAACGACAATCCGACAGTCATCACTACTGCCGAAATTACTAAAACAATTAATGCTATTTGCCCTTTTTTCATCATATTATTTTCCCAATGACCAGCTGGTCAAAACTTTTGATAAAGATGCCGGCAAACTGAAGATCAGGTCCGGCCGATAGGTAACCAATACTCCAGGACTGGTATTATTATCAGATTGAGTAACATAACCCCGGCTAAAGCTGACATTTCCGCCGGCAGCATAAACCACTCCGTTGATCTTCAATTGAGTATTATTGGTTCCCGTCGCCATGATTCCGTTTCCGCCTACCAGAATACCCTCGGTTTGGACTACGTTTTGATCAACCGTTATCTGTCCTGAAGCAACAATCATTAAGAAATTACCTGTACTTAGGGTATTATCTACATTAACCGTCACATTACCTTTTACCAATACCACTCCCGTCCCGCCGCTTAATGACAGAATTTCACTCATCGAAGTCCCGCTGCCGATTACCAGCCCGGCACCGGTTTTGACATAGTAATTATCATAAAAATATTGGTAACCGTAAATATCACTCAAAACATTGCCTTCATATCCCCAATTATTCGGTATTCCGTACTGACAGGTACCACAGCCGGCATAATTATCTATTGATGATCCAGACACCAGACCATTCGTACAACTGGCCGAGCTGATAGAGACTGCCGGCGAACATCCGGGAACTATACACGTCACCGGCGTCATAGTTTTGATCACACCGCCTTTAGACAATACCCCGCCGCCAGCTGCCTGATACCAGGACTGCTGATTATTGACCGCCGAAAAATCTATCCGCAACGCCGGACCTAAACTATAGGCACTTATTCCTACCGTATTGCCGGCATCGCAAGCCACTAACTCTGTCACCCCGACATTACTCACATCCAGCCACCGGGTTACCTCCCCGGTAGCACTCAGATTCGGTATAACAGTGTGATATTTACCCCAAATTAAGGTTCCTCCCGAATAGGTATCAACCCCGGTAGCATTAATAGTTGCCAATGTCCCACCGGTAATCGTAACACTCGTAAAATTCATCGTTGCCGCGGCCGGAGTAGAAAAACCGACTCCGCTGTTGCACACCGCCCCAAAAGACGAACTGCTGCTGTCAAACACCTTTCCCGATAATGGCACCTGGCAATTCCACACTTTCCAATCACGGTTCGTGTCCACCCAACCGCTGGTACCACCACCGCTATCTAATACTATTCCGTTAATTTGAAATACTGACGAATTATTATCGGTAGTATTATTATAAACAACCGTTATTTCAGCCACCCTACTGTTACCAATACCGGCATTTAAAGCTAGATCATAAACAGTTCCGTTCCACCTTAATTGAGCCGAAGCAATATCCGCCCAACCATCAGGATCACTGACCGTTAACTCAAAATTTACCGTTCTGTTGGAAAAGATCTGATTACCGGCACCATTCACCTGACAGATATGATTACTGCTTCCCACGTCCACCGGTACTATTGTCCCTAATGAATTTTTAATTACCAAAGGACCTATGCTCGGAGGCGATCTGACCTTGAAATACCCCGCCGCCGACCAGTCACCGTAAGCTACTCCGGCCGGCAACCCGGCACAAGCCGAATTCACTGCCCTTACCTGCCAATAATAAACTTTCCCGGTAGTACCGGCAAAAGATACTGTCGTTGTTGCCGGACCTCCGGCCACAGTCACTCCGGCACCGGCTCCTGTTCCTCCGGCGCCCACCACCCAAACAGCATCGGTATTATTGCGGACCCGGTATTCATAATAATCTGTCAAAGCATGATTTGTCTCATTATTAAACCATCTTAGAGATACCGGCGAACCTACCAATGTCGGACTGACAACTGTTCCGACCGGAAAAGTGATCCCGACCTGACCCGGTTTGACCGCATCGGTACTTAAACAAGTTCCGGTCGCCGGATCACAAGCCGCTCCGCTGCACGCCGGCACCGGATTGTTACAAATTCTCGCCTGACCGCAGCTCAAAGCCGGACAAACGCTCCATCCGCCGTCAACTGCACATGACGGCGCCGTCCCCGGACAAATACCTCCGCAGATTGATGCCCCGTCACAGGACCGTCCGCAGCCGGCATTGATGTTACAGGTGGCATGCCAAGTCCCGTTAACCGGTGCCTTCGTCCCATAACAATACACTCCACCCTGGGGTTGGCACAAAAAGGTCATACAAACATAAACCGTCGCTGCCGTCGCCACATTGGCAGCACTATAACAATTACACGTCGGAGGCGGAACATTCGTCGGACTCGGTCCGCCGCCGGTCGCCGCCGGCTTGGTCGGCGCCCCCGGACACGGTCCACAGTCCATTCCGCCGCAATTATCACAATTCCCTTCCCCCCAGCAGGGAGATCCGGCCGGATAGAATCCGGGGCACCAATCGCTGGGCGCACTGGTACAGGCATAAGGGTTACAGGCAATCGTCGGCGTCGGTCCCGAACTGGGACACCAGGGATAAGTACTGTCGGGAACCCCTGTCTGTTTCCAACAAAACGATTCCACACCATAATAGTCCAAACAAGCCTGAGAGTGGTAACATTTGACCGTTTTCGTTCCCATCTGCGACGGATTAGGATCAGGAAACGGACATGCTTCATGCTCCTTGGTACAAACTTCGTCAGGCAAAAGGCCGCAAATACCGCAATCTGCCGGGGGCGCCGGAGCACATTTGTGGGTAGAAGGATCACAGTAGCCGCTGGTACAATCACTGTTTACCGTACAAGCAGATCCGTTTCCATAGGCCGCAAACAATCTGGCATCCATCATTCCCATATTTTTTGTCAACATGAACACCGCCGGCACCGCTATCCCCACCATCAGCAATCCGATCAGCAGCGGCACTCCGGTCAAAACCTTACCTTTACTTAATTTATTAATGTATTTTTTTATTTTGCTCATTCGCCTTTGAATCCGCATAACCGATATCCGCCATTGCTGGCAAAAACCACCTCATCTCCGGCCAATCTGAATACCACCACATCCCCGGGGCAAAAAGCCGTCGTCCACCGCAAACCTTCTTTGATAATCACTCTTAATTCGATATTCTTATCCTTCCGGCTGGGAATAATAATTACTGTTTTTGCCGGATCAACCGTCAGTTTTGATAATTTATTTTCCTGCAAAAACTCTATCTCTCCGGTATCGGCATGCCATTTTTGGACCACACCGGTGATCTGAACCGTTTGTCTATCCACTCCGCCAACATCAACAGTAGACATTTGGCTTGGTCGGGCATCGGTTGTCTTTTGGACAGTAATCTTTTCCGCCACCGGATTTTTTTTAGTAATCCCGTACTTTCCCAGCAGCCACCAGCCGATTCCCATTCCGACAATCAATACCACCACATATCGCCACTTCATACAAAAAGTATACCGACTTCATCAAATAAAGCAACTAAATAATCTTAAGGCCAAAATCTGACATCTCCACCACCAATCTGATAACCGTTATCCGGTTGGGCCGGATCGCCAACCAAACCCAAAGCAATCAATCGATTGGTATCCTCAGGATAAGGATATACTTTATTCTCTACCCTAAATATCACAATACCTTTGATGAGTCTACCACTATTTAGATCATCCAAGGTTAAAAATCCCGACCTGCCCCTACCGGTATTAGTTAATATTACTGCCCAAGTTCTAAGGTCCTGATCCCGGGTATCAATCAGGGTAAAGATCGGCACCGGGTAAATCATTGTTCCGTGTTTAAAATAAAAAAACTCCGGTTTTGGCATTGGTTGCCTATCTTCTGAACCTATAATTGTATAACTTGGCAGATCATGAGTCACACTGGAAATTCTCAAATTCGGTTCCAGCTTGGTCTGGTCACCCATCAGATCGGTCAATTCTGTCCACCATTCATTAAATGCCTTAAGATACAAAAAAGGATCAGGCGACTCCAGAAATTTTTCCGGATTGCTCACTAACTTTTCATAACTATCCGGAAAATTGTGTAATTTTGTCATATCAAACGGATATCTTTCCGGCGTCGGGGAGGGGATCTCGGTTTCCGTCGGGGTCGGGATATTGGTTGCCGTCGGTACTAGAGTTTCGGTCGGCGTCGGTCCCAAGGTTGGAACCCCTGAGGGCACCGGTGCAGTTTCCGGCGGTTTATTGGTCGGCTGGGCATTAGTACAGGCGGCATCAGCAGTACTGACTATCAAAGATATCCCTGTCACTGCGGCAAAAGTTTTGCCAAATTTACTTTTTGAGAACCGGTCCATAACCTTATCTATCCACAAATCCGGCTTGGTAGGGGACACTCCCTGATATTGGTTTCTTTCGGTATTCATTTTGGTTTCTGACATTATCTTTACCCTATAATAACTATATTATATCACTTTAATTCCTGGCTGCCACCTTGGTCTGAAATTCAGAGATATTTTTTTGCCATTTCTTCAATAGCTACTTTTATATCTTTATTTTCTATAGTTTTTCCCACCCATTCCACCGTGTCTTCCTTCAAATCCTCAAAATATACCAGTTGTTCTAAAAACAATTTCTCGGCAAAAAGTCCTTTAAATCTAACTAAAGCGTCCTCAATTATTTTTTTCAGGCTACTTTGATTATTTTTAACCGCCCAATAAATATCGACATAATCTCTCCACATTCCTCGTCTGCCAATTGCATATGCCTTATTTGACAGTAAATCATCTAGTGAATATATATCAATACTTTCCGTTTTAATAGATTCTTTTAATTCGGCAAAGGGAAAATATACAAAACTTAACTTTATCTCTCCGCTTAACAGCACTGACAGTTCATCCCCGCTATCCACCTTCGGCTCAATCTCATATTCCCAAAACACTTTTTTCACTTTAAGTAACAATTTTTGGGGAATTTCCTGTTTGCAAAAAATATCAAAATCATAAGATATCCGATGATTCAATTGTAATGCCAAGCCCGTACCACCGGCCAAAATTCCTATATCCCCAAACTCACCTAAACGTTTCCAAATCTCCATCCTCTTGGCATCAAAAATTTCAGTATAAATTTTTGACATAACGGCTATAATCTATATCTTTTTTTATTCCCAAAATTATTTTAGAGACAAAATTCACCCCACTCCGACTATAAACTTTCAATGGTTGCTCTAAAAAAATATTTTTAATTTCACTTTCGCCGTACTTTTTTATCAATTCAGAGATATCCGACAGATCACCAAACATTAAGGTTTGATTTACTACATAAACCATATCATCAACCCGCAATTTATCTTTACTTTTTGACCATACAATCCCTTGTTTCATATCAAGTATTATACCATTTTGTATACGTTATCTGGCCGCCACCTTGGTCTGAAATTCAGAGATATTTTTTTGCCA
>Ga0334722_10007646_pt1 | contig 10447 bp, 10 predicted proteins | sample C3_bottom_MG_FD_207210 | JGI IMG/M metagenome (GOLD analysis project Ga0334722, IMG submission 207210) | Sediment microbial communities from Yellowstone Lake, YNP, Wyoming, USA - C3_bottom | ecosystem: Environmental > Aquatic > Freshwater > Lake > Sediment | place: USA: Wyoming | collected... | reverse complement strand
GACTGAGACTCGCCGACTACCTCATCTTCTATAACTGCATCCGTCCCCATAAGAGTCTATTTAAGAAACCACCAATTCAAGCCTTGATCGAAAATGGTGCAATGTCGAATATGTTTGCAACTCATACTACAGCTTGACATTGGGCTCAAAAGGTGATAATTTTGAAGTAAGAACAGGCAAACCGGCTTCTAAAAAAGGAGGATGAATCATGCTCTGCTCACTTTCAAGTCTGGACAAGGAAAAGATCAAATCAATTGAGTCCGTCGAAAAGCAGATAGGGAAGACTATCCTGGCGTTCAGCTGCCATGACACGGCGCCTGCCCAGTTGACTCCGGAAGAAATCGCGATAATAGGCGAGACCGAGAAAAAACTAGGCGTTGCGCTGGTAGCGGTCAAGTAGTAATAATAATCCACGACGGCTGATTCCCGAAACCAAATAAGAAGACATGGCTATGCCTCACCAGTATAGCCATGTCTTCTTATCACATCAGCGCAATACCTCAGCCCATGGGGATGTCCAGGAAAAAACCTGCCTCTTTAAACAAATGCCTTCTTAAACCCGTGTTTTTTGGCGGTTTGGACCATGGTTTGAAGATTGATTGTCGGGGTCTGGGGTGGAATACCGCAGCAGGTCGTAAGGCCGTCTACTCCCTTCTCAATGCACTCTATCACCGCTTTTTCGACATCAGCAGGCTCCCCGAACAGCAGGACCCCGTTCACATTAATGTTTCCGAACATGGCGGTGTTATTTCCGACCGTCTGTTTGGCAAAAGCCATATCCACCATAGAGTCAATCGAGATACCCGGCGCCACCTCCGCCATCCTTGTTAAAAGCAGGTCGTTCTTCCCGCACATGTGCAGGATTACCGGAACTGAAAGACTGTTGACAAGGCTCATAGAGAAGGGCTTGGCAAATTCATCAAACTGTTTGGGACTGATCAGGTCACAGCTGGCCGTCGAATCAACTACCACGACAACATCCGCCCCTGCCTCGACCTGGGCCTGGGCATACCTGATGCAGACCTTGCGGGCTCTTTCAACAAGCTCCAGGGCTGCCGCCGGTTTTCTCATCAGTTCGCGCATGAAAGGGTCTACTCCCCTGAGCTGGGCCGCTACGGTAAAGGGACCCACCACCATCGAGATAACAGGTATGGTGTCGGAAACTCTCTTTTTAAGTAACTTGATAGCCTCGAGGACCACCGGCATCCTCCCGTCTTTATAGGGATCAGGGTCCTTCACCCTGCTGAAGTCTCCAGTTTCAGATATGGCAGGTTCTTTTACCGGGGGTTGTATATCGAGGCCCTTATTGCGGCCTGAGTGATACTCCAGCACGCACCCCATGGCTTCGGCCTCTGTATTGATATCGAAGGGGACACGGACACTCTCAAAGCCGATAACCCGATGTGCCTCGTAAGACAGGGTAGCCATTAGTTCCGCATTGGAGTGCGCCTCCGGCCAGTAGGCTCCGCTTGATTTCATCAGCTCTATCGTCCCCGTATGTAACGGCTGTGCTGCAGGTACCCGGTCTACCGGTTGATGCGCCAGGGTCGCGAGAAGCCTTTCTTTTGCTGACATCGTCTCTTTCATACTTACCTTTCTTCCATCTCTTCCTCTGCGGCTATATGTCTTACGACTACCTTGCGGGGACCGCCGTGAGTGTCAGTCGACCAGTCCTTCGGAGGCTGTATCTCGCGGAGTTTCTCAAGTCTGCCGAGTTGTTTCATCCTGTTGACGATCAGGGTCCAGGCGCAGTCAATCTGGTCGCTCACCTCGCACTTGCCATTATTGGTGCCGCCGCAGGGCCCGTTCAGGAGTGACTTGGAGCAGCGGACAATAGGGCATATGCCGCCGGTAAGATGCAAAATGCAGTTACCACAGCCGCCGCAGACTTCGGTAAATACTCCCGCCCTCGGTACCGCCCCGTAGAACGAGGTGTTAATCCCCGGATAGACCGGGATAGCACCGATGAGCCCGGTCAGAAAGTTGACCCCAACACCGCAGGCAGTGGAAAGCACAAGATCGTAGGTCTTCACTTCTTCCATCATCGGCTCAAAGAACTCGGGCTCGCAGTGGCGCTCAGCTCCGGCGTGCTTCACCTCCATCTCCTTGCCCTCCTGCATGGCCTTCATCCGGATCATAGAGGCAAGGATCTCTGCCTCCTTGGCGCCGCCCGCATGACAGATGGCAACGCAGGTGTTACACCCGTAAACAAGGACCCTCTTGAAATCCTTGACCATCTCCCAAATCTCTTCAAACGGTTTCTGTGTTCCGACAATCATCGCGCTGCCTCTCCTTTATTTTTACATGCTCAATGCGCCGGGCCGAGAACATGTTACCTTCATTTTGATAAGTTCCGCCGCCATGTATACATTGTTCAACGTATTTCTTATACGTCTCCTGTGTTCCTCCCGGGCGTTGTCTCTCTGCACGAATCACCCTGCTCTCAGGAAAGAGCCATCTGAACGTTTTCTTTCATGACCCTTCTCCCATAGGGACAAATGGTTATGCATAAGCCGCAATTGGGTTTATCACTCAAGCCCTTTGTATTTTTCTTCTGCGCGCTGCATTTGTCCGTGTTTATCAGCCTGACATAAGGGTCATACCGCGACCATAGCTCCCCGGTAATTGCTCCTGAGGGGCAATGCTTTACGCAAAGGCTGCAGTCCCCGCACTCGCTGAACTCTATGGGGGTACCGGCGCTCAGGGGCGCATTGGTGAGGACCGTTGCAAGGGACAATCGGGGACCGAACTCGCGGTTTATGAGAAGTCCGTTTTTCCCGATCCACCCGATCCCTGAAGACGTCGCAGCAAGCTTATGCGCAAAAAGCGGATACAGTTTTGACACAAACGTATCCTTCACCCTGTCAGAGTCAGGAGGTATACAGAGATACCGGTATCCGCTTTCCCTCAATATCCGGGAGGCCTTCCTCTGAAGTTCGCCGAGCAGAGCAAGTGTGCCTTTATTAAGGTTCCTGCCCACGCCGATCGATATGGCCATCCCGAGATGAGCGATATCATCGTGCAGGAATTTCCCGACGGAGGCATAACCGATAACCGTAGCCCCCGCTTCCAGAAGTTCCTCACCGATTATTTCATCTATCAGGATTGCCGTATCCATCAGGCCACCTTGGTCTCCGCCTCTTGCTTGAGCCTCTTCAGGGAAGCTACCATCTCCAGGGCATCTTTCAGCGCATTGCTCGCGTCCTTTGCATATCCGTCAGCTCCCCACTTTTCAGCGACCCCCTGTGAAACCGGAGACCCTCCGATCATTATCTTCACATTCGGGTTCTTCGCCTTCAGGTCGTCAATGACTTTTTTCATACCTGCCATTGTTGTTGTCATCATCGCAGAAAGACAGACCAGGTCCGACTCTGTCCTCATCTGCTCTGACACAAAATTATCCAGCGGAACGTCACGGCCGAGGTCATACACCGTAAAACCTGCTACGTCAAACATCATTTTAACGATGTTTTTCCCTATGTCGTGCACATCACCTTCCACGGTCCCTATGACCACGGAGCCTCGCACCCCAAGGTCCATTTTTTTCACGTGAGGCTTTAATATTTCCAACCCCTTATAGAGGGCGTCGGCGCACATCAGTATCTCGGGCACGAAATATTCCTGGGCCTCAAAAAGTCTGCCCACCTCTTCCATCCCGTTTACAAGGCCATTAAATATGGCATCATTGGCGTCCAATCCCGCATCAAGAGCCTCCTGCGCACCTTCCGCAGCCAAATCTTCGTCATAGTTAATTACCGCATCCCTCAGCTTCTCGAAAATTGCTGCTTTTTTTTCTTCTGTCGCCATTACCTTCTCCCTATTGTTACGTTTTATTTAATTAATTCTGTATAGAGTTAATGCCTAGCCGCCCCACGTGAGGCGGCCAGGCCCTTTGCCCGTCTCTTTCCCTCTTTACCTTCTGCCGTTGGTCCCTTCGACCCGGGACCATCAGCCCCTTACTTGTAAACTCCATACAGGGCAGCAGCCTTTACGAGGGCCTTAATGTTCTCGGGCGGAACGCCGTGGTGGATTTCACACCCGGCCGATAACAGATATCCGCCTCCCGGCATGCCGATTTCAATACATTTTTTTGCTGCCTTCATTACGTCCTCAGGTGTTCCGAACATCAGAACGGCATCAGACTTTGACACGCCGACGTTCCCGGCAATGGCCACCTTTTTGCCGTATTTCTCTTTTGCCCATTTCAGGTCCACCGAGTCGTGAAAGGCGACGCATATCGGCTCGATTTCGTTGACGATCAAATCCAGAAACGGCGTAGCGTTTTCACACTGATGATAAATATACGGTGCTCCTATGCCGTCACGGATCTTTCTGTGGTAAGGGACCACGAAGTCGGCATACTGCTGGACGCTGACCGCCTCATCAACCATCCCGCCTTCAACGGTCGCTATCGCGACTGCACCCGCTTCGAGCATGGCCTTGGCAAAAGCGATCGAGGTCTGGGTGCAGATCTCAAGCAGATCATGGATAAAGGATGAATTCTTGGCCATCTCCACATACAGCCTCTTGTAACGGCCTTCGAGAACATCCGCGACTATATCGGGAGGGCCGTTCACGAATCCCACGATAGGGACATCGGGATATTTCTTCTTCAGTCTCCTGATAACATCCAGGATGACCGGCATCCTTCCGGCCTTGGTGGGGTCAGGTACCGACAAATTGTTCAGATCAGCGGGGGTCTTGACCGCCCATTCGCTGACAACACCCATGCGCATGCCGCCTCCGCACTTGAGCATGTAATTCAGCTTGGAGCCCAGGGCCTCGCCCTCGACCCTGAAATCTACCGGCAGGAAAAAGTTATCAGCCCCGTACTCGGTATACTGCCTCTCTATTGACTGAAATAGCTTTCTGGGATGGTTAAGTCCCTCCTGCCATGTATAGTCCAGTTCCACAAAATCATGCTGGGCGGCACTCTGGAAATAAAGTGCAACAGGCACCCGGTCCGGTGTTTTAAACGTAAGGGCTGCAACAACGCGTTCTAATGGAGTCATTGTAGACATGTCTTTCACCTCCTCCTTATTTTCCTACTACGGACTCTGCCCACTTAAGGGCTTCCTTTTCATTGTCACCATAGAAATCGGCCCCGATCTTCTTGCAGAACTCCCAGGAAATCGGTCCGCCGCCAACGCCCACCTTGACCTGGTCCCTGAGACCTTCTTCAACAAGTCCCTCCAGGGTCCGTTTCATGCTGAGCATCGTCGGCGTCATGAGGGTCGAAAGCATAAGGAAATCGGGCTTCTCCTCAAGCACCTTCTGCAGATAATCCTCGATCGGCACGTCACGTCCCATGTCTATGCAGACAAAGCCATTTGCCTCCAGCACTATCCTCACGAGGTTCTTTCCGATGTCATGGACGTCGCCCTCTACAACGCCGATCAGCACCTTACCTCTCCCTTTGGACTCGACCTTCATCTTCGACTTCAGGATGTTGAAGGCCTCGTAAAAGGCTTCGGAGCTGAGGAGCATCTGAGGCAGGTAGTACTCCTTTTTGTCATACTTTTCGCTGACTATTGCCATGGCAGGGATGAGACCCTTTTCGGTTATGGTCAGGGGGTCGATATTTTCGGCCAGGCCCTGTCTCGCCAGCCTTCCCGCTGCGTCAATATCACCTACAACTACGGCGTGGTTAAGTTCCTCAAAAATCTTGTCAGACATTGTGTTGCCTCCTTCTGCGTAAAATTGTTTATCCTGCTGCCTCGCCTCTGTTTCGATTTCTCTTGCCTCTACATCTCCCCGCTCCTTTCTTTTTTCGTTGAGCAGACCTTTGGCCTGCTGAAATGCCCGCTCCAGGATGTTGAGTGTCCCCCTGGTTTCCTCTATATAGAACCCGAAAGTTTCCGCGAACTTCTCTGTCTCGGCGCGGAGTTCAGCCCGGTCGCCGATGCCCGTGTCAACCATCAGGACCCGTTTGTAATCAGCCTTTTTGAAGACCCATCTCACGGTGGCGATATCCGGACAGTGAAGTTCTTTCACCAGCAGTGTCTCCCAGTGCTTCATCCAGCCCGGAGTCACAAACCATGTGCCCGCCTCGCGATGGACCTGCTCCAGATATTTGTCCGTCCCGCCCAGCACCAGGCAGACACAATCATCGATCGTACTGCCATCCTCATTTTGAGGCATGACGATCGGGCAACGGAGGTCGGCCAACTGTTTTTCAATATCCAGAAGTACATTGCCGCACAGTCCGTAGCCCAGCATAAGCACGTCGCTTTTATCATCGAGGATCCTCGCCTGTTCCTTAACCCCATCTCTCAGCATCGTCTTGTCCATGTGAAGACCGACCCGAAGCATTACAGCCAGGACCTCGACAGAGATACCCGGCTCGGGAAGAAACTCCGCTGAGTCCTTTAATATCCTGAGCCTGCTGCCCAACAACTCCTTCAGGGAAGCAATACTGTCCGCGGCAGGATCGCTTTCGACAAAAGTGACCTTCCCGATTTCAGGATCATGGGCAAGCATATGCGCCATCTCATTTTCAAGGACTTCACAGGTCAGGAGTCCGATTACCATCTCAATCCCCCGCAACCTTGACCGACTCAAACAAAAGACCGTTGGGGCATTCCGCTTCACAGCGCCGGCAGGCAGTGCCATTGCAGAGGTCAGAGCGGATTACGATGCGTTCACTCTTATCCACTCCGTCGATGCGTGCTGCCGCCTCCGGACATTCAATGAGACATTTACGGCATTCCTCACCCAGACACCCGCTGGGAAAATCAAGCAAGAGCTCAGTGCCCACACTGTCCACAACGGTCAGACCCATCGGGCCAATTTCTATGATGTCCCGCTTTGCCATACGGATCAGCTCCGGCGAGGGGTGAGGCTGAGGAAACTCCTGAATGCCATAGAGGGCAAGCATGCCGTTCATCATATGCTCCGGCATTCCTTCATCCCAATAGGCCAGTTCGCAGACATAGGCGTTTTTGAAGACCTTTGAATCCGCAAACATGATATGCTTGGCGGTCATCGTATCAGCCACTTTCTGGAGCTTGTCCAGAAGCTCCGGGTGTCTGAGAATTTCAGTGGCGAGACTCAGACTTGTGTTCCCGGCCTGTATTATCCGTCCGGCAGAAGCTGGAATCAGCCCTACCTTCCTGGCCTTCAGGGGGTCCACGTATGTACCCGATGCGCCTGTCATGTAAATAGCCTCCAGTTCAGGCAGCTTTATGCCGACCTCTTCGACGAGTGTCATATGTCCGGCCCTTATGGCGCCGATAGCCTTCCCTGCTTCTTTAATATCCTTCTCAGTGAGGAAGATTCCTTCGGTCATATGCAGTTTTCCGTCGGAGGTCCTGATCGCAGGCGGACCTACCAGCCCGGCATCAATCCCTTCGGCGATCGCGGCAACAACGCCTGTACCGGTAATGCCTCTCGGCAGGAAGGCAGCGTCTCCTTCAAGGACGATCACCCCGTCCTTTGCCCGGATGCTCGAACTGGGACGCGAGATGAGATCTGCATCGAGCACCTGAATGTTCCAGACTCCGTCGACAGAGATGATATCTGCAATAGCGCCCGGCTGGGCCAGCATGCCGCAGGAGACGTGCTGACCTTCCATTGCAGGTCCTGACGCAGCAGAACCCGTCAGAATATCACCGCCAACCTTGATGGCCATTTCCGCATTGGTGCCGTAATCCGTAACGATCGCCACTTCATCCCTGTCGAGAAGACCGGTAATGTACATCATCGCCAGGGCATCCGCCCCGATTTCATGCCTGACTGCCGGAGGCACATAAAGCAACGCCTTGTCGGACAGCTCCAGCCCGATATCCGCGGCCCGAATGATACGGGCAGGCCGTTTGACCGCCTCGGTGATCCCCATCTTTTTGAGTCCCCGCTTGCCGGCAAAGGCCAAATCCCTGATTTCCATCTTCTGGAATAGAGAAAGCTGGATGGGATTTCCGCAGATCGCAACACGTCCCACCTCTTTAAGGTCGATCGGCAGGGCCCTGATGACCTTATGCACTGCGTTCAGAATCAGCCTGTGCGTAATGTCATATCCCAGCTCCAGACAGAAGTGGAGATGGTCCATGACATTTGCCCCCGGCAGAGGATGGCGGGTTGATATCGCCGTAGCGATGACTCTGCCATCCTCATCAATAGCCTGGGCCCGGAATCCGCTCGTCCCCAAATCTATTGAGAGTCCTTTCGTCATGTTATGCATATACCTTCTTAAACCCGTACTTTTTGGCGGTTTGTACCATTGTCTGAAGGTTAATGGTCGGGGTCTGGGGCGGAATGCCGCAGCAGGTCGTAAGGCCGTCTGTTCCCTTTTCTATGCACTCTATCACGGCCTTTTCAACATCTGCAGGCTCTCCAAACAGTAAGACCCCGTTGACGTTGATGTTGCCGAACATGGCGGTGTTCTTTCCGACCGTCTGTTTGGCATAAGCCATATCCACCATCGAATCAATCGAGATGCCCGGCGCCACCTCAGCCATCCTGGTCAAAAGCAGATCATTCTTCCCGCATATATGAAGGATCGTCGGGACTGAAATGCTGTCAGTAATACTCTTTGAGAACGGCTTGGCAAACTCATCAAACTGCGGGGGGCTGATAAGGTCGCAGCTGGCAGAGGCATCGACAATCACGACAACATCCGCCCCTGCCTCGACCTGGGCCTGGGCGTACCTGACACAGACCTTCCGGCATTTCTCGATGAGCTCCAGGGCCAATGCCGGCTTCCTCATGATTTCGCGCATGAAGGCTTCCACACCCCTGAGCTGGGCCGCGACCATAAAGGGTCCAACCACCATCGAGATGACGGGGATGGTATCGGCAACTTTCTTCTTGAGGATTTTGATCGCTTCGAGGACCACGGGCATCCTGCCGTCTTTATAAGGGTCGGGGTCCATCACCCTGCTGAAGTCGCCGGCCTCCGATATGGCAGGATCCTTCACCGGGGGTTGTATATCAAGGCCCTTGTTGCGGCCTGAGTGATACTCCAGGGTGCAGCCCATGGCTTCGGCCTCTATGTTGATATCAAAAGGGACGCGGACGCTCTCAAAGCCGATGACCCGGTGTGCCTCATACGACAGGGTTGCCATAAGTTCCGCGTTGGAGTGTACTTCCGGCCAGTAAGCTCCGCTTGATTTCATCAGCTCTATCGTCCCCGTATGCAACGGCTGCGCCACGGCTATCCGGTCTACCGGTTGATGGGCCAGGGTGGCGAGAAGTCTTTCCTTTGCTGACATCGTGTCTTTCATGCTATCTCCTTTTGGGGTCCTGTCTTCTCTCCATCAGAGGATGAAGGAGCAAGGTAACCCTTTACGTTGTTGTTAAGCGTCTTGGTGATCACAAAAAATATGATCATCCTCTTACCACTGTCCTGACATCTGCTTCAGTGTCCCGAGTTATCAGGCAATCAAACCTACGTTGATTCCTTCGTAATCTCGCGATCCTTCAACGTGAGTCACTGCTGATCATTTCCTTTCCAATCCTGTATGCTCCTGCCACTTCAGGTCCGAACTTCCAGGAGTGATAGACCGAACCAAACAACACCAAGGGGTCCACTGCCAGCATATCAGGCACACCTTCATTCAGAATCTCTTCATTGGCATACACAGATACTACTTCTCCAAGAAATATCAGATTATTGCCAGCCTCGATAGTTCGAAATAACTTACACTCATAATTCAGGGAGCATTCCTCAATCATCGGTGCCGTGTTCAGTTGGCCATAAAAGGATTTGAATAGTTTCGACTTGTCCACGTCTCGCCCGGAAACCATACCGCAGTAGTCCGTAATCTTCACCATATTTGCAGACGGGAAATTTACACTGTATGTTCCGGTTTCCTGGATTCCTCGTATCGTAAAGTGTTCTTTGTATAACGATACTGAAACTATAGGTGGCACATGACTGAGGATGGCGAAGTATCCAATCGTCAGATAATTCGGTTTCCCCTCAACGGTTGCCCCGACGAGAGTTATCGGCAACGGATAACGTTGCACCTTGAAATTCACCTGAACTTTCTTCATTGAAGACCTCCCTGTTTGCTCCCTAAAAACCTGATTATCTGCATTTGCACTGCCTTTCGACGGTATTTCATTCCAAGAGGATAAGCCCATTCCAAACCACCTCCTTCACGGCCGGAACACTAAAAGAAAGGCCTGCCTTCCTGGCAATCAGCGCCACATCCATGCCAACTGATTCCATAGATGGTCTTGCCATAAATGGATGTCTGCATTGTTTTGAAGAGAAAGGGCCTATGCATGTTTCACATAATCTGCACGGCCCTCCTATGAAGCCAGCAGCATAGCCAAACCCCATCATAAGAGCGGCTGATTCGATTTTGTTCACTATGTGATGAAGAGGAAGCGATGATGCGTAAGCATCGATAACCGATCCATGACCCTGTTTCTTTACAGGCGCATCAAGCGGATGTATAGTCTGTATGAGAATGGCAACCTCATATTTTTCAACAAGTTTCTT
>Ga0334722_10007645_pt1 | contig 10449 bp, 7 predicted proteins | sample C3_bottom_MG_FD_207210 | JGI IMG/M metagenome (GOLD analysis project Ga0334722, IMG submission 207210) | Sediment microbial communities from Yellowstone Lake, YNP, Wyoming, USA - C3_bottom | ecosystem: Environmental > Aquatic > Freshwater > Lake > Sediment | place: USA: Wyoming | collected... | reverse complement strand
GCGGCGCCACGCGTTCGCCGAATTCGCCCCATGCGTACCGCCTGAATTCGCCGTCACCGGGTGCGAGCACCACGAACACGATAGCTATCCTGTCGGACTCGAGAAGCGCATGAATGCTGTGATAGAGCATGGGGCGGCCAGATAACGGGAGGTACTGCTTGGGCGTGGTCTCGCCCATACGGGAGCCCGCGCCCGCCGCGGGAATCAAGCCGTAAAACTGCTCGGACGTCATTGTTTTTTCGTAAAAAACTACTGCTGAAGCCGTTATAATACAACGTTGCCAAACTATGATGTCGCTCGATTCCCGTCGCGCTCGTTCGCGCCCCGCCGAGCCTGACCTGTAGACTCGTTCATGATGCTTGCCCCGTCCCCGACGCTATTGCCGCGTCGCTACACACGGCTTCACGGCTCGAGCGACGCCCTGGCGCTCGCGCGTATGGCGGAGCGCGTGAAGCCGCTGATCGTATTTTGTGCCTCCGCGCAGGATGCGCGGCGGTTGTGCGAGGAAATACCCTATTTCGCTCCCAAACTTGCAGTAAACGTGCTGCCCGACTGGGAAACCCTGCCTTACGACAGCTTTTCGCCTCATCACGACTTGATTTCAGAGCGTTTGGCAACGCTGTATGCGATCACGCGCGGCAGCTGCGACCTCACGCTGATCCCCGCGAGCACTGCGCTGCACCGCCTAGCTCCGCCCGCCTATCTCGCCGCCTACACGTTCTTCATCAAGCAGGGCGAGAAATTCGACCTGCCGCAATTGCGCACGCAGCTTACGCTCGCGGGCTACAGCCACGTCACGCAAGTGGTCGCCCCGGGCGAATATTGCGTGCGCGGCGGGCTCATCGATCTGTTCCCCATGGGCAGCGCCCTACCGTATCGCATCGACCTGCTCGACGAGGAGATCGAATCCATCCGCACCTTCGACGTCGATACGCAGCGCACTGTATACAAGGTGAACGAAGTACGCCTGCTGCCCGCGCGCGAATTTCCGTTGGATGATGCGGGCAGGACGCGCTTTCGCGCGCGCTTTCGCGAAATGTTCGAAGGCGATCCTTCAAGGAGCAATATTTACAAGGATGTGAGTAACGGCATCGCCCCACCTGGGGTCGAATATTATTTGCCGCTTTTCTTCGAGGCCACCGCCACCATCTTCGATTATCTGCCGCGCGCGGCCACGATCTGTCTGCACCGCGACGTCGCCGCGGCCATCGATGGGTTCTGGAAGGACACGCAATCACGCTACCAGCTGCTGCGCGGCGACCGCGCGCAGCCGCTGCTCTCGCCGGTGGACATGTTCCTGCCGGCAGAGGAATTCTTCGTCAGCGCAAGAAACCACGCGCGCATCGACATTACCGCGCCGCGCGATGGTGACACGCAAGCGGACGGCGACATGGTCACTGCCGCACTGCCCGCGCTTGCGGTCGAGCGCCGTGCCGCCGATCCGCTTTCACGGTTGAAACAATTTATTGCGCTCACCCCCGCGCGCGTGCTGCTCCTCGCGGATTCGGCTGGCCGGCGCGAGACCATGAGCCAGTACCTCGCCGAGTACAGCCTGCAGGCTACCCCTTGCGCGAGCTTTGACGAATTCCGCGCCAGCGGTGCTCGCTGCATGCTCGGCACCGGCCCCTTGTACAACGGTTTCGTCTTGGCAGACGAGAACTTCGCTATCGTCACCGAGGCCGAACTGTATGCCGGCACCGTGCGCACGGGCAAACGCGCCGAGGGCCGTGCGACTTCGGTCGAAGGCATGGTGCGCGACCTGTCGGAATTGCGCCTCGGCGACCCGGTGGTACACGCCCAGCACGGCATCGGCCGCTATCTCGGCTTGATCAATCTCGACCTGGGCGAGGGCAAGACCGAATTCCTGCACCTCGAGTATGCGGGCAAGGACAAGCTCTATGTGCCCGTGGCGCAGTTGCACCTGATCAGCCGCTATAGCGGCGTCGCGCCCGAGCAGGCGCCGCTGCACAAGCTCGGCTCAGGCGATTGGGATCGCGCCAAGAAAAAAGCGGCGCTGCAGATCCGCGATACCGCCGCCGAACTGCTCAATCTCTACGCGCGGCGCGCCGCACGCCAGGGGCATCAGTTCAATATCAAGGCGCACGATCTGGATGCGTTCGCGGAAGGGTTCGGGTTCGAGGAGACGACCGACCAGGCCGCGGCGATCACCGCGGTGGTCGAGGACATGTGCTCGGGCAAACCGATGGACCGGCTCATCTGCGGCGACGTCGGTTTCGGCAAAACCGAAGTGGCCCTGCGCGCTGCGTTCGTGGCAGTCTACGGCGGCAAGCAAGTCGCCGTGCTCGCCCCGACCACCCTTCTATCGGAGCAGCACTTCCAGACTTTCTCCGACCGTTTCGCACAGATCGCGGACGAGTGGCCGATTAAAATCGCGCAATTGTCGCGCTTTCGCACGGCGAAGGAGCAGGCGCAAAATGTAAAAGCGCTCGCCGAGGGCTCAGTCGACATCGCGATCGGCACGCATAAGCTCCTGCAGCGCGACATCAAATTCCAGCGCCTGGGCTTGGTCATCATCGATGAAGAGCACCGCTTCGGTGTGCGCCAGAAGGAAGCGCTCAAGGCGCTGCGCGCCGAAGTGGACGTGCTCACACTCACCGCCACCCCGATTCCACGCACGCTCGCGATGTCGCTCGAAGGTCTGCGCGATTTTTCCGTGATCGCGACCGCGCCGCAAAAGCGTCTGGCGATCAAGACGTTTGTGAGCCGCGACAGCGCCGGCGTGATCCGCGAAGCCGTGCTGCGCGAATTGAAGCGCGGCGGACAGATCTACTTCCTCTACAACGAAGTGCAGACCATCGAGACCATGCACGCGAAGCTTGCGCGCCTTTTGCCCGAAGCGCGCATCGTCGTCGCGCACGGGCAGATGCGCGAGCGCGAACTCGAGTCCGCCATGCGCGATTTCCACCAGCAGCGCTACAACCTGCTGCTTTGCACCACCATCATCGAAACCGGCATCGACATCCCCACCGCCAACACCATCCTCATCAATCGCGCCGATAAGTTTGGCCTCGCACAATTGCACCAGCTGCGCGGCCGCGTCGGCCGCTCGCATCATCAGGCGTATGCCTATTTGCTGATCCACGCCGAAGAGGCGCTCTCGGCACAGGCGAAAAAGCGCCTGGAGGCGATCCAGATGATGGAGGAACTGGGCTCGGGCTTCTTTCTCGCCATGCACGACCTCGAAATCCGCGGCGCGGGCGAAGTCCTGGGCGAATCGCAGTCCGGTGAAATGCAGGAGATCGGATTCAATCTCTATGCCGACATGCTCAACCACGCGGTGCGCTCGCTCAAGGCGGGACGCGAACCCGACCTGTCGCAGCCGCTTTCGATCGCCACCGAAATCAACCTGCACCTGCCGGCGCTTTTGCCCAACGACTACTGCAGCGACGTGAATGAGCGCCTGACCCTGTATAAGCGCCTCGCGAATTGCGAAACGCCGGAGCAGTTGGACCGCATGCACGAGGAGCTGATCGACCGCTTCGGCCTCGCGCCCGAACCGGCGCAGGCGCTCATCGAGTCGCATCGCCTGCGCATCGCTGCGCTCGAACTCGGCGTGGCGCGCATCGACGCCAATGGCGATGCGATCCAGCTGCAGTTCATCGACGAGCCGCCCCTGGACGGGCAGCGCGTCCTGCAGCTGCTCGCGCGGCATCGCCACTGGAAGCTCACGGGGCCGAACAAGCTCCGGGTGCAAACGCCGAGCGAAGGCCTCGCGCCGCGCGTACAAACGGTGAAAGATCTGTTCAAGATACTGCGCGGAGCGCTCGCATGAAATTGGCGTATAGCGGCGAGCACGCAAGACGGGTGCGACGAACGTGCATCTGGTAATTCAGAGCGCGGCGCTCGCCGAAGACGACGTGCGCGAGCTCGCGCAGTTGGCGCACGCGCGGCGAGTCGAGCGCCTCGGCCCCGGCGCGTGCCGCCTGATCGACGCCGAGCAACGAGCGGGCATCGCGGAATATTGCGCGCGGAACGAGCTCGATTTCGGCTTCGTTCCCGAGACGCAAACGCTCGCGGGTATGCGCCTACTCGCAATCGACATGGACTCGACGCTGATCACCATCGAGTGCATAGACGAAATCGCCGACATGGCGGGCGTCAAAGCCGAGGTCTCGGCGATCACCGCCGCCGCAATGTCGGGCGCAATCGATTACGCCGAAAGCCTGCGACAGCGCGTCGGGTTGTTGCGCGGCCTAAACGAGGAAGCCCTCGCGCGCGTCTACGACGAGCGCCTGCGGCTCTCACCGGGCGCCGCGGCCATGCTCGCCGCAATGCAGCGCGCGGGCGTCAAGACGCTATTGGTATCGGGCGGGTTCAGTTTCTTCACCGAACGCCTGCAAGCGAGGTTGGGCTTCGACTACGGCATCGCCAACGTGATCGAGATCGAAGACGGACGCCTCAGCGGCCGCGTCATTGGCAACATTGTCGACGCAGCGGCAAAAGCCGCCAAGCTGCGCGCGATACGCGATCAATTGGGAATAGCGCGGGACCGGATCATCGCCATCGGCGACGGCGCCAACGATCTTGCCATGCTGGCCGAAGCGGGCGTTTCCATCGCGTATCACGCCAAACCGGTGGTGCGGAGCAAAGCCGGCTACGCGCTCGACTACGTCGGCCTCGATGGCGTGCTGAACCTGTTTGCGTAGAGGGCGCTGGGCCGAATCGCCGTCAGCTGCAGGCGTCGCAACCCGACCCGCTGCTCCAGGCTGTAGGCGCCGCCGTCCTTCCTCAGAAATTCTCAAACTTGATATTGGCAGCCTTGATGACTTTGCCCCACTTCTCGGTGTCGGCTTTGATCAGCTTGGCGAACTGCTCGGGTGTGGAGAAATAGGGATCCATTCCTTGGCCTAGAATTTTTTCCTTTGTGTCCGGCATCGCCAGAATCACCGCGAGCTCGGCCGCAAGTTTGCCGATGATAGGTTTAGGCGTTGCGGCCGGCGCCAGAATCCCATACCAGTTCTTCACTTCGAAACCGGGCAGCCCTGCTTCGGTGAAGGTTGGTACGTCGGGTAGCGCCGCCAGGCGGGTTTCGCCTGAGACAGCGATCGCCCTGAGCTTGCCGTTCTTGACGTGCTGGATGGTGGATGAAGGCGCGACGACGGAAAGTTGTACTTGACCGCCGAGGAGGTCGATGAGGGCCGGTGCCGATCCTTTGTAAGGAACGTTCTGCATTTTCACCCCTGCCATCAGGTTGAACAATTCGGTCGTCAGATGGCCCGAATTCCCGAGGCCTACCGTGGCGTAATTCAGATGTCCCGGCTTGGATTTCGCCAATGCAATGAGTTCCTTCAGGTTATTCGCCGCTACTGCGGGATGGACCACCATAATGAGTTCGTAGCCTGTAACCGTGGCGACGGGCGCGAAGTCCTTTATCGCGTCGTATCGAGTTGGGAAAAGAAGCGGACTGATCACGTGGGTGCCAGTCACCAATAGGATGGTGTGACCGTCAGGTGCGGATTGGACCAAGGCTTCCCCACCGATGGTGCCGTTGCCGCCCGGGCGATTGTCCGCGATCACTTGCTGGCCCCACTTTTCGGTCAGCTTCTGGCCGATGACACGCGCCAACACGCTGGCACCGCCCCCGGCGGCATACGGCACGATAAAGCGGATCGGCTTATTCGGATAATCCTGCTGCGCGGCGGCAGATGCGGCGAAGGCTAGAAGTCCAGCGCAAGTCACTATTCGTGCCGCGGAGGCGAAAGAAATCTTCATCGTGCTCCCCATTTGTCGGCGCGCGCTGAAATTCGACCAACACGGCGCGCTGAAATTTGACCAGTAGCCGCTGCCCCTCGTAAGCGGGTCTATGAATGAGTGTAGCGTATTCCTCGCTGGCTAGCACTCGGCCGCTAGTTGTTTCCCTTTTCGGTTACCGCCTATACTTGCCCAGGAATCACTGTCTGACGAACGCTTGGCAATGCCCGATCAAGCATCCCTAAAATATCTGCATCACTAACGCTAACTCTTAGGAGGTGAACGTGAAGCTAGTCTGTTTTAATGATGATCGTCTGGGGGTGGTAAAGTCCGATGGAAGCGTCTGCGATGTGACCCAGGCGACCAAAGGGTTGCCATCGCACACCATCGAGGAACTGCTCGAGGCCGTTATCAGCAACTGGAAGGAACTGGGACCCGCCTTCGGCAAAGCGGCACAGAACGGCAGCGGTCGCCCGCTGGACAGTCTGCGGCTGCTTCCAAGCGTGCCCTCACCGTCGAAGATCCTGTGCTACGGGCTCAATTTCCTGGAGTTCGGCAGGACTCCGCCTCTGGACAAAGACATCTTCATGAAGGCGCCGAGCGCCACGCTCGGCAGCGAGGGAACGGTGGTGCTGCCTCCGGTCGATGCGAACCTCTTCTACCACGAGGCGGAACTGGGCATCGTCATCGGCAAGCCGGCATCGAAGCTCGCCAAGGGCGCCGGCATGGACGTCATCTTCGGCTACACCAACTTCCTCGACGTCACGGCGCGCGGGCTCATGCCAAACGGAAGAAACAGTTTTTATACCGGGAAGTCGTGGGACACCTTTGCGCCGATGGGTCCATTCCTCGTGACGGCGGACGAAGTTGGCGATCCACACAAGCTGCAGGTCAAGTTTTGGGTGAATGGAGTCCTGCGGCAGGACTTTCCCATGAGCGACATCGCCTACCCCATCTCGGAACTGGTCGAGTATATAAGCCACGTCACTACCCTGAGGGTGGGCGATGTGATCAGCACCGGTACGAACCACAAGGGACTTGGCGCGCTACAGCATGGCGATGTCGCCGAGCAGGAAATCAACGGACTCGGGAAACTGCGTGTACACGTCGAGGATTCGCTGCACCGCAAGTGGCCGCGGGAACCCTACAAGGATCTGGAGGAAAACGCGCTGCGGTTCGCCAAACGCTGACGCACAGGAGAAAGCGCTCTCGAACAACCTGTCACGCGCATGAGAGGTGTGCGCGACGCGTAGGCCGAGAGCGCTAGCCGAGAGGTTGCAATTGCCCGCCGCAGAGGGCTATAGTCGCAGGCGGGAGGAAAACAATAATGAGTGCCAGCACGGCCGCGCCGTTCCTTGGTCTAGCCAAACGCGAGCTGCAGGCCATTTCGGCTCGCGCCGTGACGCGTGCGTTTGCGAAGAACACCGTCGTCATCACCGAGGGTGACCACAGCGACTCCGTCTACATCATCCTCTCGGGCAGGGTGAAGTTCTACGCGAGCGATGTGCACGGCAAGGAAATCGTGCTATCCGAGGCCGGCGCGGGCGAATATTTCGGCGAAATGGCGCTAGACGACGGTCCGCGCTCGGCTTCAGTGATGACGCTCATGCCGACGCGCCTCTCCATCGTCCCGCGCGAGGACTTCCGCGATTTCCTCGCGCAGAGCCCGGAGTTCGCCTTCAACCTCATCAACAAGCTGATCCACCGCGTGCGCGTGCTTACCGAAAACGTAAAAAGCCTCGCGCTCATGGACGTCTATGGCCGCGTCGCGCGCATGCTGCTCGAACTCGCAACGGATCGCGACGGTGTGCTCGCGATCGAAGCGAAACCGACCCAGCAGGACATGGCCAACCGCGTCGGCGCCTCGCGCGAAATGATCAGCAAGATCCTGAAGGATCTGGAGACCGGCGGCTATATCAGGGTGGAATCCAAGCGCATCGTCCTTGCCAAGACCTTGCCGCGTGGCTGGTAACGCGCGCTGCCGTAGCAGCGATGGTTGGAGATCGGCAGCTGGCGCGGATTTCCGGCTTGTTTGCCATCAGGAGCGAATGCAGGAAGCTGGTCAGGATGTGAATATTCACAACCGACCTCGGTAATTTTTCGCAGCAGCGAAGCGGCAGCGCGGCATAGATTCATGGCATGAACAGGCGCGGCAGTACGCGCTGGCGCATTGCATAGCGGATAAGAGGCGCAAAGCGTGACACTGATCACGCGCGGCTCCGTGGAATCGAATATCCGCCTGGAGTTGGCGTCCGGTGCAGGTTGTACCGGGCGAAGAACAAGGGGGGCTCCGTTGAAACGACGTGACACGTGGGCTGAGCTACTCGCGCTCGGCGCTTTTCTGTTCACAGTCAGGGCGCAAGAGAATCCTGCTGCGCGCGAAAAAGGTAATCGAACCAAACAGCGGCTAAACCCCTGCGCTCTTGAGAACCAAATCGAGCGCCGCGGCCAACGTCGCGACGCGCGTGCCACGCAGGGTGCGGCCGAACAAATGGCCGAAATCCCGCCTGTCGCCCGTCACCAGAAGATTTGCCTGCGCGTGAATGGCGGCCGCGAGGATCGGCGCGTCCTTGAGGGGCAAACCCTGCGCCTGCGCCCATGCGACCAGGGCAGTGGGCGCTTCGGCGACTATCGTAATCTGCGCGAGCGCTGCATCGAGCCGGCGCTGAAATCCGGCGGACTTGAGATCGAGGTTGCGCCGCGCTTCCTCGAGCGCATGCTTGGAAGCGAGCAATTCGCAATAGCCCACCCGCGCCAACGCGAGCATATCCTGCGACCGCCCTTCTTCACCATGCGCCGCGGAGAAAATGACGTTGGCGTCGAGAAACAGCTTCACCGCTTGCGGCGTGCGAGCGCCTTGCGCTCGCGGGCTGCTTCGGCCGCGGTGTGCCGGTTCGCAGCCTCGAATTCCTTCATGCGCGCTTCGGTATATACCTCGACCGGATATACCGCAGCGGGCCGCAAAATCACCGCGCCGTCATCGGTCGCCTCGGCCAGCAGTGTCGCCGCGCCCTGTATCCCCATCTTGCGCAGCATCGCCGCCGGCAGCGAGAGTTGCCCCTTCTTGCCCAGTTTGATCAACTCCATGCCATTCTCCGGATTCCGGGATGCCGGATTATCGCATATCCAGCATTTAGCCGTCACGCTCAAGGCGGGTGTTCCGGGCCAAGACGGTAGCAAGGTAGTCGAATGACCGTACGCTGGCGCCTATTCCCGAAGTACGCGACGCTGATCATCGCCCTGGTCGGCGGCATGCTCGTCGCGAGCGGCGGCATCAGCCTGTATTTTTCTTATCGCGAGAACCAGGAACACCTGGTGGCACTGCAGCGCGAGAAGGCGCAGGCCGCCGCCACCCGCATTGAACAGTACATCCTCGACATCGAGCAACAGCTCGGCTGGACCGCGCTGCCGCAGGTCGCTACGGGTGGCAATCCGCTTGAACAACGCCGCTTCGAGTATCTGAAACTGCTGCGCCAGGTGCCGGCGATCACCGAAGTGGCATGGGTCGACGCGAACGGCCGCGAGCAGCTCAAGGTTTCGCGTCTGGCGATGGACGTGACGGGCGCGGATACCGATCTGTCGCAGGATCCCAAATTCCGCGAGGCGAAGTTGGGCAAGACCTGGTACAGCCCCGTGTACTTCCGCAAGGAGACCGAACCCTACATGACCATCTCGCGCGCCGCGGGCGCCGGTGTCACCATCGCCGAGGTCAATCTCAAGTTTGTTTGGGACGTAGTGTCTCGCATCAAGGTCGGCGAGGCCGGGCTCGCCTTCGTGGTCAACTCCGCGGGCGCGCTGGTCGCACACCCGGACATCAGCCTGGTGCTGCAGAAAGCCGATCTGACCAAACTCCCCCAGATTTTGGCGCTGGCGCAAGGCGCGGAGGAAGACAGCGCCGCGCCTACCATCGCGCGCGACCTCAAAGGCGTGGAAGTCCTGACCGCCCACGCTCACATCCCGACGCTCGGCTGGACGGTGTTCGTCGAACTGCCGCTGGCCGAGGCGTTCAAGCCGGTGTACGCATCGCTCCAGCGCATGGGGCTGCTGCTGCTTGCGGGGCTCGCGGTGTCGATGCTCGCGAGCTTCTTGCTCGCACGCCTCATGGTGCGGCCGATCCGCGCGCTGCAGGAGGGCGCGGCGCAGATCGGCGCGGGCAAGCTCGATCAGAGAATCACGGTCACGAGCGGCGACGAACTCGAATCGCTGGCCGGCCAGTTCAACGATATGGCCGCTCAACTGAAAGAGTCTTATGCCGGATTGGAGCAGAAGGTCGAGGCGCGCACGCGCGAGGTGACCGAAGCGCTGGAGCAGCAGACTGCGACGAGCGAGATCCTGGGCGTCATCAGCAGTTCGCCGACGGACTTGACGCCTGTATTCGACGCGATCCTCGAAAACGTGTTGCACCTGTGCGGCGCGCATATGGCCTATCTCGGCTTGTATGACGGAAAGATGTTTCAGTCCGTGGCGCAACGCGGCGGCAGTCCGGAATTCGTGAAATGGATCATGGAAAGAGGGCCCTACGATCCGAACGAAGACAGCCCGAACCGATCTGGTCTTTTGATCCGGCGCATGGTCAACGAGCGGCAGCCGATCCAAGTGCTGGATTTGGCGGCATCGCCTGGGTACCGCGACCACCGCCCGTTTATCGTCGCGCTGGTCGAAGTGGGTGGCATACGGACTTACCTCGCAGTGCCTATGCTCAGGGAGGGACGCGTAGTCGGCGGCATAGTCATATAC
>Ga0334722_10007644_pt1 | contig 10450 bp, 10 predicted proteins | sample C3_bottom_MG_FD_207210 | JGI IMG/M metagenome (GOLD analysis project Ga0334722, IMG submission 207210) | Sediment microbial communities from Yellowstone Lake, YNP, Wyoming, USA - C3_bottom | ecosystem: Environmental > Aquatic > Freshwater > Lake > Sediment | place: USA: Wyoming | collected... | reverse complement strand
AGTATCCCGAGGATCGCGATCACGACCATCAACTCTATGAGGGTAAGGCCTTTTTGCATGATAAGGAACACCCGCTACTTGATGGTGATCTTCGCTCCCTTGAGCTCGGCCTTGATCGGCTCCCGGGTGAAATTCGTCAGCTTGACGCTCCGCAGGCTTATTTCACCGGAACCGCCGGCCTTGCTCTGAAATACGAGCGTGCCCAGGATCCCGGCGCCGCTCACTCCGCCCACATCGCCGATCCGCGTCATGTAGATGTCCACCGTCCCCGCCTTGACGTTGTTCGAGAACAGGAAGGAGGTCTGCTGGCCGTCCCGTTTCAGCAGCGCCCCTTCGCTGGCGGTCTTGAATTCCGTGATCTTCGGATCATAGCCGAGCGTGAGAATGGCGCCGTAGAGCTCGCGCACGTTATCCAGCGACAGTTCGAATTTCATGTCCTGCCCCACGGCTGCGCTCATGTCCGCCGGCTTCATTTCCAGTGTTGATCCGCCCGTCGGCAAGGCCGCTGCAGGGGCAGTCTTCTCCGTTTTGGGCGCTTCGGCCGCACCCGCAGGCTCCCGTTTTGCAAGGGCGTCGAGGACCGCCGTCTTATCAACGGTCTTTTCAGGAGCGCGCGTGCTCTTGTTTGCCGTGGTCACGAAGAGCGGCTTGGTATCGAAGGCCTCCTCGGTCCCTGACCAGAAATTCTGCATATCCTTGTCCGGGATCTCCATGCTTCGCACGATGTTGGGAGTAATGGACATGAGAATATCGGTCTTGATCGTGCCGTCGTCGGAATGCGAGAAGAGCTTGCCCAGGATCGGGATATCGCCAAGTAGCGGGACCTTGATATTGCCCCTGCGCTCCTCGTCCTTGATCAGCCCGCCGATGATCACGGTCTCGCCGTCCCGAAGGTTGATGACCGTGTCCGTGTTGCGCGTGCCGAACTTGTACTGCACCTGGCCGTTGCCGAAGCTGATGGGATCGCCGAGCGAGCTGATCTCAAGGCCCAGTTTGAGCGTCACCGTGTTGTTGAGATGGATCGTCGGCTCGATGTTCAGCTTGATGCCCACGTCCTTGTACTCGAAGTTCGAGGTCGTCTGGCCTGCCACCGCAGCCTGCACCACCGACGTTTGTATCGGTATTTTGTCGCCGATATGGAACTTTGCCGGTTTGTTGTTCAGCACACGCACGCGGGGATTGGCCAGAACCTGGGCGTCGGAATCCTGTTTGATCAGGTCCACCACCACGCCCGGCAGGCTCAGAAAAATATTGTTTTTCGAAAAATTCCGGAGCTCCGACAGGGAGATCCCCGATCCGGTCGTGGCCGCAGTACTGCCCTGGACCGTTGCGGAGGCGGAAAGCCCGCCCGGTGTGAAATTCCAGCCGTACTTCAGGGTGTTGCTCCGCGAGATCTCGAGGATCTCGACATCGAGGATGACCTCGCCTTCCTTCAGATCGTTGGCAGCTATCATTTTTTCTACCAGCTTGATCTTCTCGGGGGTATCGCGGATGGTGATGGAATTCAGGATCTCGTTTACGTACACCTTCTTGACGTCGAGCATGGACCGCAGCAGGTTCACGATCTCCTTGGACTTTGCGTAGTTGAGGTAATAGGTCTTCACCATCAGGTCCTGATACTGGTCGGACTTTGACTTGTTCTTGGGGATGATGATGATCGTGTCGGCGCTGATCTTCTTCATGAACAGCTTGTTCGTCGAGAGCAGCAGGTTCAAGGCATACTGGAACGAAACATCCTTCACAAAGACGGTAATGGGCTGGGCCTTGACCTCTTCGTCGAACATGATATTGATCCCGGAGAGCTTCGCCAGCAGCTCGAAGACCTCCTTGATGTTCGTATTCTTGAAATTCAGCGTAATGGGTTTGTCCGAGGCCAGGGTCAGGGCGTCATCAGGATCGGTCTCGGTCTTCTTCTTCTGCAGTTTATCCAGGGCGTCATGGTATTTGACGTTCTCCGGATCGAGGTCGACGGCCTGGTTCAGCTCCGTGATGGCGTCGTTCAGCCTTGAAAGCTCCATGAACGTAAGCGACGCCCGGTAATGCTCCTCGCCCTGTTTGATGTCGAGCACCGACTTCAGCGCGCTCTGGATCGCCGCGTTCGACGGGTTCAGATACAGCGCCTGCTGAAGCTCCACGATGGCCTGGTCGAGCTTGCGTTCCTTGACAAAGGAGCGGGCCTTTTTATAATGCTCGTTGGCGGCCGTTTCCTCCGCGCGCATGAGCGAGGAGCGGTACTCAATGTCCTGGGGCGCCTGTTTGTTGGCCTCGCGGAACTCCTTGACCGCCAGGTCCCATTCACCGCGGTGGGAATAGGTCTCGCCCCGCTGATACGCCCGGGAACCTGCGCAACCAACGATGAGCGCCGACAGGACGCCGGCCATGAGCAACAGCACGATCTTTTTCATTATCCATCTCCTCATCTGAATCTCTGCGGCTGGGGCTGGGGCGACGCAGCCGGTTCAGGTCCGCTTCCCGAGAGTTCGATACGCACCTCGACCTTCGTGATGGTATCGAGCAGGATCACGTAATCCTTGCCTGCATCCTTGATCGTATAGTTCTTGAGCACACGGTCGCCGCTTTTTACAATGAACGTTTCCCCGTCCTTTGACAGGAACAGCGAGCGGTCCCCGTCGGTCAGGTATCCCAGGAAATGGAACTTGGAAAGGTCCGCCCTTGCAGCCTCTGCAGCGATCTCCTCAGGTGTCTTTTCCGGCGCCGCCGGCGGGGCCGGGGCAACAGGCGCGACGGGCGCCGGTTTCTGTTTGGATTTAGGCGCGGGATTCTCCATTCTGAACAGATCGCGATTGGCACCGGGAAAGGGCTCGTGTCTGCGGCTAAAAAAAAGAGCGAGCGGATCCGAAGATGCCGCAGGAGACAGGAGCCCCCTCCGTACCGGCGCGGCAGCGACCGCCCCGCGTGCATAGGTAAGCGGTGCGGTCTTCGGCTTTTCGTCGGTGACGAAGCGGTAGATGATCGCCAGGAGCAGCACCGCGACCAGCGCGCTCAGAACGCTTTTTTGCTGCTGCTTGCTGAACGCCATCAGGGTTGCGCCTTTTCTTCGCTGCTTTTGATATACGTCACGAGCTTCACCTGCAGCTTGACCCCGCCCTTTTCACCATCCAGCTTCACATCCTGAATGCCCACCAGCCGGGGTGAGGTCTCGGTCTCGTACAAGAACCGTTTGATATCGGGATACCTTCCCTCGGCGGGAAAAGAGAACGTGAGCATGGCGAGCCCCCCGCTGCCGGGTTTGGGAATATCGTAGTTGATCGGCCCGACTTTGAGCTTCAACCCGCGCGCGGTCTGCACCAGGTCCTTGACGAGAAGCGGCATGTCCTTCTGCGTCTGGATCCCCGTCATGATGCCGGCAAGGTCTTGTTTCTGTTTCTGGAACTGCACTGCTTCGGCATTCCGTTTCCGGAACTCGGCATACCGGGACTCCAACTCCCTGAGCCCTGCCGCCGAAGGCGCGGCCACGAACAGGGAGAACAGCACGTTCGCGCTGATGAGAGCGGCACAGATCAGGGCGATCGTTCTGAGCTTGCGGTTTTCAGCGAGCCCGAAGGGCAATGCTATTGTCGGTATAGAAGGAAGCGGCATTGAATAAAATGATCCCCTTGTCCACGGATTGATGTTTCAGCAGCGGGTCTTTGAAACAGGTCGATTTTTCAAGACCGACCATCAGATTGCGAAGCGCCTCCGGGGACTGTGCCACGCCTTCGATCACCAGGGTACGCTCTTTGGGATTGAAATCCAGTTTGGTCAGGGCAACGCCGATGGGAAAGGCCGTTTCCAGATTGGTCAGGAGCCGGGTCCAGGAGAAACGCCGCGCCTCCATCAGGCCGGCCATGGCCGTCAGGTCGCTCACGATCTGTGCCCGTTCCTGCAGTACCTGCCGGATCTGCTCTTCCCGATCAGATTGCTGTGTCAGCTTCTGCTCCAGAGCGACACGGCCGGTTCGCGATTCCGTGAAACCCCATACCTGGATCGCCAAGAGGGCCGTGAGCAGAACGGTCACGGCGATCAGCCCTGCTGACAAGCGTGCCGCCAACCGGTAATTTCTGCCGGCAAAATTGATCGTGATCACAGGGAACCTCCGGCTCCAAGCGCTGCGGCAAGTTCCGGGTCCGCCTGCCCCCGGGCCAGGACGACTGCCGGGGACAACAGTTCGACCGTGACCGCCATCCGGTCATGCAATCCTTCGGCAAGCCCGTCGCTCGCTGCTGCCTCGCCGGTGAGAAAGAGATGCCCGAGCTCCGTGGCCTGGGTGCGGTCCATGTGCGAATAAAAATGCATGGAGTCTTCGAGCTCCCGGATGATCCGGGCGCGGACCTCATCAACGCCCCCCCGTTTGAGCTCCTTGTAGCGGTAGAAGCGGACCCCGCCGTTTTCCATAATGACCGTGGCGAAGGCATCATCGGTGATATGCGCCAGCACGGCAACAGGAGACTGTTTCGTCAGATAGGAAGCGTAAAAGTTCAAGGTGGAGAAGGAGGAAAGACCTATGGACCAGGGTTCGAGACCGAGCGTGGTAAGCACTGCCTCGTACTGAGACAGCACGCTTTGTTTGGCAACGCAGGCCAGCACCGTAAGGCCGCGGTCCTGTCCCCGGAGGACCTCGTACCGGAGCGCCGTGTCCGCAACATCAAAAGCTGCGGTCTTTTCAAGGCGCCAGCGGATCAGCCGCTCCCGGTCCACGGCCTTTCCCGGAAGCGTATCGAAATCGAGCGTCTGCACGCGGAACACGCTGTCTGGCAGACTGAGAGCCACCCGGCGGATGTCGGGCCGTCCCAGGCCGGTCAGGCAATCACGCAACAGGCGGGAAAGATCGTCGGGACCGTCAAGGTTGGGTGCACCGTAGCTTTCGTTCACCATGCCGGGGGGCACAACCGCCCGCGCCGTCCCGAGCACCGAGGCCTTCGCCCCTTTTCCGGATACCGCTGCAAGCCGTAGTGCTGAAGAGGTAATTTCAAGCCCGAGGGCAGGTCTTTTCGCAAGAAACCGTAACATTGGCGGTATATTAGCAAGGTGCGGCCGGGATGTCAATCAAAACAGTGTTCCTACTGTGAGAAGCACTGCGGGGGGATACAACGCAATTCAAAATTCAAGAAGGAATATTCAATATTTTTTGAATATTGAATATTTAATCTTGAATCGTCCCCCGATCTATTGAACGACCTCGATCATGCCGTCCATGCCGCGGTCCTTGTGGCTTTTTACAAAGGGGAGCTTTTTGCTGCAGTACATCTCATACTTCCCTATTGTCTTTGGCGTGAATTTAATGACCTTGGGTTCCGTGCCCAGTGATTCGGAGAAATCAATGCCTGCCTCCGGCGCCTTCACCACGATATCATGCGGAGTGTACCCGCCTTCCTTCCTGACCTTCAGCTCCACCGGCACGTTCACTTTCACGACGATGTAGTTGGGGTCGAAGTAATAGCCCCCGCCCACCACCTCAACGCGCTGCACTCCATCAGCGTCCACGACAGCCACGACACGTTTCTCTTTCATCGTCTCGTGGGAGTGACCTTCCGTTGCTGCTGCCGGAGCGGCTTCCTTTGCCGGCTGTTTTTCTTCCTCACCATACACAACAGGACCGAACGGCAATAAAAATACCAAAACCAGGACTAATAGACTCGTATATTTCATGGCGTCCTCCTTTGAATGTTCAATTCTAATCAAAGTATACCAGATAAATCCGGCGGTTGTCGACCCAAGGGGGGTCTGCGACAAAAGTGGTAAGCACGGTTAACCAGCCTTCGCAAGACGCATCCTGCCGTAGTTATGCTATACTTCGCTGGTATTGACGTGATGATGGCGCGCAGGAGCATTCCTTGCGTCAATTATCACTAATATCCTTTAGGAGGTTCGTAGCTATGAAAACGATATGCTTCTTTTCGGTGGTTTTGTGCCTGGTGGCTGCGAACGTTTCTTTTGCCGTCGTGGGCGGAGGCGATCTGACCTTCGCGGCCAAGGGCGCCAAACCGGTTTTCTTCAGCCATGCCAAGCATGTTGACGGGAAAAAGTACAAGTGCAGTGCCTGTCACTACTCGGTATTCCAGATGGCAAAGGACTCGTATAAGATGGACATGAGCAAGATCAATAAAGGCGAGTTCTGCGGAACCTGCCACAACAACGAACGGTCCTTTGATGTAAACGACAAGGCAAGCTGCGTCAAGTGCCATAAGTAGCGCGGCCTCCAGCCGCAACCAATGCACTATGACACACTGGTTCACCGTGATTCAACGTTCAATAAGGAATATTCAATATTTTAAATCTTGAATCTTGAATTTTGAATCCGGGCGGCAACATTCGTGAGAATCTGTCAAGTTTTAAGGATCAATAACAGAGCGTCAGCAGGCTGCCCCCTAAGGCACCAGCGGAAAATAGGCCATGCAGGAGCAGCCCTGTCCGGGCAGGCTCGTTACCGTCAGGTACCCTTCATGTTCCTTGATGATGTCGTACACCATTGACAGGCCGATCCCGCTTTCCTTCCGGCCTCCCCGCGTCGTGAAGAACGGCTCGAAGATCCGCTCCTGATCCGCTGCACCCATTCCCTCCCCGGTATCGCTTACCGAGACAATGGCATACGTTCCGACCCTTCCATATCCGGTCCGTTGGATAAAATCGGCATCGATCGAGGCGCGGCCGGTAGCCACGGTAACGACCCCACCGCGCGGCATCCGGTCACGTGCGTTGACCACGAGGTTCATGAGCGCGCTCTCCAGCTTGATCGGATCGGCCATGACCTTCAGCGGTTCCGGTGAAGCTCGCATTACGAGTTCACACTTCCCGATCAGCATCGCAGCCAGAATTTGCTGTCTTTTCCCGACGAGTTCGCTGATTTCCTGCAGGGTCCGCTTTGTTTCCTGGCGTGTGCTGAGCTCCTTGAGGGTACGGACCAGGAGTTCCGCCTGTTGCATCCTGGCCATGATCTTCTGCGCCAGTTCAGAGTCACCATCGCCATCCTCGCCCTGCGAGTGAAGCTCAGTGACGCGGCGTATGTCCTTCACCATGCCATCGATATCGCCCGCAAAGTAGGTTGCCATCCCTCCGACCGCGTCACGGATCCGTTCATAACGAAGCCTGGCTTCGTTCCGTTTGTGTTCCGTAATGTCAAAAAAGATCCAGATGACAGCCGCCCGTTCTCCATATTCAATGACCGCCGACGTCATGACGGCCCACCGGTCGCTCTCGTTCAGCCGGGGCACCCGTACTTCCTTCTCCGCATAGCGCAGCGGCGGTTCGGCCCTCTCGAGCCCGTTCGGCTGGATCGCCCCCCGGTACTCCGGACGGAGCATGTCCCGGATGTGCATCGTCACCAGCCGTTCCTGCGGATAGCCCGTCATTTCCTCCGCCGCGTTATTGGCATAGACGATCGATGCTCCCTGGTGAATAAAGACGGCGGCCGGCATCTTCTGCGCCAGCGTCGTGAAGCGTTCCTCGCTCTCCTGCAGCGATGACCGGACCTTGCGCGTGATATCATTGAGCCGGGCATTTTCGAGCGCGCTCGCGGCGTGCGCGGCCAGTGTTTCGAGAAAGCCGACATCGCTTTGCCCGAACGCCTCGCCGCTCACTTTCGCGCCGAGTACCAGCACGCCCTGCAGCCTTCCCTGGAACAGAAGCGGCACCAGCGCCTCGGCCCCGATCCCCCGCATATAGGTGCTGAGCTGAAACGATTCCCGCTCCTCTCCTGCCCCGGCGAGTTCCTTCAGGATGAGCGACCGGTTCGTTTCATGCAGCTTTGTCACCGCGATGTCCGCGAGCGAGCGCTCGTCCTTCATGGCCGAGAAGCGGCCGCGCCCCTGCCGCATGACAAAGCCGTCCTCAACCATATGAACATAGACCCCCGCATCCCTGACGTCCAGCCCGGCGCAGGTCGTCTCGATCAAATAAACGAGCAACTCATGTCCGTCATGCTTCGCGTTCAGCGCTACGATCGCCTCCCGCGTAAGCGACTCATAATTATAACGGTCGCCGATGATGAGGCTGTTGACGAGGGACTGCAGTATCCTGCTGACCGGCGTTCCAAACAGAAAGAAACCAAGGAGCGCGAGCGAAATAACAAGCGACAGCACGGTTCCGAAAGCGGGTTCGATCGCCGCCAGTATGGCTGCTTGAATTCCCGAGGAGACGACAATCAGGATAAGGATGCTCAGCGTCTTCGAGAAAATGATCCGCATCTCAAAGAGGCTGTGGCGGACGATGGCGTAAAAGGTAAGGACCACCCAGGGCAGACTGAAATAGGAGCTCAGCCCCGGTTCAACGCCAAAACCGCCGATCGCCGGCATAATGCCCGCGATCATCACTCCGGCGCTCGCGAAGATCATCACGCCATAAAAAAAATGATCAAGCTGGAACTGCTTGATCCCCGTCAAATTGCGCCTGAAGCGTACTATTTCGACGATCAGCCAGATAAGCATGAGCACGCCGACCATGCGCGCGGGAACTTCAAGGGGGCCCGGATGGTTCATATAGGGTATGAGCGAATAGTGCGGCGTGACGATCATATCGGAGAACAGGCAGATCGCCAGAATGGCCGTCCACAGCGGATAGAAAACATATCCCGTCACACGGGCCATCCGGCTCGTTTCGGACCTGAGGTAGAAAAGGAATTGTAACCCGGCGGGAATGGCGAACCACCCGATCCAGTTCAACCGGGCGAAGAGTATAAAATCATACCCACGGGAGGCCGTAAGATACATGACCGCCGTATTCAGCGAGTAGGCCGCCGAAAAAAATGCCATGGCTGCCACGGACCGGTGTATGGGACTGCTTCGCCGGTTCTGGGTAAGCAGAAGAAATCCCAGAAGAAGCTCCATCGCTGAGATCGGCAACAGCGGGTAAGCGATAAGTTCAAAACTGTTCATCAGGAAAAGCTCCTCGTTCGGCCATGAGCTGTTTGCCCCGTAAGCGGATGCACCGGGAAACCGGGTTTCTCCAAGGCATACTATAGCACATATCGGCCTGTGCGTGCCACGGGTCAATTCGCTTCAGCCGGCGCTTCCCCGATGCGCTCCCATTTCGCAGACGTGATCTTCCAAGCACCGGATTCCTTCTGCATGACCACGTTAAAGGCATAGACGCCGAGCGCTTCGGGCAGCAGTCCCGTGCCCGCCTCTGCGGCGCCTCCTCCTGCGCCGGACAAAACCGCCTGAAAGGTCGCCTGGGCAGCATTGTTCTCGATCGAAATATCGAGGTTCGGCACATAAGCATTCACCTGGTGGTGCTTCATAAAGTAGAACAGGAGCAGACCCTTTATTCCATCGTAGTTGTTACCCTGCGGGTCATGATAGGTTTTAGACAGATGTCCCAGCACGGTCCGGGCGTCCTTTTCCTTGACGGCCTTCTGTATCCCGGTGATGATATTCTTTATCTTGTCTTCTTCCGTTTTTTTATGGCAGCCCGTCAGGCACAAAACAACAACGAGCGTCAGAACAATGGCCAGGGCCTGCGAAATAAACATTCGCTTCATCATGGACCTCCTTGTAACACAGCAGCGCGACAAAAAATCCCTGCACTAGCGTTCACGACAAGACAAACGTACCCCATTGCAGTTCTTCCAGCAGAGCAGTAAAGGTGTGGTCCAGCGGAGCCCTGATATGAAGCAATTGGCCGTTATACGGATGGATAAACTCGATCTTGCAGGCATGCAGCAATAACCGATGGCAGTTGAACTGCCTGCGGAAAAAGTCGTTCTGTTTGCCGTCTCCATAGGTGGTGTCCCCGAGGACAGGGTGAAAAATGTGCTTCATATGACGCCGTATCTGGTGATTGCGGCCCGTTAAGGGACTCACGGTAATGAGGGAATACCGTGCCGTGGAATAACGACCCACCGCATGAGGCAATTCAATGGACGCCAAGCGCCGATAATCAGTGACCGATGGTTTTGCCGGCTTGTCCTTATCCGCTTTTTGATCGGTCATCTTGTCAAAAATGTCCTTCAAGGGATGGTCGATGCGCTCCCCCTCTTTGGTGATTCCCCGGACGACGGCAAGATATCCCTTGGAAATCGTTTCATCGGTAAAGGACCGGGTCATACGACGGGCGGTTTCCTTGTCCAGTGCGAACACCAGTACGCCCGAGGTGGCTTTGTCAAGACGATGGATAGGATAGACCCACTGCTCTAACTGGTCCCGGACGAGCTTCATGGCATTTTCATTCTCATGGCGATCGATACTGCTGCGATGGACCAAAAGGCCCACGGGTTTATTGACCGCGACCAGGTATTCGTCCTGAAACAGGATTGGCAACGTTTTCATCAGGCTTTCTTTCTCACGCCGCTCTTGCGAAAGAGCACGACATCGTTCTCCGCAAAGACCACATTTGCATCCCACTGGATGGCCAGCCAGGTAAAGGTCGTTTGGGAGAAAAAACAGACATGCGTAGGGTCGTTCTTATAATACCATTGTGGAAATGTGTCCTGATTTACGGCAAGATTTGTCATGAT
>Ga0334722_10007643_pt1 | contig 10451 bp, 8 predicted proteins | sample C3_bottom_MG_FD_207210 | JGI IMG/M metagenome (GOLD analysis project Ga0334722, IMG submission 207210) | Sediment microbial communities from Yellowstone Lake, YNP, Wyoming, USA - C3_bottom | ecosystem: Environmental > Aquatic > Freshwater > Lake > Sediment | place: USA: Wyoming | collected... | reverse complement strand
CAGGCTCTTGTCGCACCCGGCGATCGCGACGAGGGCGTCGAAGCATTCGGCGTGCGCCATCAACTCGATCGAGTCCGCGATGATCTCCCGGCTAATCAGCGAGGCCTTCATGCCCTCGTGACCCATCGCGATCGCATCGCTGACCGCGATCGTCCCAAACTCCTGGGGGGTTCCACCGGCCGCGCGGACGCCACCCTTGACCGCCTGCGCCTGCACGTTGAGGTTCAGGTTGCAGGCTGTCACCTCGTTCCAGGTGCTCGCGACGCCGATCTGCGGTTGGCGCAGATCCTTGTCGGTTTGCCCGGTGGCGCGGAGCATGGCCCGATGGGCGGAGCGCTCGACGCCTTCGGTGACGGTGCGGCTGCGGTGCCTCAGGTCGGTCTCCACGGTGCGTTTCACGATCGGGCATCCTCCCGGGCGGATATTGGCCTCATGATAGGCGCCGCCATGAGGTGATTCAACCGAAGTGGCACGGGATTCCTTCGGGACGGCGCTGTGGTAGCATTGAGTGCGTGACCCGCGAGCCGTTGCTCACCCCGATGTTGCGCCAATATCAGGACTTGAAGGCCCGCTACCCCGGCGCGCTCCTGATGTTTCGGCTGGGGGACTTCTACGAGTTGTTCTTCGAAGACGCGCTTGTCGCGGCGCGGGAGCTCGACATCGTCCTGACGTCGCGCGAGCTCGGCAAAGGGCGTCGTGTGCCGATGTGCGGCGTTCCCCACCATGCGCTCACCGGGTATCTCGCGCGGCTGGTCGAACGCGGCCACCACGTGGCGATCTGCGATCAGGTCGAGGATGCCCGGAAGGCGAAGGGATTGGTTAAACGCGACGTGACCCGCGTCGTGACACCCGGGACGGTCATGGACGCGACGCTCCCGCAGCGCGAGCACCGCTACCTTGTGGCGATCACCCTGACGGACGGATTGGCCGGTCTGGCTGCCGCCGACTTGTCGACCGGAGACATGTCTGCCACCGAGATCGAGGGTCCCGACGCGGATCGCCGGTTGGCCGAAGAAGTCGCGCGCTACGATCCCCGCGAGGTGTTGCTGGCCGAGGACGCCGAGATCGGGGCGCCGCTCGCGGATCGCTACCGGGTGACACGCGTGGAGCCGTGGCGATTCGAGCCGAGCGTCGCGCGACGCGCGCTCACCGAGCACTTCCGGCTGCCCTCGCTCGACGGTTTTGGCGTCGAAGATCAACCTGCGGCGGTAAGTGCCGCCGGGGCGCTGATCCAGTATCTGAAGCAGACGCAGATGAGCGCGCTCGACCACCTGCGGGGGCTCCGTGTCTACAGCACCGATGAAGTGCTGGCGCTCGATGAGACCACGCGGCGAAACCTTGAGCTCGTGCGTAATCTCCGCGACGGCACGGCCGCGTACACGTTGCTGAGCGCCATGGACGAGACCGTCACCGCCATGGGCGGGCGGCTGCTCCGCGAGTGGGTGCTGCGGCCCCTGATGGGCATCGACGCGATCGGCACGCGGCAGCGCGCCGTGGCCGCGGCCCTCGACGCCCGCGGCCTGCGGGCAGGCGTCCGCGCGGCGCTCGAGACGCTTCCCGATATCGCCCGGGTCGTGGGCCGGGTCGGGCATGGGTCCGCGACCCCGCGCGACCTCGCGGCCTTGCGCGCGGGGTTGGTGCGGCTTCCCCAGGTTTGCGCCGATGTTGCGCAAATGCCCGAGTCGCGGCTGGTCGATCTGAGCGGCCTCATCGATCCGCACGAGACGCTTGCGGAGCACATCGGTCGGGCGCTCGTGGACGACCCGCCCGTCACCGCGAGAGACGGCGGCGTGATTCGCGTTGGGTACGACGCCGAACTCGATGGCGTGCGGACCGCGGCGACCGACGGCAAGAGTTGGATTGCGGGGCTCGAGACGGCCGAGCGCGTGCGGACGGGGATCCGGTCGCTGCGGGTCGGGTTTAACAAGGTCTTTGGCTACTATCTGGAAGTGTCCAATGCCAACAGACAGCTCGTCCCGGCCGATTACGTGCGCAAGCAGACGCTGACCGGCGCCGAGCGCTACATCACGCCCGAGATGAAAGAGCGCGAGGCTGCGATTCTCGGCGCTGAGGAGCGCATGAGCGAGATCGAGCTGCGGCTCTTCGAGGGTCTGCGTCAGGATGTCGCCGACCGCGCGGGATCGTTACTGGACACCGCGCGCGCCCTGGCGGAAGTCGATGTGCTGTTGGGGCTCGCCGAGGTCGCGGAACGATGGCGCTACGTCCGACCCGAGTTGGTGGCCGATCCTGTCATCGACATCCGCGAAGGACGGCACCCGGTGATCGAGCGCATCCTGCAGGGGGAGCGGTTCGTCCCCAACGACCTCGCGCTGAGCGCCGCCGACCGCGCGCTGTTGATCGTCACCGGTCCAAACATGGCCGGCAAGAGCACGCTGCTCCGCCAGGCCGCGTTGATCGCCGTCATGGCGCATATGGGGTCGTTTGTACCGGCGGCCGCGGCGCGGATCGGGGTCGCCGATCGCATCTTCACCCGCGTCGGGGCGACCGACGACCTGGCGGCGGGTCGGAGCACGTTTCTGGTTGAGATGCAGGAGGTGGCGCGGATTCTGCACGGCGCCACGCAGCGGAGCGTGATCATCCTCGACGAGGTGGGCCGGGGGACGAGCACCTACGATGGCATGAGTCTGGCGTGGGCCGTTGTCGCGTATCTCCACGATCGCATCGGAGCGCGGACGATGTTTGCCACCCATTTCCACGAGTTGACCGAGCTGGCCGACCTGCTCCCCCGCGTGCGTAACATTTCCATGCAGGTGAGGGAGGAGGGCGACCACGTGGTCTTCCTGCACACGGCGGCAGAGGGGCGCGCGGATCGATCGTACGGCATCCATGTCGCGCAGCTCGCCGGTATTCCCGATGAGGTCATCGGCGAGGCCAAACGCATTCTCCAACGTTTGGAGAGCGCCGCGGCTCGCCCCGCGGACCCGGAGGCCGCGCGCCTGCCGTCCCGCGCGCGTCAGGGCCGCCAGGTCCCCCTTGCGCTGGATTTGACCTCCCCGCTCGAAGAGGCGCTCGTCGGTCTGGCGATCGAGTCGATGACGCCGCTTGAAGCCATGCAGACGCTGGCCGAGCTGCGTGATCGCGCCCGCGGTCTGCGCGCCGACGCGGGCAGCCGTCGGGAGCGCCGGTTGCAGTGAATCGCATCCGCGTGCTCGAGCGCTCCGTGGCGGAGCGCATCGCTGCGGGTGAAGTGGTCGAACGTCCCGCGTCCGTCGTCAAGGAGCTGCTCGAGAACAGCCTCGATGCGGGGGCCCGACAGATCTCGGTCGAGATCGAAGGCGCCGGGCTGAGGCTCATCCGGGTCGCCGACGACGGCCGGGGCATCATGGGTGATGAGGTTTCGCTGGCGTTCGAGCGCTTTTCGACAAGCAAGATTTCCAGCGTCGAAGATCTCGACACGATCCGGAGCTATGGATTTCGCGGTGAGGCCCTCGCCAGTATCGCGGCGGTGGCGCGGGTCACGATGGTCACGCGCACCGTGAACGCCCCTGCAGCCACCCGCGCACGGTTGACGGGCGGCACGGTCGAAGAGGTCCACCTGCACGGCGCGCCACCCGGGACGATGCTCGAGGTCCGCGATCTCTTCTTTACTACGCCGGCCCGGCTGAAGTTCATGAAATCCCATGCGCGGGAGCAGTCGCTGGCCGCCGACGTCGTCCAGCGGGCCGCGATGGCGAGCCCGGCGGTCGCGTTTCGCCTCACCGTCGACGGCCGCGAGGTTGCGCACTGGCCGCAGGCGTCGTCCGATGAGCGCGTGGCCGATATCCTGGCGGCGGGACACGGTGAAGACCTGATTCCCGCCTCAGGCGCCATCCCCGGCGGCTCGATGAAGGCGTGGTTGAGCCGCCCCGAACGGGCGCGCCCGAACCGGACCGGGCAGTACGTGTTCGTCAATGGACGCCCCATCCAGAGCGCCGTAGTGCGGCGGGCCGTCGAGCAAGGCTATGCGCAGTTGCTGACGGTGGGGCGATTCCCGGTCTTTGCGATCTTCCTCGACGTGTACCCGGGTTCCATCGACGTGAACGTCCATCCCCGAAAGCTCGAGATCCGGTTCAAGGATGAGTCCGCCCTGTTCGGAGCCGTGACGCGGCACACCCGCGCCGCCCTCTTGGGGAGCTCGCTGGTGCGCGGGGTGGCCGAGGCGTACCCCGCGCGTTCAGGCGTTGCGCCGCCGCCCGCGGGCGTACCGCTTGAGGCCGCGTTGGCGCTGGCGCTGGAGGTCCGCGAGGGGCTCGGCGTCTACGGCCCCGCCGCCGCAGGCCGCCGGCTGCCATCGCTACGCCCCATCGGTCAGGTGCTCCGTACCTACATCCTCGCCGAGGGACCCGATCGACTGTACCTGATCGATCAGCACGCGGCGCACGAGCGCGTCCTCTACGAGCGGCTGATCGCCGGGTACCGGCGCGGCGGCGTCACCAGCCAGACGCTGGCCGTCCCAATCACCGTGGACCTCTCGCCGGCGCAGGCGGCGCTGCTGGCAGGGTCGCACGATCAGTTGGCGCAGCTCGGGTTTCAGGTTGAGTCGTTCGGCGCCCGGACGGCGTTGCTGCGGGCGCTCCCGGCGGCCGTCCCAGGTGCGTCGTTGAGCGATCTGGTGCAGCGCGCGCTTGCGGCCCTCGCGGGCGACGGGGACGAGTCGGGTCGCGACCCGCTCGAGCGGCTGGCCATCGCGACCGCCTGTCACACGGCCATCCGCGCGGGTGACCCACTCGATGCGGCGGCATCGGCCGCGCTCCTCGCCGACCTCGAGGCCACCGACGACCCATTCACGTGCTTTCACGGCCGTCCCACGATGATCGCCGTGTCGCGCGACCAGATGGAGCGATGGTTTCTCCGCAGTTAGACGCGGAGCCCATCGGCGTCCTGTGCGGTCCCACGGCGGTCGGCAAGACCGCGCTGGCCGTCGCGCTTGCCGAGCGGTTCGGGGCTGAGATCATCTGCGCGGACTCGCGGACCATCTACCGCGGCATGGACATCGGGACCGCCAAACCCGACGCGGCGCTCCGCGCAAGGATCAAGCACCATCTTGTGGATGTTGCCGAGCCTTCGGACGTGTTCACCGTCGCCGACTTTCAGCGGCTTGCGTCCGGCGTGATCCGCGACATCCGCGCGCGCGGCCGGGTTCCGCTCCTGGTGGGCGGGACGGGGCTCTATATCCGCGCCGTCGTCGATGACCTGGCGCTCCCGCGTGTGGCGCCCGATCATGAGTTGCGCAGCCGTCTGAGCGCCGAGGACGCGGCCGATCCCGGGGCGCTGCACCGCCGGCTGACCCGGCTCGACCCGACGGCCGCGTCCCGGATCCATCCCGCCAACGTGCGCCGCGTCGTGCGCGCGTTGGAAGTCATCGACGCGACCGAGCGTCCCATCTCCGAACAGCAGCGCCGCGGCGGGCGGCCGCTGCGGGCCGCCATGCTCGGCCTCACGGCCGAGCGGAGCGAGTTGTATCGTCGCATCGATGCGCGGGTCGACGCGCAGTTTGCGTCGGGGCTCGTCGACGAAACCCGGCGGTTGCTGTCGCTCGGCATCCCCTCTACGGCTCCCAGCCTGCAGGCCTTGGGATACAGGGAGGTCTCCGGGTGGATGCAGGGCGCGTACGCGTATGAGGACGCGGTGCGTCTGCTGAAGCGAAATGCGCGTCGCTACGCGAAGCGTCAGCTGACGTGGTTCCGTCGTGATCCGCGCATTCGGTGGATCGACGTCACCGGGTTGACGGAAGAGGCGCTGCTCGCGCGGGCGCATGCTATGATGGGATTATTACGCGCAACGTAGGGGAGGCGAGGATGTCCCAACAGGTCCGGATGCTCCAGTCACAGCGATTGCAAAAGATCGGCGCGTATCTCTTTGCCGACCTCGACCGCAAGCAGGATGCGCTGAGGGCGAAGGGCGTGGACGTGATCAACCTCGGGGTCGGTGACCCCGACCTGCCGACGCCCGAACACATCGTCCGCGCGCTCGATGAGGGGGCCCGCGATCCTCGCACGCATCGCTACCCGCCCTATCTCGGCACCGGTGAGTTTCGTAAGGCGACGGCGGCGTGGTTCGAGCAGCGGTTCGGCGTGACCCTCGATCCAGATCGTCAAGTCCTCGCGCTGATCGGCTCAAAAGAGGGACTGGCGCATCTCCCCTGGGCCATGCTGAATCCGGGCGAGGTGGCCCTCGTCCCCGATCCCGCGTATCCGGTCTACCGCTCGGCCACCATCATGGCCGAGGGCGAACCGGTGGCCTTGCCGTTGCTGGCCGACCGAGGGTTTCTGCCCGACCTCGATGCCGTCCCGTCCGACGTGACGAGGCGCGCGCGGCTGATGTTTCTCAACTACCCAAACAACCCGACCGGCGCGACGGCCGACATGGAGTTTCTGACCAAGGCGGTGGCCTTTGCGAGGCGGCACGACCTGGTGCTGGTGCACGACAACGCCTATTCCGAGATCACGTTTGATGGGTATCGCGCGCCGAGCGTGTTGCAGGTGCCCGGTGCGCTCGACGTCGCGATTGAGCTGCACTCGCTGTCCAAGACATTCAACATGACCGGCTGGCGGATCGGTTTTGCGGTCGGCAACGCTGAGGCCGTCGGCGCGCTCGGCACGGTCAAGACCAACGTCGACTCCGGTGTTTTCCGCGCCGTCCAGCAAGCGGGAATCGCCGCGCTCACCGGTCCCCAGGACGTCGTCAAGCCCACGCTCGCCCGGTATCAGGCGCGACGTGACCGTCTCGTGAGCGGGTTGCGGTCGGTGGGGTGGAAGGCCCCCTCGCCGAAGGCGACGCTCTACATCTGGATGCCGACCCCCAACCAATTGCCCTCACTGACGTTTGCCGCCGATGTCCTCGAACGCACCGGCGTGGTCATTACCCCCGGCGTGGGATACGGCGCGCAGGGCGATGGGTTCGTGCGGCTCTCGCTGACCACGCCGGACGACCGGCTCGACGAAGCGATCGCGCGCATCCGCCGCACCTACGGCTAGGAGCAAGCCATCGGGTCGAGCGCCAGTCTCTGGGGAGTCCCTCGCACCGTCGAGCCGACGCACCGCCGGATGCTCGAGGCCCTGGGCCGCCGGCGCGTGCCACAAGACCGCGTGGCCTCGCTGGATCTCCTCGAGATTCTCGCCCATCTCGCTCAGGCGCTGCGCCGTGAGGTCGGCGTTCTCGTCGACCGGCACGGTGTCGTGTCTCACGTCGTCCTCAGCCGGCGCTGGCAGGTGCTCGTCGAAGAGCTGAGTCATCGTTCGAGCGGCCGCGGGAGCGCGCTGCGATATCTTGAAGCCCATCCGCACGCCGATGGGCGGCCCGATGACGGCGACACGCGCGCGCTGCGCGATCTGAATCTTGATCTCGTGTTGACGATCGGCACTCTCCGGGGCCGCCCGACGGACGGCTGGGTGCTTGCCCCGGTGGTGGCCCGCAACGGGGTGGGGGAGGGGCCCCCGGCGGCTGAAGGGCCCTATCCGTTTGACGCGCTGGCCCTGCTCGATCTCAAGCCGCGATCACGGCACGCCGACACAGCCCGCCGTGGCGGCCGGATGACCGCGACAGGGGCGTCGGAGCGCGCGGTGCTCGTCGTGATCGCCGATGGCGGCGATCCTGAGCCGGCCGTCGAAGAGATGTCACGGCTGGCCGAGACGGCCGGTGCCGTGCCTGCCGCGACGATCACACAGCGTCGATCCCGTCCGGACCCGGCACGTTTTATCGGCAAGGGGAAAGTCGATGAGGTCGTTCGAGCCACCGAGACGCACGCCGCGAACCTGGTGCTGATCGACGCCGAGCTGACGGCGACGCAGCAGCGGACGTTGGAGCGCGAGATCGGCGTCAAGGTGGTCGATCGCACGGCGCTCGTGCTCGACATCTTCGCGCGCCGCGCGCAAACTCACGAAGGACGGCTCCAGGTCGAGCTGGCGCAGATGAAGTACCTGCTGCCTCGCCTTGCGGGACGCGGCGTGTGGTTGTCGCGATTGGGCGGCGGCATCGGGACGCGCGGCCCCGGCGAGACGAAGCTCGAGGTGGACCGCCGCCGCATTCGGACACGCATCACCGACCTCCAGCGCGAGATCGAGACCATCCGGCAGCGCCGGAGCCTCCAGCGCGGGCCTCGCGAGAGCGCCGGCGTGCCGCAGGTGGCGCTCGTCGGCTATACGAATGCGGGCAAGTCTACGCTGCTCAACGCGCTGACCGGAGCCGGCGTGTTCGTCGAGGACCGTTTGTTTGCGACACTCGACCCGACCGTGCGGCGTCTCATGCTGCCAAACCGCCGCCGCATCGTCCTCGCCGATACCGTCGGATTCATCCAACGGCTGCCTACGGAACTTGTGGCGGCATTTCGCGGCACGCTTGAAGAGGTCGTGGCGGCCGATCTGCTGCTCCACGTCATCGATGCCAGTCATCCAGCGTGGCGGGATCAGGCCAAAGTCGTCGTCGAGGTGCTGGAGGAGATCGGCGCCGGCGCGCGCCCGGTGGTGACCGTGCTGAACAAGGTCGACCGGCTGAGCGCCGAGGACCGCCGGGCGCTCGCCGGCGCCCAGCGCGACGCGGTGCTCGTCTCGGCCTCTACCGGGGTTGGGCTCCAGGATCTGCTCCGCGTCATCGGCGCGCGGCTGCCCGACCCGTGGATGCGCGTGCGTCTCCACGTCCCGTACCGCGAAGCCAAACTCCTCGCGCGGTTACGAGCCGAGGGGCGGGTGCTGCGTGAGGACTACCAGAATGATGGAGTCGTGCTCGAGGCTGAGGTCCCAGGGGCGCTGGCGGTCGAACTCCGGGCGCGGGGGTTTCAGGCTACTGCAGGCGTCGGAAGACGGCGATCGCCTTCCCCTCGATAGCGACGTCTTTGGCGTAGATCGGCTCGAGCGTATCATTGGCGGGCTGCAACCTCACCCGGTCGCGCTCTCGGAAAAACTGCTTGACCGTGGCCTCGTCACCAAGCCGGGCGACGACGATGTCACCGTTCTGCGCGCCATCTTGCCGCCGTACGATCAAGAGATCGCCGTCATAGATCCCGGCGCCGATCATGCTATCGCCCCGCACCTTGAGGACAAAACCCTCGGACCCGTTCAGCAGGTCGGCGGGGACCGGCAGATAGTCGTCGATGTTCTGGTCGGCGATAATCGGCGCCCCGGCCGTCACGCGGCCGACGATGGGCAGCGGGATGGCGCGACGGACCGGAACGGCCTCGCTGCCTCCGGTCTCGCGGAGGATCTCGAGCGCCCTGGGTTTGCTGGGGTCTCTGCGCAGGTAACCCTTGCGCTCCAACGCGGCCAGATGCGAGTGCACGGTTGAGCTGCTGGTCAGCCCCATGGCGGCGCCGATCTCGCGTACGGACGGTGGGTACCCGTGCGAGCCGGCATACCGGCGCACGAAGGTCAGGATGTCGTCTTGCCGCCGTGTGAGCTTCGTGGTCGCCATGGCAAGTGTTTAGATCTTACCAAGCCCAGCCCCCAAACGCAAACACATGTTCGGAGTCCGGTGTCCACCGCTCCCCGCCATATACTTCGCATAATGTCCGTTATGTTAAGTATGCACGGAACGGCAACGGCCCGGATGGACGCGCCCATCGCGGCGATCCGGGCGCCGTTGAGCCATGCGCCGTTGACGATATCAGGCCTACGCTGGTACGCTGCTGCCCGATGAGCGCGGACACGATGCACGGCCGGTCGGAAGAAGTGGTCGATGTGCTGGGGCGGTCATTCATGCTGGTGACCGCGGGTCCGGTGCCGCCTGGACGCTACGAGGTGCGCGTCTGGGAAGGCACGCGCCGCGGCCCGGCCGCGGCGCAGTACCTCCGCGCCCCGATCCGGGGTCGCGACGCCGACGAGGCCCGCGAGCGCGCGATCGAGGTCCTACACAACTACGTGGGTCTGGATCAGTTCCGGGCGGTCGTTGAAGGCGTGGCGGCCGAACTGGCCCCGGGCGCGCGGGTGAGCATCAAGGAGACGGCGCGGGAGGTCATCGTGACGATCGAAGGGTCCGAACAGTCTAAGACCCCGCTCGCGATCCGTCGGGACCAGATTCTGTCGCCAGACGTTGACCTTGAAGCCGTCACCGCGGTCGTGCGGCGCCACCTGTCAGCCGGCGGTCACTTCGACCGCTGAGGCGCGCACCATACGCTCCTTCTTCCCGGTCCGCTCTTCGATGACCACGGTCAGCACACCGTAGCCCGGCTCCAGGTGGTTGGCCACGCCTTCCACACCATCGACCCGCACTCGCGTGCCCTTGTTGATCGCCCGTCCGTTCCGGTCCCGCAGCTCCATCGTCGTACCTCCTACGGCTCGATGCGTTCGACGATCGTGGCAATGCCCTGCCCCACCCCGATGCACATCGTCGCCAGGCCGTAGCGGGCCCGGCGGCGGACGAGTTCGTGGACGAGCGTGGTCGTGATCCTTGCGCCGCTCGATCCGATCGGATGACCCAGCGCGACGGCGCCGCCGTTTGGGTTGAGCTTTTCCATCGGG